>Ga0209369_1000978_pt1 | contig 18626 bp, 17 predicted proteins | sample EBPBio142010_DNA_FD_185865 | JGI IMG/M metagenome (GOLD analysis project Ga0209369, IMG submission 185865) | Wastewater treatment Type I Accumulibacter community from EBPR Bioreactor in Madison, WI, USA - Reactor 1_10/4/2010_ DNA (SPAdes)... | ecosystem: Engineered > Bioreactor > EBPR >... | reverse complement strand
CGGCGCGGCCGAGCACGAGCGGCAATTCGCCGCCGACTACCTGGGCAGTGGCGGCGACGACATCGCCTGGGCGATGATCCGCAGCGCTTGCGCGTCGGTGGCCGACACCGCCATCTACGCGATGCAGGACGTGCTGGCGCTGCCCGGCGAATGCCGGATGAACTTTCCCGGCCAGAGCGAAGGCTGGTGGCAGTGGCGCATGCAGTGGAGCCAGGTGCACGACGGCCACGCGCAGCGGCTGCAGCAGCTTTGCCGGCTGTACGACCGCCTGCCGCGCTGAGAACCTGGCGCGGCCATGAAAAAGGCGCCCCGCGGGGCGCCCTTTGCTGTGCGGCTGGAAGGCCGATCAGCGCACGACGGCGATCTGCTCGCGCTTGCCGTCCTTGTAGGTGAACAGCGTCAGCGCGCCATTCTTGATGTCGCCCTTCTCGTCGAAGGCGATGGTGCCGGTCACGCCCTTGTAGCCGTCGGTCTTGGCCAGCACCGGCAGGTACTTGGCCGGGTCGGCCGAACCGGCCTGCTCCATCGCGGCGGCCATCACCATCACGGCGTCGTACACGTACGGGGCATACACCTGCACGTCGGTGTTGTACTTGCCCTTGAACTTCTCCTTGAACTGGTCCATGCCGACCTTCTGTTCGCCCTCGACGCCACCGGCCTCGGCGCAGACCACCTGGCCATCGGCCATCGCGCCACCGGCCAGCTTGGGCAGCTCGCCCGAGCAGATGCCGTCGCCACCGACGAACTTGGCGTTGATGCCCAGTTGCTTCATCTGGCGCATCATCGGGCCGGCCACCGCGTCCATGCCGCCGAAGAACACCACGTCGGGCTTCTTCGACTTGATCTGGGTGAGGATGGCGGTGAAGTCGGTCGCCTTGTCGGTCGTGAACTGGCGGTCCAGCGTGCTGCCGCCGGCGGCCTTGACGGCCTTCTCGAACTCGTCGGCGACGCCCTGGCCGTAGGCGGTGCGGTCGTCGATGACGGCAATGGTCTTGCCCTTCAGTTCGTTGACGGCGTACTTGCCCAGCGTGCCGCCCAGGTGCACGTCGTCAGCCACCACGCGGAAGGTGGTGTTGAAGCCCTGGCGGGTGTACTTCGGGTTGGTGGCCGACGGCGAGATCTGCGGAATACCGGCGGTGTTGTAGACCTGCGAAGCCGGGATCGTGGTGCCCGAGTTCAGGTGGCCGATCACGCCGTTGACCTTGGCGTCGACCAGCTTCTGCGCGACAGCCGTGCCCTGCTTCGGGTCGGCGGCATCGTCTTCGGCCAGCAGCTCGAACTTGGCCTTGGCACCGCCGATCATCACGCCCTTGGCGTTCAGGTCGTCGATGGCCATGCGGGCGCCCATCTCGTTGTCCTTGCCCAGGTGCGCGATGGCGCCGCTGGTCGGGCCGACGTGACCGATCTTGATCACGACCTCGCTCGGCGCGGCCGGAGCCGGGGCAGCGGCGGGCGCCGGCGCGGCAGCCGCGGGAGCCTCTTCCTTCTTGCCACAAGCCGCCAGCAGGACAGCTGCGGCGGCAACAACGGACAGGGTGAATTTGTTCATGGAGCGCTTCCTGCGAAGAAGAATGGATAAACCTTCATGATAAGGGATTGTCGGCACATCGTGGAATCCGGGTCCACGACAGTAGCCTTTACTGCAAGCGTCGGGCTAGCGCCACATCAGCCGCCGCGGGCGGCATGGTGCTTCAGCGGCCAGCCGCGGGCCTCGTAGCCGCGCCAGCGCTGCCGGGCGCGCTGGCGCTCGTCAGCATCGGGCGAGACGATCTCGATGATGCGCTCGAAGCGCGCCGGATCGCCGGGCAGATCGGCCCCTAGGTTCACCAGCACCGGCGGGGCGGGCTCGGGCGGCTCGGCCTCGCACAGCCACACCGGCGTGCGGCGCAGGCCGGCGTCCAGCGGCTGCCCCGGGCGCAGGCGCAGATGGGGCACGAACTCCTGCGCCTCGAAGGTCCACAGCTCGCGGTCCAGCGTGCCCAGCAGCGGCGGCGGCGCGGTCACCACCACCGCCACGCCCTGCCGCCAGGCCTTGCGCAGCAGCCGGCAGGCAAAGTGCAAAGGCGCCTCGACGCCGGTGTGGAACTCGACCTGCGCCACGGTCAGGCCGCGCGGCCCATCACGAAGTGCGTCAGCAGCGGCACGGGGCGGCCGGTGGCACCCTTGGCGGCGCCGGACTTCCAGGCACTGCCGGCGATATCCAGATGCGCCCAGGGGTACTTGGCCGTGTAGCGCTTCAGGAACATCGCGGCGGTGATGGCGCCGCCGGCCCGCGGGCCCACGTTGGCCATGTCGGCGAAGTTGCTCTTCAGGCCTTCGTCGTATTCCTCATCCAGCGGCATGCGCCAGCAGGGGTCGAGCGCGGCCGCGCCGGCGTTCTGCAGTTCGGTGGCCAGCGTGTCGTCGGGGCTGAACAGGCCGCTGCGGTGGTGGCCCAGCGCGATCACGCAGGCACCGGTGAGCGTGGCGATATCGATCACCGCCGCAGGCTTGAAGCGCTCTGCATAGGTCAGCGCGTCGCACAGGATCAGCCGGCCCTCGGCATCGGTGTTCAGGATCTCCACCGTCTGGCCCGACAGGCTGGTGACCACGTCGCCGGGCTTCACCGCCGTGCCGCCGGGCATGTTCTCGCAGGCCGGGATCAGGCCCACCAGATTGAGCTTGGGCTTCAGCTCAGCCACGGCACGGAAGGTGCCCAGCACGCTGGCCGCGCCGCCCATGTCGAACTTCATCTCGTCCATCTCGGCCGCCGGCTTCAGCGAGATGCCGCCGGTGTCGAAGGTGATGCCCTTGCCCACCAGCACCAGCGGAGCCGCCGTCTTGCCCGCGCCGTGGTACTGCATGACGATGAACTTCAGCGGCTGCGCCGAGCCCTGCGCCACCGCCAGGAAGCAGCCCATGCCGAGCTTTTCGACTTCCTTGCGGCCCAGCACCTGCACGTCGAAGCCATGCGCCTTGCCCAGGCGCCGCGCCTCGTCGGCCAGGTGGCTGGGCGTGGCATGGTTGCCCGGCCGGTTGGCGCATTCGCGCGCCACGCCGACGCCGGCGGCAATGGCCTCGCCCACGCGCAGACCGTCGCGCACCGCCGCGGTGTTGGCCACGCCGCAGGCCAGGCTCAACCGCTGCAGCTTCGGCGCGGCTGGCGCCGAGGGCTTGGTGTGGCGATAGGTGTACAGAGCATCGGCCGCCGCGGCCACCAGGGCCTGGGCCTGGGCCGCATCCAGCGGCGTGGGTAGCGCGCTGGCCACCAGCAGGTGGCGGGCGCCGCCGCCCTTCAGCGGCCCCAGCCCGGCCAGCAGCGCGGCGCGCAGTGCCTTCGGCGAATCGCCGCCGGCGGCCGCGAAGACCACGCGCGGCGCCTTCACGCCAGCCGGCTTGTGCAGGTACAGGCAACGGCCCGCCTTGTAGGCCAGGTCGCCGTCCTCCAGCGCCTGCGTCAGCAGGCCGCCGAGCGCCTTGCCCAATGCGGCCGGCTCGGTGCCTTCGCCCACCAGCAGCAACAGCGCATCGGCCTGCGCCTGGCGCAAGTCCTTGAGCTCGGTGACCTGAATCTTGAAGTCCATAATCCGCCCCGCTATGCGAAGCGGAACATGTTATTCGATCGCTCGCTGAGGCGAGAGCTGGCGCGGACCTTCGGCGCCACGCTGGTGGTGCTGCTGACCATCGTCATCACGATGCTGCTGGTGCGCACGCTGTCGCTGGCAGCCAGCGACATCGTCGAGCCCAAGGACGTGGTGCTGGTGCTGGGCTACACCACGCTGGGCCATCTGGCCACCATCCTGAACATCTCGTTGTTCGTGGCCATCGTCGTCACGCTGGGCCGCATGTACCGCGAAAGCGAGATGGCGATCTGGTTCGCCAGCGGGCTGGACCTGGCGCGCTTCGTGCGGCCCGTGCTCAGCACCTTCTGGCCGGTGCTGCTGGTGGTGTGCCTGCTGCTGGTCTTTGCCTGGCCCTGGGTCAACCGCAACAGCACCGAATTGCGCGACCGCTATGCGCAGCGCTCGGACCTGGCGCGTGTCTCACCCGGCGTGTTCCAGAGCTCGGCCGACGGCCGGCGCGTGTTCTTCGTCGAGCGCGACCCGCGCGACGAGGTCAGCGTGCGCAACATCTTCGCGCTGTCCAGCAAGGACGACACCGACACCGTGGTCTCGGCGCGCGGTGGGCGCATCGACGTCGAAGGCGACGAGCGCTTCCTGGTGCTGGAATCCGGCCAGCGCAGCGATGTCGATGCGCGCAACGGCGAGACCACGGTGGCCGGTTTCGAGACCTATCGCGCGCTGGTCGACATCAAGGCCCTGCGCCGTGCGCAGGAGCAGCCGCCCAAGACCATCGACACGCTGGACCTCATCCGCGACCAGACCCCGCGCAACCAGGGCGAACTGGTGTGGCGCTTCGGCCTGATGGCCGCGGCGGTGAACCTGTCGCTGCTGGCCATCGGCCTGGCGCATGTCAACACCCGCCGCCCCAGCAACCTGAACCTGGCGGTGGCGCTGGTGGGCTCGCTGGCGTACTTCAACTCGATCAACCTGACGCAGAACTGGGTCGCCAACGGCCGCTACGGCATGACCGAATGCTTCGTCGCGCTGCATGGCGGCGTGCTGCTGCTGGCGCTGGCGCTGCTGTGGTGGCGCGACCATGGCGCGGTGCTGCATTTCCGCAGGGCCCGCGCATGAAGACCGTGCGCCGCATGCTCTACCGCGACATCGTCGCGTCGGTCAGCTTCGTGGCGGTGGCCTTCCTGTCGCTGTCCTTCTTCATCGACTTCGTCGACGAGCTGCAGAAGGCCGGCCGGCCCGGTTTCACGCTGTGGGCCGCGGTGCTGGGCGCAGTGCTCGAGCTGCCCGGCAACCTGTACGAGCTGCTGCCGATCGCGGTGCTGATCGGCACCATCTACTCGATGGCGCGGCTGGCGCAGAGCTCCGAGTTCACCATCCTGCGCACCGGCGGCCTGAGCCCGATGCGCGCGCTGCGCCTGCTGACCGTGCTGGGCCTGGCGTTCAGCGCCGTCACCTTTGCGCTGGGCGACTACGTGGTGCCCTTCACCGAGCGGCAGACCGTGCTGCTGAAGGCCGCGCTCAGCGGCGGCCGCAAGGTCGGGCCTACCGGCGCCTGGCTGAAGGAGCGGCGCGAGACGCCCGAGGGCGAGCGCAGCTACTCGGTCAACGTGGCCGGCATCGACGGCCGCGGCATGCTGGTGGGCATCCGCATCTTCGAGTTCGACGCCGACGGCCGGCACCTGTCGCGGCTCAGCGCCAAGCAGGGCCGCGTCGGCAGCGACGATGTCTGGGTGCTGCAGGACGTTGACCGCACCGTCTGGCCCACCGGCGCGCCGGGCCCCGACCGGGTGCGGCACGAGACGCTGGAAAGCCTGCGCTGGCCCAGCACGCTGAATGCCGGCGTGGTGTCGGCGGCGGTGCTGCCGCTGAAGACCATGTCGACCACCGAGCTGCGGCGCTACAGCTCGCACCTCAGCGGCCAGGAACAGGCTGCGCAGCGCTACGAGATCCAGTTCTGGAAGAAGGCGCTGTACCCGCTGGCCTGCATCGTGCTCACCGCGCTGGCCCTGCCCTTCGCCTACCTGCATGCACGTGCCGGCGGCATAAGCCTCAAGGTCTTCGGCGGCATCATGCTCGGCATCAGCTTCGTGCTGCTGAACAACGTGGCCGGCCATATTGGCCTGCTGCGTGGCTGGACACCCTGGCTGGTGGCTGCAATGCCCGGCATGGTGTTCCTGCTGATTTCGCTGGCCGCCTTCGGCTGGCTGGTGCGCTACCGGTGAACCCTTCCATGCAATCCGACGGCTTGATCCTCTTTGCCCACGGCGCGCGCGACCCGCGCTGGGCCGTGCCCTTCGAAGCCGTGGCCGCGCGGCTGCGTGCACAGCGGCCGCAGCTGCAGGTGCAGCTGGCCTTCCTGGAACTGATGTCGCCCGACCTGGCCACCGCAGGGGCCGCGCTGGCCGCGGCCGGCTGCCGCCGCGTGCAGGTGCTGCCGATGTTCCTGGGCACCGGCGGCCACCTGCGCCGCGATCTGCCGCCGATGGTGGAGCAGCTGCGCACCACCCATCCACAGGTGCAGTGGCAGCTGCAGGCTGCGGTGGGGGAGCACCCACTGGTCGGCGAGGCCATGGCCGCCGCCGCACTGGCCTTGCTGGCCCACGAAGGCGCGGCGTCGAAAGGCACTTCATGAACCTGCACCAGTTCCGCTTCGTGCAGGAGGCGGTGCGCCGCAACCTGAACCTGACCGAGACCGCCAAGGCGCTGCACACCTCGCAGCCGGGCATCAGCAAGGCCATCCTCGAGCTGGAAGAAGAACTCGGCATCGACATCTTCGCGCGCCACGGCAAGCGGCTGCGCCGTGTCACCGAGCCCGGCCAGGAGGTGCTGAAGTCCATCGACATCATCCTGCGCGAGGTGGCCAACCTGAAGCGCATCGGCGACGAGTTCTCCAAGCAGGAGGCGGGCACGCTGTCCATCGCCACCACGCACACCCAGGCCCGCTACATCCTGCCCGGGCCGGTGGCGCTGCTGCGCCGGCGCTACCCCAAGGTGCAGGTGGTGCTGCACCAGGGCACGCCCGAACAGGTGGCGCGCATGCTGCTGGCCGAGACGGCCGACGTCGGCCTGGCCACCGAATCGCTGAGCGAATTCGACGAGTTGGTCACCCTGCCCTGCTACGAATGGCAGCACGCGATCGTGCTGCCGCGAGGCCATGCGCTGGCCGGCGTGGAACGGCCCACGCTCGAGCAGGTGGCGGCCGAGCCGCTGGTGACCTACCACCCCACGGTGACCGGCCGCTCGCGCATCGACGCCGCCTTCACACGCGCCCGCCTCAAGCCGCAGATCGCGCTGGAGGCGCTGGATTCCGACGTCATCAAGACCTATGTGCGGCTGGGCCTGGGCGCCGGCATCGTGGCCGAGATGGCGGTGCGCGACGAGCCGCCTGACGGCGACCTGGTGTCGCTGCCCGCCGGCCACCTGTTCGGCCGCAACGTGGCCCGTGTCGCCTTCCGCAAGGGCGCCTACCTGCGGCACTTTGTCTACACTTTTGCCGAACTGCTGTCCGAAAGGCTCACCCGCGCGCTGATCCAGCGCGCGATGAGCGGTGGCGGCGCCGACTACCAGATGTAAAGCCGCATGCAAGCCATCGCCAACACGCCCCGTTTCGCCAGCCGTCTGCCTCAGGTCGGCACCACCATCTTCACCGTGATGTCGGCGCTGGCGCAGCAGCACGCTGCCGTCAACCTGGGCCAGGGCTTCCCAGACTTCGAATGCGATCCGGCCCTGCTGGACCTGGTGAACGGCGCTATGCGCGAGGGCCTGAACCAGTACCCGCCGATGCCCGGCGTGGCGCCGCTGCGCGCGGCCATCGCCGCCAAGGTGCAAGCGCTGTACGGCCGCGCCTACGACCCGGATACCGAGGTCACCATCACCGCAGGCGCCACCCAGGCCATCCTGACGGCCGTGCTGTGCTGCGTGCACCCGGGCGACGAGGTCATCGTGCTCGAGCCCTGCTACGACAGCTATGCGCCCAACATCGAGCTGGCCGGCGGCGTGGTGAAACGCGTGCCGCTGGACCCCGGCACCTTCAGGCCCAACTTCGACGCCATCGCCGCGGCCATCACGCCGCGCACGCGGGCGATCATGGTCAACTCGCCGCACAACCCCAGCGCCACCGTCTGGACGGCCGCCGAGATGCAGCGTCTGAGCGAACTGCTGGCGCCCACTGACATCCTGCTGATCTCGGACGAGGTCTACGAGCACATGGTGTTCGACGGCATGCCGCACGTCAGCGCCGCGTCGATCCCGGCGCTGGCGGCGCGCAGCTTCGTGGTCAGCAGCTTCGGCAAGACCTATCACGTCACCGGCTGGAAGATCGGCTACGTGGTGGCGCCGGCGCCTCTGATGGCCGAGTTCCGCAAGGTGCACCAGTTCAACGTGTTCACCGTCAACACGCCAATGCAGCATGGCCTGGCCCGCTTCATGGCCGAGCCGCGCCACTACCTGGAGCTGCCGGCCTTCTACCAGCGCAAGCGCGACCTGTTCCGCGAAGGCCTTCAGCGCACCCGGCTGCGGCCGCTGCACACCCAGGGCAGCTATTTCCAGTGCGTGGACTACAGCCAGGTCAGCGACCTGCCCGAGGCCGCCTTCTGCGAATGGCTCACCACGGAAATCGGCGTGGCCGCCATTCCGTTGTCGGCCTTCTATGCCGACGGCTTCGAGCAGCGCATCGCGCGGCTGTGCTTTGCCAAGCGCGACGACACCCTGCAGACCGCGCTGCAGCGGCTGCAGAAACTGTAGGCGGCTTCAGTCCAGGCGCAGCGTCGCGCGCACCGGCTGCTCGGGCTCGCTCAGGTCCAGGTCCACCGGTGCGGTGGGCCGGTCGTCCGGCGAACGCGTTCCAGGACCGTCACCGAAGTCGCTGTCGAAGATCGAGGGCGGGCCGCGGCGGCCTTCCTCGTCGTCACCCAGCGGCAGCAGCACGTCGACGTCGGTGGTCGGCGCGTCGACCTGGCGATTCAGCTCGCGGGCCAGCGAATACAGCGCCAGCACGTCGCGGTAGGCCGGCAGCTCGAACAGCTCGCCGCTGCGCCGGCGCAGCAGCAGGTTCTCCAGCTCGGCCATCGCATCCAGCGGCTGCGGCCACTTGGCCTGCAGCGCGGCCAGCACATCGGGGTAGTCGAGCAGGTCGCGGCCCTTGTCGGGGTCGGCCTCCCATTCCGGCGCCACGGCATTGAAGCGCTGGCCAAAGCGCTTGCGCATGCGCTCGTAGGCCTCGCGGTCCTGGCGGCGGCGGAAGATCTCCAGCAGCTTCAGGTACGGCAACGGGCTGGTGCCGCCGGTGCTGCGCAGGTGGGCCATCAGCAGGTCCACCGCCGAATCCTCCTCGCCCAGCACGACGAAGAACTCGGCCTGCTGCTCCAGGTCGATCAGCTCGTCCACGCTGACCGGCCGCGACAGCGGGTCCTCGTCCAGCGCCTGGGCCTGCGGCGGCAGCGGCAGCGTGCGCTGCATCGCGGGCGGCTCGGCCTCGGGCTCCACCGCACGCGGCAGTGGCTGCGGCGGCACGGTGTCGGGCGGCGGCGGTTCGTAGGTAGAGGGCGTCGCTTCGGCCGGCGCTGCCGGGGCCGCTTCGGCGCCCTGCCACCAGGCGGCCTGGCGCTCGCGTTGCAGCGCGCGCAACCGCCAGCCCAGCCCTAGCACTGCCACGGCCAGCGCGGCCAGCAGCGCAAACCACAACGGCTGCCAGCGAGCCTGGGCGTCGGCCTGTGCCAGCTGCTGGCGCAACTGGTCCATGGCCTGGCGCTGGCTGGCAGCGTCCTCGCGCATCTGCTTCAGGCTGGCTTCCATCTGCGCAAGGCGCTGCTCGGCCGCCGAGGCCGTGGCCTGCGCCGCGCTGGCGGCCTGGGCGGCCACGGCCAGCGCCGCTTCCTGCGCGGCCACGGTGGCGGCCGCGGTCTTCAGCAACTCGTCGGGTTCTTCCAGCTTGAGGCGCGGCGCCGCGGCCTGGGCGCGCGCCGGCGCGGCCTTCGGCGCCTTGGCCTCGCGGCGCGGCGTGGCGCGGTTGCCCGCGGCCGCGCGCGTGCCACCGGCGGGCGTTGCACGGGCCGTGCGGGCGGGCCGGGCCGGCGGTCGCGCGGCTTCCTTGGCGGCAGGCGCCGGACGCGGCGGCGTGGCCTCGGCCGGCTCGGGCGGGGCGGCGGCGATCACTGCCGGCGGGGCCGGCGGCGTGGGCCGGCTTTCGGCCGGATCGGCGAAGACCACGAACTGCCGGGTCGCTGCGCTGCCGCAGCCCACCGACAGGTTCACGGCCACCGTGGGCTCCAGCACCACCACCGCACTGCGGATGCGCACGCGCGGCTCGCTGCCCTGGCCTTCCAGCGCCACCTGCACCGCGCCCGGCGGCAGGCGCTGGTCGCCCACCTGCACCTCGGCCTGCAGGCAGCCTGGCGCGATGCTTTCGCCCGGGTCCAGCCGCAGCGGAACGGACAGGTCCAGCGCCTGGCCGAGTACCGTCGATTCGGGCACCCGCCCGAAGCCCAGGGCCTGCGCCGAGGACGCTCCCGCGACACCACAAAGGGCGAGGGTCGCGAGGCACAGGGGCCGCAAGCTCATGCGTGGGTGATGGAATCGTGGTCTTTGCAAATCACTCTAGCACGCACGGTTACAAATTCGCCCCAAGCTGGGGCCGCGGAGCGTGCAGCAGCGCACGGTTAGCATTGCCTCGGCCGGCTGGCGGCCCAGCTCGGGCCCGTCCGGCTATGCTTGGACCACATGAACGCCTCGACCCTCAGCGTTGAAGAACGACGCAACATCGAATCGGGCGCCTGGTTCTCGTCCCTGTCCGCCCCGCTGCGCGAAGCCATCCTGGCTCGCTCGGTGGTGCGCCGGCTGAAGGACGGAGCCACGCTCACCACACGCGGCGCCGCGGCCGAGGAATGGTGCGGCGTGGCGCTGGGCGCCGTGCGCATCAGCTCGGTGTCGCTGACCGGCAAGCAGATCACGCTGACCTATGCCGAGCCGGGTGTGTGGTTCGGCGACATCTCGCTGTTCGACGGCCTGCCGCGCACCCACGACGCCGATGCCCACGGCCCGACCACGCTGCTGTGCGTGCGCAAGCCCGACTTCAAGCAGCTGCTGGCCCAGCACGTGGAGCTGTACGACGCGCTGCTGCGGCTGAACTGCCGGCGGCTGCGGCTGATGTTCAACCAGTTCGAGGACCTGAACACCCGCCCGCTGCAGGCCCGGCTGGCCAAGCAGATCATCCTGCTGGCCAAGAGCTACGGCATCGCCCAGGGCGAGGAGATTCGCATCGGCCTGCAACTGGCCCAGGAAGACCTGGCGCAGCTGCTGGGCGCCTCGCGCCAGCGCGTCAACCAGGAGCTGAAGGGCTTCGAGCGCGAAGGCGCGGTGCGCGTCGAGCCGACACGCCTGGTGGTGCTGTCGCGCGAGAAACTGCTGCAGATTGCCGACCGCTGAGGCGGCGGCCGACCAAGGGACCCGTATGGATCAGTTTCAAGGCACCAAACCGCTGGGCGGCACGCACGCCTTCGACAGCGCCGCGCTGCAGGCCTACCTGACGCAGCACCTGCCGGGCTTTGCCGGCCCGCTGACGGTGGAGCAGTTCAAGGGCGGCCAGTCCAACCCCACCTACAAGCTGGTGACGCCTGGCGCCACCTATGCGATGCGCGCCAAGCCCGGGCCGGTGGCCAAGCTGCTGCCCTCGGCCCATGCCATCGAGCGCGAGTTCCGCGTGATGGGCGCGCTGGCCGGCAGCGAGGTGCCGGTGCCGAAGATGCACCTGCTGTGCGATGACGAATCGGTGATCGGCCGCGCCTTCTACGTGATGGAGTTCGTGCAGGGCCGCGTGCTGTGGGAACAGTCGCTGCCCGGCATGACGCGCGAGCAGCGCGGCGCCATCTACGACGAGATGAACCGCGTCATCTCGGCGCTGCACCGGCTGGACCCGGCCGCGGTGGGCCTGGCCGACTACGGCAAGCCCGGCAACTACTTCGAGCGCCAGATCGGCCGCTGGATCAAGCAGTACCAGGCCTCGATCACCGGCCCCAACGAGGCGATGGACCGGCTGATCGAATGGCTGCCGGCGCACATCCCGGCCAGCGCCCGCGACGATTCGATGGTCTCGATCGTGCATGGCGACTTCCGGCTCGACAACCTGATGTTCGACGCCACCGAGCCGCGCGTGCGCGCGGTGCTGGACTGGGAGCTGTCGACCATCGGCCATGCGCTGGCCGACTTCAGCTACCACTGCATGTCGTGGCACATCCCGCCAGGCAGCTTCCGCGGCATCGGCGGGCTGGACCTGGAAGCGCTGGGCATCCCGCCCGAGGACGAATACATCCGCCGCTACTGCCAGCGCAGCGGCCGCGGCACGCCGGCGGCGCTGAAGGCCGACTGGAACTTCTACCTGGCCTACAACCTGTTCCGGCTGGCGGCCATCGTGCAAGGCATCGCCAAGCGGGTGGAGGCCGGCACCGCGGCCAGCGAGCAGGCCCGCCAGTCGGGCGCCGCGGCCAAGCCGCTGGCCGAACTGGGCTGGCAGTTCGCGCAGGCGGCCTGAGACTCAGCCGTTGCGCACGGCCTCGGCGGGCATCACCGACGGGGCGAACAGGCTGGGCTGGGTGCTGGCATGGGCCTCGCGCTCGTCGACGACGACGCGCTGCGCCTCCTTCAGCGCGCTGTCGAACAGCGCCAGCCAGGTGTCCAGGCGGGCCGTGTCGGGGTGCGCCAGCGCCGTGCGCAGACACAGCCGGCGGCGCGCGATCATCAGCACCAGCGGGCGCTCGGGCTCGTGCGGCAGGGCCATCAGCGCATGCGACAGCGGGCCGCTCAGCCACTGCTGCAGCCAGGGCTTGAAGCTGGACAGCGCACCGTAGCGCTCGCGCAGCGTGCCCATCTCGCCGGCGGACAGCTTCTGGAACATCACCAGCCAGCGCATCTCGGGCGGCGTGGTGGTGTCGATGCGGGTCTGCACGCCTTCGACGTACTGGTCGAAGACATCCTTCTCCATGGCGTCCATCAGCTCGCGGTTCAGCACCAGGGCCTGCAGCTCGCGCGGCACCGGCAATTCAGCCCGAATCCGCAGTTCCGGGCCCTGGATGTAGCCGCGCTGTGTCGGGCCCCATTCCAGGCGCCATGGCACCTCGCCGCTGCGGCCCTCGACGACGAAGCCCTCGGGCTCGCGCACCGGACGCAGGGTGTGGTGGTGCGATCGGGCCCAGGCCGTCAGGTCGGCCCAGCCGGGGATCTGCGGCGGCGCAGGGCCCAGCCAGCGCTTCAGGATGTCGAGCATGGTCAGCAGGTGGTCAGCGGCAGGCCCGGGGGTCTGCCTGGGGTCGGGCGGATCGGCAACTTGCCGTGAAGGGCATATCGGCCGCGCGCCGGTAAAACGAAGTGACAATTTCTCACTACGCCGAAACCTAGAATCCGACGTCTCGCACTGCCCGTAGCTCAGCTGGATAGAGCAGCGGTCTTCTAAACCGCAGGTCGGGGGTTCGAGCCCCTCCGGGCAGGCCAGCAGCCGGCGCTCAGCGCGCCGGCAGCGGCAGCAGGTTCGCCAGGTCCTGGTACATCGGCCGCGACACCAGCCGGGCCACGCCGCTGGACAGCAACGCGCAGGCCATCAGGCTCAGCACCATCGCCTGTCCCGAGACCATCTCCATTACGATGATGAAGGCCGTGATCGGCCCGCCGGTGCTGGCCGCCAGGAAGCCGGCCATGCCCAGCGCGATCAGCGGGATGGCCGCCTCGCGGCCCAGCCCGGCCAGTGCCGCCACGTCGTTGCCGATGCCCGCACCAATGGCCAGCGAGGGCGCAAACACGCCGGCCGGCACGCCCGTCCAGGCCGACAGCCAGGTGGCGCAGAACTTCAGCAGCGTATAGACACCGGGCAGGTCGCCCTGGCCTTCCAGCAGCGCCCGCGTGGGCGCGTAGCCGGCGCCGGCGGTGGCGCCGCCCGTCACCAGCCCGATCAGCGCCACGCCGAAGGCACAGCCGGCGGCAAAGCGGAACGGATGCTCGCGCCGCCAGCGGCTGAAACGGTCCGGCAGTCCCTGGGCCGACACCACCATCAGGCGCGCGAACAGCCCGCCCGTCAGGCCGGCCACCAGGGCCACCATCAGCCCGGGTGCCAGCAGCTCCCAGCCCATCTGCTGCACGCGAAGGCGGCCGAAGTAGGTCTCGTTGCCGAAGCTGGCCACGGCCACCAGGCCGGCCAGCACGATGGCGGCGATGACCAGCGAGCTGTGCGAGATGCCACGCCGCCGCGACAGCTGCTCCAGCGCGAAGACGATGCCGCCCAGCGGCGTGTTGAAGGCCGCGGCGATGCCTGCGGCGGCGCCGGCCACCATCAGGTCGTGCGCGTCGATGGTCGAGCGCGGCGACAGCCAGCGCTGCGCCACGCCCATCACGCCGGCGCCGACCTGCACCGTGGGCCCTTCGCGGCCGATCGACAGGCCGGCCAGCAGGCCGCCGGACACCAGTCCGATCTTGTGCAGCGACAGGCGCAGCGACACCAGCCAGCGGCGCTGCGCGGGATCGAGGTCGTCCTCCAGCGCGCGCATCACCTGCGGAATGCCCGAGCCCATCGCCCCCGGCGCGAAGCGCCGGGTCCACCACAGCAGGCCGACCGTGAGCAACGGGGTCCAGGCCAGCATCAGGTAAGCGCCCCAGGGGCCGCCCTGCTGCTGCAGCCAGCCGTGGCCATGGCTGGCGGCTTCGGCCAGCAGCGTGAAGCCCACCACCACCAGCCCGGTGGCAGCGGCGCAGAGCATGACCACGGCGCGGTCCAGCCACTGCCGGCCGGTCATCAGCTCGTTCTGCAGGTTGGCCCAGAAGGCGGGCTCGACATCGCGCGTGGCGCGCCAGCCGCCGTGCAGCCAGGCCCGCGCCAGGCGCAGCAGGTCGATCACCGGATTGCGCCGGGGCGGAGGGGGTTCGGGGTCGTTCGCCAAGGGCTGCGGGGTCAGTGCCTGCGCCCACCCGGCGGTGCCGGGCGGGACGCCTGCATCATAGGGCGGCCCCGGGGCCAAGGCCTACAATCCGCGCCGCGTTGCAGCCTGCGCGCCCGCCCCTACCTCCATGAGCTCTTCCGCCCCTGCACCCCTGCCGCTGGCCGGCCGCACCGCGCTGGTCACCGGCGCGGCCCGCGGCATCGGCAAGGCCATCGCCACCAAGCTGGCACAAGCTGGCTGCGACGTGGTCGTCAACTACTACAACAGCCAGCCCGAAGCCGAAGCGCTTTGCGAGCAGTTCCGTGCCTGGGGTCGGCGCGCCGTGGCCGTGCAGGCCAGCGTCAGCCAGCCGGACAGCGTGGACGAGCTGTTCACCGAACTGCGCAAGCACTTCGACCACCTGGACATCGTCATCAGCAACGCCGCCAGCGGCGTGCTGAAGCCGGCGATGGACATGACGCTGAAACACTGGCGCTGGTGCATGGAGACCAATGCCTTCGCGCTGAACCTACTGGCGCAGCGTGCCGCGCCGCTGATGGGCCCGGGCGGCCGCATCATCGCCATGTCCAGCCTGGGCTCGGTGCGGGCGATGCCCAACTATGCGTTCATCGGCGCGTCGAAGGCGGCGCTGGAATCGCTGGTGCGCTCGCTGGCGCAGGAGCTGGGCCCCAGCGGCATCCGCGTCAACGCGGTCAGCGCCGGCGTCGTCGAGACCGACGCGCTGAGCTACTTCCCCAACCGCGAGCAGCTGGTCGAATCCTTCAAGGCGCGCACGCCCGCCGGGCCGGTGCTGACGCCCGAGGACGTGGCTGGCGCGGTGTACCTGCTGTGCCTGCCCGAGGCCGGCATGATCAACGGCCACACGCTGTTCGTCGACGGCGGCTTCGCGATTTCGGGTTGAACATGCAGATCGATTCAGGCCTGGCCGGCAAGGTGGCGCTGGTCACCGGCGGCAGCCGCGGCATCGGCCGCGCGGTGGTGGAGCTGTTCGCCGCCGACGGCATGGACGTGGTGTTCTTCTACCGCGGCAACGAGGCCGCCGCGCAAGAGGTGCTGGCCGCGGTGCAGGCCGCCGGCGGCAGGTGCGAAGCCATGCAGGTCGACGTGGCCGATGCCGAGGGCGTGGCCGCGGCGGTGGAACGCGTCGTCGACAGCCGCGGCCGCATCGACGTGCTGGTCAACAACGCCGGCATCGTGCGCGACAACATCCTCGGCATGCTCGAGGACGAGGACATCCGCGCGGTGCTGGACACCAACGTGGTCGGCACCTTCAACGTCACCCGCGCGGTGGTGCGGCACATGATCTCCAAGCGCTCGGGGCGCATCGTCAACCTGAGCTCGGTGTCGGCCGAAAAAGGTGGCCGCGGCCAGGCCAACTACGCGGCCAGCAAGGGCGCCATCAACGCCTTCACCAAGGCCATGGCGGTGGAGCTGGCCTCGCGCAAGATCACGGTAAACTGCGTGGCCCCCGGCGTGATCGAGACCGAGATGTCGCAGCAGGTGCGCGACCTCGCCGATGACCAGATCAAGGCGCGCATCCTGATGAAGCGCTACGGACAGGCCCAGGACGTGGCCCACGCGGTGTGGTTCCTCGCCTCACGTTTCGCCGACTACATCACCGGCGAGGTGCTGCACGTCGACGGCGGCTTCAAGATGGAATGAACGGAGTAAACGACATGTCAGAACAAGCCATCAGCCAGGCAGAGATCGATGCGGTGTTCCCCAAGGTGGCGCAGATCGTGTCCGACGCGCTCGGTTGCGAGCTGGACGAGGTGACACCCAAGGCCTCGCTGATCCAGGACCTGGACGCCGAGTCGATCGACTTCCTCGACCTCGTGTTCCGGCTGGAAAAGGGCTTCGGCGTGAAGATCCCGCGCGGCAAGATCGTCGAGGACGCACGCGGCCCGCTGCCGGAATCGGAATTCGAATCGAAGGGCATCGTCACCGAGGCCGGCCTGGCCCGGCTGCGCGATTTCCTCAGCGAAGTGCCGGCCGATCGCATCAAGACGCCGCTGAAGGCTAGCGACGTGCCGCGCCTGTTCACCACCGAGACCTTCTGCAAGGTCGTGATCCGCGCGCAGCGCGCGGCACAGGGCTGAGCCCTTCGCGGCCCGGCCGCCGGACATGAGCGGGCGCTTCCGCAGCTTCAGCTTCATCGACCGCATCACCCGTCGCGAAGGCGGGCGTGTCGAAGGCCATTTCGGCGTGCCGCTGGGCGTGCACTTCCCGGCCTCGCTGATGGCCGAGGCTGTCGGCCAGCTGGCCGCCTGGTCGGCGATGGCGCAGCTGGACTTCGCGTTCCGCCCGGTCGCCGGGCTGGCCAGCGCGGTGCATTACCACGCCCTGCCCCACCCCGGCTCCACGCTGCAGCTGCAGGCCGACATCGAGCGCTGCGACGCCGAGGCCGTGGCCTACAGCGGCAAGGCTTTCGTCGACGGCCGCCTGGCGCTGGAGCTGCAGGACAGCGTCGGCCCGATGCTGCCGATGGACGAGTTCGATGCGCCCGAAGCCGTGCGCGCCGATTTCCACACGCTGATGGGTGCCGGCGCCGCGCCCGGTCGCTTCGGCGGCGTGCCCAAGCCGGTGCTGCAGGATCTGCAGGCCGTGCCGGGCGAAAGGCTGTCGGCGCTGCTGCAGGTGCCCGAGGCCGCCGACGCGCCCTACTTCGCCGACCACTTTCCGCGCCGGCCGGTGTTTCCCGGCACGCTGCTGATGGATGCGCTGGCCACGCTGTCGCTGCAGCTGGCGCAGCAATCCGCCCCGCTGGCCGCGGCCGGCCCGCTCGTCACACAGAAGGTGAGTCAGGTGAAGATCCGCTCGTTCACGGCGCCCGGTGCGCAGCTGCAGCTCGAGGTCGTGCTGCAGGACATCGACGCGCTGCGTGCGCGGCTCAAGGTCAGCGCGCGCAGCGAGGACAAGACCGTGGCCACCGCCCGCATCGAGGTCGCGCCGCAGGAGGTCGCATGAGCGCGAAACGCCGTGTCGCCATCACCGGTGTGGGCCTGGTCACGCCAGTGGGCAACGATGTCGCCAGCACCTGGGCGGCGCTGCTGGCCGGGCGCAGTGGCGCCGGCCGCATTGGCAGCTTCGACGCCAGCGGCTTTCCGGTGCGCATCGCGGCCGAGGTCAAGGGCCTGGAAGACGCCGCGGTGCGCCAGGCGCTGAGCGGCGACCGCAAGCTGCTGAAGCTGGCCAACCGATCGCACCGCTTCGCGCTGGTGGCCGCGTCGCAGGCCTTTGCCGATGCCGGCATCCGGCCCACCGACGCCACGGCCGAGCGCTGGGGCTGCGTGGTCGGCACCGGCATGATGGGCGTCACCTACGACGAGCTCGCCCAGGTGCAGGCCGATGCCGCACCGGGTGGCGAACTGGAACCCGGCCGGTTGCTGACGGCGCAGGGCTCGGCGGCCGACCCGCTGGTGTTCTGCCGCAGCAATTCGGGCGCCGGCGCGGCCTTGCTGACGCGCGTGTTCGGCATCCGCGGCTATTCGAGTTCGGTGCACACCGCCTGCGCCTCGGGCGGCCAGGCCGTGGGCACGGCGCTGAAGCTGATCCGCCGCGGCGAGGCCGACTGCGTGCTGGCCGGCGGTTTCGATTCGATGATCAACCCGGTGGGGTTGGCGGGCTTCTGCCTTCTGAACGCGGTGTCGCCGGACAACGACGCACCCGAGCGCGCCAGCCGCCCCTTCGACGCCACGCGCAACGGCTTCGTGCTGGGCGAAGGCGCCGGCTTCCTGGTGCTGGAAGAGTGGCATGCGGCCCGCAAGCGTGGCGCGCGCATCTATGCCGAGCTGGCGGGCGACGGCAATTCGCTGAGCAGCTACCGCATCACCGATTCGCACCCCAGCGGCGACGGCCCGATCCAGGCGATGCGCCAGGCGATGGCCGATGCCGGCGCCACGCTGGGCGACGTCAACTACCTCAACGCGCACGGCACCTCCACGCCGATGAACGACCGCAGCGAGTGCGCAGCCGTCAAGGCCGTGTGGGGCGACGCGCGCAACCAGGTCGCGGTCAGCTCCACCAAGAGCGTCACCGGCCACCTGATCGCCGCGGCTGGCGCGGTGGAAGCCGCCATCTGCGCGCTGGCCATCCAGCGCGACACGCTGCCGGTCAACGCCAACCTGCGCGAGCTCGATCCCGACTGCGA
>Ga0209369_1000977_pt1 | contig 18631 bp, 18 predicted proteins | sample EBPBio142010_DNA_FD_185865 | JGI IMG/M metagenome (GOLD analysis project Ga0209369, IMG submission 185865) | Wastewater treatment Type I Accumulibacter community from EBPR Bioreactor in Madison, WI, USA - Reactor 1_10/4/2010_ DNA (SPAdes)... | ecosystem: Engineered > Bioreactor > EBPR >... | reverse complement strand
ACCGCTGCATCCGCCGAGGCACCGCCTGAACGCCACCACTCGCTGGCTGGCCGGCACGCTGGCCGTGGCCATGTCGCTGTACCACGTGTGGGCCACGGCGATGGCCCCGCCGGAGGCGCTGATCTTTCGCGGCAGCCACCTGTTGTTCGCGCTGGTGCTGGTGTACCTGCTGTACCCGCTGGCGCGCCGGCCCGACGGACAGCGCCGGCTGTGGGGCGTCGACGCGCTGCTGATCCTGGGCAGCGTCGCGGTAGTGGGGCATATCTTCCTCACCTACCAGAACATCACCAACCGCATCATCTACATCGATGACCTGAGCCCCACCGACAAGGCCATGGCGGTGCTGGCGCTGGGGCTGGTGCTGGATGCCACGCGGCGCGTGATCGGTTGGGCGCTGCCACTGACGGCGATGGCCTTCCTGGCCTATGCGCTGCTGGGCACCGACATCAAGCTGCAGGTGCTGCTGGAGCAGATGTACCTGTCCACCGAAGGCATCTTCGGCTCGACGCTGGGCGTGTCGGCCAGCTACGTGATCGTCTTCGTGCTGTTCGGCAGCTTCATGGAGAAGTCGGGCACCGGCAGGCTGTTCATGGACTTCGCGCTGGCGATCACCGGCCACACCGCCGGCGGGCCGGGCAAGGTGTCGGTGGTCAGCTCCAGCCTGTTCGGCACCATCAGCGGCAGCGCGGTGGCCAACGTCATGGTCGACGGGCCGATGACCATCCCGCTGATGAAGCGCAGCGGCTTCAAGCCGGCCTTCGCCGCCGGCGTGGAAGCCACCGCCTCCACCGGCGGGCAGATCATGCCGCCGATCATGGGCGCGGCTGCCTTCGTGATGGCCGAGTACCTGGCGGTCAGCTACTTCCAGGTCACGATGTGGGCCTGGATTCCGGCGCTGCTGTTCTACGCGGCGGTGTTCGCGGCCGTGCACTTCAGCGCCAAGCGCGCCGGGCTGATGGGGCTGCCGCGCAGCGAGCTGCCCCGCCTGGGCGCGGTGATGGCCGAGCGCGGGCATCTGTTCATCCCGATCCTGATCGTGCTGGGTGGCATGTCGCTGTCCTTCTCGGCGCCGCTGTGCGCCCTGATCGGGGCGGTGTCGTGCCTGCCGGTGGCGCTGTTGCGCAAGAGCACGCGCGAGGGCATCGGCTGGCGCACCGTGCTCGAGTCGCTGCAGGGCGGCGCGCGCGACGCGCTGGGCGTGGCCATGGCCTGCGCCTGCGCCGGCATCGTCATCGGCGTCATCGCGCTCACCGGGCTGGGCATCAGCTTCACGCAGGCGGTGATCGCGCTGGCGCAGAACAGCCTGCTGCTGGCGCTGCTGCTGACGGCCGTCTCGGGCATCGTGCTGGGCATGGGCATGCCGACGACGCCGGCCTACATCGTGATGGTGTCGCTGCTGGTGCCGGCGATCATCAAGCTGGGCGTCGCCACGCCGGCGGCGCACATGTTCGCGCTGTACTTCGCGGTGCTGTCGGCCATCACCCCGCCGGTGGCGCTGGCGGTGTTTGCCGCCGCCGGCCTGGCCAAGGCCGACCTGTGGGAGGCTGGTGGCCAGGCGGTGCGCATCGGCGCGGCCGGCTTCATCGTGCCCTTCATGTTCGTCTACGAACCGGCGCTGCTGATGATCGGCCCGTGGACCACCGTGCTACCGGCGGTGGCCAGCGCCACGCTCGGCTGCGTGCTGCTGGCGGCGGGCTTGTTCGGCTACCTGCTGCGGCCCTGCAACGGCTGGCAGCGCGTGGCGCTGGTGGCCGCCGCGCTGCTGCTGATCAAGCCGGGCTGGCTGACCGACGGCATTGGGCTGGCCCTGCTGGCCGCGGTGCTGGCCGGCCAGTGGGCGGGTCGCGCACGCGACGCGGCACCGGCCAGCGGCGAATGACAATGCCGGCATGAACACCGACATCCAGGCCGTGCTGTGGGACTTTGGCGGCGTGATCCTGTCCAGCCCCTTCGAGGCCTTCAACCGCTACGAGGCTGAGCTGGGCCTGCCGCGCGACTTCATCCGCCGCGTCAACGCCGTCAACCCCGACACCAACGCCTGGGCGCAGATGGAGCGCGCCGAGATCGACATGGACCGCTTTGCCGAACTGTTCGAGGCCGAGGCCCGGGCGCTGGGCGGCGAGCTGTCGGGCCACACGGTGATCGGCCTGCTCAGCGGCCAGGTGCGGCCCGAGATGGTGGAAGCGCTGCAGCGCGTGCGCCGGCACTACCGCATCGCCTGCATCACCAACAACATGCCCACCGGCCATGGCCCGTCGATGACGCGCTCGGCCGAGACCGCCGCACAGGTGGCCGAGATCATGACGCTGTTCGAACACGTGGTGGAGTCGAGCAAGCTGAACATGCGCAAGCCCGACCCGCGCATCTACCACCATGCCTGCGGCCTGCTGGGCGTGGCGCCCGAAACCTGCGTGTACCTGGACGACCTGGGCATCAACCTGAAGCCGGCCCGCGCAATGGGCATGGCCACCATCAAGGTGGGAAGCGCCGCGCAGGCGCTGGGCGAGTTGGAAGCGCTGCTGGGCCTGCCGCTGCGCTGAGGGTCTTTGCCAGGGGAGTTGCCCCTAATCCGGCCGCCACCGCCAGGGCTAAGATGCCGCCGCGCCCATGCAGCGCCCTGACGGAGACAAGCATGTACGACTACATCATCATCGGCGGCGGTTCGGCCGGCAGCGTGCTGGCCGCGCGCCTGAGCGAAGACCCCAGCGCGCAGGTATGCCTGCTGGAAGCCGGCCCGGCCGACAAGAGCGTGCTGATCCACTGCCCCGCCGGGCTGGCCCTGATGGCCAAGAACGGCCAGGCCAACTGGGCCTTCGAGACCGTGCCGCAAAAGGGCATGAACGGCCGCAAGGGCTACCAGCCGCGCGGCAAGGTGCTGGGCGGCTCCAGCTCGATCAACGCGATGATCTACATCCGCGGCCAGCAGCAGGATTACGACGACTGGGCTGCCGAGGGCAACCCGGGCTGGGCCTGGGCCGACGTGCTGCCCTACTTCAAGAAGGCCGAGCACAACGAACGCGGCGCCGATGCCTGGCACGGCAGCGGCGGCCCGCTGAACGTGATGGATCTGCGCAGCCCCAACCGCTTCGGCCCGGTGTTCGTGCAGGCCGCGCAGGAAGCCGGCTACCCGCTGAACGGCGACTTCAACGCCGCCAGCCAGGAAGGCTTCGGCATGTACCAGGTGACGCACAAGAACGGCGAGCGCTTCAGCGCCGCCAAGGGCTACCTGACGCCGAACTTGGGCCGCCCCAACCTGAAGGTGCTGACCGAGGCCCACACCACCCGCATCCTGATGGACGGCAAGCGCGCCGTCGGCGTCGAGGCCCGCATCGGCGGCCAGCTGCAGCAGTTGAAGGCCCGGCGCGAGGTGATCGTCTGCGCCGGCGCGCTGCAGTCGCCGCAGATCCTGATGCTGTCGGGCATCGGCCCCGGCGCGCAGCTGCAGCAGCACGGCATTGCGGTGGTGCACGACGCGCCGGGCGTCGGCGCGCATCTGCACGACCACTACGACGCGGTGCTGGGCTACGACGCGCCGCACCTGACCGATCTGTTCGGCCTGTCGCTGACCGGCGCCCTCAACGCCATCAAGGGCATCCTGGAATGGCGGCGCAGCCGCAGCGGCATGCTGACCACCAACTTCGCCGAAGCCGGCGGCTTCTGCCGCAGCCAGCCCGAGGAAACGCGGCCCGACCTGCAGCTGCACTTCGTCATCGGCAAGCTGGTCGACCACGGCCGCAAGACGCAGTTCGGCCACGGCTTCTCGTGCCACGTGTGCGTGCTGCGCCCCAAGAGCCGCGGCAGCGTCGGCCTGAACAGCGCCGACCCGATGGCGCCGCCGCGCATCGACCCGGCCTTCCTGAGCGACCCCGACGACCTGCAGCGCCTGATCCGCGGCTTCAAGCTGATGCGCCGAATCCTGACGCAGCCGGCGCTGGCCAAGTACGGCGGCAAAGAGCTGCCGATGTCGGCCGGCGTGCAGACCGACGCGCAGATCGAGCAGTACCTGCGCGACAACGGCGACACCATCTACCACCCGGTGGGCAGCTGCCGCATGGGCCCGGGCGCGATGGACCCGGTGGACCACGAGCTGCGCGTCAAGGGCGTGGCCGGGCTGCGCGTGGTCGATGCGTCGATCATGCCGCTGGTCAACAGCGGCAACACCAACGCGCCGACGATCATGATCGCCGAGAAGGCGGCCGACCTGATCAAGGCCGCCGCGGCCGCCCGCCCCGCCGCCGCCGAGGTGAACACCGCCGTGGCATCCTCGCGGCATGAAACTGTCAGTACTTGACCAGTCCATCTCGCTGGCCGGTGCCGGCGAGGACGCCGCCATCCGCGACACGCTGGAGCTGGCCCAGCACTGCGAGCGGCTGGGCTACCACCGCTTCTGGCTGAGCGAGCACCACAGCCTGCCGACCATCGTCGGCACCGCGCCCGAGATCCTGATGGCCGCGGTGGCGGCACGCACCACGCGCATCCGCATCGGCAGTGCCGGCGTGATGCTGCCGCACTACGCGGCGCTGAAGGTGGCCGAGCAGTTTCGCGTGCTGGAGGCGCTGGCCCCCGGCCGCATCGACTTGGGGCTAGGCCGCGCCCCCGGTGCCGACATGCGCACCGCGCAGCTGCTGAACCCCGATGCCTACCGCGCGGCCGAGGCCTTCCCGCAGCAGATCGTCGACCTGCAATGGTGGCTGGCCGGCGAGGCGCACCACGGCGTCATCGCCCATCCGCGCGGCCCGAACCGGCCGCAGGTCTGGGTGCTGGGCAGCTCGGACTACGGCGCGCAGCTGGCTGCGCACCTGGGCCTGCCCTATGCCTTTGCCTACTTCTTTGCCGACGGCCAGGGCGTGGAAGAAGCGCTACACCTGTACCGCACGCTGTACAAGCCCAGCGCGCGCCACCCGGTGCCGCAGCCGACCATCTGCGTCTGGGCGCTGGCGGCCGACACCGAAGAAGAAGCGAAGCATCACGCGTTGAGCCGCGAGCGCTGGCGGGTCGACCGCATGCGCGGCCAGCTGGGCCCGCTGCAGCCGCCGGGCGAAATTGCCGCCCGCGGCTTCACGGCCGACGAGATGCGCACCGTGGAAGCCACGCGCCGCAAGGCGCTGGTCGGCACCGCCGCGCAGGTGGCGGCGCAGATGCGCGCGCTGGCCGCCGAGCTGGAGCTGGACGAGCTGGTAGTCAACACCTGGGCGCACGACCCGGCCGTGCGCCGCCGCTCCTATGCGCTGCTGGCGCAGGAATTCGGCCTGGCGCCGGGCGGCTGATGCAAACGCTGGATTTCGCGCTGCGCGGCGAGTTCATCCCGCTGGACGCGCTGCTCAAGGCCACCGGCCTGGCCGAAAGCGGCGGACGCGCCAAGGCAATGGTGGCCGCTGGCAAGGTGCAGGTGGACGGCCAGACGGAACTGCGCAAGACCTGCAAGTTGCGCCCGGGGCAGGTGGTGGCCCTGGCAGGGATGCGGGTGCGTGTGTTGTCGCCGAATGCAGGAAATCCCTGAGAAGGGTGGGGACAGGCGCGAGGAACTTTGGCAGCCCGCACAATTCAAAGCGAAGTTGTCGGATGCGGCGCCTGGGTACAGGGGCTTGCATCCAGCCAATGTGGCCGCATGTCGCGGCTTGGGTTGTTCAACTGAATAAGGATCGTCGATGAGAAGCCTGGTGGTAGCTGCTGCAGTGGTGATGGCCTCGGCCCTGGCCGTGGCTCCGTCGGTGTCCGACGCCAAGCGCTTTGGTGGTGGCTCGTCCAGCGGCATGCAGCGCAGCATGCCGAATTCCACCCCGGCCAAGCCGGTGACCCCGGCTCAGCAGGCCGCCCCGGCTGCCGCGCCCACGGCCGCCGCCGGCACTGCCGCCGCCGCGACCAAGCGCAGCTGGATGGGCCCGATTGCAGGCCTGGCCGCTGGCCTGGGCATTGCCGCGCTGATGAGCCATCTGGGCCTGGGTGAGGCCTTCGGCAACTTCCTGATGCTGGCGCTGCTGGCCGTGGTGGCGGTGGTGGCCATCCGTTTCTTGATGCGCCGCTTCGGCAGCCCGGCCGTGCAACCGCGCGAGCAGCTGGCCGCCGCGGGCGCCCCGCCAGTGCAGCCGCAGTGGACGCCGCAGGCCGAGCCGCCGGTGACAGCGCGCACCAGCAGCGCTCCGACTCAAGGTGCCGTGCTGTCGGCCGACGGTTCCACCGCGCTGGCGCCGATGCCCGGCTCGACCGTGGCTTCAGTCGTCCCGAGCAACCTGCCGGCGGACTTCGATGCCGAGGGCTTCTCGCGGCTGGCGAAGATGATCTTCATCCGCATGCAGGCGGCGCACGACAGCGGTGACCTGAACGACCTGCGCAGCTTCACCACGCCGGAGATGTTTGCGGTGGCCAAGCTGGACCTGCAGGAGCGCGGTGGCAAGACCCAGAACACCGACGTGGTGCATGTCGATGCCGACGTGCTGGACCTGGCCAAGGAAGGCGAGCGCCATGTGGTCAGCGTGCGCTTCCACGGCCAGATCCGCGAAGAGGCCGACGGCCCGGTGCAGGACTTCGACGAAATCTGGCACCTGACGCGCTTCGGCGACAATCCGGCTTGGTCGATCGCCGGCATCCAGCAACGGCACTGACCGCAGGTCCGCGCCGACGCCACGAGCCCCGCCCGCGCGGGGCTTTTTCATTGCCAGGGCGACGGTTGATGCGATGAGCTCCCTTCCCGCGATCGAACTGCAGGCCCCCGACATCCGCCGCTGGGCCGAGGGCAACACCGGCACGCCCTACGTGTGGCATTTCGATTCCGGCGTACCCGGTCCGCAGGTGATGGTGCAGGCGCTGACGCACGGCAACGAGATCTGCGGCGCCATTGCGCTGGACCGCCTGCTGGCCGAGCAGGCGCAATGGCGGGTGCAGCGCGGCCGGCTGACGCTGGCCTTCGGCAACCTGGAGGCCTTCGCCCGCTGGGACCCGGCCGCGCCCGACCGCAGCCGCTACGTGGACGAGGACTTCAACCGCGTCTGGGCCGACGACGCGCTGTTCGGCGCGCGCGACTCGGTGGAGTTGCGGCGCGCGCGCCAATTGCAGCCCTTTGTCGATGCCGCCGACCTACTGCTGGACCTGCATTCGATGCGCGATGCCTGCGAGCCGCTGATGGTCTGCGGCACCACCGGCCGCGGCGGCGACAAGGGCGTGGCGCTGTCGTGCTGCATGGGCGTGCCGGGCGTGCTGCTGGTCGACACCGGGCACCCTTCGGGCCTGCGCATGATCGAGCGCGGCGCCTTTGCCGACCCGCAGCACCCGCGCACCGCGGTACTGATCGAATGCGGCCAGCACTGGGAGGCCGCCGCCGCCGAGGTGGCGCACGACTCGGTGCTGCGCTTTCTGACCCAGGCCGGCGTGCTGGCCCATGGCTACCTGGCCGCGCGGCTGCAGGCGCTGGACCGCACGCCGCCGGCGCGGCAGCGCCTGCTGCGCGTGACCGAGGCGGTGGTGGCCCACAGCACCGACTTCCGCTTCGTGCGCGCCTTCCGCGGGCTGGAGCTGCTGCCGAAGGCCGGCACGCTGATCGCCACCGACGGCGAGCGGCAGTTCCACACGCCCTTCGACGACACGGTGCTGGTGATGCCTTCGGTGACGCCGCCGAAGGTGGGCGCGACGATGGTGCGGCTGGGCCGCTACGAAGACGCCTGAATTCAGGCCTTTGGCAACCGCACCGTGACCCGCAGCCCCGGCTGCGCCGCCGCGATCTGCAGCGTGCCGCCGTGCGCCTGCACCACCATCCGGCACAGGTGCAGGCCCAGGCCCACGCCGCCGGTGCTGCGCTGGCGTGCGGCATCGGGTCGGTAGAAGGCCTCGCTCAGGCGGGCCAGGTCGGCCTCGGCCACGCCGGGGCCGAAATCACGCACGCTCAACTCCACCCCGCCGTCGTGCAGCGCGGTGTTGATTTGCGGCGGCGGCGAACGGCCGCCGTGGCGCAGTGCGTTGTCGATCAGGTTGCGCAACAGCAGTCGCAGGCGCGTCGGGTCGGCCTCGATCGCCGGCAGCGCCGGCACCAGCGTCAGGTCCACGCCGGCTTCGGCGAACTGCTCGGCCACCACCGCCTGCACCAGCGCGTTCAGGTCGCAGCGCTCGCGCTGCAGCGCGGCGTGGCCCTGCTGCAGGCGTTCGCTTTCCAGCAGGCTGGCGATCAGGTCGCGCATCTCGCCCAGGTCGCGCAGCAGCGCGTCGCGAGCGCTGCCTTCGGCCACCAGCTCGGCATTCAGCCGCGCGCGCGTCAGCGGCGAGCGCAGCTCGTGGCTGACGGCCAGCAGCAGGCCGCGCTTGGCATCGAGCATCGCGCGGATGTCCTGCGCCATGGTGTTGACCTGCGCGGCCAGTTCGCCGAGTTCGTCCTGCCGGCGCACGGGAATCGGCCGGTCGAAATCGCCCTGGCCGAAGCGCTGCGCGCCGGCACGGATGTCGTCCAGCGGCCGGAACAGATGGCGCACGTAGCCGAAAGCGGCCAGCGTCAGCAGCAGCAAGGCCGCCAGCGTGAACCAGCCGATAGTGCGCGGCCGCGAAGCCCAGCCGCGCTCGCCCAGGCCGAAGGTGATGCGGTGGCCGTCGGCCGTCTGCCGCTGCAGCAGCCAGCGGCCATCATCGTCGCCGGACGGCTCGCGATGCCAGGCGCGGCGCTGCGGCTGCGAGTCGTAGTGCACTGCCGGCCCTTCGATGCGCACCGACAGCGGCAGCCGCTGTACCAGCGCCTGCGCCTTGGCCACGTCGGGCGGCGAGCCGATCTCGGCCGCCAGCCGGTCCACGTAGTCGGCCACCAGCGGGCGGATCACGCCCGTCCAGCCGCCGGACAGTGCGCGCTGCATGCCCGACAGGAAGATGGCGCTGGTGGCCAGCGCCAGCAGCACGAAGAGCAGCACCACGCGCAGCCCCAGCGAGCGGCGCAGCCGGTGCTGCCAGCCGGGGCGGGCCGGCGCCGTCACGCCCGCGCTCCGGCAAAGGCGTAGCCGGCGTTGCGCAGCGTCTTGATGCAGTCCAGCGGCTCCAGCTTCTTGCGCAGCCGGCTGACCAGGATGTCCACTGCGCGGGTGTGCAGCTCGGCTTCGTGGCCGCGCAGCCGGTTGAGGATCTGGTCGCGGTCGAAGACCTTCTGCGGCTCGCGCGCCAGCAGGGTCAGCAGCTCGAATTCGGTGCCGGTCAGCTCCACCGGCTCGCCCAGGCGCAGCACCTGGCGCCGCGCCAGATCGATACGCAGGCCCTCGAAGGCCAGTACGGTTGCATCGGCCACCGTGCTGCCGCGCGCGCGCCGCAGGATGGTCTGCAGCCGCACCGCCAGCTCACGCGGCTCGAAGGGCTTGGGCAGGTAGTCGTCGGCGCCGAGTTCCAGGCCAACGATGCGGTCCATCACCTCGCCGCGCGCGGTGAGCATCAGGATCGGCAGGCTGCTTTCCTTGCGGATGGTGCGGCAGAGCTCGAAGCCGTCCATCTCGGGCAGCATCACGTCCAGGATGGCGGCGTCGTAGCCGCCCTGGCGCAGCAGCGCCAGCCCGGCGCTGGGCCGGCTGGCGCTGTCCAGCTGCAGGTCGAAGCGCCGCAGGTATTCGGCCAGCGGCGGCGCCAGCAGCTCGTCGTCGTCGATCAGCAGGATGCGGTGCATGGTGGCGATGCTCCCATGCGCCGCGGCCGATCGCAACGCGACTTCAAGAGCGCCAGCGGCCGTGGCCGCGCTGGTCCATCCATTCGCGCAGCCTGGCCTGCTGCTCGGGCTTCAGGCTGTCGTAGAAATCGGCCAGCGCGTCGATGGTCTGCGGGCTGCCGCTGCGGATGGCGTTGGTCTTGTCGTCGACCAGTGCCTGCGCGCGCGCCTTGTCGAACTTGTCGCCGCTGACCAGCGCGCGCAGCTCGGCACGCGGGTTGGACGTGCTGCCGACCATCGCGTTGCGCTGCTCGCGCAGCCGGTCGAACACGACGCCGAGCTTCTGCTTCTGCGCATCATCGAGCTGCAGTTCCTTGCCGGCGCGTTCGAGGATGCGCTCGCGCCACTTGGCGGCGTCCTCGGCGCTGACCGGCCCGCTTTGCCAGCCGTGGTGGCGCTGGCCGCAGGCGGCCAGGCCGCCGACGAGCACGGTGGCGCTGACCACGCCGATGAGGGTTCGCTTGATCCAGGTCTTCATGAACGGCTCCTTGGGACATTGCCCGTGTTGAGAAGGTGCGTTCATGGTGCCGGCGGGGGTGCGCGGCGTCCTTTCGCCGCGGTTTCGTCATGTATCGTTTCTTTTCAGGGCCCGGCCGGGCCGCAACAGGGGAAGCGCAGCATGGCACGCATCGACTACGTGGACGAGGCCTCGCCGGCCGTGGATGCCGAACTGCTGCGCTCGATCCGGCAGCGGCGCGGCGGCGAACTGCTGAACCTGGACCGCATGCTGCTGCACAGCGCGCCGCTGGCACGCGGCTGGAATGCGCTGATGGGCGCCATCCGCACGCAGACGGTGCTGGACGGCGCGCTGCGCGAACTGGTCATCCTGCGCGTGGCGGTGCTGAACCGGGCGCCGTACGAGTTCGCGCAGCACGCGCCGGTGGGCCTGGCCGAGGGCCTGACCCAGACCCAGGTGGACGCGGTGGCCGACTGGGAAGCCTCGGCACTGTTCGACTCGCGGGCCCGCGCGGTGCTGGCCTACACCGATGCGATGACGCTGCAGGTGCAGGTGCCCGACGCGGTGTTCGACGCGCTGGCCTCGCTATTCAGCCCGCGCGAGCGGGTCGAGCTGACAGCCACCGTGGCCTCGTACAACATGGTGTCGCGCTTCCTCGAGGCGCTGCGCATCGACATCGAGACCTGAAACGAAAACGGGGCCCGAAGGCCCCGTGCGATCGCTGGCCGTAGCCGGGCGATTTACAGCGCGCGGATGTTCGCAGCTTGCAGGCCCTTGGCGCCTTGCTTGACTTCGAACTCGACGCGCTGGTTTTCCTGCAGGCTCTTGAAGCCGGTGCCGGTCTTGATCTCGCTGAAGTGCGCGAACAGGTCCTTGCCGCCCGCTTCCGGCGTGATGAAGCCGTAGCCCTTGCCGTCGTCGAACCACTTGACCGTGCCGGTCTGGGTGTTGTTGTCCATGGTGTGTTCCTTAATGGAAATAGTTGCGGATACCGGGGCGCCGACCTTCGGGCCACGGACAGAGACACTCAAGAAACATCAACCAGGGGGATTTCAAACCGGGCCGGCCGCAAGCCACGAGGGCCTGGGAGGTGAAGCGGAGAAGACCTTGAAGAAACGGTCCTGCGTATGTCTGTACCCGTATTGTAGCCGCTGGGCGCAGGCGCCGCCCGATAACTTCGTGGCATGACGCCGCGGTGCCACGAAAGGGGTTGGCGCGTTGTCGCTGCCGGGACAGTGCAGGCCCTTATTGCCACCGCTGGCGGCGGGCCCTATAAACCGCACGCTCCTGCGCTGGCGCAGGCTCCCTCCACCTCTCCAAGCGCAGCTTCCAGCCCCATGTCCAACAGCGCGGAACCCTTGCTCAGCGTGCGCGGCGTCACCGTGCGTTTCGGCGGCATCGTCGCGCTGGACGGCGTGGGCTTCGATGTCCGCCGCGGCGACATCTGCGGCCTGATCGGCCCCAACGGCGCCGGCAAGACCACCCTCTTCAACTGCCTGAGCCGGCTGTACCAATACCAGGCCGGCGACATCCTGTTCGAGGGCAAGTCCATCACCAACACACCCACGCACCAGATCGCCGGCATGGGCATGGGCCGCACCTTCCAGAACCTGGCGATGTTCCGCACGATGCCGGTGCGCGAGAACGTCATGGTCGGCGCACACTGCCGTTCGACGGCCGGCTTCCTGGCCAGCGCGCTGCGCCTGCCCAGCGTGTCGGCCGAAGAGGCCCGGCTGCGCGACAAGGCGCGCAAGATCATGGACGACCTGGACCTGACGCAGTTCCAGGACCGCCCGGTGGGCGACCTGCCCTTCGGCATCCAGAAGCGGGTGGAGTTCGCACGCGCGCTGGCCGCCGAGCCGAAGCTGCTGCTGCTGGACGAGCCGGCCGCGGGCCTGAACCACGAAGAGCTGTCCGACCTGGCGCGCCTGATCCGCGATGCGCGTGACCGCCTCGGCATCACCGTGCTGCTGGTCGAGCACCACATGAGCCTGGTGATGAGCGTTTCCGACCACATCGTCGCGCTGAACTTCGGCCGCAAGATCGCCGAAGGCACGCCCGAACACATCCAGAAGCACCCGGACGTGATCGAAGCCTATCTGGGGGCCCCCGCCAATGTCTAAGCTGCTGGAAGTGAAGAAGCTCTGCGCGTCCTACGGCGCGACGCAAGTGCTGTTCGACGTCGACTTCACGCTCGAGACCGGCCACATCACCGCCATCCTGGGGGCCAACGGCGCCGGCAAGACGACCACGCTGCGCGCGCTGTGCCAGGTGGTCAAGACCACCGGCAGCATCCTGCTCGACGGCACGCAGATCGTCGGCAAGTCCACCGAATCGGTGGTGCGCATGGGCGTGGCGCACGTGCCCGACGGCCGCGGCACCTTTACCGGCCTGTCGGTCGAGGAAAACCTGCGCCTGGGGGCCTACTCGCGCGGCAACCGTGCCGAGATGGAACAGGACATGGAGCGCATGTTCGCGCGCTTCCCGATCCTGAAGCAGCGCCGCCACCAGCAGGCCGGCACGCTGTCGGGCGGTGAGCAGCAGATGCTGGCCATCAGCCGCGCGCTGATGCTGCGGCCCAAGCTGCTGCTGCTGGACGAGCCCTCCTTTGGCCTGGCGCCGCTGATCGTGGCCGAGATCTTCCGCATCATGCGCACCATCAACAAGGAAGACCGCGTCAGCATGCTGCTGGTCGAGCAGAACGCCTCGCTGGCGCTCGACCTGGCCGACCATGCCTACCTGCTGGAAACCGGCCGCGTGGCGCTGTCGGGCCCCAGCGAAACCATCAAGAACGACGAGTCGGTGCGCCGCGCCTACCTCGGCTACTGAGAACCGCCATGGAAGGTTTCCTGCATCAGATCTTCTCGGGCCTGGCCAACGGCATCATCTACGGCTCCGTCGCGCTGGCGCTGGTGATGATCTACCAGGCCACGCACCACATCAACTTCGCCCAGGGCGAGATGGCCACCTTCAGCACCTTCATCGCCTGGTGGCTGATCCAGAACGGGTGGCCGTACTGGGGGGCGTTCTTCTTCACCATCGCGGTGTCCTTCGCCGGCGGGCTGCTGGTGCAGCGCATCATCCTCAAGCCGATCGAGAAGGCCCCGGTGATGACCAACGTCATCGTCTTCATCGGCCTGCTGCTGATCTTCAACGCCTTCTCGGGCTGGTTCTTCGACCACACCATCAAGTCCTTCGACAGCCCCTTCCCCAAGGATTCGGCGCTGACCACCAAGTACTTCTCGGCGCACCAGATCGGCTCGGCCGGCGTGCTGGTGGTGGTGCTGCTGGGCCTGTTCGCCTTCTTCAAGTTCACCCCCGTCGGCCTGGCGATGCGCGCCGCCGCACAGAACCCCGATTCGGCGCGGCTGGTCGGCATCCGGGTGTCTTGGATGCTGGGCCTGGGCTGGGGCCTGGCGGCGGCCATTGGCGCCATCGCCGGCATGATGGTGGCGCCCATCGTCTTCCTCGATCCGAACATGATGGCCGGCATCCTGCTGTACGGCTTTGCCGCGGCGCTGCTGGGCGGCATCGACAACCCGGTGGGCGCGGTGATCGGCGGCTTCATCGTCGGCGTGCTCGAAAACCTGCTCGGTGCCTACGTCATTGGCACCGAACTGAAGCTGACCGTGGCGCTGGTGCTGATCGTGGCCACGCTGACACTCAAACCCGCCGGCCTGTTCGGCAAGAAGGTGGTGGTGCGCGTATGAGCAGCAACTCGGCCGACCGCAAGTGGGTCTGGATCGGCGGCATCGTCATTGCCGTCGCGCTGCTGATCCTGCCCTTCCTGTTCAAGAACTACCGCGTCTTCCAGTTCAACCTGGTGCTGGTGTATGCGGTGGCCATCCTGGGCCTGAACATCCTGACCGGCTTCAACGGCCAGTTCTCGCTGGGCCACGGCGCGTTCTACGCCTTCGGCGCCTACACCGCGGCGATATTGATGTCGCTGTACCACGTGCCCTACTGGGCCACGCTGCCGGCGGCCTTCGTGCTGTGCTTCGTGTTCGGCTTCCTGGTCGGCTTCCCGGCCTTGCGGTTGGCGGGGCACTTCCTGGCACTGGCCACCTTCGCGCTGGCCCTCGCCGTGCCGCAGCTGCTCAAGTACAAGAAGATCGAGGGCCTCACCGGCGGCGTGCAGGGCATCGTGCTGAGCAAGCCGGAACCGCCTTTCAGCTTCACACTCTTCGACCAGCCGCTCAGCCCCGACCGCTGGCTCTACTTCTTCACGCTCTTCGTCACCGCGCTGATGTTCCTGTTTGCCTGGAACCTGCTGCGCGGCCGTGTGGGCCGCGCGCTGGTGGCCATCCGCGACCATCCGATCGCCGCCACCGCCATGGGCATCAACCTGCCGGTGTTCAAGTCGCTGACCTTCGGCACCTCGGCCGGCTTCACCGGGCTGGCCGGTGCGCTGGGCGCCATCGTCGTGGCCTTCGTCTCGCCGGACAGCTTCACCGTGCAGCTGTCGATCTTCCTGCTGGTGGGCGTGGTGGTGGGCGGGCTGGCCTCGATCCCGGGCGCGATCTTCGGCGGCATCTTCATCCAGTACGTGCCGAACATCGCCGACTCGCTTTCCAAGTCGGCACCGGCGGCCATCTATGGCGTGCTGCTGATCGCGCTGATGTACCTGTTGCCCACTGGCGTGATGGGCGGCCTGCACCGGCTGTGGGCCAAGCTGCGCGCCAAGCCGGCAGCCTGATTCGTGGTGAGGGCCGGCGCCGCCGGCCCGGTTTTTCGTGCTTGTTCGTTCAAGGAGACATTGCAGCATGAGCTTGAAGTCCTTCAGCCTGGCCCTGGCGGGCCTGGCCTCCCTGGCCATCACCAGCTCGGCGCTGGCCCAGAAGAAGTACGACCCCGGTGCGTCCGACAAGGAAATCCTGATCGGCGGCATCAGCCCCTATTCGGGCCCGGCCTCGGCCTACGGCACCATCGGCAAGTCGATCGCCGCCTACTTCGAGATGGTCAATGCCGAAGGCGGCATCAACGGCCGCAAGATCAAGTTCATCAGCCTGGACGACGGCTACAACCCGGCCAAGACCGTCGAGCAGACCCGCAAGCTGGTCGAGCAGGAAGAAGTGCTGCTGTTGTTCAACACGCTGGGTACGCCGCCGAACACGGCCATCCACAAGTACATGAACGACAAGAAGGTGCCGCAGATGTTCGTGGCCACCGGCGCCACGAAGTGGGGTGACCCGAAGAACTTCCCGTGGACCATCGGCTGGCAGCCCAGCTACCAGAGCGAGGCCAAGATCTTCGCGGCCCACATCCTGGAGACCAAGCCCAACGCCAAGATCGCCGTGCTGTTCCAGAACGACGACTACGGCAAGGACTACCTGAAGGGCTTCGAGGACGGCCTGGGCGACAAGGGCAAGTCGATGATCGTCAGCAAGGTCAGCTACGAGGTCACCGACCCCACGGTGGACAGCCAGATCGTCACGCTGAAGGGCACGGGCGCCGACGTCTTCTTCAACATCACCACGCCGAAGTTCGCGGCGCAGGCGATCAAGAAGATGGCCGAGATCGGCTGGAAGCCCACCCACTACCTGAACAACGTGTCGGCCTCGGTCGGCTCGGTGCTCACGCCGGCGGGCCTGGACAACAGCAAGGACATCATCACCGCGCAGTACATCAAGGACCCGACCGACCCACAGTTCCAGAAGGGCAAGGAATGGGATGACTACGTCGCCTGGTTCAAGAAGTACAACTCGGCGGCCAACATCAACGACGCCTTCAACGTCTACGGCTACACCGCCGCCCAGGGCCTGGTGCAGGTGCTGAAGCAGGCCGGCGACAACCTGACGCGCGAGAACGTGATGAAGCAGGCCGCCAGCCTGAACATCACGCTGCCGATGTTGCTGCCGGGCGTCAACGTCAAGACCGCGGCGGACGACTTCTTCCCGATCGAGCGCCAGCAGCTGTCGCGCTTCGACGGCAAGACCTGGGTGCTGTTCGGCAAGGTCTACGGACCCTGATTCCCCAGCGCCTCCGGCACCACGGCAGCCTGCGGGCTGCCGTTTTTTTGGGCCCCCGTCAGGGGGGAACCGCGGGTTCGCCCCGACTTCGGCCGCCCGGGGAAAGGCTATCTTGTGCGCCTTCCACCCCAGGAGACAACGGACCATGATCTCGAAGACCCTTCAGTTCGCCGCCTTCGGCCTGGCCTCGCTGGCCCTGGCCTCCTCTGCCCTGGCCCAGAAGAAATACGACTCCGGCGCCTCGGACAAGGAAATCGTCCTTGGCGGCATCAGCCCCTATTCCGGCCCGGCCTCGGCCTACGGCGCGATCGGCAAGGCGATTTCGGCCTACTTCGACAAGATCAATGCCGAGGGCGGCGTCAACGGCCGCAAGATCAAGTTCATCAGCCTGGACGACGGCTACAACCCGGCCAAGACCGTGGAGCAGGCGCGCAAGCTGGTCGAGCAGGAAGAAGTGCTGTTCCTGTTCCAGACGCTGGGCACGCCGCCGAATTCGGCGATCCACAAGTACATGAACGACAAGAAGGTGCCGCAGCTCTTCGTGGCCACCGGCGCCACCAAGTGGGGCGACCCGAAGAACTTCCCCTGGACCATGGGCTGGCAGCCCAACTACCAGAGCGAAGCCAAGATCTATGCGGCCCACATCCTGGAGACCAAGCCCAACGCCAAGATCGCCGTGCTGTACCAGAACGACGACTACGGCAAGGACTACCTGAAGGGCTTCGAGGACGGCCTGGGCGACAAGGCCAAGACGATGATCGTCAGCAAGCTGAGCTACGAAGTCACCGACCCCACGGTGGACAGCCAGATGGTGTCGATGAAGTCCTCGGGCGCGGACACCTTCTTCAACATCACCACGCCGAAGTTCGCCGCGCAGGCCATCAAGAAGGCCGGCGAGATCGGCTGGAAGCCCACGCACTACCTGAACAGCGTGTCCAACGCGGTGGGCACGGTGCTGGTGCCGGGTGGGGTGGAGAACTCGATCGGCATCATCTCGGCCGGCTACATCAAGGACCCGACCGACCCGCAGTTCCAGAAGGGCAAGGAGTGGGATGACTTCGTGGCCTTCATGAAGAAGTACCACCCCACCGGCGCGATGAACGACAACTTCAACGTCTACGGCTACACCGTGGCGCAGAACGTCGTGCACATCCTGGAAAAGGCCGGCGACAACCTGACGCGCGACAACATCATGAAGCAGGCCGCGAACATGGACCTGACGCTGCCGATGCTGCTGCCCGGTGTGAACGTCAAGACCAGTGCCGACGACTTCTTCCCGATCGAGCGCGAGCAGCTGATGCGCTTCGACGGCAAGACCTGGCAACTGTTCGGCAAGGTCTACGGCCGCTGATCCTGCCCTTGTGCTGAACGACGGCACCCCGCGGGGTGCCGTTCTCTTTTGCCCGCGCCGATGCCGCCCACCCCGCTGTACCTGGACGACGCGCTGATCGCCGTCGACAAGCCGGCCGGCCTGCTGGCGGTGCCGGGCCGTGGAGCCGACAAGCAGGACTGCCTGTGGGCGCGGCTGCGCGAACATTTCCCCGACGCGCTGGTGGTGCACCGGCTGGACATGGCCACCTCCGGGCTGATGCTGTTCGCCCGCAGCCTGGCGGCGCAGCGCCGCTTAAGCCAGGCCTTCGCCGAGCGCCAGGTGGCCAAGCGCTACGTGGCGGTGGTCGACGGCCGGCCGGCCGAGGCGCAGGGCCGCATCGAGCTGCCGCTGGCCCCCGACTGGCCGCGCCGGCCGCTGCAGCGGGTGGACCCCGAGGCGGGCCGCCCCGCGCGCACCGATTGGCAGCGTCTGGCGCAGCACGCGCACAGCGCCCGGCTGGCGCTGCAGCCGCACACCGGCCGCACCCACCAGCTGCGCCTGCACCTGGCGGCCATCGGCCACCCGATCCTGGGCGACGCGCTGTATGCGCCGCCCGAGGTGCAGGCGCGCGCGCCGCGGCTGCTGCTGCATGCCGAGGCGCTGACGCTGCCGCACCCCCTCACCGGCGCGCCATTGCAGCTGCTGTGCGCGGCACCCTTCTGACAGAATCCTTCGACCCCCCTGGAGCATGACGAATGAGCGACCCCCTGGTACGTACCGAGATCGACCCCGCCGGCTACGCAGTACTGACGCTGAACCGCCCCGACGCGCTAAACGCGCTGTCGCGCGCGCTGATGAGCGAACTGGCGCAGACCATCGACCGGCTGGAAGCCGACCCCGCCGTGCGCGTGCTGATCCTCACCGGCGCCGGCAAGGCCTTCTGCGCCGGCCTGGACCTGAAGGAACTGGGCAGCGGCCGGGCCTCGGTGGGCGGCCGCGACGGCGCCGTCACCGCCAACGACCCGGTCACGTCGCTGCAGCGCTTCAGCGGCCCGGTGATCGGCGCGATCAACGGCGCCGCGGTCACCGGCGGCTTCGAGTTGGCGCTGGCCTGCGACGTGCTACTGGCCAGCCCGCTGGCGCGCTTTGCCGACACGCATGCACGCGTGGGCATCGCGCCGGGCTGGGGCCTGTCGCAGAAGCTCAGTCGGGCCATCGGCATCTACCGCGCGCGC
>Ga0209369_1000976_pt1 | contig 18638 bp, 19 predicted proteins | sample EBPBio142010_DNA_FD_185865 | JGI IMG/M metagenome (GOLD analysis project Ga0209369, IMG submission 185865) | Wastewater treatment Type I Accumulibacter community from EBPR Bioreactor in Madison, WI, USA - Reactor 1_10/4/2010_ DNA (SPAdes)... | ecosystem: Engineered > Bioreactor > EBPR >... | reverse complement strand
AGCCAGGCGAGTTCAAGGCCCCGGCCCGCGATGGCCCCGGCCTCGATGGCCGAGCGGGTGTGGTAGGCGACGCCCTCCTGCAACTCGGGCGGGCGGCGGTAGATCGGATACTTGAAGCGGCCAGTGCGGGTGGGCGAGCCGTCGAGTTCTGGCTCGAAATAGCCGGTGAAGAGGGCGGGGGGATTGCCGACAACCACCGGCTTGAAGAACAGCTCGAAGAAGCTGCGGGCCGAGGCATCGTCCTTCGGGACGTCGGCGGCCATCGCGCAGATCGGTTTCCAGTCGGGCTGGTCGATCAGGTCGCAGGTGGCAAGGAAGCTTTGCAGGGCTTCGACATGGTTGTCGTCGCGCCAGCCGTCGAGCGCTTCAAAATCGAGGACTTCGGCGGGAAGGGGCGCGGCGGCCATCAGGGCCGCCGAAACCGCAAGGATGCAAGGTCCGACGCGCATCCCAAGGGATCAGTCGCCGGTGGCGACGAGCTGCCAGTTCGGGTCGTCCGACCCCATCTGGCGGGCGAAGGTCCAGATGTCGCGGGTCTTCTTGACCTCGCGCGCCGAGCCTTCGACGATTTCCCCCGCCTTGTTGCGGACGACATAGGTCTGGTCGGCGACGAAGCGGACGGCGATCTCGCCGAAGCGGCTTTCGGGGGTGAAACTGGCGTCGTGCAGGGCCAGTTCCTTGATGCCGAGGAAGCTGGCCTCGACGGTCAGGCCGCCCTGTTCGCGCTGGGCGATGGCTTCGGCGAAGCTGGCCTCGACATCGTCGGAGAGGAAGGGACGGATGCGGTCCAGCTCGCCCTTCTCGAAGGCCATCAGGATCATCTCGTAGGCGCCGCGCGCGCCTTCCAGGAAGGGGCCGACGGCGAAGCCGGGCTCGGCCTTCTTCATCTCGGCCAGGGCGCGGGCAGAGGCGGAGCCTTCGGCGACGTGGTCGGTGATGTCGCGGTCGGGGCCGCCCTCGATCACCTCGAAGTCGCGGCGCAGGCGGGGGCGGACCTCATCCAGCGGGATCGGCGGTTTCTCGAAGCCGTCGCGGGTGCCGAGGACGGAGCGCAGCTTGAGGATCAGGAAGATCGCGATCCCGGCAAGGACGAGGAGCTGGATCAGGGACCCGTTCATGGATGACCTCTGGTCTGGGGTGGTTCCGTTGGAATTGGCACGGCTTGCCCCTATGTAGGGTGGGGTCGCGGCGAAGTCTACCATGCGGCGGCAAGGAACAGGGGAAGAGCGGCGATGTGGATCGTGTTTGGGCTGATGGCATGGCCGCTGGTCGAGATCGGCCTGTTCGTGACGCTTGGGGCGAAGCTGGGCCTGTGGCTGACGCTGGGCTGGGTGCTGCTGACCGGGGTGCTGGGGGTCCTTTTGCTGAAGGGCATGGCGCTGGGCGGGCGCGAGAGCTTGCGGCAGGGGTTCCGGGAGGGGCTGGATGACCCGCTGTCGCCGCTGGCGCAGCGGGCGCTGCTGGGGGTGGCGGCGGTGCTTCTGATCCTGCCGGGGTTCTTCACCGACGCACTGGGGCTGGTCCTGCTGCTGCCGCCGGTGCGCGCCCTGATCGTCAGGGTTCTGGGCAGCCGGATGCGGGGCATCGTCGTTCTGCGCCCGGGGTCGCGCTTCGCGGACGAACCCTATGAGCACCGGCCCCTCGACGACCGGCTGGAGTGAGGCGGCGGCGGACGACGCGGAACCGCGACCCTGCGCGGCGCGTTCTTCCGGTGACATCCGCCGCGCGGGCCCCGTCCGCGCCAGAACCGCGAGGAACCCCCATGTCACTTGTCAGCGACCATGAGAACACCCCGAACAGCCCGGAAATCGCGGCATTTCCCGCCGAGAAGGTCTGGGAGATGCTGAAGGCCATCGATATCGCGATGCTGGTCACGCGCAGTGGCGACGGGATGCGCGCGCGGCCGATGTCGACCATCCCCGCGCCGGAGAAGGGCGTGATCCACATCCTGACCGAGGCGCAATCGACGGCAGCGCAGGATATCGGACGCGACGGGACGGTGCTGCTGGCCTATGCCGGGCGGGGAGACCATCTGTCGGTGGCGGGACAGGCGGTCGTGAACCCCGACAAGGGCCTGGTCAAGGAGCTGTGGAACCCCGGCGCTCAGGTCTTCTGGCCGAACGGGCCGGTCGCCCATGACGTGGTGACGCTGGTGATCGACCCCGGCCATGTCGATGTCTGGGACGGGCACGGGGTGCTTCGCGGCATCGTCAGCATCGTGCGCGGCGCGGTGCAGGGCCGGTCGCCCGATCTTGGCGAACGCGGCATGACCGAGCTGTAAGGCCCGCCGCACCCGTCCTATACGGCAGGTGCGGCCGTCTTGCCGAAGGCCTGCGCGAACAGGTCCTCCATGCCCTGCGCGGCAAAGTCGGCGCTTCCCGCGCGGCGGGGTGCCGGGGCGGCGGCGTCGGGGGGCGTGGCGTCAGTGGCCGACCATTGCACGACCCCGATCTTCACCCCGGCCAGCCGCCGGCGCAGTTGCCGGACCTGCAACCCGACCGTTGCGGCCTGCGTGCTGCCGAGGGTCACGATCACCAGCTTCTCTGGCTTGAAGCCCCCGAGGGCGCGGGGCAGCATGGCGCGCAGGGGCAGGGCGACCACCTCGGCGCCTTCGGCCCGCAGGGCCTGGGAGACCATCTGCGCGGCGGCATCCTCAAGCTGGGTCTGGGAGCCGATCACCGCGATCCGGCATCCCAGACCGTCGAGTATGCCGTTGGCGACAAGCGAGGTCTCCTCGGTCGCTTCCGGCGTCTCGGCGCCAAGGGACAGTTCCTCCTCGACCACGGATTCCAGCTCTTCGGTCAGGGTCCAGGCGGCATTGGCGATGCGGTGCGACTGGTAGTCGGACAGAAGCCCGGCTTCATGGTCGGCATCGGCCAACGCCAGCGCGGGGATCGCGGTCTTGTCGTAATATTCCGCAAGATAGCGCTTCGCCGTCGTCTCGGCGGCGGATTCGGTGAATTCGAAGGATCGGCCGACCAGCAGCCGGTCATAGAGCCGGGCGCTTTCGGCCAGCACCGGCTGGTCGCCGAACATGATCGGGAACAGCCGCAGGCTGGGGACGTGGTGGCCGATGACAACCAGGCAGACGGTCAGCGGCGTGGCGATGATCAGGCCCATCGGCCCCCAGAGCCAGGTCCAGAACATGGCCGAGACGATGACGGCCAGCGGCGAGACCCCGGTGCGCTGGCCGTAGAACCAGGGCTCGATGATGTTCGAGGTGGTGAATTCGACCACGGCAAACAGGACGGCGGTCCAGATCACCAGCGACCAGTCGGGCGAAACGGCGAAGGCCATGAGGAGCGGCAGGATCGCCGAGATCGCGGAGCCGATATAGGGCACGAAGCGCATCACGAGGGTGACGAGGCCGAAGAAAAGCGCGTTGGGAACCCCGATCACCCAGAGGCCAAGCCAGATCGGCACGGCGTAGATCACATTCACCACCAACTGGGCGAGGAGATAGGTCGAGACACGCGACCCCGCCTCGGCCAACAGGCGCGAGGTGGCGAGGATGTTCGATCCGCCGATCAGTTGCACCAGCCGGTCGCGCAGGGTGGCGCGTTCGAGAAGCGCGAAGACCACGACGACGAAGATGATGCCGAAGATTCCGACGGGGCCGAGGGCGGGGAGGATGACGTCGTTCAGCCAGTCCATCAGCCCGGTGCGCTCGACCACCTCGACCTTCATTGTCTGGTTCTCGGCTTCGGCGGTTTCGGCTTCGAGACGGTCGGAGATGTCGTCGACCATGCCTTGCAGGTGGGCGATGATCTTGTTGTCGGTGCCCGCTTGCAGAATGCTGTCGATCTTGGTCAGGACGTTGCCCTGGTACTGCGGCAGGTTCATCCCGATCTGGCTGACCTGGTAGGCGAGGATCAGGACGAAGGCCGCCACCAGCGCCCCGGCCGAGATCACGGTCACGATCACGGAGGGCGTGTCGCGCAGGCCCCGGCGGCGCAGCGCGTTGACGAGGGGCGTCAGCACGAAGGCGATCAGCATCCCCAGCACCAGCGGCAGGAACAGGTCCTTCGCGACATAGAGGATGGCGCAGACAACGGTGATGGTCGCAAGCGTGGTCAGGGTGACGATGGAACGACCGCTTTCGATCGGTGCGCTGTCACGGTCGCGCCGCAGGATGGCGGCCTCGTCGATCTCCGGCATGATGTCCCCCTTGGTCCGCCTGCCCGGCAACGTGCGGACCGGGGAACCGGTTCCCGGCAGTTGGCGTTGGCAGGACATGTCCCGAACCAGGAGCATGGCAATGATCGACCGCAAGCTTGTGCTGTTGAACGATCTGGCGTTTCAGGTGAAGCCCGAGGCGGTGCAGCCGGGCGATGCCGCGCGGGTGTTCGTGGCGGGCAGCAGCCTGGTGCGGATGACGCTGGCGGAGCTGGCTTTGCCGGGGGCACAGATGATCTGGACCGATTTCCGGCACAGCGCCTCGCTGACGGCATTGCAAGGCGCGGTGCAGGCGGCCGGCGGGCTGGACCGGCTGGTCCTGGCAGTGGATGGCGAACATGGCGAGGCGGTGTTTTCCGTCATGTGCGCGGTGCTGACGCTGCTGCCGTCGCTGCGGTGCCGTCAGGCGCCCCAGATCGAGCTTATCTGCCTGCCGGGGAAGGCGGCCACCTCGCTGGTGCAGTTCGTCGACCGCATCCGGCCACAACTGTCGGGTCGCGGCGTCGGCGTCTCGCTGGAGATTGTGTCCGAGCCGCTGGACCGCAGTCCGGCCTGAGGGCGGCTGTTTCTTCAAGCGTAAACCAAGAAAAATGGGCTGCAACCGATGTTGCAGCCCAGTCGAGGGACAGCGGCAGGGAAGGACCGCTCCTTGAAGACGAAAGGTCAGCGGCTGGTCGCACCGCGAAGCAGGGAGACCAGGAACAGGATCAGGAAGATGACGAAGAGCACCTGCGCGATTCCGGCAGAGGTACCGGCGATGCCGCCGAAGCCGAGGACCCCGGCGACGATTGCGATGATAAGAAATGTGACAGCCCAACCAAGCATGGGATTTCTCCTTTGGTTCCGGCCCGCTGAGGGGCCATGTCGATTGATCTGCTGTAACAACCCTGCCCGCGCATGGCGGTTCCAGCCGGGGCGGGAAATTTTTCAGACCGTTGCATGGTGAGGCCATCAGGGAACCGGACCGGCCCGGGCGCATTGTAGTGGGTGAGCGGGGATCGGGCCGGTGGCCTGCCCCGGAGTGTGACTTCGGATTCAGGAGAGATGCGATGAACGCGACCTACAAGGATACTGCCAAGGACGTGGCGAAGACGGTTTCCTCGGCGGCCGAAAACCTGGCCGATACGGCGCGCGAGGGCGGAAAGGCGGCACGGCGCGCGGCAAGTGAAGCCACCGAGACCGTCCGCCAGACCGCTTCGGAGGTGATGGACAGCGCCCGCGACATGGCGGGGGATGCCAAGGAAGCGGCGGCGGATGCGCTGGCCGAGGGACAGTCGCGGCTGGGCGGCGCGCTGCGCAAGGCGCAGGACACGGCGCAGGATGCCGGAGAGGCGATCATGGCCGGGGCCGGGGCGACGCTGGCCTCGGTGCGCGACGTGGCGGTGGAGAAAGCCGATGCCGCACGGGAAAGCCTGTCGGACGCGGGCGAGCGGCTGGCCGCGACCTTGCAGCGGGCGTCGGATGATGCGGACGGGGACGCGCTGAAGTCGCGGATGCTGGGCTCGGTCGCGCAGGGCCTGACCACGGCTTCGGATGCGCTGCGGCAGAAGTCGGTCTCGGACCTGACCGCGGATGTGCGCGCGCTGGCGCGGAAGCACCCCGGCGCCTTCATGGTGGCGGCGGCGGTGGCGGGCTTTGCGGTGGCGCGCTTCGTGCGGTCGTCGAGCCAGCGCCGGGAGCCGCGCGTCTGATGACCGGGCGGCGCGAAGAGGAGGAGGCAGGGATGATGTCCCTGCTGTCCGACGTGGCCGCCGGAGTCGGTCGCCTGGTGCAGGGCGAGCTTCGGCTGGCGCGGGTCGAGGCGACCGAGGGGCTGAAGACCGCCGGGGCCGGTCTGGTCAAGATCGGTGTCGCGGCGATCGTGGGGCTGGTCGGGCTGAACGTGCTGGCCGGAGCCGCAGTGGCGGCACTGGCGGCGACGGGCCTTGGCCCGGCCTGGTCGGCCCTGCTGGTGGGCGTGGTCCTGTCCCTGGTTGCCCTGGGGCTTGCCCTTGCCGGGCGGGCGGCGCTGCGTCTGCGCGGCATCTGGCCGGATCGCGCGTTGCGCGGCCTGCGGCGGGATGCCGAAGCGGTGCAGCAAGGACTGAAAGGAACGGAGGCGCGTCATGTCTGATTTTGCCAAGCATGATATCGAGCGGTCGCTGGAAGAGGACCGGATCGCACTGGCGCAATCGCTGGTCGCGTTGCGCGACCGGATGCGTCCGGCAACCCTGATGGCCGAGGGCAAGGAGGCGCTGATGGCGCAGGCCTCGCCCATGCTGTCGCGGCTGGATGGCGCGGTGCGGGCGCATCCGGTGATGACGGCGGTGGCCGGGATGGCGCTGGCCGCGGTGGTCTTCGGGCGTCGCCACGATGCCGATACCGGGGCGGCAGGCGTGGTTCCGGCGATGGCGGGAACCAAGTTCGAGGCGCTGACCCGCTGGGAGGACGAGGGCGGCCCGCCCGCGCCCGAGCCGGTGGACCCGGACGAGGGCTGGCTGGCCGAGGCGCAGGGCCTGCGCGAGCGGGCACAGTCGCTGCTGGCGCAGATCGACGAGGCCGCCCGGCGCGGGCTGGCCCCGGCGGGGAAACTGGCCAAGCATCGGGCCGAGGTTCTGGCGGCGCTGGCCTCCGAGACGAAGCAGGCGCTTGGCAGGGGGCTCGGCTCGCTGTCCGGTGCGGCGCGCGACCAGGCCTTGCAGGCACGGGAGCGGGTCTACCTGAGCCGGATCGCGATGGCGGAAAAGGGCCGCGAGGCGGTGGATGCCAGCCCGCTGGCGGTCGGCGCCGCGTTGGCGCTGGCCGGGGCGGCAGTGGCCTGCCTTTTCCGGCAGAGCGAGACCGAGGACCGTCTGCTGGGCGAGACGCGGGACCAGTTGGCGGCGGACCTGAAGGCGATGGCGAAGCGCGAGGCGGTGAAGGCCAGCGCCTTCGGCTCGACGCTGAAGGACGCGCTGAAGACCGATCTGAAGCATGCCTCGCAGCTGTTCACCCCCGGCGAGCCGATGGTGCGGCCCGTGCGGCACTGAAGCAACGGCATCAGGACAAGGGAACCGGCCCCCGTTGCGGGGCCGGTTTTCATTCAGGACCCTTGGGCCGCGGAAAGACCAGTTCGACCGAGGCAAGATCGGCGTCGATGTGGATGCCGACCGTGCCGGACAGCTGCGCCGCAAACTGGCGCATCATGCGTTGCGGCAGGGCCAGCAGGCCCTCGGTCATATCGGGCTGAAGCTGGGGGACCGCCGGACCTTCGATCCGCAGCCGGATGATCCCCTCCGCTTCCGACAGGTCCACGACCACGGCATCGCGGCCAAGCCCGGGCATGGAGAAGTAGCAGCCCACCGCCTCGGCCAGTGCGAGGGCGAGGGGGACGGCGGCCTGCGCCTCCATCCTGATCGGTTGCAGGCGCTTGGAGGCAACCCCCAGCGCGACACCGTGGATTTCCTTCAGCCGCTTGACGACATTCGCCAGCACGACATCCATCGCCACGTCGCGCTGTCCGGACAGGGCGTAAAGGCTGGTATGGGTGGAAGACAGCGCGATCACGCGGTTGATCAGCCCGTCCAGCACCGCGCGCAGCCGCTGGTCCGTCGTCTCGCGCCGGTACATCCGCATGATCGAGGCGATGATCTGGAGGCTGTTGCCGCTGCGATGGTTGACCTCGCGGATCAGCAGATCCTTGTCGACCAGGAGATTCTGCAGTTCGGCCTCTTCCTGCTCGATGGTGCGGATCAGCCCCTCGTAGGCGGCGTGCAGGCGCTGGATCTCGGCCGGGGCGCCGGAAAGGTCGGGAATCTGGAGCCGCTGCTTGGTCGAGGCATAATTTCCCATCGTGCGCGAGAGCGCGCGGACGTGCCGCACGACAAGGCGGCTGGAGGCGAAGGCGGCGGCGGTGAGGGCGGCGATCCAGGTGAGGACGGGAAGCAGATAGGGCGCGAGGGCACTGGCCTGCTGCCAGGAACTGACGGCATTGGGCCGCCAGATCGAGAGGAGATAGAGGTCATCGGTAACGCTGACCACCGACAGGATATGCCGCCCGCTATCGTCGTCGACATAGGCCGGGTGGTCGGCGATCCCTGTCAGGGCCTTCAGGTCGATCGCGGGCGGGATCATCCTGGCAAGCGGGGTGTCGGGATCCGAGGACATCAGCAGCGTCCCGTCGGACAGGAAAGTCGCCAGGTACTCGGGCCGCCAGCGGGTGAGGGAATCGGAATAGTCGCCGGGGGCGACGGCGCTATAGGCGAGCGAGATCGAGACGACGCCGGCCTGGGCGCCGGACCGGTCGAAGACGGGATGACTGACCCCGATGATGGCAGTGCCCGAGACCGGGCCATGCGGGTTGTAGGTGACGCGAGGCAGGGGCTTCTCGATCAGGGACTGGAAGCGCGGCTCGTCCTTGAAATCGTAGACGCGACCGTTCGAGGAGCAGGTCATCAATCCGCTGAGGGGGATGTAGGCCACCAGCGTCGCCTTTGGGATCTCGCGGGCAACGGCGGTGACCCGCTCCACGCAGTCGGCGCCGGGCGAGGGTGTGCCCGACAGGACCGAGGCCAGCACCCGGACCGAGATCTGGGCTTCCTTGATCACGTCGATCTGGCTGCGCACCGCTTGCAGCGCCGCGCCGCCGACGCCCGCAAGGGTGGTGGCATCGACCTGGCTCAGCGCATCACGGGTCTGGGCGACCGACAGCACCCCAAGCGGCATCAGGGCCAGCATGAGGGTGGAGCCCAGCCGCACGCCGAGGCTGCTGGCCGACAGGCGGGACCCGAGCCGGGCGGTCAAAAGCCGACTTTGGCCGACCTCAGCACGACCGCCTGTGTTGCGCCGTCCGTTCCCGAGAACATGTCCTCTCCATCCTCCAGGTGCAAAAGCTCGGCCAGACGCTTGCGGGCCCGGCTGGCGCGGCTTTTGACCGTGCCGATGGCCACCCCCATCATGCCAGCCGCCTCTTCGCAGGAAAAGCCCGAAGCGCCGACGAGGATGAGGACTTCGCGATGCTCGGGGGAAAGCGCATCGAAGGCCTTCTGGAATTCCTGCAGCGCAAGGCGGCCGTCATGCGCGGGTTTCACCGAAAGCGAGGCAGCGTGGAAGCCGTCGCTGTCCTGCACTTCACGGCGGGTCTTGCGCAGCGAAGAATAGAAGGTGTTGCGCAGGATGGTGAACAGCCAGGCGTCGAGATTGGTGGCCGGGTCGAATTTCTCGATATTGGACCAGGCCTTGAGGATCGTGTCCTGCACCAGGTCGTCGGCCCGGCTGACATCGCGCGCCAGGCTGATCGCGAAGGCCCGGAGCTTCGGGATGGCCCCGGCGAGCCGGTCGCGAGGGTCCGGATATGCGGAGGCGGTCATTCCGCGCCGTCCGAGCCAGATTCCCCCTTGGCCTTGAGCTGAGCCAGCAGGTCCCGAAACCTGTCAGGCAGCTCTTCATTCAGAGCCGCAGCATAGACGCGCTTCAGGTTCTCGTCGATCTGCTCGCGGATGGCCTGCCGTTTCGGCGCATCCTCGTCCTTGTCATTTCGCATGGCATTCCGCTTCCCACTACTCTGGCATCGTGAACGCAGCCAGATACCCACCGGTTCCCGCAGCTTTTCGGAAGATGACATATTCTTCCGATCACCGGGAACCGAACGCGGTCGGGCGCGTTTGGTTCCAGTAAAAACGCGAAAAAACAGAGAGGAAACTCATGCTCGCTCAGGAAGCGGTCGACCCTTCGGCCACGGTTGCGCGCCATCTTCCCTATCTGCGGCGATATGCTCGTGCCTTGACGGGCAACCAGACCAGCGGAGACCGCTATGCGGTGGCCGTGCTGGAAAGCATCGTCGCCGATCCGGGCCTTCTGGCAACGCATGCCGATTCCAAGGTGTCGCTGTTCGAGGTGTTCCATTCGATCTGGTCGACCTCGGGCGCCCCGGTGGCCGAGGCGGACGACGTGATATCGGGCGCGGCGCAGTCGCATATGGCGGGGCTTACCCTGAACTCGCGCGAGGCGCTTCTGCTGAATACGGTCGAGGGTTTCGACCACGCCGATGTGGCGGCGATCATGGGCGTGGACCTGTCCGAGGCGCAACACCTGATCGACGTGGCCGTGCAGGAGATGGAGCGGTCGGTGCGCGGCTCGGTGCTGGTGATCGAGGACGAGGCGATCATCGCGATGGACATCGCCGCCATCGTCGAGGGCATGGGCCACAGGGTCACGTCGATCGCCCGGACCCATGCCGAGGCCGTGGACATGGCGGCAGCGGAACAGCCGGACCTGATCCTGGCGGATATCCAGCTGGCCGACAATTCCTCGGGCGTCGAGGCGGTGAACGACATCCTGGCGCAGTTCGGCGCGATCCCGGTGATCTTCATCACCGCCTTCCCGGAACGCCTGCTGACCGGCAACAAGCCGGAGCCCGCCTTCCTGATCAACAAGCCCTATACCGAGGAACAGGTGCGCTCGGCGGTCAGCCAGGCGATGTTCTTCTCCTCGACCGAAACGCTGAAGGCCTGACGCGCGGGGGGCCGCCGTGGCACAGGTCGCGCCGAAGCCTGCCCCCGCTGCGCCAGAGGTCGAAGTTCTGGTGACAGCGGCCGAGGCCTATCCGGTGCTGGAGCGGGCGTTCCTGTCGGCGAGGGCCGAGATCGTGGCGGGGTTCCGGGTCTTCGACCTGAAGACCCGGCTGAGATCGCCCGAGGCACTGGCCATCGGGACATCCTGGTTCGACCTGGTGATCCACACCCTAAGGCGGGGGGTGGCAATCAGGATCGTGCTGTCGGATTTCGATCCGGTTGCGCGGCCCAGGCTGCACCGGGCGACCTGGCGGACGGTGCGGATGTTCTGGGCGGCGGCGGACCTTGCCGGGCCGGGGGCGCGGCTGGTGGTGGTGCCCTCGACCCATTCGGCGGTGGCGGGGATCTGGCCGCGGCTTCTGTTCTGGCCGGTGGTGCAGTCACGGCTGGCGCGGGTGTCGGGCTGGCTGCGACGCCAGCTCGATGCGCAGCGGATGGCGGCGCTGCGCGAGATGCCGGGGGTGCGGCGGATGCTGGCGGCGAAGGATGCGCTGCCGCGGCCGCGTCTTTTCGCCGTTCCACCGCTGTCTCCCGCGACCCATCACCAGAAGCTGGCGGTCTTCGACGCGGAGGCGGTCTATATTGGCGGCCTGGATCTGGACGAACGCTTCTACGACACGCCGGACCATCGCCTGCCGGGGCATGAGACCTGGCATGACGTGCAACTGATGATCCGGGGGCCGGTCGCGGCGGATGCAAGGGCACATCTGGAGCAGTTTCTCGGCATCATCGAAGGCAGCGCCGCGGCCGATCCACCCGCGCCTGAACGCGAGAGGCTGCGCTTCGTCCGCACCCTGTCGCGGCGGCGGAAACGGGGGGCCTGGCGCTTCATCTCTCCCGAACCCGTGGTGCAGGAGATCGAGGCGGCCCATGCCGAGTGGATCGCCCGGGCCGAGGGGCTGATCTATATCGAGACGCAGTATTTCCGCAATCGCCGGATGGCACGGCGGCTGGCGCAGGCGGCGCGGGAAAGGCCGGGGCTGAAGATGATCCTGATCCTGCCCGCAGCCCCGGACGACGTGGCCTTCGAAGGGGCGACGGGGCTAGACGCGCGGCTGGGCGAGTTCCTTCAGGCCAAGTGCCTGCGCATCCTGCGACGCGCGTTCGGGCGGCGGCTTTTCGTCGGCGGGGCGGCGCAGCCCAGGCGGACGCGGGCGCGGGGACGGGCGCAGCTGAAAGGCGCTCCGCTGGTCTACATCCACGCCAAGGTCAGCATCTTCGACGACCGGGCGGCGATCGTGTCTTCGGCCAACCTGAACGGCCGGTCGCTGCGCTGGGATACCGAGGCCGGGGTGGTGATGACCGATCCCCAGACGGTGACCGACCTGAGACTGCGTCTGATGGCGCATTGGCTGCCCGAGGGCGCAGGGCCGGACTTCTTCGACCCGGAACGCGCGATGCAGGCCTGGTGGGCGCTGGCAGCGCGGAATGCGCGACTGCCGCCCGAGAAGCGGCGCGGGTTTCTCATGCCCTACAATCTGCGGTCGGCAGAAGATTTCGGACGCGCCTTCCCGCTGGTGCCGGACGAGATGGTCTGAGCGGACCGGCGGCGGGAACAATTCCCGCAGCCTCCTGTTGTATGGCCACAGGCGATGTCGATCCGATGTCGCAGCACCAAGATGGCAATACAGGAGATTTCCGTGAAACCCATGTATCTTACCACCGCTTTGGCGGCCTGCCTTGCGCTGCCCGCACTGGCGCAGGACGCCGCCTCTCCGTTTCAGACCGAAGCGGCGGGACCCTCGATCTCGGCGTCCGATGTTATCGGCTCGCGCGTCTATGTGAGCGAGGCCGAAATCGACGCCGATGCCTATAACGGGGTGCAGCAGGGCTGGAACGATATCGGCGAAGTGAACGACATCATCATGGGCCGCGATGGCACGGTGGATGCCGTGCTGGTGGATATCGGCGGGTTCCTCGGGATCGGCGAACGGCAGGTCGCGGTGGACATGTCGGCGCTGAAGATCGTGCAGGACGACGCCACGGATGCCGACGACTGGTTCCTGGTGCTGCGCACGGACCGCGCCGCGCTGGATGCTGCCCCTGCATGGGTCGTGACGGGTGCAGCCCCCAAGGCGGAGACCGCGACGGACAAGGGCGGGCTGGAGAACGTGCCGGCCGTGAACGAGGCCCTGGGCGACCAGCCGACGACCGATGGCGCGGCGAGCGGCACCGGCATGACCCTGCCCGAAGGCTATGCGCCGGTCGAGCGGACCCAGGTGACCGCCGAGAAGCTGACCGGCGCGAATGTGCGCGATTCGACCGACGCCTCGATCGCCGAAGTGTCGGACCTGGTGCTGAACAGTGAAGGCCAGGTGACCGATGTGGTGCTGGATGTGGGCGGCTTCCTGGGCATCGGCGCGCGGGCGGTCGCCATCCCGATGGACCGCCTGACCGTGGCGCAGACCGACAGCGGCTCTGTCCGGCTGTGGGTCGACATGACCAAGGAAGAGCTTGAGGCCCTGCCCGAATACAAGATGTGATCAGGCCAGCGAGGGCATGATCGGACCCGCGCCGGTGGATCGGCGCGGGCCTTTCCGTCTCAGCGGGACCCTGCGGGGTTCAGGGCGCCGCTCAGCGGGAAGGAAATGCGGATGCTGAGCCCGTCGGGGCGGAACGTCTTCTCGATGGTCCCGGACAATTCGCCGCGCAGGCTGGCCTCGATCAGGCGCGAGCCGAAGCCTGCGTTCGTGGTTGCCGGAGGGTCTGCAACTGTCGTCGCCTGCTCGACCCAGTCGAGATCGACCCTGGGCGGCTGCGTTCCAGAGGCGGGCCGGACGGTCCAGGAGATCTTCAGCCCGGAACCATTGGCCGACAGCCCGCCGTATTTCATCGCATTGGTGACAAGCTCGTGCGCCACCATCGCGAAGGCATGCGCCTGGCGTTCATCCAGCCGCACCGTCGGGCCGTCGATCAGATGCTCGACCTCTGCGGCATCCAGGCTTTGCCGAAGCTCCGTCACCAGCACGGCGCGCAGTTCGGCCTCGGCCATTCCCGTCCCGGCAAGGACTTCCTGCACGGCGGACATCGCCTGGAGCCGGGCGTCGAAGGCGGCGGTGAAGGCCTTCACGTCGGTCGCCCCCCGCGCACTTTGCCGGGCGATCGACTGGATGCGGGCGATGTGGTTCTTGATCCGGTGCTTCATCTCTTGCAGCAGCAGCGCGCGATAGTCCGATTCCCGCGCCGCCGCCGCCGCGACGGCCCGCGCCTGCATCGCCTCGTTCTGGCGGGCGGCAACGGCATAGGCAGCAGCTCCGGCGAACAGCAGGAAGGTCAGGCCCAGCAGCGCGGTGTTCAGATAGCGGACCTGGATGCCCTGTCTCTCGTCGCCCACCAGATCGAAGCGCCATTGCCGACCGAAGATCTCGACGCTGCGGCTGCTCTGCACCGTCCCGGCCCGGTCAGGCGGAATGCCGTCGAACAGCGGCAGGTCCACCGCGCCGGTGTCGGTGATCCGCAGCGCGACCGGCAGCGGCGGGCCGACAGCCAGCGCGGCCCGGATCAGATCGTCACCGCGGAAGGGTGCATAGACGAAACCCTCCACCGGCGCCCCGTGAGGGCCGTCGGAGCGTCCGACCCCCTGGAAGGGAAGGTAGACCAGAAAGCCGACCTGCTTCTCGCTGGTAATCTCCTGCACCAGTTCGACCGGGCCGCTCATCTGCGCCTCGCCGCTGGCGATGGCGTGGTCCATCGCAGAGCGGCGGATCGGGTCGGCATACATGTCGAAGCCCAGCGCTGCAGTGTTCCGCGGGTTGGCGGGTTCCAGAAGCACGATCGGCGTCCGCCAGGATTCGTGCGTTTCGGGCAGGATCGACGCCTCGATCCCGTATTGTCCGCGGATTTCCGCCACTGCCAGCCCCTCGTCCCCGGTGGCAAGCATCCGGGCAAAGCCGATGCCCTGCACGCCGGACAGTTCGTTGGCGATATCGACCGAGGACAGGAAGCGCACGAATTCATCACGGGCAATGCCGCCGCGCGCGGCCGACAGCAAGCCGCGCGCCGCGCGCAGCACGACGGCATGCTGCTGCAGGCGGGTCACCACGCGGTCGACCGCCAGATCGGCGACGCGGGCGAACTCGGCGGCAAGACGGCGCTCGCCCAGGGTGTGGACGGCAAGGGTCATCGCAATGCCGGGCAGGATCGCCAGCAGAAAGACGAACTTCGGCAGATGTCGGCTGCCCAATGCCCTCAAGGCACCACCCGGGGGCGAAGGGACTGCTTACAGGATCGGTCGCACATCGTCCTTGTCCATATCGAGCTTCGCCAGCCGGGACAGTCCGGCGTGATCGTGCATCACCAGCCGCCGCCCGGAGATTTCGGCCAGCCCCGCCTGGCGCAGGGCGACGATCCGCCGGTTGGTGTGGACGACGGAGAGGCCAAGGGCATCGGCAAGGTCCTGCTGCCGAAACGGGAAGGGAACCGCGCCGCCGCTTTCCATCCCCAGCGCGACCAGCCGCCGCCAGATACGCGCCAGCGCCCAGGCCACCCGCTCGGTGGCGTCGCGCTGGCCCAGGGTGGCGAGGGTCTCGCCCAGGAAATGCTCTTCCACGGCGGCCATCCAGGTCAGGTCATAGGCGCGGGCGGGCTGGGTCGAGAACAGCTCCCATATCCTGCCGCGCGGGAAGGTGCAGAGCACCATGTCGGTGACGGCGGTGACGCTGTGCCGCGCCTCGCCCATCAGGCCGGAATGCAAGCCGACAAGATCGCCGGGGAAGACGAAGCTGATCACCTGCCGCCGCCCGTCCTCCAGCAGGATCGAGCGCACCGCCAGGCCGGACAGCACCGTGTGCAGCGCGCCCGAGTCCTGCCCCTGCGACAGGATTTCGGTTCCGGCGGAGGCATGTGCCTCGCCCGTCTTGAAGCGGCGCATGAAGGCGATCTCGTCTGCCGTCATCGCCACGAACAGCGGACGGCAACGCAAGCGGCATTCCTGGCAGTCGGTTTCAACGGACATGCGGTTTCCCTGACGACTTATCACAGGTTAATGCACGCAGCTTGCCGAAGCTTCACTGCAATCAGAGACTACGTCAATGGCATGGGAGAGGGAATGAATCGCTACCTGGTTGTCGAACCGGAACAGCTGGTGGCGGAGGACCTGGCCGATGCGATCCGGGCGCATGATCCGGGGGCAAGGGTCGAGACGCTCCGATCGGTGGCCGAGGTCTGGCCCGCGCTGTCGGTGTCACGGCCGCGGGCGGTGATCCTCAGCCTCGATCCGCAGAGATTCGCGGAGACCGCGCTTGGCCGGGAACTGGCGGCGCAGGGCATTCCGCATGCGTTCCTGTGTCTCTGGGGCGACACGGAGTCCGGGGGGGCGATCCGCCTCGCCTCGCCCTTCTCGGAGGCGACGGTCGCGGCGCTGCTGGCGAGGCTGGCGGAGCCGGGCGAGTAAGCCTCGCCCTGCGTCAGAGGAAGCTTTTGATGGTGGCGATGGCGCCGTCCAGCGCCTTGCCCGCCTCGTCCTTCAGCGCCGCCTCGCGCAGGCGGCGGGCCCAGTCGGCGGCATCGTCGCGGTCCTTGACCAAAACTATGGCGGCGAGAACCTTGTCGAACTTGGACAGGCCCCGGGCATGGGTGTCGGAGTAGCCCTTGACCAGACGGCGGCAGCGGATGACCTCTACCGCGAGGTCGTAGTTCTGCGGCAGGTGGGACAGCGCGGCGGCAAGCCAGGCCTCGCGGTGATCGGTTTCGGTGGCGTGGCGGAGGGATTTGAGCCGCCAGCCCTTCATCCCGCCCAGCAGATGCAGCATCAGGAAGCCGCGCAGCGTGTCGGTGCGCAGGCGGCGTCCCTTGTTGAACAGCCGGTCGACCAGCGCCATGCGGCGCGGATTCGCCGCCCAGCGCGCGCCCATGCGGGCGGGGAGGAGCGAGACCAGCTCCTCGGCCCTGGGGTGGAGGAATTCGGTGACGTGGAGGAGGTTCTGATCCTTCGCCCCCATCTCGCCCGCAATGCGGGTCATCCTTGCGGCGCGGGTCTTTTCGTTCGCGACGCGGATGATGTCGTCATAGGCCATCGCATTGGCAAGGTGCTTGGCGGCTTCGCGGGTCAGCTCGAAGGGAGCGCGATCCCGGGTGAGGATCTGGTCCAGCCGGTCAAGATAGGCGCGACCATAGGCGAGGTCGTGGAAATCGACGACCTTCTTCAGGCCGGGCCGGGCGAAATCGGAAACCTCGGGGGGAAGGCGGTCGATCCGGTCCGCAAGCACCGCCCATTCGGCGAGGAGGCGGGAGGGGCCTCTGGGGACGTCCGCGCGGGGCAGTTGCTTGGCCGGCACGCCGCCCTGTGCGCCCGTGCGCGCGGCCTCGTAGCCTGCGGTGAAGGCTTTCAGCGAGGGCTGCACGCCCTTGCCGCCCTTGGCGATGGCGGCCTCGAAGGCCTCTTTCGGGAAGGGCAGGACTTCGGCGGCGGCAAGCGCGCCGAAGAGGCTGGCAGAGATGACAGAGCCTTGCGCGATGGCCAGCGCGTCGAAATCGGCGGCGATGACACGGCGGGCGGCGACTTCGGCCGCAGCAAGAACCTCGGCCCCGTTGGCGATGCCGTCGCCGGGGACGGTCTTCTCGGACACCGCCAGCGACCGGTGGGTGGAGGTGATCAGCGTGGTGCGGTCGGGAGTGACGAAGCCGCGGATAATGGAGCGGCCGGCCTCCATCAGCTCGGCGGTGATCATGATGTCGACATCACCGGCGGAGGGCATCAGCGAGAAGACGGGTATGCCTTTGGTGGCGGGGGCCATCTCGACATAATAGACGGTGGCGCCAGTGCGCTGCGCAACCCCCGCGACGCTGGTCGCCTGTGCGGCAAAGCCGTTGGCACGGGCGAGGTCCTCGATCCAGCCGGTCAGGACACCACCGCCCTGGCCGCCGACGGCCAGCAGGGCGAGCTTGATGATCCCTTGCGCGGCCGGGTCGACGGGGCGGGGGGCGAAACTGGGATGCACGGTCATTCGACAGACTCGAAGGTCAGGCGGCGGGAGTCGCGGCGGCGTTGTGCCCAGCCGATGATTCCGCGGCGGACGCGGGCGAAGCTGCGCTCCCACCGGCCCGGGTTGTGGACCACGTCGGCGCGGTAGAACGAGGGGCAGAGGATCGCGGCATCGGCGACCTCGCCGCAGTTGCCGCAGCCGACGCAGGATTGGTCGATGCTGGCCACAGGGTCGTCGCGCAGGGGGTCGTCCAGCCGCTTGAGCGACAGCGAGGGACAACCGGACAGGCGGATGCAGGCGTGATCGCCGGTGCAGATCGCCTCGTCGACGCCGAAACGGGGCGCCTCGACCCGGCGACCCTCCTTGATGGCTTTCTGGGCCAAAGGCTTCTCACGACGCTGCTTGTTCAGCATGCATTCGGACGAGGCGACGATGACCTTGGGGCCCTTCGTCGGCGTGGTCAGCGCCTCGCGGATCGTGTCTCGCATCCTGGCGACGTCATAGGTGCGGTCGATCTGGCGGACCCAGTCGATGCCAATGCCTTTCAGCGCCTTGGAGATCGGGTTTTTGGTGGCCTTCGACGCATTGTCAGCGCGGGAGGACATGACATCCTGCCCCCCGGTCGCTGCGGAATAGTAGTTGTCGACGATGATCGCCACGCCGTCAGACTTGTTGAAGGCCATGTTGGTGAAGCTGGATGACAGACCGTTGTGCCAGAACCCGCCGTCGCCGATGATCGCCACCGGGCGCTTCTCGCCGCCGCCGTCGAACGCACCGTTTGCGGCGGGGCCAAGGCCGTAACCCATCGTCGCGCCGCCGATTTCAAACGGCGGCAGGCTGGCGAAGAGGTGGCAGCCGATATCGGCGGCGATCTGGTGCTTGCCGAGTTCCTTTTCCACCAGCTTCATCGCGGCGAAGATCGGACGCTCCGGGCAGCCGGTGCAAAAGCCGGGGGGGCGGATCGGGACGGTCTTGATCAGGTCGGGGATCGCCGGGCGGTCAACGTTCG
>Ga0209369_1000973_pt1 | contig 18793 bp, 23 predicted proteins | sample EBPBio142010_DNA_FD_185865 | JGI IMG/M metagenome (GOLD analysis project Ga0209369, IMG submission 185865) | Wastewater treatment Type I Accumulibacter community from EBPR Bioreactor in Madison, WI, USA - Reactor 1_10/4/2010_ DNA (SPAdes)... | ecosystem: Engineered > Bioreactor > EBPR >... | reverse complement strand
TGTCGGGGTGTCCTTCTGCGGTTGAGAGCAGAGGCATCATGATTATGCCAAGTGGAGATCCCGAAATGAAACATCATATCAACGACATGAAGCGCCGCGCTCTGCATAACGCGGACGCGGCATATTACGTCTTATCCGGAACTCCGGATAAAACGTATTCACGAGGTGAGAGGTCCATTTTCAGATCGCCCCATTCCTCGGTGGGGATCTCCGCCAGCCGCCTTTCCATCAGCGCTTCGCCGGTCGAGACGATCTGGATGACGGAGGAATGGCCCGCGTCCAGATCGCTGGTGATCGACCGGATCAGCGTCGGGGTTTTCATGGACGTGAGCAAATGGCCGAAAAACCGCTGCTTGGCGCTCTCGAAGGCCGAGCGGGCGGCGGATTTGGCCTGCCGGTTCAACGTGCCGGACCCGCCGTCGCCGCCGGTGATGTTGGCGGCCTGCATCGCTGCATCGAGATTGTTATGGATGACGCTGAAGGCATCGGCATAGCTGTCGTAGATGCGGACCTGTTCCGGCGTCAGCTCATGGTCGAGCAACTCGTATTCGACGCCTTTGAAGGACAAGGACCGGGCGGTGTAGAGGCCGAGGGCGCGCAGGTCGCGGGCCAGCACTTCCATCGCCGCAACGCCGCCGGCCTCGATCGCCTCGACGAACTCGGCTCGGGTCGAGAACGGGAAATCCTCGCCGCCCCAGAGGCCCAACCTTTGCGCATAGGCGAGATTGTGGACGGTGGTGGCGCCGGTGGCCGAGACATAAGCCACGCGGGCCTGCGGCAGGGCATGTTGAAGGCGCAGCCCGGCACGGCCCTGCTGCGAGGCGGCGACATCGCCGCGTTCTCCCCTGCCTCCTGCTGCATTGGCCATGGCATGCGCCTCGTCGAAAATCACTACCCCATCGAAGTCTGTGCCCAACCATTCGACGATCTGTTTGACCCTGGAAACCCTTGTCCCCCGGTCGTCGGAGCGCAGCGTGGCATAGGTTAGAAACAGGATGCCTTCGTTCAGCGTGATGGGCTTGCCTTGCGGGAATCGCGACAGCGGCGTGACCAGCAGCCGCTCCATGCCGAGCGCCGACCAGTCACGTTGCGCGTCCTCCAACAGCTTGTCGGATTTCGAGATCCAGATCGCCTTACGCCGCCCCTGCATCCAGTTGTCGAGGATGATGGCGGCGGATTCCCGACCCTTGCCGACGCCGGTGCCGTCGCCGATCATGAAGCCCTGACGGAAACGGATGGCGCCCTCGGCATCCTCCGGCGCGGCGGCGAGATTGTCGAGCGTGTCATCGATCGTCCAGCCCCCGGCGAGGAAGCCCCCATGGGCCTCGCCCGCATAAATCACGGTCTCCAGCTGCGCCTCGGACAGCTTGCCGAGAATGTCGTTGGGAAGCGTCGGCCGATAGCTGGGCTTCGGCGGCGCGATGCTCGCCATCGAGGCCGACTGCACGAGCTGGGTCGGATGCGCCTGCGCCCCGTCGATGCGGATGGTCTGAAGCCCGTATTCCTCGTAGATCGCGTCGGAGAGGCCGCCGCCCTCGGCCGGTTCCCAATCCACGGTCTCGTAGGCGACCGGCACGGCCTCCGGTTCCGCAAGGGGCGCGGCGGGCGCGGATCGCGCGGCGCGGTTGACGTAGCCGCGCACGGTGCGGGGCGCGGTGGGTCGGGCGACCGGCACCGTCAGGCCGGGATCGACCGGCAGCCGCGTGGGAAGCAGGTCGGCTAGCCAGGCGATCAGCGTGGCCACGTCCGGCGCGACACCAGGCGCTGCCGGAAACACCGCCGCATCTTCGGCCGGCAGCTTGTCGATGACCGTGAGCCGGGTCGGGACAGTGGTGCCTTGCTTGGCATAGACCGAGCCGTCGATGGCGGCGGAAAAGGTGACGCGACCGCGTTCCTGCAGCCGGGTCCAGGAGGCGGTCCACGCCGGATTATCGGGGGCGAAGCTCGCGCCGGTGATGGTCACGAGCCGTCCGCCGGGCGCAAGACGCGCCAGCGCCGAAGCGACATGGCGAAAGGCGGCGTCCGCCACGCGGCCCTCTACATGGGCCATGACCGAGAACGGCGGATTCATCAACACCACGGTCGGAACAAGGCCGGGATCGAGATGGTCGTCGATCTGGGCCGCGTCGAAGCCGGTGACGGACAGGGCCGGAAAGAGGGAAGTCAGGAGACCGGCGCGCATCTCGGCCAGTTCATTGACGAGAAGCGTACCGCCGGCGATCTCGGCCAGGATGGCGAGGAGCCCGGTGCCGGCCGAGGGTTCCAGCACCCGGTCCGCGGGGGTGATTGCCGCCGCCGTGACCGCCGCGAAACCGAGCGGGATCGGGGTCGAGAACTGCTGGAAGGTCTGCGCTTCCTCCGAGCGGCGCGTATGCGTCGGCAGAAGCCCGGCGATCTTGCCGAGCTGCGGCAGGATTACCGCCGGAGACCCGGCTTTGCGGAAAAGCGCAGTGCCGTATTTGCGCAGAAACAGGACCGCCGCCGCCTCGCAGGCGTCGTAGGCGGTCTTCCAGGTCCAGGCGCCGGTGGCGTCGGACGCGCCAAAGGCCGCTTCCATCGCGCCGCGCAGCGCGGCGGCATCGACACGCTGACCGCGCTCCAGATGCGGCAGCAGCAGACCGGCTGCGGTGAAGACGCAGGCTGCGGTCTCAGCGTCTTGGTCGAGCGGAAGCGGCGCGGTGGCGGATGCCGCCGCGGATGCGGAGATCATGTTCATCGGGAATACCTCGGGAGAGCGGGACGGGATCGAGCCGGGCAGTGCTCTCTCTCGACCGCACCGGCTCAAACCCCTTCCGGCCGCTCTCTCCCTCTCAATCGGTGGCGAGAGTAGCAGGCATGAGACAAGCGCCCGGCCGTCAGGCGGGGCGCTTGTGGGTTTCAGTCGATGGCCTGGAAGATCGCCGCCGCCTCCGGGTGATCGGCGGCATGTTCGTAGAGGCGGCCATAGCCCTCGGCGAGTTCGTCGTCATCGTAGCGGAAGGAAAGATGCGAGAAGGCGAAGAGCGTGGCGATGATCCCGGCGGCATCGCATGAGACCTCGCCCTCGAAACCGTTGCCTTCGCAGAACAGGCGGTAACGGGGCTTTGAGGTCGGCGCGAGATAGAGCGGCTGGCCGTCGCGTTCGTAGAAATCCCAAAGCCCGCCGCCGTAATCGCCGGGACTGAGGATCTCCATGAAGCGGAAGACGGTATGCTCGCCGATGATGAGCAGGCGTCGGCCGAAAAGGCGCGGCAGGAATTCCATGCGGCGCTCAATGGGGACACGGGTTGCGGATTGAGAAGCAAGTTCGGGCAAAGCCATGATCGGTCTCCGAGAGGGAAAGGGACGGCAGCCGGACGACCCTCTCTCAACCCGTCCGGAGGCACCCTCTCCCGGCCCTCTTCGCGCTCTGGGGGCTTGAAATGGACCATTCTATAGACCATCTTGTGCAGGATAGCGGAGAACATCTGGAGTGATGTGCGATGAGGGTTTCTGTCACTGAGGCGAAAGGGCAACTCACCGAACTGGTGAAGCGGGCCGAAGCCGGCGACGAGGTGATCCTGACGCGGCGGGGCCATGAGGTCGCCCGCCTCGTGCCGGTTGCGGTGGCGGCGACCCCGAAAGGCCGCCGTGCGCTGATGGAGCGGGTCCGGGCCACCGCGCGGGGCAAGGCATTGCCCGGCGCCGATGCCGCGCGCAGTCAGGACTTCCTCTATGGTGATGACGGGATGCCAGCGTGATCGTCGTCGATACCTCGGCGCTGATGGCGATCGTGCTGGACGAGCCGCAGGCCGAGACCTGCATGGCGGCGATCGAGGCGGCAGACGAATTGCTGATCTCGGCCGGAACCGTGGCCGAGGCGCTGATCGTCGCCGGACGCCGCAATGTCGGCGAAGAGATCGCCGCCATGGTCGATGGCCTGGGGTTCGAGGTGGTCTCCGTCACGGAGGCCTCGGCGCGCAGGATCTCCGAAGCCTATGCCCGCTGGGGCAAGGGCGTTCATCCCGCCGGTCTCAACTACGGCGACTGCTTCGCCTATGAGGTCGCGAGCGAGCGCGGCTGTCCGTTGCTCTTTGTCGGCGATGATTTCTCACGGACTGACCTGCGGTCGGTGCTGTAAGGCCGCGCAGAAGGGTTTCAGCCGAAGCGCTTTCCATCAACTGTGAAGCTGTATTCGTTGGCAACGATGGCCTCATCGACCGCCTCATCCGAAGTCAGGTAGTCGTATTCGCGCTCAAGCTGGCGATAGAGCCAACGGGCGAGATCGCGCAATGCCTCGATGACGGTCTCCTCGGCATCGGCGGTCATGTCCTGCCATGTCGGGCTGTCGCGCTCGACCGAGATCGCCATGCAGTATTCGTGATAGTATCGTCCTCGATGGGTCGCCTCGGCGGTCAACTGGTAGAAGTTGCGGCGTTGCGCCTGGTGCAGGGCATCCGCGATGCGGTGTAGTTCCACATCCTTCGGCGCATAGGTGCGGATTTCCGCCGCCGTGCCTTTGCGATAGGAATAGTGGCCTTCGAACGCGGCGCCATCGCCCTGCGACCAGAAGCCGGTAAACCAGATGCAAGGCTCTTGTCGCACGCCGCCGCCCATGAGGCGGACGGTGCGGGTCTTGAAGCGGATACCGAGGATTTCCGCGACCCGCCGGAAATCCTCATAGACGGCATCGTACCAATCGTAGTCGAAGCCGCCCTCGCGATACCAGGCGCGGGCATTGTCTTTCGCGGCTTCGGAAAGCTCGTCGAGCCGATAGACCGTGGTTTCGATGACGTCAGGCATTGGGGTCGCCCCCGTCCAGAACGGTGGAAAGCCAACCGTCGGTGTAGATCCAGTCCACCGTCTCGCCGGTGGCGAGGTCGAGGACATGCGCGCCGCCCCCGAACCCGTCGATTCTCGGACGTGAGCAGGTATTGGCGTATTGCATCCCCCATAGCCCGGTCAGGCCGAACGCGGCGGCACAGCGTTTGACGAACTGGATGACATGCTCGGGATCGCCGGTGCCGTCATCGCGCATCCAGAGCTGGGTGCCGCCATGCTCGGGCTGGATCGAAAGCATGAAGGCGTCCGAGGGCGGATCTTCGGCGGCATTTTCACGCGCCAGCGCGTTGTAGAGATCAAGCGCGCGGGCGGCGTTCTCGGGGCTGCCCACGTCGAGCAGGCAGGAGAAATGGGTGAAGTAGTCGGCCATGTCAGGCTCCTGAAACGAGAAGGCCCGGCGCGGGGCCGGGGCCTAGTGGATGGAAAGGGGCGACAGGTCAGGCAGCTTGTGGCAGCCGCAGCAGATCGGCAGTCGTCTCGCGCCAGAAGGGATCGACCAGCCGCGCCTCGAGCAGGCTGGCGCGGTGGCGGAGATCACGAGCCGATACCGCATCGCCGCGCCCGGATGCCGTGAAGGCCATGCCCCGCAGACGGCTGGCCTCCGTGACGGTGCGGCGAGCCTCGGCGTCGGACGCGACCGGATGCTGCCAGAGCACGATCCCGGCCCGGACCTCACCGGCAAGGACAAGGCCCAGTTCTTTGTCCTGAATGACCATGACGCGGGGGCGAAAGCGCAGCGCATCGCCCTGTCCAACGCGGAAATCACCGCGCGCAACGCGCTGGCTGGCGATGATCAGCGCCTCTTCGGGGGATTGGCACTGGCCGATGACGAGCGTGCGGTCGAAGCCGCCGACGTCATCGCTTTCGTCATCGCTGGCGATACCGATGCAGGAGATGCGCAGCGGCAGCTTCTGGGCATGACGCAGCCGGGGCAGGATCTGTCGCGCGACAATTTCGCCGATCGAGGCGAAAGTGGTGTGGTGGGAAAGGCTCATGGGGAATGCTCCGCGACGGACGGCGGAAGCCCCTCTCCCGCCTCACAATCCGTCACGGCCAACCGGCCCGCACTCTTACTCTCCCGTCCCGATGGTGGATCGTCCCGCACCACGGCGAGACGATCCGGCGATCAGCACCAGGGCTCACGCCGCCCGGCCCAGGTTCTCGCCAGCCCTTCATCGACGAGAATATCGCCGACATCACGGCCTTCGACGCGAACCGCCGCCAGGGTCCGGCCATAGCGGTCGGTCCCCTGACGCAGGATTTCGACCCGCCGGCCTTGCAGGATTTCCGCCAGCCTGATTTTCGCTTGCCGGGCAAGGTCGGTTTCATGGATGCAGCGGCCCTCCATTTCGGGAGCGTCGATGTTGAAGATCCGAACAGCTTCGGACTGCTGTCCCATACCCAGCCGGATCGAGTCACCGTCCCAGACGCGGATTTCCGTCGGCTCGCAGGAAGCCGTGCAGAGCAGGACGGAGATGACGATATGGCTGAGCATGGCAAGAGGCTTTCATAAGGGGGAAGCTGACGCGACTGCTCATACTTCTTCCTGAAGTCGGCCATTGGCGCAATGCGGATCGACCTCCGCCTCGATCCGCTGCGTCCGCCCCATCCAGGGCGCCGGGTGGATTACCCGCGCCCAATCGGCGAAGGACGGGATACGGCCCAGATCCTCGCGGACATGCTGCTCCCCGACCCATCGGGTCGGGATCATCCTGCCGGTAGACAGGGTGATCGTCGCCCCGAAAATGGTCTCGGCCATGAAGATGCCCTCGGCATGGTGGCGAAGCGCGCGATGACGAAAATCGGCCAGGATCTCCTTGCTGGCATCGAACCAGCTATGGATGGGCAAGTAATCCTCGACCGTGCCGCCCCATTTCTTCACCGACGAGAGCGCATGATGATAGGGATGTGCCATTTCCGCCCCCTCAGAACTCGTGACTGTAGAATTCGGTGGCGGTGTAGCGCTCGTTGTAGTCGAGCGTGATGGTGCGCGCCGCCACATCGAAGCTGAACTCGCCATAGGCGCCATCATTGTTCTCCCAGCCGCCATGGGTTTCCGAGAGGAAGTCATAGGCGAGCTGTTCGATGGCCGCCTCAACGCCCATTGAGGTTGCGGTCACCTTGTCGGTTCCCCATGCCACCGTGGCAATGGTGATCTCGCCCTGCGGCAGGTCCACGGTCCGGTCGTCCGATTGTGCGGTGATGTCCTCGATCTGGCCGCTGTCGCCAGAACCGTCGAAGGTGACGGTCACGAGAGTGATGCCTGCGGCGGCCAGCGCATCGAACAGCGCCGTCTTGTTGTCGGGACGGACCGCTTCAGCGCGACGGTTGCGCTCATCGCGCTCGGTGAAGAAGCGCGCGACGCTGGCGGCCATGTCGAATTCCGGCGTGGCTGGTTTGTCGGTATCGGTCATTGGATGATCCTCCAGGAGAGCGGGATGATATGGCCCGGCGGCGCTCTCCTCTCCTTCCGCCAGGCTCGCCCCGATCCCGGCCCAACTCTCCCTTTCCAGAGCCGAGGCGAGGCCTCGGCACCGCCGCTGGCGATGCGCAGCCTGCGCATGGCACAAGGCCCGGCTGCGCCTGACGCGGGCCGGGCCGTCGGGCGGAGGCGCTTTCGCGCCTCAGCCGAAGGGATCGAGTTCGAGCTTCACCATCTCTTCGTCGCCGTCAAACTCGTCGGCGGGCATGGCGCCGTGGGTGCCGTCCCCGGCCTGAAACACGACGATCACGACCATCAGCGTGGTGGCGAGGCTGGCGGCGAAAGCGGTGGCATCTGCGTAGGACATTGGTTCCGGCTCCTGTCTTTGGAGGCGGGGGACCATCCCCCGCGCGACAGGCGCCCGAAGTGTCTGACCGGATCTGCAATCACCCTCGGGCGTTCGGATTCTTTCCGAATCCCCGAGGGCGGCACGCGCGCGTAAGCCGACCCCACCGGGGTTGAATGCAAAGAGACGGTCGGACCAAGGTTCGCGAATGGAAGCGGGGGATGGTGCTTTGCGTCGAGCAGGTGCCGGAAACCCGTCGCAGGTGCTTTGCTGCGCCAGCCTCGTTGCCGGCGGATATTCAGGTTGTGTTTCAGGCCGGGGACGGAACCCATTGCCCCGCAACACCAAGGAGCTGGCGCAATGGTGAAGCTCGAACTAGATCCATCGCTGCTTGCGCAGCGATACCCGATAGCCCCGTGTGCAAGGTTCGGCTTTCAGGGTCTGTCAGCCCCAGAACCCATCGGCGATTTCGCGGGCGATCATGGCGCGGGCCTTCATCATCACATCGTCGCCGGAGGTGTCGATATGACCGAAAAAGCGCGTCCGGGCGCCATGGGCCGTCCAGTCGGCATAGCGGCAATATTCGCGGGCATTGAGCCGAAAGGCGCGCATGTCCTCGGCCCAATGCGGTTTCGGTTCCACGATGACGGTGACGCCGCCGCGGGATTCCTCCCAGGGAAGCGAGCGCTCCGAGGGCGGGTTGCGGCGGTCATCGGCGAAGATTTCATCGACCGTCATCATGATGCGCCCCCATCTTCGGCCTTCTCAACAAAGCCGGCAGGATCGTCAGGGTCCGGCGGCAGATAGGCGTCATAGGGGTTGCCGTCTGCGAGATGGCCGAACGGCGTGAAGAGGTAATCATCTCCGTCGCGGCCGACCGCGCACAGGACATAGCGAGTCTCACGGGTCGCGGCGTCGAGGCATTCCATAAGGGCGAGATTGCCGTCATCGGCAGCACGAAGCAGAGTGTCGAAGTTCGTTCGTACGGGATCGGGAATGGACATGGTGTTCTCCTGAAACGAAGACGGCCCGCCATCGCGGGACAGCGGGCCGGATGAACGGGATCGGCGATGGTCACGCGGCAGCTCGGCCCTCGACGGCATCGGCGCCTACCTCGTCGGCGGTGATCTCCTCGAGGCGCGCGCGGCTGTAGCCGTTCCTGACCAGCCAGAGTTCGGCCGCTTCGCGGTTCTCGGCGAGGTGCAGCAATTCGACGTTCTCTCCGACATCCTGCACAACGCGGACCTGACCGATCTTCGGGCGCTCGATCACCCGGAAGTTCAGATCGCTGTCGATGCCGTAGCTGCGCATGATGGTGATGAGAATGATGCCGCCTTCGCCGAAATCACCCTCATGCAGGGTGAAGGACGGCGGCGTCGTGTAGGTCGGGCGCTCGCGGCCCGGTTCCTTGCGCACGAGGCGACCGGCCCCGTTGCGGGATTTCCACGCGGCGAGCTTCTTGGTGAAACGTGCGGGCGGCTTCGGCTGGCCGTCGCTGTAGGCCACGAGCGAGCCGAGCGGCACGATGTCGAAGATGAGGGAAGCGGACATGATCTTGCTCCTGAAACGAAAGCGGCCCGGCGAGATGCCGGGCCTTCAGATGGAAGGGATGGAATGCGGGGCGACGGAGGCCGCCCCGCTGCTGCGCGTCACTCGGCGGCGACGAGGGCCTCCGGATCGTCGGCGGCCTCGGCCGTGTCCTCATGGCCACCGGCGAGGAAGTCGGGCAGCGCCACGCTGTCCTCGTCCTGATCGGTCGCGCCATCCACGGCCTGCGCCTCGATGGCGGGGCGCAGCGGCTCCGGCAGCCAGCCGGTATCGGCCAGGAGCCGTTCGGCCTCCTTCGCCATATCGCCCTTCTTGAGATGCGCGATGAGATCGGCCGCGCGATCGCCGGCGCCCTCGCGCACCGCCTCGATGATGCGGGTCTTGGTCACGCGACCCAGGTAGTTCTCGACCGTGGGCCTCCAGCCCGCTTCGACGAGATCGAGGCCGGTGGCCTGTGCCAGCCGTTCGGCCTCGGCCATGCGGCGGTCGAGACCGTGCTGCGAGATGCCATTCCCCGAATAGGGGTTGGGCCGCTCGTAAAGCGCGTTGACCCCGAAACTGACGCAATGGGCGAGCAGCGCCAGGCGGCTGGCATCGTCGAGACCGTCGATCCAGTCCCAGAGCCGGTCGTCATCGCCAGCGGGGATGTCGCCCCGCCAGGCGTCCGCGCGCTCGTCGATCATCTTCGCGGCGGCGCTGTCAGCGAGCCCGGTCGCATCCGTGGGAAGATAGATATGACGCACGGCGGCATAGAGGCTGGTTCCCGAGGTGGCGGAGCGCTCGAAAGTATCGAGAACCAGCTTGTGCAGCAGCGCCGTCATGGCGACATGAGGATTCTCCGCGAGCGCATTGCGCAACGCCAGCGTCCGCCAGGCGGTCAGGTCGGTCACCAGCCGCTCGGGCAGCGGCTTGACGGCATCGTCCTCCTCTTCATCGCCGTCCGGGACCGGCTCGCCGCCGACGGTGATAACCGCGCGCTGCACGGTATCAGGATCGGACGGGTCGGCACCTTCGCCCGCATCCTCACCATCGACGGTCTCGGGCTGCTCGTCCTCGGGGCGGACATAACCGGGACTGACGATCAACTCGCCATCGCGGTCGATGCTGACGAAAACACCGGCACGGGCGATGTCTTCCGGCGCGAAGGTGACGGGCCGGTTCTCGAAGCCTTCCAACTCGGCTTCGATCTCCCCGAGCCGCTGGTCGATCTCATCGGGCAGGTCGTCGGCTTCTGCATACTGCGCTTCGAGTTCGTCATACTCGTCGCGCAGCGCCTCGCGGGCGGTGCGCTCCTCGTCGGTCAGCTCCTGGGTCACACCGACCAGCCTGCGCAGGCCGTTGGAGTAGCCGTAGGGAAGCTCGACCGCCGCGTCGATCCACTTCCAGCCCTGACCGGCGGTCTCGTCGGCGACGGCGCGCAGCTTCTCGTCAACCAGGCGGTCGAGCAGCGTGACGTCCTGCAACCAACCGCCGTTCTCGTCGGAGAAGAGATCGCGCAGCACCGGGCCGCCCGCCGCCTCATAGGCGTCGATGCCGATGAAGCGGGCGCGCTTGTCGGCAGCCGGAACCGTGGTCTCGGTCAGCAGGCTGCGGATGTGCCAGGGCTCTTTCTGCCACGACGTGCTGATCCGCTCCCAGACCTGCTGCTGGCGCTCATGATCAGGGTTGACGGTGAAGGCTTCCAGCATAGCCAGCGTCATCTCGCTTTTCGCGTAGGCATCATGCAGGGACGGCGCGACCGTCGCGAGGCGTAGACGCTGCATGATGTAGCGCGGCGTGGTGCGCCAGGCGTCGGCGATCTCCTCCTTCGACATGCCCATGTCGAACATCCGCTTGAACGCCTTGAACTGGTCGAGCGGATGCAGGGCGAGGCGCAGCAGGTTCTCGGCCAGCGAGTCGTCGACCGCCGAGGTCTTGGCGTCGGCCTTCTTGACGATGCAGGGCACGAGCCCTTCGGCCGGGAAGCGACCGGCTTCCACGAGGCGCGCGATGGACCTGTAGCGGCGGCCGCCAGCCGGGGTTTCGAAATCTCCGGTCTCATTGCCGTCCTCGTCGAGGATGGCGCGGACATTGAGACCCTGCACGAGATCCTCGCGCCGGTCGATGTCATGGGTAAGTTCGTCCAGACCCGCCTCGACGTCGGTCTCGCGGACATTGCTGTCCGACAGCCTGATGCGGTTGAACGGAATGTCGCGCGCCCGCGAGAAGACGATCATCGGGGCGACGGGCTTCTTCCTGGTAGCTTTGGCCATGGTGGTTTCTCCGCGACGGGCGGCCGGGAGCCTCTCTCTCGACCTCCAACCCGTCACGAAGCAAAGCGCCGCCCTCTTCCTCTGAAGAGCGCGACGCCAGGCCACAAAGCCGACAGCCGGAAATCAGGACTCCCGGCTTTCCGTATCTACGGATGTGCGGGTGAATGCCGCACCGGCGCGGTAGAGAACACGTTCGGCCGCACGGATGCTGCCGGTCTCGCGCGCAGCCTCCGCCCAGACCGAGATCGGGACATCCCCGGCGAAGAGCAGATCCCGCTCGATCCCCATGCCGAAGGGCAATCGGACCTCGCGCAGCTCTTCCATGCTCCACGAGCAAAGTTCGGGGTAGCCGATATCGGCCAGGCCGAACATGATGTCGCCGCCCTGATCCAGCTCGGTGGCGAGCCAGACACCCGCGCCAAAGGGGTTGAAGAATTTCACGACGGGGATGTGATCCACATCACGTTGGCGACCATTGGCCAGAAGCCGGTCGCGCTGTGTTCCGGTCAGGAGGATCATGCCGCGACCCTCCCTTCGATTGCAGCCGGAACCGGCTCCCCGGCATCTTCGGCCGGCAGATGCGACAGCAGCCACTCGGCCGCCTTGCTGGCCTGAGAAGCTGCGCGGACGATGGCGCGGTTGTCCTCGCGCAGCACCTCCAGCCAGGAGCCGATATAGTCGGCATGGCGCACGGTCGGCGCGATACCAAGCGAGGCGCAGCAGAATGCCGCGTTCATCTCCGCCACCAACTCCTCGAATGCGTATTTCTTCGTGCCGAAACTGCCCGAGAAATCCCGCCCCAGGCGCGAGGCATGGCCTGTGGCGTGACCGAGCTCATGCAACGCCGTCCGGTGCCAGTTGATCGGCTCGAAATAGGCTTGCGGTGGCGGGACCATCACGAAGTCCTGTGATGGAACGTAGAAGGCGCGATCCCCGCCGATGCGAAAGTCGATGCCGGTGGCCCGGATCAACGCCTCCACCCGCGGTTCGATCATGCCGGGCGGCGGGGGCGATGCCTCCACCGCGATGTCCTCGGGCAGGCCCTCGCATTGCGCGGCATTGAAAACGGTGAAGCGCTTCAGGAACGGGATGCGTCCCGGCTCATCGCCGGTCTCGCGGGCGCGGCGCTTCTCGTCCTCGGGGGTGAAGCGGTCGGCATAGACCACGGTGGTGCCACGCTCGCCCTTCATGACATTGCCGCCGAGAGCCGCCGCCTGGCGATATGTGAGCCAGTGCTGGGAAGGGTAGCCGTGCTGGACCACGGCGCCCCAGAGGATCAGGATGTTGATCCCGGAATATTGCCGCGAGGTCGCGGCGTTCTTCGGCATGGCAAGCGACGCCTTTGCCGCCGCAGTCCCCCAGGGCTGGACCCACGGCAACCGCCCTTGCTCCAGCTCTGCCATGATCTTGCTGGTAATGTCGTCGTAAAGATTGCTGCGCGCGCCATCGGCAGCGTGATCCTGTCTGGCCATCGGGATGATCTCCGCGACGGGCGCCGGAGACCTCTTCTCCAGCCCTCAACCCGTCACGGAAAGCCCGCCCGCACTCGAACTCTCAGGGGGCGTTGCGGGGCAGGCTGTGCAGAAACTCGTCTGACCGCGTCCGGAAAGGTCTTCAGAGACGCGTCATTTCGTGAGCGATGATGTCGGAGTGCTAAAGCGTTCAGGTCGCGGCCGTCAGATTGACCCGCTGCATAAGGGCCTCGCTACTCTCCTTGCGTTCGGAATAGCGGTCGGTCAGGTAGGGTGAGACATCGCGCGTTAGCAGCGTGAACTTCACCAACTCCTCCATCACGTCGACCACTCGATCATAATAGGATGATGGTTTCATCCGGCCCGCCTCGTCGAATTCCTGAAAGGCTTTGGCGACGGAGGACTGGTTGGGGATCGTGACCATCCGCATCCAGCGGCCGAGCACACGCATTTGGTTGACGGCGTTGAAGCTCTGCGAGCCGCCCGATACCTGCATCACCGCAAGGGTCCGGCCCTGCGTTGGACGAACTGCACCTACTGAGAGCGGAATCCAGTCGATCTGCGCCTTCATCACCGCACTCATCGCGCCATGCCGCTCGGGGCTGGTCCAGACCTGTCCCTCGGACCAGAGCGAGAGTTCACGTAATTCCTGCACCTTGGGATGATTGACCTCAGCCCCATCCGGCAGCGGCAGGCCGACCGGATCGAAGATGCGTGTTTCCGCCCCGAAATGTTTCAGCAGACGCTCGGCCTCGAATGTCAGGAAACGGCTGTAGGATCGGTCGCGGAGCGAGCCGTAAAGCAGCAGGATACGCGGCGGATGGGTTGAGGGGGCCGCTACGCGCAGCCGACCAAGGCTGGGAGTATCAACGCAGCCGGCATCGAGATTGGGAAGATCGTCCGGCATCAACGCAGTTCTTTCGCGAGTTCGGATACCTTGCCGCCACGCTCATACCAGCCTTTGGAGCGGTTCACGATCCAGACAACCGAGAGCATCACCGGTACTTCGATCAGCACCCCGACGACGGTTGCGAGCGCCGCGCCCGAGTGGAAGCCGAACAGGCTGATGGCGGCAGCAACCGCCAGTTCGAAGAAATTCGACGCCCCGATCAGCGCCGAGGGGCCCGCCACGCAATGCTGCTCGCCGGCCATCCGATTGAGCAGATAGGCAAGCCCGGAATTGAAATAGACCTGAATCAGGATAGGCACCGCCAGCAGGCCGATAATCGCCGGCTGCGCGATGATCTGTTCGCCCTGAAAGCCGAACAGCAGCACCAGCGTCGCCAACAGCGCAACGAGGGAGGCCGGGCCGAACTTTGCAAGAAGTCGGTCAAGCGCTGCCTGCCCGCCATTCGCCAGCATCCGGCGACGGATGATCTGCGCGATGATAACGGGAATGACGATGTAGAGCACGACCGACAGGACCAGCGTCCCCCACGGCACGGTGATGGCGGACAGGCCCAGCAGCAGGCCGACAATCGGCGCGAAGGCAACGACCATAATGGCGTCATTGAGGGCAACCTGGCTCAATGTGAAATGCGGCTCACCCTTGGTCAGGTTCGACCAGACGAACACCATGGCCGTGCATGGCGCGGCGGCAAGGATGATGAGGCCAGCGATATAGCTGGCGATCTGCTCCGCCGGTAGGTATGGCCGGAACAGCCAGCCGATGAACAACCAGCCCAGCAGCGCCATCGAGAAGGGTTTTACGGCCCAGTTGATGAACAGCGTCACGCCGATACCGCGCCAGTGCCGCCCGACCTCGCCCAATGCTGCGAAGTCGATCTTGAGCAGCATCGGGATGACCATGAGCCAGATCAGCACCGCCACCGGCAGGTTGACCTTGGCAATTTCCATTGCGCCGATGGCATGAAAAGCGCCCGGGAGAAAATGGCCGAGCGCAATGCCAACGACGATGCACAATGCGACCCAGAGGGTGAGGTAGCGTTCAAAGGTGGACATGGAACTCCCTCAGGCCGTTGCCACGCGTCGGCCGTGGCCGTCGATCACGCGCTCGCCGCCTTCCTTGGCGAACGCGCCACGCTGCGGCGGCAACAGGTCGAGCACGTCCTCGGACGGCCGGCAGAGCTTGACGCCCTTCGGGCTGACGACGATGGGCCGGTTGATCAGGAGAGGATGCGCCATCATGGCATCGAGCAATTGCGCGTCGCTCAGAGCCGGGCCGCCAAGGCCCAGTTCCGCATAGGGCGTGCCCTTCTCGCGCAGCAGTTCCCGCACCGATATGCCCATGCGCGCAATAAGTCGGGTCAGCAACTCGCGCGACGGCGGTGTCTTCAGATATTCGATGACATGCGGCTCGACGCCCGCATTGCGGATCATCGCCAGCGTGTTGCGCGAGGTGCCGCAATCGGGATTGTGATAGATGATGACGTCCATGGCCGGCTTCACGCTGCGCTGTTGCGTGGAGACGACGCGCCATCGGACTGGCCGATCTCGGTCAGTTTGGTGCGCAGCGACGCCTTGTCGAGACTGGCGACCGGCAGGGACGTGAAAGCCGAGATGCGGTTCTTCAAGAAGCGGAAGGCCGCAACGAAGGCGGCTTCCTTCTGGATGTCCGTTCCATCGACAGCCGCCGGATCTTCAATACCCCAATGGGCGGTCATGGGCTGGGCGGGCCAGACCGGGCAGGCTTCGCCGGCAGCGTTGTCGCAGACGGTGAACACGAAATCCATGACTGGTGCATCGGGCCCCGCAAACTCCTCCCAACCCTTCGTGCGGAAGCCTTCAGAGGGGTAGCTGAAACTCTTCAACATCTTCAACGCAAAGGGATTGATCGTCCTCTTGGGCTGCGATCCGGCAGAGAAGGCGCGAAAGCGACCCTCGCCATCCTTGTTCAGGATGCTTTCCGCGAGGATCGAGCGCGCCGAATTGCCGGTGCAGAGGAACAGAGCATTGTAGATGCGGTCAGTCATGGGCGGCCTCTTTGGTGGCGAGGGTTTGCGGTGGGCAGCAAGGGGAAAGATCGGCGATCAGCGGCGCGCAGATCTCGGGGCGACCGCCGCAGCAATCCTTGACGAGAAAGCTGGCGAGCGCCCGCACGGCGTCGAGCCTTGCCCGATAGATGATCGACCGGCTGTGCCGCTCCGCCTCGATCAGGCTGGCGCGCGTCAGCGTCGCCAGATGTGTGGACATGGTATTGTGGGGGACATCTAACCTGCGGGCGACCTCGCCTGCGGGCAACCCATCCGGCTCATGCTCCATCAAGAGACGGAACACGTCGAGGCGGGTCGGTTGCGCGAGCGCGGCGAAAGCGAGGATGGCGTTATCTGATTCCATATGTCGAGACTAATCGACATATGGACGAGCGTCTAGGCAGGGACGGTCCGAAATTTCCGCCTCGTCGTGCAGTTGGACCGCGCCGCCGAGCGGTGAGAACGGGAAGCCCAGGACCGCAAAAGGCCAAACGCTTCGCCATGACAGCCTTCCAGCCTTCAAGAACACCTAGTGCGATGGTCGCAGCAAAGAGCCGCTCATCCTGGCTGTCAGATTTCCCGAACCACCTCTGACGAGGCTGCCCGGCAACTCAGCCTCGGCCTGCCGGACCTGTGAGGAACGGAGTGGGCTGAGGGGGCACCGTCAGGACCAGCGGCCACCATCGGCGCGACCAATTTTCTCGCATTGCCATGCGCGGCGTCTCCGCGTTAGACTGACCTCAGGACATGGCTGGAACGTCGCGCTGTGCGAGCAGATGTTCAAATCTCTTGGCGAGCCGCAAATTCGCACATCGTCGCGCCAGTATTTTTGCGACGCCATGCTGCTCAGGACTGCGCCAATGCCCGACCCCGCCCTCCATTCCCCGCCAAACGCCGCCGGGTGCTTCTCTGTAACACACTGGAATTGCAGTGCAGTCTTTGTGCGGGACCGTCATGGATCGGCGCAGGAATGGCACGGCAACGACAAACCACAGCATCGAAGCTTCGGCTGGTCACGGAGACCACGGATGAAGCCGTGGCGCGCATTGCTGGCACCCACAAGCCCGACCCCCGCCTCGCCGATCTCGTCCGGCAACTCGCCCGACAGGCAGCGCGCGATTTCGTCCAACAGGAGACGGCCCGTTTGGCGGGCGACCGCCTCCCCGACTGAGGTGTCCGCATGAAGGTCGCGCTCTACGCCCGCTACTCCTCCGACAACCAGCGCGACGCCTCGATCGCCGATCAGCTGCGTATGTGTCGCCTGCGCGCCGAAAAGGAAGGCTGGACCGTCGTCGAGGAATACACCGATCACGCCATCTCCGGCGCCAGCATGATCCTGCGACCGGGCGTCCAGGCCCTGATCTCCGATTCCCTGCGCGGCCGTTTCGACATGATCATGGCCGAGGCCATGGACCGGCTATCGCGCGACCAGGAGGATATCGCCGGCATCTTCAAGCGCATGACCTATGCCGATGTGAAGATGTTCACCCTGTCCGAGGGCGAGATCACCCATCTGCATGTCGGGTTGAAGGGCACGATGAACGCGCTGTTCCTGAAGGATCTAGCCGACAAGACCCGTCGTGGGCTGCGCGGCCGCGTCGAGGATGGCAAATCCGGAGGCGGTCTCTGCTACGGTTATGACGTGGTGAAGAAGTTCGATGATCGTGGGGAAGCCATCCGGGGCGATCGGACCATCAACGAGACCGAGGCCGGGATCGTGCGACGCATCTTCGCCGATTATCTTGACGGAAAGTCCTCGCGCACGATCGCCATGTCGCTGAACCACGAAGGCGTGGCTGGGCCGCAGGGCAGTGAATGGGGGCCATCGACGATCCACGGCAACCCGAAGCGCGGCACCGGCATCCTGAACAACGAGCTTTACATCGGAAAGCTTGTGTGGAACCGGCTACGCTATATCAAGGATCCCGACACTGGCCGGCGCGTATCCCGCCTGAACCCGGAAAGCGAATGGGTCGTCCATGAGGTGCCTGACCTGCGGCTCATCGACCAGGACATCTGGGATGCGGTCAAGGCACGGCAGAGCCGCCTCGCCTACGATGTGGTCGAGACCAGCCCGAATCCCCTGAACGACCGGCGTCGCCCGAAGCACCTCTTCGCTGGCCTCGTCAAATGCGGCTGCTGCGGTGGCGGCTATACGATGATCTCGAAGGATCTGCTCGGCTGCGCGACGGCGCGCAACAAGGGCACTTGCGACAACCGGCTCAACATCCGGCGCGACGCGCTGGAAGCCTCGATCCTCAACGGGCTACGCAAGCATCTGATGGATCCCGCGCTGTTCAAGGAGTTCTGTACCGAGTTCACCAGGGAGGTGAATCGGCTACGCATCGAGCGCGGCGCCGATCTGGAGGGTTGGAAACGGGAACTGGAGCGTGTCGACAAGGAGTTGGACAAGATCGTCGACGCGATCGTGCAAGGCTTCCCGTTATCGAAGCTGAAGGACAAGTCCGAGAAGCTGGAAGCCCGCAAGGCTGAACTGACGGAGAAACTGGCCAACGCGGACGAGCCGCCTCCCCTGCTGCACCCGAACATGGCGGCACTCTACGCGCAGCGGATCGGCCAACTCTACGAACATCTGCAAGATGAAGACGGTCGTACTCACGCTGCCGAGACCTTTCGGTCGCTGGTCGATCAGGTGACGCTGGTTCCCGACAATGGCGAGCTAGCCATCGTCCTGCGCGGCGACCTCGGTGCGATCCTGCGGTTTACGGCGGGCAAGAAAAACCCCGACTTCCTTGCGGAGGCCGAGGCTTTGGACAACCTGCTATCGCAGGGATCGTTGGTTGCGGGAGGACGCAACAGACGATCGCTGCGGAATGGGGGCACAAATGCAAAAACCTCCGCGACGGGGTCAGCGGAGGTTTCGCAATTATCGTTGGTTGCGGGGGCAGGATTTGAACCTGCGGCCTTCAGGTTATGAGCCTGACGAGCTACCGGGCTGCTCCACCCCGCGTCCGGGTGTTTTTTGTATCGTTGATGGGGTCTTTTCTAGGTTTGGCGGT
>Ga0209369_1000970_pt1 | contig 18835 bp, 15 predicted proteins | sample EBPBio142010_DNA_FD_185865 | JGI IMG/M metagenome (GOLD analysis project Ga0209369, IMG submission 185865) | Wastewater treatment Type I Accumulibacter community from EBPR Bioreactor in Madison, WI, USA - Reactor 1_10/4/2010_ DNA (SPAdes)... | ecosystem: Engineered > Bioreactor > EBPR >... | reverse complement strand
TGCCCACGGCCAGCGGCGCCATCGGCGCGGCGGCTTCCTCCAGCCCGGCCAGCAGCTCCAGCCCCGGCAGCGGCATCGCGCCGGCCGCACCGCCGACGATCACCGGCTGCTGCGTGCGATCGGGGTTGACGTTCACCGGCAGCAGCTCGCGCATCACCTTGTCGGCGCCGAACTTGTCGATGAGCTTTTGCAGATTCAACTCGGCCTTGAAGTTGGCGGCCTGGCTCCAGTTGACGAAGTGCAGCACCGTGACCATGTCCTCCAGCGTCCACGGCCTGGGTGAGAAGCCGGCCAGCTTCAGCTCCACCGGATGGTCGTCGGCGTGGGCGCTGATGTAGGCGTTCAGGCCCTCGGCATACCAGAGCAGGAAGTCGCGCGCCTGCGGCGACAGCAGCTGGGCATGGCGCTCGGCATTGCGGCGCAGGCCCAGCAGGCGGATCTGCCGGTCGCTGGGCAGGCCGGCCGCGCCCACGCTTTCAGCCAGCCGGCCGGTGGCGATGGCGCGGTAGCCCTCGATCTGGAACAGCCGGTCCTGCGCGGTGACGAAGCCCTGCGCGCGGATCAGGTCCGGCGTGTTGGCGGCAAAGATGTAGGGGATGCCATAGGCATCGCGATGCACGCGCACCGGCGCGCTCAGGCCCGAAAGCGCCAGCTCGCCGTCCACCTTGGGGCCGCGCAGCGCGCCGACGAAAGCCGCCGCCGGCAGTGCGACGGCGGTCAGGGCCAGGGTGCAGGCAGCGACCAGGCCACGCCGGGTGCGGGGGTTGCGCATCGGTCTCCTCCGGGATTCGCGGGGGCCGATTGTGGCAGCCACAAGTCGGCGATCAGCTGCGCGATCGCAAGGTCTGCGAAGGCAGCTCGCCGAACTGCCGGCGGTAGGCCGCGGCAAATTCGCCCAGCTGCCAGAAGCCCCAGCGCGCCGCGGCCTGCTGCACGCTGCATGCACCGCCGCGCAGGTCGCGGCGCACGCCGTTCAGACGCAGCGCGCGCAGGTACTTCAGCGGGCTGGTGCCCAGCACGTCCTGGAAGCAGTAGTTCAGCTTGCGCCGGCTGGCGCCCACCTGGCGGCACACCTGCAGCATCGACAGCGGCTCGTCGGCCTGCGCCAGCATCAGCGCGCAGGCCTGCTCCACCAGCCGCTTGCGCGCCGCCAGTGTGGGCAGCTCGCGGGCGTCCACACGCTCGGGCAGCGCCTCGATCCATTCGATCAACAGCGCGTCGCGCAGCTGCAGCAGCGCGGTCTCGGTGGTGATCGGCGAATCGTCGGCACACAGTTCCTGCAGCGCCTGCAGCTGCAGCCGGCGCACCGCGGCGGCGGCAGCCGGCCGCGCCGGCAGCACCAGCTGCTGCTCGATCCAGGCCGAGGGCTGCTTGCCGTACATGCGCTGCCACAGCGGGTGCAGCAGGCCGTCATCGACCACCACCGCGATCAGCGAGAACTGCTCCGGCGTCACCAGGTCCAGCGCGTCGCCGCGGCCGACCATCAGGTCGTCAGGGCCGACGCGCTGGCCGTTGAAGATGGCCGGCCCCGACGCCGACAGCGGCAGTGCCAGGCCGTAGGCGCCCTGCCCCAGGTCGCCGCGCTGGTGCACCGCGCGGCGGCTGTCCTCGCGCACCAGCCGCAGGCCCGGCAGCTGCACATGCTGCACCCAGCCTTCGAAGGGCCCGGCCGACAGCTGCTCGTAGTGCTGGCGCCAGCCCGGCTGGGCCTGCGCCTGGGCATCGACGTCGCCCGTGCGGGCCTGCCACAGCCAGGCGCCGGGGGCGGCCAGCGACTGGCGTGGCAACGGAGGCGGCGCGGTGTTCATGGCGGACGGCGATGCGGTGCGCGGATTCTGCAGTCCCCGGGCAAACCCCGGCGCGGCGCTGCGCAAATCCGATAGGCCCGCGCCGGGTGCGCGGCCTAGCATGCGCGGCACCATGCACACGCCTTATCCCGCGCTGGCCCTGCACGTGGCCGGCCAGTGGCTCACGGACGCCGGCGGCGGCCGCCGCCCGGTGCTCAACCCGGCCCACGGCCAGGTGCTGGGCGAGTTGCCCCTGGCCGATGCGGCCCATGTCAACGCCGCGGCCGAGGCCGCGGCCCGTGGCTTTGCCCTGTTGCGCCGCCGCTCGGCGCTGGAGCGCTGCGAAGTGCTGCGCCGCGCCGCCGCGCTGATGCGCGAGCGGGCCGATTCCATGGCCACCGCGCTGACGCTGGAACAGGGCAAGCCGCTGGCGGAGGCCTTGCGCGAAGTGCGCCTGTCGGCCGACATCGTCGATTTCCAGGCCGAGGAGGCGCGGCGCGTGTACGGCCGCACGGTGCCACCGCGGGTGGAAGGCATCCTGTCGCACACGGTGACGCACCCGCCGGTGGGGCCGGTGGCCGCGTTCACGGCCTGGAACTTCCCCGTCAACCTGCCGGCGCGCAAACTGGCCGCGGCGCTGGCCGCCGGCTGCAGCGTGGTGCTGAAACCCGCCGAGGAAACGCCGGCCAGCGCGATGGCGCTGGTGCAGTGCTTTCTGGATGCGGGACTGCCGCCCGAGGCCTTGAGCCTGGTCTGCGGCGACCCGGCGCTGGTCAGCCAAACGCTGATCGCGCACCCGGCCATCCGCAAGGTCTCGCTCACCGGCTCGGTGGCGGTGGGCCGGCTGCTGGCCGAGCAGTGCGCGCGCGAAGGCAAGCGCTTTGCCGGCGAGCTGGGCGGCCATGCGCCCGTGATCGTCTGCGAGGACGCCGACCCGACCTTCGCCTTGAAGCTGTCGGTGCCGGCCAAGTTCCGCAACGCCGGGCAGGTGTGCGCCTCGCCGATCCGCTTCATCGTGCACCGCCGCCACTTCGACGCATGGCAACGCGATTTCTGTGCCGCAGCGGGTGCCTTGCGCCTGGGCCCGGGACTGGACCCGGCCACGCAGATGGGCCCGCTGACGCACGCGCGGCGCATCGAGGACATGGAGCGCTTCGTCGCCGACGCGCGCGAGCAGGGCGCGCGCATCCTCAGCGGCGGCGGCCGCGTCGAGCGGCCCGGCTTCTTCTTCGCGCCCACCGTCATCGCCGACGCACCGGCCTCGAGCCGCGTGATGCGCATCGAGCCCTTCGGCCCGATCGCGGTGCTGCAACCCTTCGACACGCTGGACGAGGCCATCGCGCAGGCCAACGCGCTGGACTACGGCCTGGGCGCCTATGCCTTCACGCGCGACCTGCAGGTGGCCCACCGGCTGGGCGAGGAGATCGAAGCCGGCATGGTGGGTATCAACCACTACGGCGTGTCGCAGCCCGAGCTGCCCTTCGGCGGCACCAAGGCCAGCGGCGACGGCGTGGAGATGGGCGCCGAAGGCCTCCTGGCCTATACCGACATCAAGACCGTGACCGTGGGCCGCCACGGCTGAAGGAGCCGGCATGAACATCGACGACCTGAAGCGCGACAACGCGCAGTTCCTGTGGCACCCGATGGCCCACCCCAAGGCCATGAAGGCCGAGGGCGCGCGGCCCGACATCATCCACCGCGGCGAAGGCTGCTGGGTCTGGGACATCGACGGCCACAAGCTGCTGGACGGCGTGGCCGGGCTGTGGAGCTGCAACCTGGGCCACAGCTGCAAGCCGGTGCGCGACGCCATCGTCGCGCAGCTGGACGAGCTGCCCTTCTTCAACACCTTCCGCGGCACCACGCACCCGCGCGCCATCGAGCTCAGCCGCGCGCTGGTCGACCTGATGCGCCCCGACGGCGTGGCCGCGGTGATGTTCAGCAACGGCGGCAGCGACGCGGTGGAAGGCGCACTGAAGCTGGCGCGCCAGTACCACAAACTGCGCGGCGACAAGGACCGCGTCAAGTTCATCGCGCTGCGCCAGGGCTACCACGGCGTGCACTTTGGCGGCATGAGCGTCAACGGCAACAGCAACTTCCGCCGCGCCTACGAGCCGCTGCTGCCCGGCGTGTTCCACATCGACAGCCCCTGGCTGTACCGCAACGCGTACACGCAGGACGAGGCCGAGCTCGGCCGCATCGTCGCCGCGCAACTGGAGCGCGAGATCGCCTTCCAGGGCGCGGACACGGTGGCCGCCTTCATTGCCGAGCCGATCCAGGGCGCGGGCGGGGTGATCGTGCCGCCGGCCAACTTCTGGCCGTTGGTGCGCGAGGTCTGCAGCCGCCACGGCGTGCTGCTGATTGCCGACGAGGTGGTCACCGGCTTCGGCCGCGGCGGAGCGATGTTCGGCACGCGGCTGTGGGACGTGCAGGCCGACCTGTGGTGCCTGGCCAAGGGCATCAGCAGCGGCTACATCCCGCTGGGCGCCACCGCCATCTCCGGCAAGGTGGCCGAGGTCTTCGATGCCGACGCCTCGGGCGCCGGCCAGGTGGCACACGGCTACACCTACAGCGCGCACCCGGTGGCCGCCGCCGCGGCGCTGGCCACGCTGCGCATCCTGCAGGCCGACGACGTGCCCGGGCACGTGGCGCGCGTGGCGCCGGCCTTCCAGCAGCGGCTGCGTGGCCTGGAGCAGCGCAGCCCCTTCGTCGGCAACGTGCGCGGCAAGGGGCTGATGCTGGGCATAGAGATGGTGGCCGACAAGGCGCAGAAGACGCCCTTGCCGAAGAGCAGCGACATCCCGGCGCGCGTGGCCCGCGCGGCCTACCGGCGCGGGCTGATGGTGCGCGTGTCGGGCGGCAACCTGATCCTGTCGCCGCCGCTGGTCATCAGCGAAGCAGAGCTCGACATTCTTTGCAGCACGCTCGAAGCTGCCTTCGACGAGGTGGCCGCCGCGTCATGAACACGGTGCTGCTGGTCGGCACTGCCGACACCAAGAGCGACGAGCTCACCTTCCTGCGCGAGCAGCTGCAGGCCCAGGGCGCCGGCGTGCTGCTGATGGACGTGGGCGTGCTGGCGGCGGGCAGCGCCACCGTGGACATCCGCAACACCGACGTCGCCGCCGCGGCCGGCCGCACGCTGCAGGCGTTGATCGACGGCGGCGACGAGAACGCCGCGATGACCAGCATGGCCCTGGGTGCCGCGCGACTGGCATCGCGGCTGCAGGCCGAGGGCCGCATCCACGGCCTGCTGGCGCTGGGCGGCAGCATGGGCACTGACCTGGCCTTCGACGTGGCCGCGGCGCTGCCCATCGGCCTGCCCAAGGTGGTGGTCAGCACCATCGCCTATTCGCACCTGATTCCGCCCGAGCGCATCACGCCCGACCTGATGATGCTGCTGTGGGCTGGTGGCCTGTACGGCTTGAACGACCTCTGCCGATCGACGCTGGCGCAAGGCGCCGGCGCGGTGGTCGGCGCGATGAACGCCGCGCGAGCACCGCGCCGCGACCGGCCGCTGGTGGGCATGAGCTCGCTGGGCAAGAGCTGCCTGCGCTACATGGTGCGGCTGAAGCCGGCATTGGAAGCACGTGGCTACGAGCTGGCCGTGTTCCACAGCACCGGCATGGGCGGCCGGGCCTTCGAGGCGCTGGCCGAAGGCGGTGCCTTCTGCGCGGTGATGGACTTCTGCCTGCAGGAGCTGGCCAACCACCTGGGCGGCTCGGTGGTCAGCTCGGGCGCCGGCCGACTGACTGGCGCGGGCCGGCGCGGCACGCCGCAGATCGTCGCGCCCGGCGCGGTGGACATGGTGGACTTCCCCGCGTGGCTACCGGTGCCCGCGGCGCTGCAAGGCCGCGCGGTGCATGTGCACAACCGGCTGATCGCCAGCGCCACCTCGGCTGCGCCGCTGCGCCGCACGATCGCCGCGCAGATCGGTACGCGGCTGGCCGCTGCAAAGGGCCCCAGCTGCCTGCTGCTGCCGCTGCGTGGCGTGGAGCAATGGGACCGGCCCGGCGAGCCGCTGCACGACGCCGAGGGCCTGGCCGCCTTCATCGACGCGATGCGCGCGGCGGTGATGCCGCCGCTGCGCTGCATCGAGGTCGACGCCCACATCAACGACGACGCCTTCTGCGACGCCGCGCTGGCGGTGTTCGACGACTGGGTGGCGCAGGGCCTCGTGGCGCCGGGGGTGCGATGAGCATGCGCGCGCTGGTGCTGGATTTCGGCGGCGTGATCAGCCGTACGCTGTTCGAGACACACGACCAGACCGAGACAGCGCTCGGCCTGCCGGCCGGCACGCTGCAGTGGCGCGGGCCCTTCGCACCGGACACCGACGCCGCCTGGCGCGACATGCAGGCCGGCCGCATCAGCGAGCGCGACTACTGGCTGCTGCGCACGCGCGAGGTCGGCCGTCTGCTGGGCGAGGACTGGGACCAGATGCAGACACTGGTGCAGCGCGCCCGCGGCGCCGAACCCGACCGCGTGGCGCGGCCGGAGACGCTGGCGCTGATGCGCGACGCGCGCGCGGCGGGGCAACGCCTGGCCATCCTGTCGAACGAGCTGGACCTGTTCTACGGTGCGGATTTGCGCGAGCGCATGCGCGCGCTGCGCGAGGTGGAAGTGATCGTCGATGCCACCTACACCGGCATCCTGAAGCCCAACCCGCGGGCCTATGCGCTGTGCGTGCAGCAGCTGGGCGTGGCGCCAGCGGACTGCGTGTTCGTCGATGACCAGCAGCGCAATGTCGAAGGCGCCGCGGCCGTCGGCATGACCGCGCTGTGGTTCGACGTGACGAAACCGCGGGCGTCCTGCGACACCGCGCGGCGGGCCCTGCGCTTGCCGGGTTGAATCAGCCCTGCGTGCGACGGCGGCGGGCGATGGCGCCCACGCCGGCCAGGCCCAGCGCCATCAGCGCGTAGGTCGAAGGCTCGGGCACCGGCACCAGCTGCAGCGAGGTCTCGATCTGCAGATTGGATTGGGTGGTGTGGCGCTCGGCGAAGAAGAAGTCGAAGCTGTAGTTGCCTTCGGCCTTGCCCGCCATCAGCACGTCCATGTTCACCGTCTGCGAGGCCGCGGGATGCACGCCGCCCAGGTCGATGCCGAGCTTCTTGTCGAAGAACACCCAGACGTCGTCGTCACCGGTGAAGGTGAAGGTCTGGCCGGTGCCCGGCTTGTAGCCGAAGGTGGCGGCGATCTGGTACGTGAAGTGGTAGTTGTGGCCGCGCCCCTGGTTGCCGAGCAGATCGTTGTCGATCGGGAAGAAGCTGCTGTTGGCGTAGCTGTAGACGCCCGAGCCCGGGGCCGTCTCGTTCAGCGTGATCGACAGCGGCTTGCTCGGTGCCGTGGTGCCGAACCATGCATCGAAGGACTCGGGCGAGGTGATGTAGCCATTCGACGAGCCGAACTTGATCGGCGTTGGTGCCGTACCGGTCAGCGTGCTGTCCACCATGCCGGTCACGACACCGCTGATACCCCACTCGAAGTCGGGATGGCCACCGACACTGTCACGGCTGTTGAAGTCACGCACCGTGCCGGTCAGCGTCGTGCTGGCGGCGAAGGACGCGGTGGCGGCCAGGGTCAGCAGACCGGCGGTGAACAGCTTCTTCATGGAGTGCATCTCGGGGAGTGGGCGATGCACCGCATTGTTGGGAAGGCCGCCTCGCCACGCAGCCCCGCAAGCGCGGGGCCACCCCCTGCCCGGGTGTGAAGCCCTGCACGGGCCAGGGCCCAAACGCCGTTACATCAGGCCGGCTCGCGCCACAGCCAGGCCGCGCCACGCACCCCTGAGGCATCGCCATGCACGCTGGGCAGCAGCCGCGTGCGCACGATGTCACGGTGCCCGCCGCTGACCACCCAGCGACTCCACAGCGCCGGCACCTGCGCGTACAGCGAACCGATGCGCGACACGCCGCCGGCCAGCACGATGACGTCCGGGTCCAGCAGGTTGATCACCGCCGCCAGCGCGCGCGCCAGCCGCGCCGCATGGCGCTGCAGCGTGGCCTGACAGGCGGCATCGCCCTGGGCCGCGGCGTCGGCGATCTGCTTGGCCGTGAGCGACGCGCCGCCCATGTGCAGATGGTCGCGGGCGATGCCCGGGCCGCTGAGCAGCGTCTCGTTGCAGCCGCGCTGGCCGCAATAACAATCGAACAGCGGGTCCTCGCCGGGCACCGCCCAGGGCAGCGGGTTGTGGCCCCATTCGCCGGCCAGGCCGTTGGGGCCGCGCAGCACGCGGCCGCGCACGGCGATGCCGGCCCCGGTGCCGGTGCCCAGAATCACGGCGAACACCACCTCGGCCCCGGCGCCGGCGCCATCGGTGGCCTCGGACAGCGCCAGGCAGTTGGCATCGTTGGCCAGCCGCACCGGCTGGCCCAGCAGTGCCTCCAGGTCGCGCTGCAGCGGCCGGCCGTTCAGGCACTGCGAGTTGGCGTTCTTCATCAGCCCTTCGGGCGTCAGGCTGCCGGGCGTGCCCAGGCCGATGCTGCAGGCGCCGCCGACCTGGCGCGCTTGCTCGGCCAGCGCCACGATGGCCTGCAGCGTGGCCGTGTAGTCGCCGGCCGGCGTGTCGATGCGCTGGCGCCAGAGCGTGTCGCCCTGCGGCGCCAGCAGCACCGCCTCGATCTTGGTGCCGCCCAGGTCGATGCCCAGGGCCGGGCCGGCCTGCATCAGATCGGCTGGCAGCGCCGTTGCAGCCAGGCCAGCGCGTCGCCCTGCAGGCGCGGCGACAGGCGCTGCAGCACGGTGGCGTGGTAGGCGTTCAGCCATTCCACCTCGTCGGCGCGCAGCAGGCTGCGCTCGATGCAGGTGGTGTCGATCGGGCACAGCGTCAGCGTCTCGAACTCCAGCATCTCGGCGAAGGTACTGCCCTCGGGTGTCTGCGCCGGCACGTTCATCACCAGGTTCTCGATGCGCACACCCCACTGCCCGGGCCGGTACACGCCCGGTTCGATGGAAGTGACCATGCCCGGCTCCATCGCCATGTGCGCATCGGGCACGCTGCGGCTGATGCTCTGCGGGCCTTCGTGCACGTTGAGGAAGTAGCCCACGCCGTGGCCGGTGCCGTGGCCAAAATCCAGCCCCTCTGCCCACAGCGGCGCGCGCGCGATGGCATCGAGCATCGGGCTCAGCGTGCCGCGCGGGAAGCGGGTACGGCTCAAGCCCATCGTGCCCTTCAGCACCAGCGTGTAGTCGCGCTTCATCGCCGGCGTCACCTGGCCGATCGGCCACACCCGCGTGATGTCGGTGGTGCCGCCCAGGTACTGCGCGCCCGAGTCGATCAGCAGCAGGCCGTCGCCGTCCAGATAGGCAAAGGATTCCGGCGTGGCGCGGTAGTGCGGCATCGCGCCGTTGCCCTGCCAGGCAGCGATGGTGGAAAAGCTCAGGCCCACGAAGCCCGGCCGGCGGGCGCGCGCGGCACTGAGCCGCTCGTCGATGGTGAGTTCGCTCCAGCGCTCACCGCGGGCCCGTGCAGCTTCGAACTCGGCATAGAACTCGCACATCGCCGCGCCGTCCTCGGCCATCGCCTCGCGGATGAAGGCGGCCTCTTCTGCGGTCTTGCGGCTTTTCAGCAGCGTGCTGGGGTTGATGGCCTCGACGACGCGGCAGGCGGCACCCACCTGCTCGCGAAAGCCCAGCGTCACGCGCTTCGGGTCCAACAGCAGCGCAGCGCCCTCGCCCAGCGCGGCCAGCGCCGCGCCGGCCGCGGCATAGGGCGCCAGGCGGATGCCGTCGGCCGCCAGCTGCGCGCGCAGCGCGTCGTTCACCTTGCCCTCGCAGACGAACAGCTGGCCGCCGCTCAGGTCCAGCAGCAGGTGCGCCAGGAACACCGGGTTGTATTCGACGTCGTTGCCGCGCAGGTTGGTGATCCACGCGATGTCGTCCACCGTGGACACGAAATGCCGGTTGGCGCCGTGCCGGGCCATGGCCTCGCGCACCAGCGCCAGCTTCTCGGCGCGGCTGCGCGGCGCCTGCGGCGCGGCATGGGCGTACACCGGCTCGGCCGGTAGTGCCGGCCGCTCGGGCCAGATGGCGTCCAGCAGGTCGGGCGTGGTCTGCAGGCGGATGCCGGCGCCGTCGAGCCGGGCCTTCAGCGCCTGCGCCGCGGCCAGGCCCAACACCTGGCCGTCCACCGCCACCAGGCCGCCGCGCGGCACCTGTTCCACCATCCAGTCCAGGTGCGCCGGCGCCGCCGCACTGTGAATGCGCACCAGCTCGATGCCACTGCCGGCCAGCTCGGCCTCGGCCTGCACCCAGTAGCGGCTGTCGGCGAACAGCGCCGCGCGCTGCGCGCCCACCACCAGCGTGCCCATCGACCCGGTGAAGCCCGACAGCCACACGCGGCCCTGCCAGCGCTCGGGCAGGTATTCGGACAGGTGCGGGTCGCTGCTGGGCACCAGCAGCGCGTCGACGCCGCGGCGCGACATCTCCTCGCGCAGTTGCGTCAGCCGCAGGCGGATCGGTGAGGTGCGGGTGTCCATCGCGGCTCCTGCCAGGGGGAATCGGCGGATTCTAGGAGCCGGCGTGCGATGCTGCGCGCGGCCTTCCCGGCGACGGGCCGGCGCGGCTGCTAACCTGCGAGGCTGTCCACGAAACTCCCGGAGGCTCCATGCCCGGCCTGCTCCCCCACGTCGATCCCGACGGCCTGCTCGAATACTCGGTGGTCTACACCGACCGTGCGCTGAACCACATGTCGCAGCGCTTCCAGCGCGTGATGCAGGACGTGTCGGCCACGCTGAAGCAGGTCTACGGCGCGCAGCAGGCCATCGTGCTGCCCGGCAGCGGCAGCTTCGGCATGGAAGCCGTGGCGCGGCAGTTCGCCACCGGCAAGAAGGTGCTGGTCATCCGCAACGGCTGGTTCAGCTACCGCTGGAGCCAGATCTTCGAGATGGGCGCGATCACCGCCGAAACGCTGGTGCTGAAGGCCCGCCGCGGCGCCGACGGGCCGCAGGCCGCCTTTGCGCCGGCGCCCATCGACGAGGTGGTGGCCACCATCCGCACCCAGCAGCCGGCGCTGGTGTTTGCGCCGCATGTCGAGACTTCGGCCGGCATGATGCTGCCCGACGACTACCTGCGCCGCGTGGCCGATGCGGTGCATGCGCACGGCGGGCTGTTCGTGCTGGACTGCGTGGCCTCGGGCGCCATGTGGGTGGACATGGCCGCCACCGGCGTGGACGTGATCGTCGGCGCGCCGCAGAAGGGCTGGAGCAGCACGCCCTGCGCCGGGCTGGTGATGCTCAGCGCACGCGCCGCGGCCGCAATGGAAGGCACCACCAGCAGCAGCTTCTCGATGGACCTGAAGAAGTGGCTGTCGATCATGCAGACGCACGAGAAGGGCCAGATCGCCTACCACGCCACGCTGCCCACCGACGGCCTGACGCAGCTGCGCGACGCGATGCAGGAAACGGCCGCGATGGGCTTCGCCGCCGCGCGCGACGCGCAGCAGGCGCTGGGCGACCGCGTGCGCGCGCTGCTCGAAAGCCGCGGCATCGCCAGCGTGGCAGCCAAGGGCTTCCAGGCGCCCTGCGTGGTGGTCAGCTACACCGAGCGGCCCGACTGGCACAACGGCAGCGCCTTCGCCGCGCAGGGCCTGCAGATCGCCGCCGGCGTGCCGCTGGCCTGCGACGAAGGGCCTGATTTCCGCAGCTTCCGCATCGGCCTGTTCGGGCTGGACAAGCTGAAGAACCTGGACCGCACGGTGGCCACCTTCGAGCGGGCGCTGAACGCGGTCTGACATCGCGCCGGCATCGTTCTGCCGCACTTGCTTCGGCCGCTCTCGGCACGTAGAAATCCATCCGCGTTCGTAGCGCTTGCGCGAGCCGAGGACGACGGGGAAACGAATCCGTCCATGTCCCCCGGCCGGGCTGGCGCCCGGCCTCCTCCTCTACTTCCCGGATTCGTTTCCCCGTCATCCTCGGCCGCACACTACGGAGGTGTTCCGGGCCGAACACAACGAGCGCTCGTTGTAGTGCGCTGGTGGCCACCTGCGGGCGCAGGCCCCATTCGCGGCACGCTGGCTGGTGACCCGCCTGGTCGGGGTTGACAAGGGAACGGTCAAGGACAGATGCCGGTCGCCCGCGAGCGTGGGCCGGAGAACGCGGGTGACGCCAGCGTGCTACCGCAGCCGACTCGGCACGGCGGCATCTGCCAGTAACAAAAGCTGTCGAAGCCCGAACCCGGCACCTGGGCGCTGATGGGCCTGGGCCTGGCAGGGCTGGCGGGCATGGCCCGCCGCCGCCGCGCGCGCGGCTGATTCAGCCGCGGCTCGGGTCGATCAGGAACTTCTCGCCGGTGGCGCGCTTCGCGTAGACCGCGATCGCGTCGGCCGACAGCGCCTCGGCCAGCGACACGGTGCGGGTGTAACGGCTGGCGAAGGTGGTCTTCAGTTCGGCCGCCACACGCTCGCGCAGCTTCTGCGCCGCGGCCGGGCCGATGCGCTGCAGGAAGGGGAACAGCAGCCAGCCGCCCATGCCCCAGGCCATGCCGAAGTTGCGCACGAGCTCGGTCGGGCTGGTGTCGAGCATGCCGTACAGGTAGACCTGCTTGTGCACGGCCGAGCCATAGCGGCTGTACTCCTTGGCGTTGCGGTTGATGGCCGCTTCCATGCACGACAGGATCTGCCCGGCCAGCCGGCCGCCGCCAATGGCGTCGAAGGCGATGGTCGCGCCGGTGGCCGCCAGCGCATCGGTCAGCGCGGCCAGGAAGTCCGGCTGCGACTGGTCGCACACATGCACTGCGCCCTGTGCGCGCAGCAGCGCCGCCTGCTCGGGCTTGCGCACGATGTTCACCAGGCCGATGACGTCCTTCAGGCAGATGCGGTTCAGCATCTGCCCCAGGTTCGACGCCGCCGCCGTGTGCACCAGCGCCTTGTGGCCTTCGAGCTTCATCGTCTCGACCATGCCGAGTGCCGTCAGCGGGTTGACGAAGCACGACGCACCGTCGGCCGCGCTGGCATCGGCCGGCAGCGGCAGGCACTGCGCGGCCGGCATGCTGCGGTACTGCGCGTACATCGCGCCGCCGATCACCGCCACCTTGCGGCCCAGCAGCGCCTGCGCGGCCGGCGCGCTGCCGGCCTTGACCACCGTGCCCGCGCCTTCGTTGCCCACCGGCAGCGACTGGTTCAGGCGGCCGGCCATGCCGGCCATCGCCCGTTCGGGGATGCGCGCCGTGGCCACCGGCCGCGCCGCCGTGCCGCCTACCTGCAGCGTGCCCAGGTCGGCCGGGCCGAACAGCAGCCCCAGGTCGCTGGGGTTGATGGGCGTGGCCTCGATGCGCACCAGCACCTCGTCGGCGCCGGGTTCGGGCACCGGCACCTCGGCCAGCGTGACCTCGATCGCGCCGCGGTCGCTGACCAGCGAGCGCAGTTGCAGGGCGGTGGCGGGAATGTCTTGGCTCATCGTGGGTCTCCGTAGTTTGCGTGGATGTCGTTTCAGCAGGCCGGCGCCGCCTGCTTGCGGCGCTGCGCGTCGGCCAGCAGCGCCATCACCACCGTCGAGGCCAGGCGCGAGCGCACCGAATCGGCGCGGCTGGTCAGCACGATCGGCACCCGCGCGCCCAGCACGATGCCGGCGCTGTCGGCCCCGGCCAGGTACTGCAGCTGCTTGGCGATCATGTTGCCGGACTCCAGGTCCGGCGCCAGCAGGATGTCGGCGCGGCCGGCCACGGCGGATTCGATCTTCTTGGTGCGCGCAGCGGCCTCGCTGACCGCGTTGTCGAAGGCCAGCGGCCCGTCGAGCAGGCCGCCGGTGATCTGGCCGCGGTCGGCCATCTTGCACAGTGCCGCCGCGTCCAGCGTGCTCTGCATGTCGGGGTTCACGGTCTCCACCGCCGCCAGGATGGCCACGCGCGGCTGCGCAATGCCCAGCACCTGCGCCAGGTCGATGGCGTTCTGCGCGATGTCCATCTTGTCGCGCAGCTTGGGCGCGACGTTGATCGCCGCGTCGGTGATCAGCAGCATGCGCGGGTAGGCCGGCACGTCCATCACGAACACATGGCTGATGCGCCGCGCGGTGCGCAGGCCGGTGGCGCCGGCCACCACCGCGGCCATCAGTTCGTCGGTGTGCAGGCTGCCCTTCATCAGCGCCTGCACCTCGCCGGCGCGGGCCAGCGCCACCGCGGCTTCGGCCGCGGCATGGCTGTGCTCGGTGTCGACGATGCGCAGCCCGGACACGTCAGCGCCGGCGGCCTGCGCGGCGGCGCGGATCTTGGCCTGCGGCCCCACCAGCACCGGCACGATCAGGCCGTGGCGCGCGGCCTCCAGCGGGCCCAGCAGCGAATCGTGGTCGCAGGGGTGCACCACCGCGCAGGGCACCGGCGGCATGCCCTTGCAGCGCTGCAGCAGCCGCGCGAAGGCATCGTTGTGGCGCAGCACGATCTCGGGTTCGCCCAGGCCTTGCAGCGCGATGCGCTGCGCCGGCGCCACCACGGTGATGCTGCCGGCCACCAGCTCGGTGTCGCCGCACTGCACGCGGCAGTCCAGCACCACCTCGCGCGTGGCCGGGCGCTTCTCGCGCACGGTCAGCGTGCCGGTGATCTCGTCGCCCACCTGCATGCTGCCGCTGTAGCGCATCTGCTGGGCGACGATCTCGGTGCCCGGGCCGGGCAGGCGGCGCTGCACCAGGCCGCTGATCAGCGCGTGCGCGGCCACCGCCTCGGCCGCCGGCGGGTGCGGCGCATCGGCATGGAAGGCATCCAGCTCGCCGGACACGAAGGCCAGGCCTTCGACGTCGGGCTGGGTCAGCTTGTGCGAGCGGGTGACCGATTCGCCGATCTGCAGCTCGTCGAAGGTGCGGTTGGTGTAGGACTCCATCGGGGCGCGGCGGCAACGGGCGGGGGCCCGATGCTACGCGCTGGCGGTGTCGCGGGCCGGGTGCCAGACGGCGCTCTCGCGCCGCGCCGCCACCGCCTGCCGGCAGTGGCGCAGCCAGTCGCGTGCCGGCACCAGGCATTCGATGCTGTCCAGCCCGCCAGCCGCGGCGGCCTGCAGCGCATCGGCCGCCGAAGGCAGCCGGTCGCCGAAGCGCAGCGCGTCCATCTGCTTCAGCAGCAACCGGCGCCAGGCCAGGATGGCCTTGTCGCTGGCCACCGCATTCTCGCGGCTGCGGTCCTGCAGCGGGCCCATGCTCTCGGCCAGGCGCTGCTCGCGCAGGCCCAGCGCGTCTTCGGGCAACGTGCCGGCATCCAGCGGCGCTTCGTAGCTGCTGACGATGCTGTAGACCGCCGTGTGCGTGTCGTCCTGCGGCACGAACCAGCGCGTCAGCGTCAGGCTCTGCGACAACGGCGTGACAGCGATGTTCGGGCTCAGCGCCTGGGCCATGCGCACATGCAGCCGCGTCTCGTCGACATGGCGCAGCGCCGTCCAGCGCAGCAGGCCGGCGGCCGGCGTGTCCACGCGCAGTTCCACCGCCGCATGGGCCTGTGCGGCCAGCGGGTCCAGGCTCAGTTCCATGGCCTGCAGCCAGTGGCACTGCCACTGGGTGCGGAAGCTCACCGCATGGCTGCCCGGCGCTTCCAGGCAGTCCAGCGGCGGCAGCGCATCGGGCGTGCCACCGGCCGGCCCCAGCCACGCCAACAGCAGGCCGGCGCGCGGCACCAGCGGGTAGGCGCGCTGGCGCATGCGCTTGCACACCGGCGAGCCAGGCGGCTCGCCGGGCATGTCCAGGCAATGGCCGTCGATGTCGAACTTCCAACCGTGCAGCGCGCAGCGCAGGCCGTCGCCTTCGTTGTCGCCCAGCAGCAGGTCGGCACCGCGGTGCGGGCAGGCGCGGTCGATCAGGCCGGGCCGGCCCAGCGCATCGCGAAACAGCAGCAGTTCCTGCCCCAGCACGCGCACCGGCCGCACCGGATGCGGCACGCCCTGCGCCTGCAGGTCGTCCAGCAGCGCCACCGGCTGCCAGCCATGGCGCAGCAGGCCGCCGCCATCGGTGTCGGGCCCGACGCGGCTGAGCCGCAGGTGCTGTTCGGCTTTCATGGGCAAGGGGGTTGCGGGCAGTCTACGCGTGCCAAGGCCGCGCGCCGCATCAGGTTCACCCCAGTTCGGGTGGGTGCGCAACGGCCTGCCGATACAGTCGGTGACCGAACACGCCACGCGATCCCGAAGATGGTCAAGAACACTGCCTCGTCCCGCGTGCTGGTGGCCGGCGCCACCGGCCTGATCGGCCGCGCCTTGCTGGCGCAGCTGACGAGCCAGGTGCCGCCGTTGCAGGTGCAGGCGCTGGTGCGCCGCGCACCGCCCGCGGCCGATGCGCGGGTGCAGTGGCAGGTGGTGGATTTCGCGCGGCTGCCGGCGCTGCCGGCGGCGCAGCAGGCCTATTGCTGCCTGGGCACCACGCTGCGCCAGGCCGGCTCGCAGGCGGCCTTCCGCGCGGTGGATTTCGATGCCGTGCTGGCCTTCGCGCAGGCCGCGCGGGCCGCCGGCGTGCGGCAGTTCGCGGTGGTTTCGGCGCTGGGCGCCAGCCCGCGTGCAGCCGGCTTCTACAACCGCGTCAAGGGCGAGATGGAGCAGGCGCTGACAGGCCTGGGCTTCGACAGCCTGCTGATCGCACGGCCTTCGCTGCTGGCCGGCGACCGCGGCGCGCTGGGCCAGCCGCCGCGCACCGCCGAGCGCCTGGCGCTGTGGCTGACCACGCCGATCGTCGGGCTGATTCCCGCTGGCGTGCGCCCGATCAAGGCCGATGTCGTGGCACGCGCCATGATCCATGCCCTGCGCGAGCCGAGTTCCGGCGTGCGCATCGCCGAATCGGGCGAGTTGCAGGAGCTGGGGGCCGAATGAGCGTGCAGATCACCTTCCACGGCGCGGCCGACAGCGTCACCGGCTCGCGCCACCTGGTGCGCATCGGCGGGCAGTCGATCCTGCTCGACTGCGGGCTGTTCCAGGGTTTCAAGGTGCACCGCGAGCGCAACTGGCTGCCGCCCACGCCGGAGCTGCTGGGCGCCGATGCGGTGGTGCTGAGCCATGCCCACCTCGACCACAGCGGCTGGCTGCCGGCGCTGGTGAAGCACGGCTACCGCGGGCCCATCTATGCCAGCCCCGCCACGCGCGACCTGGCCGAAGTGCTGCTGCTGGACAGCGCCCACCTGCAGGAGGAAGACGCGCGCCGCGCCAACCGCTACGGCTATTCGCGCCACGCCAAGGCGCTGCCGCTGTACACGCGCCGCGACGCGCAGCGCGCCATCGCCCGCATCGAGGCGGTGGCGCCGGGGCGCGATGCCTGGTGCGGCAAGGTGCGCATCGGCTTCACGCCGGTGGGCCACCTGCTGGGCGCCTGCGCCATCACGCTGCAGGCCGGGGCCGAGCGGCTGGTGTTCTCGGGCGACGTGGGCCGCCAGCAGGACCTGCTGATGCCGCCGCCGCAGCCGCTGCCCGAGACCGAAGTGCTGCTGATCGAATCCACCTACGGCAACCGCGTGCATCCGCAGGTGGATGCCACAGCGCAACTGGCGCAGATCGTGCGCGACACCGTGCAGCACGGCGGCAGCGTGCTGATGCCGGCCTTCGCGGTGGGCCGCGCGCAGGCGCTGATGCTGGTGCTGCAGCGGCTGAAGGCCGCCGGGCAGATCCCCGCCGACCTGCCGGTGTACCTGGACAGCCCGATGGCCGTGCAGGCCACCGCGCTGTACCACCAGCACCGCCGGCTGCTGCGCCTGGCGCCGCGCGAGGCCGCGCACCTGAGCGACGGCGTGCGCTTGGTGGGCGATGCCGCGCAGTCGATGCGGCTGACGCGCTCGCGCTGGCCCAGCGTCATCATCTCGGCCAGTGGCATGGCCACCGGCGGCCGCGTGCTGCACCACCTGAAGGCCATGGCGCCGGTGGACAAGCACCACATCGTCTTCGCCGGCTTCCAGGTGGGCGGCAGCCGCGGCGCGCGGCTGGTGCAGGGCGCCACCGAGGTGAAGATCCACGGTGCCTACGTGCCGGTGCGCGCGCGGGTCAGCCAGCTGGAAGGCTTCTCGGGCCATGCCGATGCCGACGAGCTGATGGCCTGGCTGCGCGCCCAGCGCCGCGCGCCGCGCCAGACCTTCGTGGTGCATGGCGAGGCCGATGCCAGCGACGCGCTGCGCATCCGCATCCAGGACGAACTGGGCTGGCCGGTGCGCGTCCCGCAGCACGGCGAGACGGCCGTGGTCTAGGGTCTCAGCCGAACACGCCTTCGCGCATCCACTTGGTGGCCACCCATTTCTCGCCGGCCAGCACCGGCTGGCCGGCGTGCAGCGTGCCGGTGCTTTCGTGCGGGCGGTCGTAGCTGAAGAACAGCGCGTGGCCCTTCACCGGCGGCACCTCCAGCCCGATGTCCGGGAAGGTGGTGGCGCCGCCGCCTTCGGGCACATGCAGGTAGACGATCAGCGTGCCCACGCGCTGGCCGCCGCGCTTCAGCACCGCGGCGGTGCCAGGCTGCGCGGGGTCGAAGTAGTCGAAGTGCGGCCGGTACTGCGCCCCCGGCCGGTAGCGCAGGATCTGCAGGCCCTCACCGCGCTCGGCCGGCCAGCGCAGCAGCGTGGCGATGCGCTGCTCGACGCGCTGGATCAGCGGCGCCTCGCCGCGCTCGAAGAACATGCCGTCGCTGGTGCGCGCGGCATTCACCTCGCTGCCGCCGCTGCGGTGGTCCACCGTCTGCGAACGCTCCAGCCGCGGCCGCGACAGCGCCATCAGCTCGTCGCATTCGTCGTGCGACATGAAGTTGCCGAACAGCACCACGCGCGGCCGGCGCATCTGGAACAGCACCTGCACCTCGCGGTCGGGCAAGCGCAGCACCGTAGGCTCGCCGCTCAGATCGGGCTCGGGCACGGCCGCAGCGGCCGCCGGCAGCGCGGCCTGCACCGGCTGCAGCAGCGGCAGCTGCGTGGCGGCCTGCGGCACCGTCTGCGCCAGCGCATGGCGCGCCACCGCATCGTCCCAGCCGCTGGCCTGCATGGCCTTCAGGATGTCGGCCGGCGCGCAGCCGGCCCGGGCCTGCGCGAGGATCCAATCGCGCAGCTCGGGCGTCACCGCCTGGGTCAGGATCTGGACTTGCATCACGCGATTTTCTCAGCTGCGGGCCGGCCGTGGCTGCAACAAGCGGTAT
>Ga0209369_1000968_pt1 | contig 18872 bp, 13 predicted proteins | sample EBPBio142010_DNA_FD_185865 | JGI IMG/M metagenome (GOLD analysis project Ga0209369, IMG submission 185865) | Wastewater treatment Type I Accumulibacter community from EBPR Bioreactor in Madison, WI, USA - Reactor 1_10/4/2010_ DNA (SPAdes)... | ecosystem: Engineered > Bioreactor > EBPR >... | reverse complement strand
ACGCGACGTGGCGCTGAAGCTGATGCGCGCGCCGGCCGGCGCCGACCCGGTGGCGGTGGGCGAGTGGCTGCGCGAGGCGCGCAGCGTCAGCCGCCTGAACCACCCGCACATCGTGCAGGTGCACGACGCCGACCTGCAGGGCGGCCAGCCCTATCTGGTGTTCGAGTACGTGGCCGGGCCGACACTGTCGGCGCACCTGAAGGCCCGCGGCGCGCTGCCGGCCAACGAAGCGGTGTCGCTGATGATCGACGTGCTCGACGCGCTGCAGGCCGCGCACGAGGCCGGGGTGGTGCATCGCGACCTGAAGCCGTCCAACGTGCTGCTCAGCCCCCAGGGCCGGGCCCGCGTCACCGATTTCGGCATTGCCGCGCGGCTGGACGACGCGCGCGACCACGATCGCATTGTCGGCACGCCCGGCTACATGTCGCCCGAAGCCGCGCGCGGCGCAGCGCCGGCCGCGGCGATGGACCTGTTTGCGGTGGGCGTGATGCTCACCGAAGCGCTGTGCGGGCACCGCTTGGTGCGGCAGCGCGACCCGCACGAGGCCATGCGCCAGGTGGCCGAGCAGGACCTGGCGCTGCCCGACGGCCTGGCCGCCGAGGTCGACGACCGCCTGCGCGCGATGCTGCGCCGTGCGCTGCATCGCGACCCGGCGCAGCGCTGGGCCAGTGCCGCCGAGTTCCGCGAGGCCTTGGCCGGCTGGCTGGCGCCGCCGACCGGCACGGACCCTGCCGCCGCCAGCGAAGCACAGGGCAAGGCCACCAGCGGCGCACTGGACTTTCTGCTGCGCCGCATGCGCCACAACAGCGACTTCCCGGCGCTGTCGGAATCGGTGGCGCGCATCCAGCGCGTGGCTAGCTCCGACAGCGGCAACCTGGACAGCCTGTCGGCCGAGATCCTGAAGGACGTGGCGCTGACCAGCAAGCTGCTGCGCCTGGTGAACACCGTGCGCTACAAGGCGGCCGGCGGCAACATCGGCACCGTGTCGCGGGCCGTGGCGCTGGTGGGCTTCAACGGCATCCGCAACCTGGCGATGAGCCTGGTGCTGCTGGAGCACATGCAGGACAAGGCCCATGCCAGCCAGCTGCAGGAAGAGTTCCTGCGCTCGCTGCTGGCCGGCATGCTGGCCAGCGAGCTGGGCACGCTGGTGCGCGACAGCGAGCAGGCCTTCATCGGCGCGATGTTCCAGAACCTGGGCCGGCAGCTCACCGAGTTCTACTTCCCGCAGGAGGCGCGCCAGGTGCGCGGCATCGTCACCGCCGCCGCACGCCCGCCGGCCCGCCCGGTGTCGGAGGACGATGCCGCCAGCCGCGTGCTCGGCCTTAGCTACGAGGCGCTGGGCCTGGGCGTGGCGCGCGTCTGGGGCCTGCCGCCGGCGCTGCAGGCCTGCATGCTCAAGCCGGCCGGCGAGCCGCCCGCGCGCGCGCTGGGCGATGCCACCGAGCGCGTGCGCTGGATGGCCCATGCCGCCAACCAGGTGGCCGATGCATTGCTGCAGGCCACCCCGACAGAAGCGCCGGCGCGCATCGCCGCGCTGGGCAAGCGCTATGCGCGCGCGCTGGGCGTGGATGCCGAGCGCTTCGCCGCCGCCGCCGACAGCGCGCGGCAGCGGCTGAGCGAGATGGTGCAATCGATGCACATGCAGGTGGGCCCCCGGACGCCGGCGCATCGGCTGCTGGCCCCGCGGCCCGAGGCGGTGCCGCCCGAAGCGGGTGCCGCCCTGCCGGACCTGCTGGCCAGCCACACGCTGCAGGCCACGTTGCCGATGACCCGGCCCGACGAGGGCAGTGCCGAAAACGCCGAGGCCGTGCTGGTGGCCGGCATCCAGGACATCGCCAACACCATGGTGGAGGACTTCGCGCTCAACGACGTGCTGCACATGGTGCTGGAGACGATGTTTCGCGCGCTGGGCTTCAGGCGCATCGTCTTCTGCCTGCGCGATGTGCGCAGCCAGCAGATCACCGGGCGCTTCGGCCTGGGCGACGACGCCGCGGCGGTGGCCCAGCACTTCCGCATCGCGCTGGGGCGCAGCAGCGACCTGTTCACCGCGGTGTGCAGCAAGGGTGCCGACATGCTGGTGGCCGATGCCACGCAGCCGCGCGTTGCCGCCAGCCTGCCGGCCTGGTACCGCGAAGGCGTGGACGCGCCCTGCTTCCTGCTGCTGCCGATGCAGGTGCAGGGCAAGCCGCTGGCGCTGATCTACGCGGACATGCCGCGCCAGGACGGCATCCGCCTGAGCGAGAAAGAACTGGCACTGCTGCGCACGCTGCGCAACCAGGCGTTGATGGCTTTCAGGCAGGCGGGCTGAGGACGAAGAGCCCGGCGCGGTCAATCACCCAGAAACCGCTGACAGAACGCATCGATGCCCAGCACCGGGCACAGCCCGGGCGCGCCGGCCAGCGCCAGGAAGTCACGGTCGCCGGACACCAGGGCCCGCGCCTTGCCAGCGGCGGCCAGGTGCAGAAAGGGCAGATCGAAGGGGTCGCGGCAGGCCGGCACCGCCGGCGGCGGATCGGGCACGCGCACCACCTCCACCCAGGGCATCAGGTCGGCCAGCAGCTCCTCCTGCTCAGCCGCGGTCAGCTTGAACTTGGGGTAGCCCAGCACACGCACCAGTTCCTGCGCGGTGGCCGTGCTGGCCAGCGGCACGAACCGGCCGGCCTGCCAGCCCATCCGCACGCGCGCTGCCGGCCCGCCGCCGAACAACAGCGCGGACAACACCACGTTGGTGTCCAGCACCACGCGCGGAAGTGCCATCGTCAGCGGCCGCGCGTGGCCTTCTTGCGGGCCGCTGGCTTGCCGCCGCGCGGGCTGGCCGCGGCATAGCGCGCTGGCGGCTCGGCAGCCGCTGCCCCAGTGGCAGCACTGCGTGCCGAGCGCACGGCTTCCGACACGTCCGCCTCGCTCAGGCCCAGCGCCGCCAACTTGGCGCGCACCGCATCACCACGCTGGATGCGCACTGGCGTCAACACGATCTGCCCCGCACGCACCTCGACATCGAAGTACTCTGTGGCACCCACCGAGTCCACTGCGCTCTTCGGCAGCGTGAGCTGGTTCTTGGAGGTTAGCTTGGCAAGCACCGAAGCAAAGCGAAGTAAGGATTCCTTACTCTACCAGAGCATGGAACTACAGTGCTATCTCTGGCTAGACAAACGTCGCTCGGTAGGTAGCTGGGTCTAGCGCGCAATGCTTTTCGATCTCGCCATCGAGTTCGAAAAGCCGCGGGGCAGACCGGAAGTCGAAAAGCCTATACAGCCTGTACTGACTCGAGTTCGATCTCGAGAACTGTAGTTCCTTGGCAGAGACAAAGAATGGCGTCTTCTGGCCAAAGCTGGTCGTCTTCACTTCAATGAAGCGTTCATTGCCGCTCGCCTCAAACGAGAGGATGTCGAACCCCAAACCGTCACCCCGTGTCTGCGACACGTGTTCAACCCGGTCCGCCAATTGCCCGACCCCCAACTGAACCAAACGCCAGCGTTCGAACTGCAAAGCAAAGTCCTCTCCCGCCAGTCCAAGGGATCGGTTGTGAGCTTCACGCTCGAGGTAGTCGCGCTTGATGGGTTGCCAGTACTCGGGAGCTACGTCTCGCACAGCAGCCTCACGTCGGGGCGGATCGGTGCGAACTCGCGCAAAGTCAACGTTCTCTGCTGGTTCAACCGGTCTGTGAACGGCCGCAAGAGCTGCGCTGTCGATCACTTGATGACGGGCAACTTGCGCCGATACGACTTCCCGCAGCAGGTCGCGCTGAAAGTTACTCCGTGGCTTGTAGCCCTTGAGGTAAGGAAAGCCGATCTCCAGCATCACCGCACTGATATTGCAGTGCTTGAACTCGATTGCCGACTCATTTCGACCGTTCAGGCGTTTGAGCAACTGCCTTCGATGTTCTGCCTTGCTATAGGTCTGGCCGGTCAGTTCGCGCGTAAGCATCGACAGATAGTCGGCAACAATCAGCTCGACTTCCTGTCGGCTCCAATCACTTCCGACTTGGACGACACGAAAGCCAAGCCTCTGAAGCACAGACACGACCGTCGCTTCGCCACCAGAGAAGTCTTTGGCTCGCAACCGCTCCAACTCAGGGAACTGATACTTCAGCGCAACAGCCGCAATGGCCTTCGAGTCCGCAAGTTCCCCTGTCCCAGGGTTCTCCACCAGGAAATCGCGGGCTTTGCCAAAACCGTGCCTAGCAAGGAATCCTTCTCGACCCAGGCGAGCAAACTCTTCAAGCGCCAAGACCACCGAGGAAACATCAGTCAGGTCGGTGAGTTTCGGCTTCATGGCCACAAAATGTCGCCGGCTGAATTCGGAGTCGCGACCTCACCGGCGTGCAAGGCCAATTCGCACGCAATCCCCGTCGTGCCCAAACCGCAATCCTTGTCGTCAGACGCGTTCCACGCCGCAATTGCTGACGTGCCTGAAGCAGACCGGCATCTTGCGGGTTCCAAGCGGCGCTGGGCACCAAAGCAACGTCCATCGAGGTATTCCGTCAGCTACAAAAACTGAGCCGCTAGCGGGCTCGACGTCATCACATCAGCTGAGTACGATGCCCGCGTGCACATCGTCAACAGCCCCACTTCGAGAGCGGCCAGCGCAGAGCGGGACTCGCTGAAGGTAGTCTACCTAGGCATCTCAGGTGTCCTGCATCCGAGCCGCTCGCTGTATGAGCTGCTGCATGGCAAGGTGCCAGAAGACGATGGGCACTTTCTATATGAAGCTACCCCTGTCCTGGAGCGAGCGCTCGCGCCATGGCCTGAGGCGCGCATCGTTCTGACATCAACCCAACCCTGGGCGAACGGGCTCTCAACTGTTCTGCGCGAGCTGGGCCCATCACTCGCAGCTCGGGTCACGGGATTTACGTACGAAGACCTGACCACCAAGCTGCGACGAGGCCGGCGGCAACTGCCCCTCAGCAACGAAGACTATTGGCGCTGTGTCAAGAGTGACATCGTTCGGCTGCACGTCGAATGGCTACAACCCGGTGCCTGGGTCGCCATTGATGACGAGACGATTCTCTGGACCGACTTTGAGCGAGCTCAGCACTTCGTTGCAGTCGATGGCGATAAGGGGCTGCTGGACCCCGCGGCCCAGGACCGTTTGGTCACCGTGCTCTCGGGCAACTTCGGACCGATTGCACTTGCGGAACAGCCCTGACCCCAAGCGAACCGGCGCTGGCACTCATAGTTGCAACCCCCATGTCCAGTTCGAATCAATACGTGCCCGCGCCAAAGATCGCAAAGCAAGTGCCCCCGGCATCGTTCAACGTGCGCGACCTGATTCCGGACCTCGTGCAAGCCGGGGAGTTGCTGTCGCCGGAAAGCTTCCTCGCCAGGTCGGGCTGGACTGGCCATGTCCTGCGTCGAGCACTCGCAGCGCGTCGCATCTTCTTTGTGGATTCAGGCAGTCTCCACTACGTACCGAGCTTCTACGCAGACCCAACGTTGAATCGAAGACATCTTGGCTCCGTGACAAAACTCCTCGGAGACCTGCCTGGCGGCTCCAAGTGGAGATTCTTCACGACACCCAAGGGTTCGTTGTCTAGGCAGACCCCGATTCAGGCCGTGCGCCGCGGTCAATGGGCCACTGTGAAGGTGGCGGCGGCGGGTTTCGCTGAGCGATGACGCAAGCCCAGCGCTGATGCAGCGGCGGGTTGTGGTGCTGCAATTCGCCGTGCGGCCATATCTGAGCGAGGGTTCAACTGGAATCAATCAGCATGCAGCGCTCGACCCGGTTGTACGGCATGCTAAAGACGCAGAGGTAGCGTTGGCCTGACCTGACGCTATCGAATGCCATGCCCACGGTCTCCCGGTTTACTCTGATGACCCGACCACCATCAGTTCTCAAATGCGCGAGACCGAATGCCGCCAGGACCTCGAACACTTCAGCCTCGACGAGTTCTTCGGCCAAGCTTCAGCAAGAACTTCGAAAGGCCGAGCGTGACGCCGCCAGAGGCCCGCGTCAGAGGGGCCAGTGCAAGATCCTACTTTGCGAGCGTCTCAGATTTCTTGGAGCGCGCCGGAGTTGGCTTCGGCGAAACCTCTCTGGCTGCTGGCATTCCAGAAGCTCGTAACGATGCAGATGCTGTAGTTGCTGATTCCCGCATCCACGAGGGCCATAACTGCACCTCTCGCTTTGCAGCTTCGATTTGTACGAGAAAGCCCGTCTTGGGCACTTGATTCTTCACTTTCACCTCCTTTTGGTGGTCCTCGCCGGAGTGGGGATCTCTTCAATCGCCTTCTCTTCTGCCAACTGATAGGCGAGAACAAACCGTTTGACCTTGGGCACCACGGCCACTGACTCCGGGCTCAATGTGTGACCGTCCTTTCTCTTCCGTTCGCCTTGAAGCAGGAACAAATCCATATATCTTCTTGGAGCGACTCCCACAAACGCCTTGAAGAGTGACCGACCTGTCACCTCCTCCTTCGGCTCTACGCATATTGAATCCGAGTAGAGCTCCTGGGCTCGACTTTTTTCGTAGGGTTCGATGAACTGCACCTCGTCAATGCCGGTGGCGACGATGTGGCGCGCACAGATATGGCAGGGGAACGTAGTCGAGAACAGCTTCGAGCCCTGCAATCCAACGCCCAACCGAGCAGCTTGGGTCACCGCTGCCATCTCGGCGTGGACAGCGCGCCCGAACTCGATAACGTCAAACAACCTGGAGTCCCTGAAGAAGGGCTCCGAACCCAGCAGCGAAAGCCGGGCTAGCTCTGCATCGGTTCGAGTCAAGAGCTTATTGGAGAGCCATCCTTTGTCTCGCAGTCGACGAACAGCATCCTCAACGATCTCCTGCTTGATCGTCACATTTGAATCCCGGCCAATCTCAGCGTCACGCATCACGCTCGGATCGTCTGCCCAGTAAAGGCCCCCACCAGCTTTGGGAACTTCGTTGCAGCCTGTTGCCAGCAGGTCGCCTGCGGACGTGGTGACCGCAGCTCCAACTTGTCGCGACAGGTCCAGTGACCGGAGGGCAGCAGCTTGTGCGAAAAACATTCCCTGCTCATCCTTCGTCGGGCTGATATATGGGTCTCCAAAGACCAAGCGCACGAACCTTCTCAACTGCTTCTCCAGCACACCTTGAGCAGCGTTGCTGAGAAAGAAGTCAGCCAATGGGAATGTTCGGCCAAGTTGCTGCCCCAGCTTTCCCTCCTCTTCGTAGTCGCGATTTACCAACCGAACGGCAAGTTCTTCAGGTCCACGTCCACTCGAGGTTCTGATGCCTTGAAACTTGAGGGCGAGGTGTTCCACTCGCGCCATCTTCGGTGAGTAAACGGAAATCAGATTGAAGGCCTTGCCGTAGATATCCCGGTAGAGTGCAACTTCCTCTGGACGCTTGAACGATCGCACGACGTACGCAATGCCCTTTGTCGGTGGACGACGCGCGTCTCCGCTCACCTGCTGGCGAACGTCACGGATCTCCGCCAATCCGAGCCGGCCGACGATATCCGCCAGTCCCGTCGTACGTCGGAGGCGGGTGCCCTCAGTCATCAGTTCGTCGATCCGGTCGTAGTCGTTCTTGGCCTCTATTGCCTTCCCAAGGAAGGGAAGAATCAGTTCACTGAGTCGAACCACACGTGTCTCATAACCCACGGCCTTGAGTTGCTCCTCCAAGACAGAACAAACTCGCGTCAGGTCGACACCAGTAGGCCCCACAAGGCCAAAAACCAACTCAATCGGGGAATCAACCGCGACTCTCAAGGAAGGTAGCGGCGAAGACGTATTGACGCTCGGACGCTTCGCCGCCTGGCGCGGTAGTCGCCGGGGCAGATTCGCCTTTGCCTTTTCCGAACTTCGAGATGCGGCCATGTGTCGCAGCGGGAGCGGTCACTCCCCTCAACTGTACAGAAATCCAGCTGAAGCAGCCTTCGCGCATACCCTGCATCAGCCACGAGTCTCAACCTGACCTGCTTCTCCTCTCGAGAGTTAGTTCAGAATCAGCGTGACGGATATCGATTAGACTCCAGTTAACCTATAGTTGCTGGATGAATATCCAGCATACCGCAACCCTATCGCGGGTAAAAACAACCTGCGCAACTGGAACGGGTTTCTAGACCGGTTCGCTAGCAGATCTGTCTCCCGACAAAGAAGTTGGAGGCGTTATGAGTCGACGCACCGTGCAATTCAAGAGATGGTGTAAGGCAATCGGTTGGGCCAAAGCGACTACGGTTGCATCTGGCGTCCTTTCCGTAGCGTCCTTTATCACCGCGTATCGAGCGCTTGCCCTGACCGAGCACGAACAGGAAGCTTCCACGCGTCTATTGCTCCGCATGCAAAGCGCCAGTAATCCTGGCTCTATGCTGCTACTGGAACCAATTGATGCTGGGTTCCAAGTTCAGTCATTGACTGCAGTGTTTCCGGAGAATTCCGGCAGTTCTAGGAAGAATAATATTCCTTCGCGCGATCAGGAGGGAAATATTTCTGTGTGGAGTCCAAGGCTAGCAGAATATCTTGTAAAGTCAAATCCACACTTTTCAAACAGCGCGTTTTTATCGGGAATCGGACGATTGCCGGTAATCATCGAAGCCGATTATCTTGTTAGGGGCAAGCGCATGCAGTCTAAGGGGCTTTACATGACCCAGTATACATTCAATATCTATCCTAAGAAGCAACTCGACAGTGATCTTAGGTTTCATGGAATCAATTTCATTCGCCTGCTTGAGAAAGGAGAAACACCCGAGTTGGTTCTTCAAGAGGCCGCAAGGGATTCACTATTCTTTCCAATGAACTGACGACTCATCAGTGCTCATGCACATGAAGTCGATGCTGAGGCGAGAGCGGGCGGTGCGGGACGACGCCTATTGCCGCACCCGACGCGCCAAAATCACCTTCGCGTGCTTACCTGTGCGGGTGATCTCAAGAGTTGAGCTGCCGGTTTTTCGGCATCGGTACGTCGACCTCCAGGGCAAGAGGTGACGACGGATGGCTGGTGACGGTGGGCCACGGCGTCAGTCGTCTGGCTCCAGAGACCCTCGATCACTTCCAACTCACTTCGACTATTCGGTGCCTACTGTGTTCGGCGCCTACAGCCTCGGCAGACGGACACCACAAACGTGGCATTCAGGGACCAGCCCGTCGAAGAATCAAGCCACCCAGGTCCGCGAAGTGCACGAGCGACGCGAAGGCAACCCCCTCGCTGTTGCTGAACTGCTTCAGCTCGCATCCCTCCGCGCGCAGGCGGTCGGCCACATGCCGCGACCGAGACGCGCAGGCGCCCGCCAAGTCGGCCAGCACCACATGCGTTGTTGTAAACACGAGCAGGTCATCAACCCGAATCCACGTCGTGCTCGAGGCTCCGTTCGGCGTGCGAAGCGCCGGCAGCAGCCCGGCCCTTACCCAGGCAGTGATTGCCTCGGGCTTCCAGCCCGTGATCTCCGCAACCTGCGAAAGCGTGAGCTGTGTGTCCTTCTCATCGTGCGCGCCGACGGCTAAGGCTTCGTCCCAGTCAAAGACGAAGCGGCGCAGTCCTGTTTCGCGGTCAAGCAGCCCTCGCGGCACAAGTTCGCCCGACGCGATCGCTCTGAAGATTCGCATCACGAGTGCTTCCCCGCGGCCGCGCACCACCACAAGGCTGTCGAGTGTCGCCTGCCTAGCGAGCGGAACGTCTCGGGTCACACAGCGGTTCTCAAGGGTTCTCAGAAGTCCTTTCAGTTCGTCGGCCCGAAACGGGGAGTCCACGAGCGCGGGCCGATGCGCACTGTCGAAACGGGTCACCGCGCCCGCGGTCACCAGCCGTTCGAGCTGCCCTTTGGTCACCTGCAGCAGCTTCATGGCCGTTCGCGCGTCGACAAACGATTCGCGCAAGACAGCCAGTTCGTCCACCGTTTCCCGTCGCACAAACATCAAGTCGCGGGATGCGCCGGCGGTACGCACCTTGCCTTCCAGCTGCTCCTCGCGGAGTGCGAGCCGAAGGCGCTCTGGCGAAACGCCAATGACTCGTGCGGCCTCCGCGACTGACAGCCACCCCTTGATTCGCGAGAGCTCCTTCGGAATTCGGGTCGTCCGGCCGTTGACACTCGTAGCCATCTCGGCAGCGACGTAGCTGGCGACCTCGTCATGCAGCCAGGCGAACCGGGCTTCGCCGAAGCGCTTGTAGAGGTCTCGATACCAGCGCCCGAGCGCCTTCCCCGTGCCGGCGCTGTTCTCGTCAACGCGTTCATCGATCGCCGCCAGCAGCCGGCGCAGTCCCTGCGGCCATTCTGCGAGGATCGGTGCCAAGAACGACTCGAGCACGTAGAGGGATTCCGCCGAGGATGCAGGGCGAGACCGCTTGCCGGCCTTCCTCCCACCGGGGTCTGCAGCGTGGCAGGCGAGCCACCACATAAACTCGTCCGCCTCCGCGCTCCCAAGCCGCCAGAGCGGGTCAGGCAGTTGGTCTTGAAGCTCCGGACGTGCTGGTTCCGATGTCAGCAGCGAAGCGACGGCTGTGCTGAAGGACGGCGCCGGCTCTGCCTTCGCTTTCGCCAAGTCAAGACCGCACACGCAGTAACGCACACTTGGCCGGTCGATGGTCAGATGCTGTCCGCAGTCGGGACATTGGTCGACCAGAACTGCACGATGCCGCACGCAAACCGGCGTCAGCGAACTGGACCAAGCAGCCCGATGGTGCCCCTGCTCGGCGATGCAGGAGGGGCAAACCGCCAGGCGCCTTCCCGGCTGAAACAAGGGGTTGTAGGCCGGCTCCGCCCTTCCTGCCCGGGGGTTCGCTCCACGCAGCGCAGATTCATCCAGATGCAGCGCATCCGCGATGGAGCCAATCTGCGCCTCGGTGTATGAGGACCTCGGCAGCACTCGGGCCGGAGCAAGCAGCGCTCGAATGCCCGGAACTCCATTGACGTCTGCGAGCCGGAGGAAGTATCCGGCTAGCGACTCCCCATGAGCCATGGGTGGGATGTCGATCAACATGCCAGCTTCTTGCGGACGTTCCGCAAGGCCTCCTGGCGTTCGTCCGTGCGCGCCCGAGTCAGAATCACGGGGTCCGCGCCGTGTCTGGTGAGAACGCGACCGATGAAGGAGTCGTCGTAGCCGGACCGCCGCATCAGGGATGCGTAGGCGGCGAAAGCATCGGCTTCGGTGGGCTCGCGTTCGAACGGGTTCACCAACCCCCCTTCATCTCTCTTGACTGCCTCAGCATAGGCTTGGGCGAGCACCTTGCGGTCGATGGTCTTCGTTTCGCTGGCGAAATAGCAGGCCGCGCGCAGCAGCTTGACAGTCATTCCGAACCGTCCGGCGGTCGCCGTGGCCATGACTGCCGGGAAGTCGCGTGGCGGGTCGAACCCGAAGCCAGACTGCCTGAGCGCCGAAACGACCTCCTGGAGCGCACTCGTGAACTCGGCGCGGTGCATCGGAACCGACCAACAGTAGGGCAGCAGGTGACTGGGCGCGTTGGCCCGAGCTGCGAGTTGCTCGTCATACTGCAGCACCCTGTCAGCGCCAGGGAGGCCGATCAGGATGCCGCTGGTGCAGGTTTGATCGAAGAAGTTCTTGAGCCAGTCCGACACGTCGGCAATGTCCGCGTGCGCCGTGCCCTTCGCGAAATGCTGGAACTCGTCGACGATGACGACCATGCACCCCAGGCGACGAATTGCATCAATGGCCGCGGCAGTCTTCGCTTCGGGCCCCCCGCGCTGATGAAAGCTGGCCACGCCAGCCGCTTGAAGCATGGACTGCGGCAGCGAGCTGAGGCTCGGTCGCGGTGATGCCTTGACGTAGAGGCATGGCATCAATCGCCTCGAACCGTCCATCCTCGACTGCATGGAGTGGCGCAGCGCCGCCACCGCGTGGTTCTTTCCGACACGCGACGGCCCGAATATGGGCAGGATCAGCCGCTCCCCTGCGTTGGTGCGCCGCCGCAGGTCGTCAACCCGTGATGTCACATCGTTGAAGAGCGGATGGTTGATGAGCAGTTTGTCGAAGTTCATGCTGGTCGCTGAGTGGCGTTTCCGTCATCGGGGTCGCCGAGGAAGGACACGGTGGTTTGTCGCGGTTTGACGGGCGGCGGCCTTTCGTCGGCAGGCGGCGCTGACGGTTCGACGGAATTCGGAGACCCAGTTCCCGTTGCGCTCGTGTCGGCGCCATTCACATCGGCCGCCATGGACTGGGACGCTCCGGCCTTCGCCGCGGCACGCTTCTGTGACTTGCGTTGCTTCGAGGCGGCGTCGGCAGCATCCTTGAGCAGGTTGGCCAGTTCATCGGCTATTCGGCCTGCATCAGCTTGGTCGCGGCCCAGGTTCAAGCGCCGCACCAGTTGCCCCCAAACCGAGCGCGTGATGCCATGCGCAACCTGCTGCGTCGCGAGCGCCTCGACCGCTTCTCCGGTTTCGCGATCGAGGACCCGCACGCGGCCGGCGTCGAAGAGTGCGGCATGAATCTCGACCTCGATCGGACCGCGCCGCCGATAGAGAGCCGCCAGCGCTTCTGATCGATACTCAAGATGGTCGGCGCGCACTCCGGCGTGATCCAGCTTGCCAACGCGCAGGAACGCGAAGGTTGTCTTCCGGTATTCCTCCAACGGCACCGGGACCGTCGGAGGGAAGTCCTTGACCAGCCGGTCCCAGGCCTTGGCCGGCGTCATCTCCGGGTCCGCGTATTTCAGTCTCAACCGGTCCGTAGTGGTCCGGCTGTGCACATTCCAGACGTACTTCTCCAGCAGGTCGTTCAGCTTCGCAAGCGTCGTCCCTCCGGTGTTGGAGCCGACTGAAATTTGACCCACTTATGAGGGTCGTGCCGATCTAAAACTGACCCAGGTGTTCAACCTACCCTGCCCGAGTTATCCACAACGGGGCGGGGTGTGAGGAGTGATCACCATGGCCATGATTGGCAAGGTCCTGCGGATGCACCACCGCGAGAAGAAGTCGGTGCGCGAGATCGTCAAGGCGACGAGCCTGGCGAGGAACACGGTGCGCAAGTACCTGCGCATCGGCAAGGCCGAGGTGCCGAAGTACCGGCGGCCGCAAGTGCCGACGAAGCTGGCGCCGTTCATTGAGGCCGTGCAGCAGGCGCTGCTGGCCGACGCCAGGCGGCCGAAGAAGGAGCGGCGCACGGCCAAGGCGCTGCATGCGCAGATTGCGGCGGCGGGCTACGAGGGCGGCTACAGCCGGCTGACCGACTACATCCGGCAGTGGCGTGCCGAGCGTGGTGGCGTCCAGGTCGGCGATGCCTATGTACCGCTGAGCTTCGAGCTGGGCGAGGCCTTCCAGTTCGATTGGAGCGAGGAGCCGCTGGTCATCGGCGGGCAGTACCAGCGGCTGCAGGTGGCGCACATGAAGCTGTGCGCCAGCCGGGCGTTCTGGCTGGTGGCCTACCCGGGCCAGGGCCACGAGATGCTGTTCGACGCCCACACCCGCTCGTTCGCGGCGCTGGGCGGCGTGGCGCGCAGGGGCATCTACGACAACATGCGCACGGCCGTGGACCGGGTGGGCAAGGGCAAGGCGCGCGAGGTCAACGTGCGCTTCACCACCATGTGCGCGCACTACCTGTTCGATGCCGACTTCTGCAACGTCGCCTCGGGCTGGGAGAAGGGGGTGGTGGAGAAGAACGTGCAGGACAGCCGGCGGCGCATCTGGGTTGATGCGCGGGATCGGCGCTTCAGCACGTTGGACGAACTCAACGCCTGGCTGGCCGAGCGCTGCAAAGCGCTGTGGGCTGAGTTGCGCCACCCTGAGCACAAGGCCTTCAGCGTGGCGGAGATGCTGGAGCTGGAGCGGCAGCACCTGATGCCCATGCCCGCGCCGTTCGACGGCTACGTGCAGGAGTTCAGCCGCGTCAGCAGCACTTGCCTGGTCACGGCGGCACGCAACCGCTACTCGGTGCCATGCGAGTTGGCCCGGCACACGGTGAGCACGCGGCTGTACCCCACGCGGGTGGTGATCGTGGCGGACGAACGGGTGGTCGCCGAGCACCCGCGGCAGGCCGGCAAGGGCAAGACCGTCTACGACTGGCAGCACTACGTGCCGCTGGTGCAGCGCAAGCCCGGGGCGCTGCGCAACGGCGCGCCGTTCATGGATCTGCCCGAGCCGCTGGCGCGGCTGCGCCAGGCGCTGCTGAGGCACACGGGCGGTGACCGGCTGATGGCCCAGGTGCTGGACCTGGTGAAGCTGGCCGGGCTGGATGCGGTGCTGGTGGCCGCCGAGCTGGCGCTGGAACGCGCCGGGCCGAGCGGCCGGGTCAGCCCCGAGCATGTGGGCAACGTGCTGGCCCGGTTGACCGCGCCGCCGCGGCCGGACAACGTGAGCACGGCGCTGGGTGCGCTGACCAAGCCCCTGGCCGACACCGCTCGCTATGACCGGCTGCGCCGTCTAGGTGCACAGCAGGCTGCAGAACAGGGGGCCGAAGATGCGTGACGTCATCACCGAACTGAAGGCGTTGCGGCTGCACGGCATGGCTGCCACCTGGGCCGAGCTGGGCGAGCAGCACAACGGCGAACTGGATCGATCGCGCTGGCTCATCGAGCACATGCTCAAGGCCGAGGCCAGCGACCGGGCCACGCGCTCGGTCAGCCACCAGATGAGCGCGGCCCGGTTCCCCGTGCACCGCGACTTGGCGGGCTTCGACTTCGAGGTCTCGCCGGTGGACCGCAAGCTGGTCACGCAGCTGGCCAGTTGCGAGTTCACCCAGTCCGCGCACAACGCGGTGCTGGTGGGCGGGCCGGGTACGGGCAAGAGCCACCTGGCCACGGCCATTGGCGTGGCCGGCATCACCGAGCACGGCAAGCGGGTGCGGTTCTACTCCACGGTGGATCTGGTCAACACCCTGGAACGCGAGAAGGCTGAAGGGCGTGCCGGGCGTATCGCCGCCAGCTTGCTGCGCATGGACCTGGTCATCCTGGATGAACTGGGCTACCTGCCGTTCAGCCAGGCCGGCGGCGCCTTGCTCTTCCATCTGCTGTCCAAGCTGTACGAGCACACCAGCGTCGTGATCACGACCAACCTGGACTTCGCCGAGTGGTCCACGGTCTTCGGCGACGCGAAGATGACCACGGCACTGCTGGACCGGCTGACGCACCACTGCCACATCGTGGAGACCGGCAACGACAGCTACCGCGTCACGCAGGCCACGGCCAGCACGAAGCGGCGCATCAAGGCAAGAGAGCAGGAGCGAAGAACGAAGTCAGCACAGCCGGGCTGATCAGGCGCGTCGCGGCGGCAAGCCTCTACGGGCTACGCCCTTCGCGTCTTGCCGCCGCGCGAGCACCGTCCATCAACAACCAGCAAGGAGCAACAAGCTACAGTTGTCCACAGCCGGCATCAACCAACGCCGGCACCCCGCCCTGGGTCAAAGTTCAATCGGCAGGGTGGGTCAAAAGTCGGTCGGCGCGGACAGTCATTGGCCGACGCGCAGGTCAAGATTGCGGCCTGGAGGACCTACTACAACGAGAGTCGTCCCCACTCTGCGCTCGAGTGGGCCACACCCGCCGAATTCGCCCGCCGTTGCTGCCTGCAGGCAGCAACGGCGATGTCAAAGGAGCCGGAAGTTCCTACTTCCGAGCGGTACTGAAACGGGTCCAGGGTCAAGCTGGTGCGGAACAGGTCAATTGGAAGCCACGAAAGTCCTCCCGCTTGGTCGCGCTTGACGTGTTCAAACTTTCCTTATGGAAGCAGATCCGGTCCGCCCAATGCGAATGAATGCACACCGAGAACGGCGACTCGAAAATCAGGAACGGAATCGGCGTTGGTCGTACCCTCCAGGAGCGTGTACTGGACACCGTGAATCGTTTCAAGTCGATAGCTCAACTGTCCCGGCCCTGAGAAGACGGCATTGAAATCTACCGACCCGAACGCCTGATCTCCCGTGGAATCAACATCGGCATCGATACCCGATAGGTCAATCTGATCAGTGCCTGACAGAAAGTCGCCAATGATTTCACCTGCAGCGACTCCAACCGGAGCGTCTGCGGGACTGGAGTAGACAAAGACGTCGGCGCCCTCGCCTCCGAACAACATATCGGGGCCTTCTCCGCCAAGAAGCGTATCGGCCCCGCTCAGTCCATGTATCTCATCTGCACCCGCGGTTCCGAGAAGGAACTCTGGGTCAGGCGTGCCCAGCACATCATTCACGGGCTCTACTTGCACGGCAAACGTATCAGCTGTCTCAAGGCCTTGCCCGTCATCAACGCTGAAACCAAAGCTGTCAAGAATCGATTCGCTACCGTCGTGCCGATATGCGAGTAGCCCCGAATCGATGTCAGCCTGAGAGAAAGTACCTCCCACGGTGAGTTCAGCTCCGTCTCGCAAGAGCGCACCAGCACTTGGAAGGTCAGTCAGGACATAGACCAAGGACTCCGCGATGGTGTCCACGTCCGTCGTGTGCAACAGCGTTGACGATATGGTTGCTGATCGGCCCTCAAGAACCGAGAGCCCTATATTCACGGACAGAGCTTGCTCTTCGTCATCGATATCAACGACCGAAATGGTGAAGCCAGAAAGCGAGGTTGTGCCATCGGCCGACACGGCACGGACTAGGATGTCATGGAACGCTGACGCCTCATAGTCAAGGTCGAGGGCAACTGTGACAACACCCGTTGTGGCATCGATTGCGAATCGCCCTGATGCCGAGTCGTCCAGCGAATAGCTAACTGTGTCAAAGAGATCTGCATCGGCCGCAAATGCCACGATACCTATCATTGAGCCGATCGGCGCATGCTCCGCGGCTTCGTTGGCCGCGGCATTGGAGTCGACTGTCGGGCCGATAGAGTTGGAGAGCACGGGAGCCGTGATCGCTGAAAAGGCTGTTTGGCCTGCTCCAAAGGGGTCACTGTAGGTAATTGCGACTCTTAGTGCCTGGTTATCCTGTGCGGCCCCAGGTGTAAACGTGCTTGAAGTTGCTCCCTCTATCGGCTGCCAAGAGGCGCCGTCAAATGCCTGCCATTGCATATGCAAGATGGCAATGCTCTGTGAGTTTGCGAGGTTGTGGCTAACGGACAAGGTTTGTCCACGATGTGGAGTTAGGTCATTTATCGTGAGTCCGCCGGTGGTCAATGCGATGTTCGTGGTTGTCGCGCCGATGAAGCGAAGCCACTCAGAGTTCAAAACGATGTCGACTTCGCTGCCCGTCGTGACGCGATAAGCGTTGTCTCCAGTACGCACAACGGTATAGGCAGCAGAACTGCCACTGAACGCCGCTGTATCTATGCCTGCACCACCGTCGACGGTGTCATTGCCACCCAAAGCCTGGAACTGGTCGTCGCCCCCGCCACCATAGAAGCGATTCGAAGCGGCATTGCCACGGAAGTTGTTGTTCAGGTCGTTGCCCCAGGCGTCTCGAGCTGCCGTGCCATCAATCCAGACTTCCTCCACTTGCGATGCGAGCGAAAGGCTGACCGTGGACGTCCGTACAACATCCCAGCCATTGCCACTGGTCTCAACAATTGCATCAGCCAGGCTATCGACCGTGTATATCTCATTGCCCGAACCGCCCAGCATTAGGTCACCGCCTAGGCCTCCGTCAATGGTGTCCGCTCCATTCAGCCCGTTGATCTGGTCAGCTGAGTTCGTTCCTACGAGGTTGTTGGCACTGTTGTTGCCATTGACTACGTTGAAAGTGGTTGTCGGTACTACGGTGGTCTGTGCGCTAGAAGCTGTTTCGACTGTGCCGCCACCATCGGTGTAGACGGCCTGCGCTCGGATACGGAGACCACCCATGGCCGCATTCACTACGAAAGTGTTGGGCCCTAGGTCATAAACGTTCGTCCAAGTCGTACCGTTCGAACTGGATTGCCAACGCCACACGATTGCGCCGAGACCATCCGAATCGGCAAGGGTGTGTGTTGCAGTTAGCGTAGATCCGATCGTGGCTGTACCGCTGAGTGCAACAGTTCCAGTCGGCGCGTCGTTAACGTTGACGATCTTGGAAGTTTCAACACTGGTGAGTGACTGTGGCGAGCCCCAGCCGTCAATCCACCTGACCTGCACGGCCATGCTCTCGCCTACATCGCTGTTCGAAAGAGAGTAGGTGGCACCAGTTGCGCCACTAATTGCGATTCCTCCACGAATCCACTGATAGCTGAATACACCCAGACCATCTGCATCTGCAATCGTGTTTGTGGTGGCGCTGAGCAACTGTCCTTGCGTCGCAGTCCCGATTATGGAGACTGAACCTGTAGGCAAGTCGTTGACGTTGCTCACCGGTGAGGTGGACTGGGTCGTAAGGCTCTCAGTTCCTCCGAGTTGATCGACATAACTGATACGAACACTAATGAGCTTGTCTACATCAGTATCACCGAGCGTGTAGGTCTGTGCAGTCGCACCTGATACGTCGATGCCATTCTGTTGCCATTGAAAGGTGAAGGGGCCGAGACCATCAATGTCTGCAATACTAGTGACATCAACAGTCAGCGTCTGGTCTTCGATCGCGAGACCAGTGATGACCGGGCTTCCGGTCGGAGGGTCGTTGGTCGTGTCGCTGATGGGCTCGGTACCTTCGCTGACGATCGATTCGACTGTGCCGTAAAGGTCCAGATAGGAGAGCGCCACACTAATGGAAGAGCCAACGTCCAGGTCTTCCAGCAAGTAGGTGGGACTGTTGGCACCAGCAATCTCGATCCCGTCCCGCATCCACTGGTACGACTGGATAGCCCCGATGCCGTCAGCGTCAGCGATATCGTCGATATCTGCGCCCAGCGTTTGTCCTTCAATCAGTAGCCCCAGTATCGCTAGGTTGCCGGAGGGCACATCGTTGACGTTGGACACTGCAGCGGTCGCGGCGCTGGTCAGAGTCTCGGCAGTGCCCTGGCCGTCGGTGTAGGACACACGCACGGTGATGGCCTTGCCGACATCGGCGTCGCCAAGGGTGTAGGTCTGCGAGGTGGCGTCGAGGATGTCCACGCCGTCATGGCGCCACTGGTAGGACAGGGTGCCCAGGCCGTCGGCGTCGGCGATGGAGCT
>Ga0209369_1000965_pt1 | contig 19038 bp, 14 predicted proteins | sample EBPBio142010_DNA_FD_185865 | JGI IMG/M metagenome (GOLD analysis project Ga0209369, IMG submission 185865) | Wastewater treatment Type I Accumulibacter community from EBPR Bioreactor in Madison, WI, USA - Reactor 1_10/4/2010_ DNA (SPAdes)... | ecosystem: Engineered > Bioreactor > EBPR >... | reverse complement strand
TACCGCCACGGCCGCCGCCAAGGCAGTCGGGCGCTCATCTTGCGAGGGTGGCGCCCGCCGGGAACCCGCATGGATACTGGGTTTCAGGCGAAAGCGCACCAATCTGCACGAAAAGTACGACTACCCCGCAATGAAGTCGTCCATGCCCGCGTCGAAGCAAAGCCGGCGGTCTTCCTCGAACACGCCCGAGGTCACTGCGACGATGGGGAGCCGTGCCCTGCCCTGCTCGTGTTCCCAGGCCCGCACGCGCCGGGCAGCGGCAAGCCCATCCAACACGGGCATCTGCACATCCATGAGGACCAGGTCATAGCAGTGCCCGCCGGTCATGGCGGCGACCGCCGCCTCGCCGTCCGCAACGAAGTCTGCCTTCGCGTCCAGGCTGCCAAGGAGCAGGCCGAGGACCTCGCGATTGACGGGGTCATCCTCGGCGACAAGCACCTGCGCGCGACAAGCGCCGGATGGCTGAACGGGGCACTGCGCCGGCGTGTCCTGCAGGGGTTCGGCACGCATCAATCGCTTCGACGGCACCCGAAACCAGAAGCGCGAACCGAGCCTCGGCGTGCTGCTGGCACCGACCTGCCCGCCCATGAGCTGCGCGAACCTCGCGACGATGGACAGTCCCAGACCCGTGCCACCGTACTCTCGGGTCGACGAACCGTCGATCTGCGAAAAGGGTTGAAACAGCAGGTGCCGTTTGTCCTCTGAAAACCCGACGCCAGTGTCATCGACGGCGAACTCCAGCGTCGGGTTCCCCGCCTCGTCGACGCCCTCGGTCACCGACACCGTGATCGATCCACGCGGGGTGAACTTGACCGCGTTGCCCAGGTAGTTCGAAAGCATCTGCCCCAATCTCAAGGGGTCGCCGATGAACCTGCCGCGCGGCACGGCATTGTTGTCCATGCTGAGTTGTAGACCCTTGCGGGACGCCGACGCTCGGAACGAGTCCATCGTCCTGGCGACCAGGGCGGCCGGCTCGAAGCTGGACACCGAGAGTTCGAGCCGGCCGGCTTCCACCCGCGACAGATCCAGGATGTCGTTGAGCAGAGCCAGCAAGGTTTCGCCCGAGCGCAGGATCACCTTGGCATAGTCGATTCTCTGCGCCGCCGTGAGCGAAGGCGCCATCAACAGTTGCGCCATGCCGAGGACTCCATTCATCGGCGTTCGCAGTTCATGGCTCATCGTGGCCAGAAACTCGGACTTGGCGCGGGTGGCGCTCTGGGCGTGTTGCAGCGCTTGCTCGAGGGCGGTCTGACCCTGCTTGCGCTCGGTGATGTCGGCGTAGGCGCCGACGACGCGGGTTGCCCTGCCTTGTGCATCGCGATCGACCACCCGTCCGCGGTCGTGAACCCAGATCACCGAACCGTCTTTCCTGATCATCCGGTGTTCCGACTCGTAGTGGCTGTCAGCGCCATCCAGCAAGCGCTGGATCTGCTGCCAGACTGATGAGTGGTCGTCGGGATGCAACTGGCCGACGAACGCTTCCAGGTGGTCACCAATCTCGCCCGCCTGGAAGCCCAGGATCCCGAACCAGCGTTCGTTGTGGACCAACCGACCCGACGGCACATGCCAGTCCCAGACGCCTTCCTCCGTGGCCATCATGACCTGCTGCAACGTGAACTCGCTCTGCGCAACCTGCTGCTGGGCGCGGACCACATCAGTGATGTCGTGCGCGATCACCAGAATCTGGTTACGGCCCTGTGCGTCCTTGAACGGTCGCTTGATCGACTTGAAATGGCGGACCTCGCCCGTCGTGGCGTCACGGCTGTCTTCGAAGACGATCTCTGTTTGCCCACTGGCCATGATGGCCATGACGTTCGCCCGAAAGCCATCCGCCATGTCCGTCGGAACACCGAAGTCGTCGTCGTGCTTGCCGATCATCTCGTCCGGCGTGGTGCCATAGAGACGAGCGACGGTCTGGTTGCACAGCAGGAAATTGCCGGCCTCGTCCTTGAGGAGCACGACGTCCGGGATCTCGTCGAACACCGCCTGGAACAGAGCGAGCTTGCGGTCGGCGCTCAGGGTGGATGGGGAACGGGAATCAGGGCGATGTGACATTGGTTTAGAGATTTAAGCCAGCACGCACGGCCGAACATGAGCGGCACCGAGTTCATGAGAGCCCGCCTGGTGAATGCCCTGATGCTTCGCCGGCCGGCCACATGCGGGTCGGGGCCTCGGCAGTCAACGCCAGGTCGCCTCGAGCGCTTGTCCATCGAATGCGAAACGAGCGCGCAGCCGACTGCAACCGCCCTGCTAGGCGTCGACGAGAACGACATGCATATACCTCGGGCCATGGGCGCCCAGCACCAGGCTTCCCTCGATGTCGGTCGTGCCGCTGGCCCCCGTGATGAGGTTCACGTTGCGGGGCATCGGCTGGCCAGCAACCAGCGTCGCGTAGTCTTCAAGGTAGGCCAGGAGATCGGCCTTGCGAAGCAGCACGATGTGATGCAGCGGAAGGAAATTCGCCAGCACCGCCGTGTCGGCCCCGGAATGGAAGACCAGCGAGCCGGTCTCGGCAATACCCCACCGCGCCATGCCGATCGCGGCCACTTCGTCAGAGGCGACGCGGTCGCGCACCGCGAACCCCGACCAGTCGAGCGAACGCAGCAGCGCAAGCGGCTGGAGAGCGATGGCCTTCGGCAGATCGCGTGCGCGAAGGTACCTGGCCACGGCCTCAGGCAGTGCGGCTGTCGATTCGATGCGCTCAGCCGTCGCGGCCACCTTGGGCGAGGTGACACGCGCAATGAAGGCTTCCGCCAACGAGCTTGCGAGGAGCCTGGGCCGCGTTGACGGCAGGTCCGCCAGCAGCGTCGCGGCAGCGCTGGCAACGCTTGCCGGATCGATGCTTCGGCGACCGAGCGCAGCGCGGACGCGGCCCAGAATGTCGTCACGTGCCGTCACTTCTGCCTCCCCTCGCCGCTGGCGTAGCGGGCCATGAAGGTGCGGCCTGATGGCACCGGAAAGTCCCGGTGCGCGGTCCATGGACCGAGCCCGGGCATGCCGCGGATCCAGCCGCCGCGGCCGAACAAGCGCATCATGCGGACCGCCACCGTCGCGCCCAGCCGGTAGATCCAAGGACGCGAGGCGACAAACGTGAAGATCCCCATCCCGAACCGCATCGACGACGGCTCCAAGCCTTCGCGCCACGAGCGGTCGCGCCAGCCCCGCATCAAGGTCGGCAGCGGGATGTCCACCGGGCAGACTTCCTGGCATTTGCCGTTGAGCGTGCAGGCGTGCGAGAGTTCACGGGACTCTTTCAGGCCGCCGAACACCGGCGTGAGCACGGCTCCCATCGGCCCGGGGTAGACACCACCGTAGGCATGGCCGCCCAACTGCTTGAAAACCACGCAGTGGTTCATGCAGGCGCCGCACCGCAGGCAGCGCAGCATGTCGCGCAAGCCAGTGTCGGCGAGCATCTTCGTGCGGCCGTTGTCGACCAGCACGATGTGGAATTCCTCCGGGCCGTCCAGGTCGCCGGTCTTCTTCGGTCCGCAATGGAAGGTGGTGTACTGCGTCACGTCGGCACCCGTGGCCGAACGCACCAGCAAGCGCAGCAGTGCAAACGCGTGCGGCAGGCTCGGCACGAGTTTCTCGATGCCGGCAGTGACGATGTGCATGCGCGGTGGCGATGTCGTCAGCTCGGCATTGCCCTCGTTGGTCACGGTGCAGGTCGCGCCGGTGTCGGCAATCAGGAAGTTGGCGCCGGAGATCGACACGTCGGCGCTGAGGAACTTGTCGCGCAACTCGCGCCGGGCGCTGTCGACCATCGCCTCGATGGTCTCGTCCTTGTGCGGAACACGGTGCGCCTTCTTGAACATCACCGATACCTGCTCGCGCGTGCGATGCATCGACGGCCAGACGATGTGCGACGGCCGGTCGCCCGCGAGTTGCACGATGTGCTCGGCCAGATCGGTCTCGAAGCGCTCGAAGCCGGCGGCGTCCAGCGCGTGCGGCAGACCGATCTCCTCGCCGAGCATCGACTTCACGCGCGTGACCCGCTTCGCCTTCGCCTGGCGGCACAGGTCGACGACGATGCGCGAGGCCTCGTCGGCCGACGACGCCCAGTGCACCTTCGCACCGGAAGCGATGGCGTTGCGTTCGAACTCGAGCAGGTAGTGATCGAGGTGCTCGATGACGTGGTCCTTGATCCGCTTGCCCCGTTCGCGGGCGGCCTCGAACTGCGGAAAATCCACCAACGCGGCGGCACGCTTGCGCTCCGCCGTGCCGGTCGTGCGGTCGATCGCCAGCTTCAGCGTGGGATCAGCGAGCGCCGCGTCCGCGCGCGCCTTGAACGAGATGACGGAGGTCTGCATGGCGGCGCTCATCCTTTGTCGCTGCTTCTTGCCGATATGGAAGGCGCATCGGCCATGCCCGCCAGCACCTCTGCAGCATGGTAGACCAGCACCGGAGAACCATTGCGATGCAGCTTGCCGGCCATGTTCATCAGGCAGCCCATGTCTCCACCCAGAAGGACCTGGGCACCGGTGCGCTCGATCGCGGCAGCCTTCTCCGACACCACCGCGTTCGAGATCGCCGGGTACTTGACGCAAAACGTGCCGCCGAATCCGCAGCAGACATCATTGCCCTCCAGCGGCTTCATCGTGAGGCCACCCACTTCGCCGAGCAGCGCACGCGGCTGGTCGAAGACACCCAGCTCACGCAGCCCGGAGCAGCTGTCGTGATAGGTCGCCGTGGCCGGAAACGTCACGCCGGCCGGCTTGTAGTGCATCACGTCGACGAGAAAGCTCATCAACTCGAAGGTGCGCGCGCCGAGCTTGCGCGCACGCTCGGCCCAGCGTGGATCGTCGGCAAGCGCCTCGGGGTAGTGGGCGCGCGTCATGCCTGCGCAGGAGCCCGACGGGGCGACCACGTAGTCATAGGGCTCGAACTGTTCGATGAAGCGCCGGGCAAGGACGGCGGTGTCCTTCGTGTCCCCGCTGTTGAACGCAGGCTGCCCACAGCAGGTTTGCTGCATCGGAACCTCGACCCTGCAGCCCGCGTCCTGCAGCAGCTTGAGCGCCGCGAAGCCCACGCTCGGGCGCATCGCGTCGACCAGGCAGGTGACGAACAGCGCCACTCGGGGTGATGCCGGCGGCGATGAAACCAGGGTATTGCTCATGCGCACTTTCGTTCGGGAGGTGGTGGTGATGGACCACCGCCTCGATCATCTTTGACGCGATCTGGGTCGCCTTCCGCAAGACCGGTGTCGGCCCTGTCGCTCCAATGTACTCAAGCGCTCAACTCCTCAGCGCTGCAAGCACTTCTTCGAGCATCTTCTTCGCGTCGCCGAACAGCATGCGGTTGTTGTCCTTGTAGAAGAGCGGGTTGTCCACGCCGGCGTAGCCGCTGGCCATGCTGCGCTTCATGACGATGGACGTCTTGGCCTTCCACACCTCCAGCACCGGCATGCCGGCGATCGGGCTGGTGGGGTCGTCCTGCGCGGCCGGGTTCACGATGTCGTTGGCGCCGATGACCATGGTGACGTCGGTGTCGGGGAAGTCGGCGTTGATCTCGTCCATCTCCAGCACGATGTCGTAGGGCACCTTGGCCTCGGCCAGCAGCACGTTCATGTGGCCGGGCATGCGGCCGGCCACCGGGTGGATGCCGAAGCGCACGTTGACGCCCTTCTCGCGCAGCAGCTTGGTGATCTCGTAGACCGTGTGCTGGGCCTGGGCCACCGCCATGCCGTAGCCGGGCACGATGATCACGTTCTTGGCCTCGCGCAGCAGCTCGGCCGTCTCCGCCGCGCTGACCGGCGTCACCTCGCCCTCGGGCTGGGCCGCGCCACCCTCGGCCTTGGGCGCCGGCGCGCCGCCGCCGAAGCCGCCGGCGATCACGCTGATGAAGTTGCGGTTCATCGCCCGGCACATGATGTAGCTGAGGATGGCACCCGAGCTGCCCACCAGCGCGCCCACCACGATCAGCAGGTCGTTGCTGAGCATGAAGCCGGTGGCCGCGGCGGCCCAGCCCGAGTAGCTGTTGAGCATGGACACCACCACCGGCATGTCGGCGCCGCCGATGGCCATCACCATGTGCACGCCGAACAGCAGGGCGATCACCGTCATCACCAGCAGCGGCCCCATGCCGGCGGGGATGTCGTGCGCCTGCAGGAAGGCGCGGCCGAACCAGATGACCACCAGCAGGCCGGCCAGGTTCAGCCAGTGGCGCGCCGGCAGCAGCAGCGGCTTGCCGCCGATCTTGCCGGAGAGCTTGCCGAAGGCGACGATGGAGCCGGAGAAGGTGACGGCACCGATCAGGATGCCGACGTAGATCTCCACCTCGTGGATGACCTTTTCGGCGCCGGTGGGGAACACGGTGGAGGTGTCCACGTAGCTGGCAAAGCCCACCAGGCAGGCGGCCAGGCCGACCAGGCTGTGCATCAGCGCGACGAGCTCGGGCATCTGCGTCATCTGCACCTTCTTCGCGGCGAAGAGGCCGATGCCGCCGCCGACGACCAGCGCGCCGACGATGTACGGGATGCCCGCGGCGCTGACGCGCGGGCCCAGCACGGTGGCCAGCACGGCGATGGCCATGCCGACCATGCCGAACAGGTTGCCGCGGCGGGCGGTCTCGGGGTTGGCGAGCCCGCCCAGGCTGAGGATGAACAGGATGGTGGCGCCGATGTAGGAGACGGTGGCCAGGCTCGCGGTCATGGTCGTCTTCCGATCACTTGCGGAACATCGCCAGCATGCGCCGCGTGACCGCGAAGCCGCCGAACATGTTGACGGCCGTGAGCGCCAGCGCGAACACGGCCAGGCCGAGGATCAGCGCGTTGGGCCGGTCGATCCCACCGCCGCCGACCGTGGACGTGAGCGGCGGCGCCACCTGCACCAGCGCGCCGATGGCGATGATCGAGGAGATGGCATTGGTCACGCTCATCAGCGGCGTGTGCAGCGACGGCGTGACGTTCCACACCACCATGTAGCCGATGAAGCAGGCCAGCACGAACACGGTGAAGTGCGACAGGAAGCTGGCCGGCGCGTACAGCCCCACCAGCCCGAACAGCAGCGCGCCGACACCGAACACCGTGACCAGCGATTGCACCGACATCGGCGCGCCGGCACCGTGGCCGTGGCCCTTGGGGGCGGCGGCCGGCATCGCGGCCTTGGGTTTGGGGGCCGCGGCCTGCTTGATCGGCGGCGCGGGCCAGGTGATCGTGCCGTCCTTGATCACGGTGAGGCCGCGCAGGGCGTCGTCGTCCATGTTGACGTTGATCAGGCCATCCTTGCGTCCTTCCGAGTTTTTGCACAGCTCCTCGGTCAGGCGCAGCAGGTTGTTCGAGTACAGCGTCGACGACTGCTTGGCCAGGCGGCTGACCAGATCGGTGTAGCCGACGATGGTCACACCATGCCGCACCACCGCCTCGCCGGGCACGGTGAGCTCGCAGTTGCCGCCCTGCTCGGCGGCCATGTCGACGATCACGCTACCGGGCTTCATGCTCATCACCATCTCGGCGGTGATCAGCTTGGGCGCGGGCTTGCCCGGGATCAGCGCGGTGGTGATGATGATGTCCGCGTCCTTGGCCTGTTGGGCGTACATCGCGCGCTGGGCGGCCAGGAAGCCCTCGCTCATCACCTTGGCGTAGCCGCCGCCGCCCGAGCCTTCCTCCTCGTAGTCGACCTTGACGAACTCGCCGCCCAGCGAGACCACCTGGTCAGCCACCTCGGCGCGGGTGTCGTTGGCGCGCACGATGGCGCCCAAGTTGGCCGCCGTGCCGATGGCCGCCAGGCCCGCCACGCCAGCCCCGGCGATGAACACCTTGGCCGGCGGGATCTTGCCCGCGGCCGTGATCTGGCCGTTGAAGAAGCGGCCGAAGGCGTTGGCCGCCTCGACCACCGCGCGGTAGCCGCTGACACCCGCCATCGAGGTCAGCGCGTCCATCTTCTGCGCGCGTGACAGCTGGCGCGGCAGCGCGTCGATGGCCAGCACGGTGACCTTGCGCGCCGCCAGCTGCTGCATCAGCTCGGGGTTCTGCGCCGGCCAGATGAAGCCGATCAGCGTGGCACCTTCGCGCAACTGGGCCACTTCGTCGGGGCTGGGCGCACGCACCTTGAAGACGATGTCGGATCGGGCCCAGACCTCGGCGGCGCTGGGCAGCACCTGGGCACCGGCAGCGCGGTAGATGTCGTCGGCGAAGTTCGCGGCATCCCCCGCACCGCTTTGTACCGCCACCTGAAAGCCCAGCTTGACGAGCTTTTCCACCACGTCGGGCACGGTGGCGACGCGCTTCTCGCCCGCCGCCGTTTCCTTCGGTATGCCGATCTGCATGGGTGCTCCTAGTTCCTTTCCAGACTCCGCGGTGCCTCGTGCGGCGTCGCACGTGGCAGGCACCCGGCTAATACACCAGCTTGGTGAACGGGTAGACGTAAGCCATCAGCGTCACCAAGCCACCGACGAGCACCGCCAATGCCACCGAGTGGAAGAAGACGTAGCGCAGGATGTCGCCCTCGTGGTTGAACCAGCGCGTGGCGGTAGCCGCCACGACGATCGACTGCGCATCGATCATCTTGCCCATCACGCCGCCGGAGCTGTTGGCGGCAGCCATCAGCACCGGGTCCAGCCCGAGCTGCTGCGCGGTCACCTTCTGCAGACCGCCGAAGAGCACGTTCGACGCAGTGTCCGAACCGGTGATCGCCACACCCAGCCAGCCGAGCAGCGTGCCGAACATCGGATACATCGGCCCGGTCAGCGCGAAGGCCAGGCCCAGTGTCGCGTCGAGCCCCGAGTAGCGGGTCAGGTAGCCCAGCGCCAGCATCACCATGATGGTCAGCAGCGAGAAGCGCACGCGGTAGATCGTGCGCATGTAGATCCGCGCCAGATCGAGCAGCGAATAGCGCATGAACAGGCCGGCGATGATGGCAGCCAGCAGGATCCCGGTGCCGGTGGCCGACAGGTAGTTGAAGTTGAAGATCGCCGCTTCCTTGTGAACCACGGCGACGACCGGCGGCACTTTCTCGATCATGTTGTGCAGGCCGTCGAACGGAATCTTGACCACCGATATACCGTCCATCGCCTTCTTGAAGGCAGGGATGCCCCAGACGAAGACGAACACCGACAGGATCGCCCACGGCGCCCACGCCAGCATCACGGCGCGCCGGTCGTTCTTGGCGAAGATCGCGGCGCCGGCGTCGGCTTCGTGGCCCACTGGCTTCTCACTCGCCAGATCCGACACTTCGGAGGTGTCGTTCTCATGGCCCTTGAGGCTCGTCGAGGTCCACACCTTCTTCGGCTTCCAGACCTTCAGGAACAGCACCAGCGAGCCCATCGACACGATGGCGGCGATGACGTCGACGAGCCAGGGGCCGTGGTAGTTGGAGACCAGGAACTGGGTGACGGCAAAGGACAAGCCGGTCACGAAGATGGCGGGCCAGATCTCCCACATGGCCTTGAAGCCGGCGAAGGCCCAGATCAGCCAGAACGGCACCAGGAACGAGAAGAACGGCAATTGGCGGCCGATCATCCCCGACAGTTGCAGCAGGTCCAGGTCCGTGACGGCGGCCAGCGCGATCACTGGCGTGCCCAGCGCACCGTAGGCCACCGGCGCGGTGTTCGCGATCAGCGACAGGCCCGACGCCGCGAGGGGCCTGAAGCCCAGGCCGATGAGCAGCGCGGCGGTCACGGCCACCGGCGTGCCGAAGCCTGCCGCGCCTTCGAAGAAGGCACCGAACGCGAAGGCGATCAGCAGCAGTTGCAATCGTCGGTCGTCGGTGATGTTGGACAGGCTGTTTTGCAGCACCTTGAACGAACCGTCCTCTTCCGTCAGCTGGTGCAGGAAGATGATGTTGAGCACGATCCAGCCGATCGGCAGCAGGCCGAATGCCGCCCCGTAGCCTGCTGCCAGCCCGGCGACCTTCGCCGGCATGCCGAACACGAAGATCGAGATCAGCAGCGCTGCTATCAGCCCGATGCCTGCCGCGTAGTGCGCCCTCATGTGCCAGAAGCCCAGCAGGACCATCATGATGATGATCGGGATGGACGCGACCAGGCACGACAGGATGATGTTGTTGAAGGGGTCGTAGTTCTGCTGCCAGACCATGGCGGTCTCCTCTGGGTTTTGTCGTCGATCGAACGTCGATTGCTCGAGTGGCCTTGCCGGGTGTCAGCCACGGTCAGCGGTCAGCCGCTCATGACCGGCCAGTTTGGTCTGACCAGCCTGGCAAAGTCTCTCCAATGAACATTTGCTTGTCAATCGGGGCTTTCTGTGGGCTGCCGCTCAGGCGTAGCGCAGATCCGTCGCCTTGCCGCGGAAAACCCGGTACGAGAACGCGGTGTAGATCGCGATCGCCGGCAGCGAGATACACACGCCGACCAGGATCACCTTGAGCGCCGCGGGACTGCTCGCGGCCTGCCAGATGGTCAGCCGGTCGATCACGACGTAGGGGTAGAGGCTGTAGGCAAGGCCCAGGAAGCCGAGGACGAACACCACGATCAGCAGCGTGAACGGCAGCCAGGCAAAGGGCCCACGCACGATGGGCGTGCCCAGCAGCGCACGCACCGCCACGAGTAGGATGACCGTCATCAGTGGAATCGCAGACAGCGCGATGATCGAGGGCAGTTCGAACCACCGCATGCGCACCGTCTCGCTGATCCAAGGTGTGGCCATCGAGATCAGCGCCAGCCCGCCACACATCGGTGCCCAGGCGATTCGCGCCCAACGCACGGCGCGCTCCTGCAGCTCACCGTCCGTCTTCATGATGAGCCAGCTGGCACCGAGCAGCACGTAGGCCATCGGCAGCGCCACGGCGATGGCCGCTGCGAACAGTGGGTAGTTCCAGCCTTCGCCGAAGCCGCTGATGTAGCGCCCGAGCATCCAGCCCTGCGTCGCCGAGGCGAGCGTCGATCCGGCAAAGAACAACCGGTCCCACATCGGCTTGCGCGCGGCCTTGGCCTTGACGCGGAAGTCGAATGCCACGCCACGCAGGATCAGCCCGATCAGCATCAGCATGACCGGCAGGTACAGCTCGGTCAGCACCAGGCCGTGGGCCTTCGGGAAAGCCACCAGCAGGATGCCGACGCCGAGCACCAGCCAGGTCTCGTTGGCATCCCAGAAGGGGCCGATCGACGCGATCATCACGTCCTTCTCGGCGGGCGTGGCCCGGTGCATCAGCATGCCCACGCCCAGGTCATAACCGTCGCTGATCACGTAGACAAGCATCGAGATGCCCATCAGCACCATGAAGATGACTGGCAGCGCCTCGTCGAAGGTCATGAACGACCTCCTTCGATCAGCGCTTCGGCCGCCCGGCCCTGGGCGCGCTCCAGCGCGTCGGTCTGGGTCACGTCCTCCGGCTTCTCGGCCATGTACTTCAACACTGCCACGTAGGCGACGAGCAGCGCGAGGTAGACGGTGACGTACAGCGCCAAGGTCAGCGCGATCATCGGCGCGGCAACGGTCGACGCGACGTCGGCGGTGCGCAGCAGGCCGAAGACGACATACGGCTGGCGGCCGATCTCGGTGACGTACCAGCCGGCGACGGTGGCGACCCAGCCAGAGAACGTCATCCCGGCCAGCACCCACAGCAGCTGCCGGGGCAGGCGTTCGGGCTGCCAGCCGCAACGCCGGCACCACCACCAGCCGGCCCAGCTGACGGCCAGCATCAGCATGCCCACGCCGACCATGACGCGGAACGACCAGAACACCATGGCCACCGGCGGATGGGCGCCGGCAAATTCGTTCAGGCCCTTGATCTCGCCGTCGACATCGTGCCTGAGGATGAAGCTGGCGAGTTTGGGGATGCCGATGGCCGCCCGGTTCGTGCGCGCCTGCTCATCGGGAATCGCAAACAGCAGCAGTGGTGCGCCGCGCTGGGTTTCCCACACGCCCTCCATCGCAGCGACCTTCTGCGGCTGGTGCTGCAGCGTATTGAGGCCGTGCAGATCGCCGACGAAAACCTGCACCGGTATCAGCAGCGCCGCCAGCGTCAACCCGACGCGCAGCACCTTCGGCGCCGAAAGCGGCGCCGCGCCCTTGAGGATCTGCCAGGCCGAGAGCCCGGCGAGCAGGAAACCGACGGTCAGCGCCGAGGCGAGCAGCTTGTGCGCCAGGCGGTAGGGGAACGAAGGGCTGAAGATGATGTCGAGCCAGTTCCTGACGTGGAACTCGCCGTTGACGATCTCGTGGCCTGTCGGGGTCTGCATCCATGAGTTCAGCGCCAGGATCCAGAACGCGCTGAGCGAGGTGCCGATGGCGACGAAGAAGGTGGCCATCATGTGCACACGTTCGCTGACTCGGCCATGACCGAACAACATGATGCCCAGGAAGCCGGCCTCGAGGAAGAACGCCGTCAGCACCTCGTAGCCCAGCAGCGGCCCGGCCACGTTGCCGACCCGTTCCATGAAACCTGGCCAGTTGGTGCCGAACTGGAAGCTCATTGGGATGCCACTGACCACGCCGAGCGCGAAGGTCAGTGCGAAGACCTTGGTCCAGAAGCGGTACGCACCCAGCCAGGCCTGCCGTTCCACCGGCTGCACGGCGCGCAGGTAACGCCAGCGGAAGAACATCAGCACCCATGCCAACGCGATGCTGATGACTGGAAACAGAATGTGGAACGTGATGATGGCGGCGAACTGCATGCGCGCCAGGATCAGGGCATCCATGGTTCCGGCCTTTCGTGGATCGGCGGCGCACCGGTCGGGCGGTTCAGCTCTTGCGCGCCCGGGAGGCGGTCTTCTTCGCCGCGGCGGCGCTGGCCGGCGCCGGCTCGCCCAGGCCCTCGGACAGGCCGATCAGCACGCCGCGCGCCAGCGCCGTGTAGTGGTCCATCCAGGCCTCGACGGTGCGCTGCGCCTGGGCACGGCCCTGGCGTGCCGCCTCCCGCGACCGCTCCGTCAGCTGCTCCAGTGCAGCGGTGGCGCTGGAGCCGGTCGCGCTGCCCTTGGCCTTCATCCCTTCGAGCACCATGGCCCAGGGCCCCTGCAGGTTCTTCGCGGCGTCGGCCACCGCCTTGTCGACGCTGCCGTACAGCGTGTCCTCCATCTTCTCGATGTCGGCGAGTGCCTTCTTCATCTGGGTCTCTTGCAACTGCGCGCCTTGGTCGACAAACTGCTCGAGCGCACGGCGATTGGCTTCAACCGCCTTGACCAGCGCGGCGTCCATGCCCTCGACGGCCTTCATCAGCAGCGCCTCGACATCGGTCGTCGGCAAGCCGCTCTTCGCGGCGCCCGCCGAAGCCGCCTTCGTCGTCGCCTTCACCGCGTCGCGCACGCTTTTCAGCGTCAGCTCGCGGCCCTGCAGGGCCTTCAACGTGGCCTGCTGCACGGCCTGGCGCAGCGCCTCGCCCTGTTTGGCCGAGGCCTGCGCGAACTGCTCCACCAAGGCGTCATGGTCGAATCCGGTCTTGCTCATCGGTTTGTCTCCTGAGGTGTTTTTGTCGGTCGCAAGCGCATCACTGCATGTGCTGGCCGCCGTTGATCGCAATGTTGGCGCCGGTCACGAACGCCGCTTCATCGGAGGCCAGGTAGATGATCAGACCGGCCACTTCCTCGGGCTTGCCGAGACGGCCCACCGGGATGTGCGGCAGGATCTTCGAGTCCAGCACTTCCTTCGGAATGGCCGTGACCATCTTGGTGCCGATGTAGCCGGGCGAGATGGTGTTGACGGTCACGCCCTTCTTCGCCACTTCGAGCGCCAGCGCCTTGGTGAAGCCGTGCACGCCGGCCTTGGCCGCCGAGTAGTTGGTCTGGCCGAACGCGCCCTTGCTGCCGTTCACCGACGAGACGTTGATCACCCGGCCCCAGCCCCGATCGCTCATCGCGTCGACGACCTGCTTGCTCATGTTGAACAGGCTGTCGAGGTTGGTGCGCATCACGGCGTCCCAGTTGACCTTGTCCATCTTCTTGAAGGTCATGTCGCGCGTGATGCCGGCGTTGTTGACCAACACGTCGACCGGGCCCACCTTGGCCGTGACTTCGGCCACGGCCTTCGCACAGGAGTCGAGGTCGGCCACGTCGCAGGGCACCGCGGCGATGTCGTAGCCGCGGCCCTTCATGCCGGCCACCCACTCGGCATGCTTGGTGTTGCCCGGCGAGTAAGTGACTGCGACCTTGTAGCCGGCATCGGCCATCTTGGTGGAGATCGTCTCGCCCAGGCCGCCCATGCCGCCGGTGACCAGGACCACGCGTGTGTTGCTCATTGGAATGTCTCCTGTGGGGTTCGATGAAATTCGGATCTCAGCGCTCGACATCACCGTTCGATGGCGAGCGACACGCCCATGCCGCCGCCGATGCACAGCGCGGCCAGGCCGCGCTTGGCGTCGCGGCGCTGCATCTCGTGCAGCAGCGTGACCAGGATGCGGCAGCCGCTGGCGCCAATCGGGTGGCCGATGGCGATGGCGCCGCCGTTGACGTTGACCTTCGCAGGGTCGGCTTCGAGCACCTTGTTGACCGCGCAGGCCTGCGCGGCAAAGGCCTCGTTCAGCTCGAACAGGTCAACGTCGCCGACCTTCCAGCCGGCGCGTTCCAGCGCCTTGCGGCTGGCCGGCACCGGGCCCATGCCCATCGTTGCCGGATCGAGCCCGCTGGTGCCGAATGCGGCGATGCGCGCCAGCGGCGTCAGGCCCAGTGCGGCGGCCTTCTTCGCGCTCATCACGACCACCGCGGCCGCGCCGTCGTTCAGCCCCGAGGCATTGCCGGCGGTGACGCTGCCGGCCTTGTCGAACGCCGGCCGCAGCCCGGCCAGTGCTTCGGCATTGGTCTTCTTGTTGATGAACTCGTCGGCCGCAAAGACCAGCGGATCGCCCTTCTTCTGCGGGATCGTCACGCCGACGATCTCGTCCTTGAACTTGCCGGCGTCCTGCGCCGCGCTCGCCTTCTGCTGGCTGGCCAGCGCCAGCGCGTCCTGCATCTCGCGCGTGATGCCGTGCGCCTTGGCCACGTTCTCGGCCGTGGTGCCCATGTGGTACTGGTTGTAGACGTCCCACAGGCCGTCGACGATCATGCTGTCGATCATCTTCCAGTCGCCCATGCGCTGGCCCTGCCGCGAACCGAACAGCACATGCGGCGACAGGCTCATGCTTTCCTGGCCACCGGCGACGACGATCTCGCTGTCGCCCCAGGCCACCGCCTGCGCCGCCAGCATCACGGCCTTCAGACCCGAGCCGCAGACCGCGTTGATCGTCAGCCCCGGCGTCTCCTTCGGCACGCCGGCCTTCATCAGCGACTGGCGGGCCGGGTTCTGACCGGCGCCCGCGGCCAGCACCTGGCCCATGATGACCTCGCCGACCTGCGCCGGATCGAGCCTGGCGCGCGCGATGGCCTCTCGGATGACGATCGCGCCGAGTTCGGTGGCCGGGATGTTGGCGATCGAGCCGCCGAACTTGCCGACCGCGGTGCGCGCGGCCGAGACGATGACGATGTCTTGCATGGGAGGTTTCTCCTTCAGGGCTGGGGTGGGGCGAGGACGGGGCGCCGTCGGTCAGGGCGCCTTGGCCTTGACGTAGCGGCCGGGCGCTGATTCGATCGGCTTGTGCTGGCGGGAACCCGCGGACTTGGGTGCGGCGACCAGGCGGCCGGCGTGTTCGCCCAGCCAGTCCATCCAGGCGGGCCACCAACTGCCCGGCACGTCCTCGGCGCGTTCGAGCCAGCGATCGGCGTCGGCGGCCAGCTTGCCGACCCAATAGTTGCGCTTGCCCTTGGCCGGCGGGTTGATGACCCCGGCGATGTGGCCGCTGGCACCGAGCACGAAGCGCACGTCACCGCCGAGCAGCTGGGTGCTGGCGTAGGCGGTCTGCCAGGGCACGATGTGGTCTTCGCGCGAGGCGTAGACGAAGGCCGGCACCGTGATCTGCCCCAGATCCACCGGCACGCCGCACTGCACCGTGCCACCGGGCTCACGCAGCTTGTTCTCGAGATAGGTGTTGCGCAGGTACCAGCAGTACATCGGTCCCGGCAGGTTGGTGTCGTCGCCGTTCCAGAACAGCAGGTCGAAAGCCGGCGGAGCCTTGCCCTTCAGGTAGCCGTTGACGACATAGGGCCAGATCAGGTCGTTGGCGCGCAGCGCGGCGAAGACCTGGGCCAGTTCGCTGCCCTTGAGCAGGCCGTCGCGGCCGATGCTGGCCTCACGGGCGGCCACCGCCTGCTCACTGACCATCAGGCCGAGCTCGCCGGTGTTGCTGAAGTCGAGCATCGTCGTCAGCAAGGTCAGGCTGGCGGCCTTGTCCTCGCCGCGCGCCGCGAGCACCGCCAGCGCACTGGCCAGCAGCGTGCCGCCGATGCAGAAGCCCAGCGTGTTGGCGCGGTCGGCACCGCTGATCGCCAGCGCAACGTCGATGGCCTGCATGACGCCCTGCTCGAGGTAGTCGTCCCAACCCAGATTCCCTTGCTCCGGCCCGGCGTTGCGCCACGAGACCAGGAACACCGCGTGGCCCTGCGCCACCGCGTGGGCGACCAGCGAGTTGTCGGGCTGCAGGTCGAGGATGTAGTACTTGTTGATGCAGGGCGGCACGATCAGCAGCGGCCGCTCGTGCACCTTGGCGGTCGTCGGCGCGTACTGGATCAGCTGGATCAGGTCGTTCTCGAACACCACGCTGCCCGGCGTGGTCGCGACGTTGCGCCCGACCTCGAACGCAGTGTCGTCGGTCATCGACACGCGGCCGCGGGCGAAGTCCTGCACGAACAGGCGCATGCCTTCGACCAGGCTCGCGCCGCCGCTGTCCAGCGCGGTCTGCAGCGCCTCGGGGTTGGTGGCCAGGCAGTTGGCCGGGCTCAGCGCATCGACGACCTGACGCAGCACGAAACCCCACTGCGCCTTGCTGCGTCCTTCCAGCGGCGCGGCGTCCAGGTTCTTTCGCACCATGTCCGACAGGCCGAGGTAGGTTTGCGTCAGCCCGTCGAAGCGCGGATCGTTGCGCCAGGCCTCGCCTGCGAAGCGACGATCGGCGGCCGGCGGTTGCGCGCCCACCCCCGACACGGCCAGCGCGCCGGTCCACCAGCTGCTCGCCTGCTGCTGCCAGGCCAGCAGCGCCTTGGTGCCTTCCATCCAGGGCGACATGAATGGCAGGGCCAGCGGGGGCGGAGCCTCGCCGGAACCTGCCGGGTCGGCGCCGCCGCCGAGAATGCGAAACATCTCCTGCTGGCCCGCCAGCAGGTCGGTCAGCCACTTCGAAGGGTCGGGGGTGGGAGCAGTCATGGTCCCTCTTCAGTGCAGCTTCACATGCGGTTCGGTGCGCCGAACGATCAGGCGCGCCAGTGTGTCGAGGGCGACCTTGGCGAAGCCATGCAGCGCCAACTCGTGCATCTTGTAGAGCGACAGGTACATCGTGCGCGCGAACAGGCCCTCGACCATCAGGCTGCCGCCGATGAGCCCGCCCATCATGTTGCCCACCGTGCTGAACGAGACCAGCGAGCCGAAGTCGCGGTAGCGGTAGGGCCGCAGCGGCTTGCCGGCCAGGCGCAGACCGATCTGCTTGACCATGTGCGACGCCTGCTGGTGCGCCGCCTGGGCACGCGGCGGCACCATGCCGCCCTTGCCGTGGTCGGCCTGCGGCCACGCGCAGGCCGCGCAGTCGCCGATGGCGAACACATCGTCGTCCCGGCTGGTCTGCAGCGTCGGCTTCACCACCAGCTGGTTGGTGCGGTTGGTCTCGAGCCCGGCGATGTCCTTCAGAAAGTCCGGCGCCTTGACGCCCGCCGCCCACACCACCAGTTCCGCCGGCAGCAGCCGACCGTCGGCGAGCCTCACCCCGCCGGGCAGCACCTCGGCCACCTTGGCTTGGGTGTGCACCTCGACCCCCAGGGTCGCCAGGAGGGACTCCGTCGCGTTCGACAGCCGCTCCGGGAGCGCCGGCAGCACCCGCGGCGCCGCCTCGATCACGCTGACGCGGATGTCCTTGTCGGCATCGACACGGTCCAGCCCGAAGGCGACCATCTCGCGCGTCGTGCGGTGCAGTTCGGCCGCCAGCTCGACGCCGGTGGCGCCCGCGCCGATGATCGCCACCTTCAATTGCTCAGGGCGCAGCGGCGTGCCCTGCGCATGGGCGCGGATGCAGGCGTTGATGACCCGCGTGCGGAAGCGCTGCGCGTCGGCCGCGGTCTCGAGTTTCATCGCGTGCTCGGCCACGCCCGGCGTGCCGAAGTCGTTGCTGAGGCTGCCGACCGACACCACCAGCGTGTCGTAGCCGAACACCCTCTGCGGGGTCACCTGCTGACCCTCGTCGTCGACGTAGGGGGCCACCAGCACCTCGCGCCGCGCGCGGTCGAGACCGACCATTGCACCGACCCGGTAGCGGAAGTGGTGCCAGTGCGCCTGCGCCAGGTAGCCGACCTCGTGCGCGCTCATGTCCATGCTGCCGGCGGCGATCTCGTGCAGCTTGGGCTTCCAGACATGGGTGCGGTTGCGATCGATCAGCGTGATCTCGGCCCGCCCGCGCTTGCCGAGGGTGTCGCCCAGCCGCGTGGCCAGTTCGAGCCCGCCCGCGCCGCCGCCGACGATGACCACGCGGTGGCGGCCTGCGGGGTTGGTGCAAGTGCCGCTCATGGCGCGGCTCGATCCAGGGCCTGACGCAGCGCGATCAGGAACGCGTCGGGCTTCTCGGCATGCACCCAGTGCCCCGCATCCTCGATCGTGTGCACCTCGAACTCCGGGAAAAGATCCTCGAAGGACTCGAGGTCCGCCGCGGCCACATAGTCGGAGGCACCGCCGTGGATCAGCGAAGTCGGGCCGGTGAAGCGGCGACCGAGCAGCGCCGTCGGGAAAGCACTCAGCACCGGCACCGAGATGCCGATCGCCGCGAGGTTCAGCCGCCAATCGAAGTGGTCGTTGCGGCTGACCAGGTTCTGCAGCAGGAAGGGTGCGGTCGCCGGGTCGGGCAGCCGTTCGGCCAGGCGCCGCTGCGCTTCGGTGCGGCTCGCCGTCGCCGCCGCATCGATGCTGCGCATCGCCTCGACGTAGGGCGTGAAGCGGTCGGCGTAGGCCACCGGCGCGATGTCGACCACCACCAGCTTGCCGACCGAGGCCGGGCTCGTCAGCGCCAGCGCCATCGCGGTCTTGCCGCCCATGCTGTGACCCACGACGGTCGGCCGCGACAGGCCCTGACGAGCGATCAG
>Ga0209369_1000959_pt1 | contig 19207 bp, 16 predicted proteins | sample EBPBio142010_DNA_FD_185865 | JGI IMG/M metagenome (GOLD analysis project Ga0209369, IMG submission 185865) | Wastewater treatment Type I Accumulibacter community from EBPR Bioreactor in Madison, WI, USA - Reactor 1_10/4/2010_ DNA (SPAdes)... | ecosystem: Engineered > Bioreactor > EBPR >... | reverse complement strand
GAGTTTCGCGGCCTCGCCGAGGTGGCGATGGTCGGGGTGCAGGTAGCCCTTGGTCGTCTCGATCGAGGCATGTCCGAGGATGCGCTGCAGCACGTGGAGCGGCACCCCGGCATCCGCGAGCCAGGTGGCTCCCGTGTGCCGGAGGCCGTGCCGGGTGAGGCTTTCCATGCTCAGGCCCTTCACGAGCTCATCCCACTTGGTTGCATCCCGGATCGTTGCGGTCGTGAGCACGCCGCCCCGCGGTCCGCGCAGCAGCGGATCGCCGGGCTTCTTGCCGGCGGAGAGCCGGACGAGGATGGGTTCGAGGGGGTCGAGGATCGGTACATAGCGTTCCTTGCGACCCTTGGTCTGCTTTGTGACGAGGCCGCCCTTGCCTGGGTAGACCTGCCGCTCGATCTTCACGATGCGGTTCACCCAGTCGATGTCGCCGACTTCGAGGCCAGCGACCTCGGAGCCACGGGCGGAAAGCATGGCGCAGAGCATGACGTGATCCGAATAGCTCTGATGCACTTCCCCGCACGCCCCAGACAGGAGGTTGAGCGTCTCCATATCCGGGATCGCGTAGGCGCGCAGCGCGCCGGGCTTGAGCGCTGAATCTTTGTGGAACGTACGCCGGGCGCGGTGCTTGGCCGGGTTCGAGGAGATTACCTCGTCGCGCACTGCTACATCGAGCACGCGTACGAGGGGCGCGATGGTGTTCTTGATCGTGGAGGGGCTGTACTCGGTTTCCCACTGGTCGATGGTGCGGTCGATCACTCCTGTGGTGATCTTGCTGACCTTGAGATGCCCGAGCGCAGGCAGGACGCGCAGCCTGAGTCCGGCATCGTAATAGGAAGCCGTCGAGGTGGCATCGAGGCCGCGCTGCCAGCGGGTTCCGATGGATGCCACGTAGTCGGTGAAGGTGATGAGGGTATCTGTGCCGGTCTCGGTCGCCTGTCGCAGCTTCTCGAAGAACGCTTCCGCCTCCTCCGGAGTGGCGACGAACTCGGATCGGCTGGGTCGCTTCTTCGTGTGCGGGTCGGTCCAGCGCACGCGCGCCAAGTATCCGTTGCCGCGGTTCTCGATGCTGGTGGCGAGCTTCACCCCGAGCGGGGGCATCTTGTGCTGGTGCGGGTCAGCCACGGCTGGTCTCGCGTTCCAGCACCCACGCCCGCACCGTTGGAGGGTTGTAGCGGGCGATGCCACCGACGAGTACGCAGGGCGGGCCTTCCCGCTCGCGTCGCCAGCGGGAGAGGGTGGCCTGCGACACGTTCAGGAACTCGGATGCCTCGCGCGAGTTCCACAGTGGCTCGACTTCGTCAATCGTCGCGGACATGATCCGCGGCTCGTCTCGCCCGATTGAATGCGTCCTCGATGTCCTGGCGTGCCTGGATGTCGGCGGCGACGAACGCGACGAAATCCTCGGTCCGGTTCGGGATCGTCTCGTCCTCGAGCGGCGGTTGCGGTTCCTCGCCGGGCCAGGCCGTCTGCCGTGTCGGGCGGTCGCGATCGAGTCGGGTGCCAGAGGTGATGACCCATTCACGGAGCCGGTCGCGTGCTGCCACGAAGTCCGTGTGCCAGGCAATCGGCCCGGACGCGGATTGCTCGGGATCGTAGCTTGCGCACCAGTGCAGGTGCAGAGCCGAGAGTTCCCAGACGAGTTCGGGATGCCGGTGCCAGAACGGGGGCACGACGGAGGCTGGCAGCCCGTAGGTCTTCCGTAGCCAGTCCACCCACTGGTTCAGCGCCAGCCACTCTGCCTCGGCGTCTCCTGCGGTCAGCAGGTTCCAGTTGGTCGGACGCGGCGGCTCGGGTAGCGCCATCCCGGCCATGAGCTCGTCGTAGAGGTCGATGTCCTCGATCCCGGCTTCGGCCTCGCGGCCCGGGCCTGTCGGCTCGTCGGTCATCGCACTCACCGCCCCAGCCCGGCTGCAAGGCGAGGCTCAGGCGACCGGAACTCCACGGCCGTGACCTCCGCCGCCGTGAGTATCTCTGGCGCGAGCTGGCGCGGGGTGCGCTCGACGGCGTAGCGTGCGCGGGTGGTGTCGAAGAGGAGCCGGGAGGCGCGGAACTGGCGGCGCTCAATTCGCTGCCCGTCCTGCTCGTATTGTCGCTTCGTGAACTCGCCGATCGCGACGACATCATCGCCCTTGACGAAATCTGCGAAGGCCTTCTCGGCCTTGTCGCCGATCATGATCAGGTCGATGTACGCGGAACCGACGAGAGTGAACGTGCCGTCTTCCTCGCGGCGACGAAACTTCTGCCCGATCTGCGCGACCAGCAGGAAGGCCTCTCCCGGCTTCGACTTCTGCTCCGGCGCGCGGGATAGAAACCCCTGGATCGATGGCTCTGAACGAATCTCCATCGTCACGACCTCCTCGCTCATTGCGGCACCCGGTGTGCCGCCTCTACTCGGCAGGTGCTCCCGCCGAGCCTGGAGCCTGGCGGTGGTGGAGCTGAGCTTCGACCTCTGCCCGGTCAGCGGTGAGCTGCTTCGCGTCCGCGCGCTCGGTCCAGCGGCGCAGCTTCGCGACGATCGGCGGTGCGGAGCGCAGCAGCACCAGCCCGGTGCCGAACGGGAATCGGCGGATCACGTCAGGCGGCATGACCGGCACTCGGCGGATCGAGCGCTGCGCGGAGCGGGAGCCGTGATCGCCGACGGTCGTGGAATCGGTGATCTCGTCGCGCTCTCCGATCAGGGTGCTCAGGTCTTGGAGGTCCTTCGAGTTCGAGGCTCCGCCGAGGATGACCTTCACGATCGCGGCATCCCAGATCGCCGACGCGGCATTCTCCGACCACTTCTCCCGCGCCTGCGCGAGCGATTGGAGAACGGGCATAGTTGTGATCCCCGACCCGCCGCCCTCGGCCATGAGCGTCGGCAAGGACGGCAGCGGTGACAGGTTCGCGACCTCGTCGAGCGCGAGCAGCAGGGGCGGGTCGAGACGGGCGCCCGGGCTGCGTGCCGCGAGTCGGCGGGCGGCCTCGACCACGTCCTCGATGAGCGCCGCGACCAACGGTGCCGAGTTGTTCGCCCCCGCTGCGGTCGCAAGCAGGTACAGGGTGCCCTTCTGCGCGAGGAACGTCTCGGGATCGAACACCTCTTCCGGTCCTGGGCTCACGGCGTCGAGCACGCGCGGGTCGGCAAGCGCCGAGAGCGCGAGGGAGACGCCCTGCCAGATCGAGTCCATCGTGCGCGGGTCGGATTCGAGCATCGCCTGCAGCGCCTCCGCCCACCCGCCGGCGGCCATGGGATGCGAGGCGAGGATCGACACGGCATCCCCGGCGGCGGCGGGGTCGAGCGTCCACCGGAACAGATCGGCAGGCTGCCGGCTGTCGAGGGCTGCGGCGTGGAGGAGGCATTGCAGCGCGACCCGTGTCTTCGCCTCCCAGAAGTCCCCGCCCTCGACCCCGCCCTTCCCGAGCCCGGTTGCCGAGGCGAGGCCGGAGGCGCGAATCATTGCGGTCAGCGGGTCGCCGCAGCCGCGAACGGGCGACCAGCGCACCCCTGCGGGGATGCCGTCGGCGAGATGCTGCGGGTCGAACACCGCGACCGGGCCGACCCGCTGCCTGGCCTTGATCGTTCCGGTCACGTTGTCGGGGCGGGTGCTGGTCGTGATCACCGCGCCGGGTGCGGAGAGGATCGAATTGATGACGATATGCACGCCCTTGCCGGAGCGAGGCGGCCCGATGAGCAGCATCGAGTCCTCGACCGAGGCCCACACCTCGACCCCGCGCGAGCTGCCGATCCGGTAGCCGACGTCCACGGGGCCGGGATGGTCGAGGGACGGGCGCAGGTTCCCGGCGCGGGCGAGAAGCGCCTGTGGCGAACTGGCGCGTGCGACCTCGCGTCGGGTGGCGATACCGGCGATCCGGTACGGGTCCAGCGCCTGCTGGCGGGAGTGATGCCGGATCGCCGACCACAGCCACCAGCCCCCAGTGCTGGCGCCGCCGATGAGGAGCCCCGCGACGATCCAGTAGGCGACCATGTTGAGGCCTGGCGCGTCGAGCGCGGTGGCGGGGTCGCCGGGGTTCAGGAGCACGGCCGCCCCGGCTCCGAGCTCGGCCTCTGGTTGCGGGGTGCCGGTGAGGAATGCGGCGATGCTGCCCGCGACGCGCAGCAACACCGCGGTCACCCCGAGGAGCGCGAGGGCGACGAGTGCGGCGTTCGTGAGTTCGTCGCCCATCGAGCCGGTCGGGCGGAGCTGGCCGCTCACTCGGGTCTCCCGAGCACGAGGGTGCCGGAGATGCGGCCCACGAGGATCGCCTCGCCCGTCGGGCAGGCGTCGAGGTAGCGGGAGTCGATTAGGGCGCGGGCGATCCCGTCGGGTGCGGTTTCGGTGTGGGAGATGATGACCGCGACCGCGACATCCTCGCCGGGCACGAAGCCGCTGCAAGCGAGTTGCGCAAACCGGGGCACCGCCTGCACGGGCGCGGCCGATACGGCGGGCTGCGGCGCCGCCACGACCGGAGCCGTCGCAGGCTCCGATCGCGCAGGCTTGGGTTTGGGCGGGGTGCGGTAGTCGGTGATGACCCTTCCGTCGACCTCGATGACATCGACGCGGAGCGTCTGGCCGGTGTGCTGGCTGATGGCGTCCACGATGTGCGGGTAGGCGGAGCGCCGCCACGGCGGCGAGAACTCCGGCGGCAGATACGGCGCACCGTCCACGGTCACCGACAAGGTGCCGTCCTCGGCGACGACGATTCGCACCATCACCACGGCCGTGGGGTCGGTCTTCGAGCGGGCACGCTTCGGCATGGGCAGGGTTCTCCTGTTCAGGGGTCGGGAGCAGCCGCCCGAGCGCGCGGGCGGCACAGGGGCGGGTCAGAGTGCGAGGCGGCGTGCGGCGCGGCCGTGATCGGGCGCGGCGCGGCGGGCGACCTGCTGATAGGCGGGCGGGAGCCGGAACGCCTCCGGGGCCGGGTCGAGCATTGTTTCGACATCGGCGGTGCCGGTGACGACCTCGGCGAAGCCTTCGGCGAGCAGCAGGTTGCAGCCGGTCGACGCAGCGGAGGTGATCGGTCCCGGCACAGCGCCCGCTCGGCGGCCGAGATCGTATGCGGTGACCGCGATCCGGAGGCTTCCCGACCGCGACCCCGCTTCTGGAACCACTGTTGCTCCGGAGAGGGCAGCCATGAGTCGGGTGCGGGCGATAAACCTGGCACGTGTCGGCGCACTGCCGGGCGGGGCCTCAGAGACGAGCAGGCCGCTGCTTTCTGCAATGCGCTCGAATAGAGGCGCGTTCGCGCGCGGAGAGGGGCGATCGACGCCTCCGGCGAGCACTGCGACCGTGGAGCCAGGACGGGTGGTGAGCGCGGCACGGTGTGCTTCGGCGTCGATGCCGTAGGCGCCGCCCGAGACGATGATGCGCGGCGAGGCGGCGAGTTGCGAAGCGAGCTCCTGCGTGACCCGCACGCCGTAGGAGGTCGCGGCTCGCGCTCCGGTGATCGTCACCCGCGACGTAACCGCGGCGGTGAGCAGTTCCGGATTCCCGCGCGCCCACAACAGGAGCGGTGCCCGGTCTCCGAGATCGTTCAGCGCGACCGGCCACCCCGCAGACCCCGGCGCGAGGACGCGGAGCTCATGACGGTCGGTGAGCTCCGCCAGACGATCCGAGAGCCCGTCGAGCTGCCTGGCTGCGGCGGCTTGCCGCCACCTGACCCCTTGGAGCGGATCGACGGCGGCGGGGATCGCCGCGTCGGGGTCTCGGATCAGGGCGAGGGTCTCGGTCAGGCCGATCGCGAGCACGAGCTGCCCGGTGACCGGGTTGCCGGGCTCTGCGAGCGCCGTCAGCTCCATCCGGGTGAGCATGTCCTCCGAATACGCCATTGCAGGCACCTCTCTCTCGCGTGATCGTCTACAGGACTGAGGTGCGCCGGCGATGACATGGGAACGGGCGGAGCCGGCAGACCTGGGGGTAAGGGGTCTGCAGCTCCGCCCGTCCTGGGGGTGCGTTACAGGTTCATGAGTTCTTCGATCGTCACCTCCTCGCCTTCGTCCTGCATGCGCTCGCGGTGGAGCGCGAGCTTGCGGCCGAACCAGAGCGTCGCGCCGGCTGCGAGGAGCATGACGGCGGCCACGCCGCCGGCCCAGGCGCCCCAGGCGGTGCCGCCGGTGAGGGCGAGCTCCGGCGGCAGCTCAGGCAGTTCCGGCTGCTCCGGCGTCGGCGTCTCAGGGGTCCCCGGCGGCCGCACGCTCACGACGGTCGTCTCGCCCGGAGCGCCGCAGCGCCCTTCGGCGAGCACCTTCCCGTCCGTGCCGTACAGAGTCTCGACCCAGTACACGTGCCCGGCCGCATCGGTGCTGGTCGTGCCAGAACGGTAGTGACCGGCCCCCGTCACCGCGATCTGCTCCGAGGTGAAGAACGGCACCTCGCAGACCGGCCCCTCGCCCGCAGGCTGCGGCCCATACGCCCGGAACACCAGATACGCGCCCTCGGGAATCGCAGAGCCTTGCACGAGGGCGGTGTCCTCGAACGGGTCGCCGACGAACGCCTGCGCCTGCGCCTGCGTCACCACCGACAGCGGCTGCTCCGGGCCGGGCACGAAGAACCGCTCCCAGATGTCGGCCGGAGACGACGTGAAGGGCTGCACCCGGTCGTCGCCCTCGAATCGGGTCACCACGACGTAGTAGCCGGGCTCCGTGGGTTGAATCCGGTCCTCTTCTCCGTATCCGATGTCGTAGACGCCGTTCTTCGCCGGGGTCGTGATCCGGGTCAGGACCGGCGCATCGTCGAGCTCCATGTCGTCGGTGAGCTCCGCATCGGTGGCGAATGGCCCGTAGACGGTGTGCGTGAGCTCCTTCGCGTCGGGCTGCCAGTAGCCGTCGCCCTCGAACTCGGGATGGTTCTCGGGGAACCCGCTGACGGTGATCCGGTCGAACGCCCTCCCGCCCTTGTGGACGTTGTACTCGCGCACTTCCGAGGTGATGGTGAGGGGCCAGCGCACGCTATGCGTCTCGACGTTGATGCCGTAGTCGTCGCGCCAATCGGCCGCGATGAACGGCCGCACCCACTCCGGCTGCGTCGCCTTCTTGAGCTCCCACATCCAGGTCACGAACCCGGCATCCGGGAGGGTCACTTTCGGCGAGGCGTAGGTGCCTGGGCCGGTCGCGGTGATCGTGACGGTGCCGAGCGGAGTCGCATCGGCGGGGATCGCGGACCCTTGTGTAGGGGGCAAGGTGCCGGGCACCTGATAGGCGGTGCCCTCGAAGATCACGGGGATGTGCTCGCCGTTCTGTTTCAGCCAGGCCCCGTTGGTGGATGCGACGGTGATGGTGTCGGTCACCTGATCGCCGGGCTTCACGAGCCGCCCGTTCGCCTGCGACACCGCCTCCGGCTGGAACGGCACGACCGAAGTCTCCGCGACCCGGCCGAACCTGTCGGTGAAGGAATCGGTGAGGTACTTCGCCGAGTCGCCCTGCGCGGTCTTGTCGATCGACCACACCCAGGTGTAGAACCCGGACTCGGGCACGGTGATCGTGCCCGGTGAGGTGTAGTGGCCGGGATGGGAGAGGGTGAGCTGTTCGGTGCCGGCGAGCGGCGCCCCCGCAGGTGGCGCGTTCGCTTCGGCGGGCTGCGAGTCGAACGGCCCGAAGAGGCGGCCCTCCGCGACCACCGGCACCGGTGTGCCGCCGATCTTGATCCAGGAGTGCTTGATCACCGACACGGTGAGGTCGTCGAGCATCGGGTCGCCGGCCTGCACGAACTTCGAGGACACCACTGTTTCGATGACCGGCTGGAAGTCCAGCGGGATCACGGGGGACTGTGCGGTCGCGGTCAGCGGCTCGAACGAGGCAGCCGCGAGAATCCTCTGCTCGCCCGGCGTGTAGAACAGGTCGACGCCGGCGCCGTAGCCGAGCGCGGGCGCCGACATCCTCGCCTCGATGCGGTACTCGGGTGCCCCCTCTGCGGGAGTTCCGACGATCTCGTGCGTGCCCGCGCCGAGCGTCGCCGAGGCGGAACCGTTCGCGAAAGTGCCGCCGGTGAGGGTGACGGTGCCAGTCGCGGTGGCGGGGTTCGTGCTGATGGCGAGCTGCCCGTGATACTGGTCGTCCATCTGAATCGACATCGACACCGACGGATTCGGCACCGCGTTCGCCGCCGCGGCATCCCGCATCCCGGCAAGGTTCGCGAGCACCGTGGCCTGCACGTTCGCGGGCACGCGAGTGACGAAGTGGGCATCTCCGCCACGGGCCACATAGTTGCCGTGGTCGGCGACATCCCAGACGTACAGCTGCACCGCCGAGGTGATGTTCGGGTCCTGCGATTCGCCCCATCGGCCCATGACATAGTTCAGCCGTGCGAGCTGCGTGTCGCTGAGCTCATCGAGCGTGGTCTTGAGCTCTGGATGCTCGGTCGTGCCGTAGGGCGGGAGCGCCAGCAGGTCCATGCAGTACGCCTGCCTCCCGTGCGAGGCGAAGCTCCCAAGCCACAGGTCCTCGTTCCCGTATCCGACCCCGAGGGTTGCCGCCTGCGCAGGAGCCGGGGAGAAGAACAGGCCGCCGAAGAGCATCAGCAGCACGGTGAGGGTCGCCGACAGCCGGGCGACGGCACGGCCCGGCGGCTGCACGGTATCGGGTGGCACGAGAGCGGTTTGCGACATGATGAACTCCTGACTGAGCGAACGAGCGCCGCCGCCAGGGATGACGACGGCCAACAGCCAGGTACGCCACCCATTCACCGCAGAGCCGGGCTCTCGTCTGCTTCCCGTCCTTCCCCGCCAAGCTGAGAAGCCACAGGCACGGGCGGAACGAGGGAGGAAGACAGGATGGTGCGCGAGACGTTCACCAGCGGGGACGGGCTTCGGCGCCTGCCAGGCCATGCGTTCGCCGATGAGCTCGTGGTCGGGATGCGAGTGATCCCGCCAGGTAAGAAGCGGCCGGTGACGATCGAGTGTCAGCTTTCCGATCCGGGCACGGCGCATTACTTCGAGTTCGCGTGCAGTTCTCCGCAGGGCTGGTCTGCGCTCGTGCTGCACCGCTCCATTCAAGTCCTTGTCGTACCGAAAGACGCCTGAGCTCTCGAACCTGAGCCTGCGCCCGTTCATTGAGGCTGACGAACCGTCATCCAGGGCGACGGTTCGTTCGCGAATCCGGTGGTTTGGTCAGGAATCCCGGCCGACATGAGCATTTTTGCCTAATCTCTATGCGTTGAAGTTCCCGACCCGGTTCTGTGCCCCAGCGGCCTCGCTTCCCTTGTGGTTGCAAGTTCCCGTCACGCCTGACGCAAAATGAAAAACCTTCACTCTCAATGACGGTTCGTCGGTACGATTGACGTATGGTCGCCTCTCGTGAACTGCCGGGGTCATGAAGCTCGTCGCGCTGCGTGGCGGCGCTGCCGACGAGGTGCTGCGGACTGCCCAGGACGCGGAGGACTTCGAGCAGGAGATCGTTGACGAGCACGCGATCGCGATGGCTGCCGCTGGCCTCAGCGACGGCCATATCCAGGGCACCCGCCGGATCATCATCGAGTTCGCCCGTTCGCTGACGGGCCCGTTGTGGGAGGCGGGCTGCGCCGACGCGGACGCGTTCCTGGCCGAGCAGCGGCGCATGGGCCACGCGGTGAGCACGCGGGCGGGCAAGGCCGGGGCGCTGGCGCAGTTCTACGAGTTCGTCATCGCCCGCTATCAGGGCCAGATTCACCGCATGACCGGGGTGGTGGTCGAGCAGCCCATTGATGACTTCAACCGGCAGTCCGGTGCGTCGCTGGGCAAGGTGCGCGTGCCGCCGTCCGATGACGAGGTCGACGCGCTGTTCACGGGCTGGCGGCAGTCGATCCCGGACGCGCGGAAGTATCTCCCGGCCGCGCGTGACTACTTCGCCGCGTCGTTGTGGCGGCGGGTCGGGGTGCGGATCAACGAGACGGTGATGCTCGACATCCGCGACTGGCGGCCCGACCTCGGCGGGCTAGGGAAGCTGCATGTGCGGTTCGGGAAGGGCTCGCACGGGCGCGGCTTCAAGGCCCGCCTGGTGCCCGCGATCAACGGGGCCGACCAGCTCATCGACTGGTGGCTGGCCGAGGTGCGTCACCAGTTCGGCGACGACTGGGTCAACCCGGATGCGCCGATGCTGCCCTCCGAACGGTTCGATGAGGACCTGGGGCGCTGCGCCAGAGTGAGCGACTACTCGCTGCGGCGCGGCCTGACAATCCAGACCGAGCGGTTCCTGCCCGCGTGGGCGGGCCGGTTGACGCCTCATGTGCTGCGGCATTACTGCGCCTCGTCTCTGTATGGGAGCGGGATGGACTTGAAAGCGATCCAAGAGCTGCTGGGCCACCAGTGGCTGTCCACGACGTCGGGGTATGTCCACGTGCGTAGCGAGCATGTCGAGCTGGCCTGGCGCAACGCCAACCAGCGGGTCGAGGCCCGCTTCGCGGAAGAAAGGTGAATCGCCTGTGCAATGGAATTTGAGAATGCGAGCCGCCGAGCGCGGCATCTGGAAGTCCGCCGAGATGCGCCGCCGCCTCGCCGCGGCAGGACTGGAGATCAGCGCCGGGAAGATGTCGGGCTGGTGGGCCGGAACCCCCGCGACGATCCGTCTGGAAGAGCTCGACGTGCTCTGCTCGATCCTCGACTGCGCACCCTCTGACCTGATGACTCCCGAGCCCCAGAAGGTTGCGGCGAGGCGTCCGAGACAGGCCGAGACGGTGGGCGGTGAGAAGGAGGTCGGCCCGACGGTCTCGCCCCGCTTCGGTAAGCCCCGTTCCGAGCCGCCGCTGTGAGTCCAGCGCCGGGGCCGGAAGCGCGGCTGCGGGTACCGCCCTTGTGCAACCGCTGCCAGGTCAACCGCGTCGCGTGGAGCAAGCCCCGCATCGACTTCTGCTACGACTGCATGCCCGGAGGCCCGTTCCCGCCGCCACCCTGCGAGATGTGCGGAACGACCACCGACTACTTCAGCCAGGGCCTGTGCCAGCGCTGCCACCCGCGCAGCCCCCACAAGGTCGGCTCCTGCAAGAGCTGCCTCGCGTGGGGCGTGTATCCGCAGCACAACTGGATGTGCTGGTCGTGCCGCTGGTGGCAGACCCACTACCCGAAAGGGGTCTGCAACTACTGCCATCGCGATACCTGGATCGGTGACCGGGGTGCGTGCCGTCTTTGCCTCGAACAGGCCCGGATGCTCCAAGAGCCCGGCCGCGCCCTCGACCTCGCGGGCGCGAACAAACACGGCCAGCAGCTCTTCTTCGCGAACATGCACTTTCAGCGCCGCCGTACTCCGCGCCTCAAGCCTGCGAACGGGTGGAAGACGCCCGGCGGGTGGGGTCGCCCCGGCCCGCCGCCGAAGAAGCTCGCTCTGACCGAGTGGGTGCAGCCCGTCCTCATCGACGTCGCCCCTGACCCCGAGCTGCTGCTCCAGCGCGCCCTGATCGAGAACAGCGAGCTGACCCGATACTGCAACGCGATCGTGCACGAGCACGCCGAACAGTTCGGCTGGTCTGTCCGCCAACGCAACGACGTGATCCGTTCCCTGCGCCTGCTGCAGACCCTCCGCGACAGCCCGACCGCGAAGATCCGCGCCTCCGACGTGCTCCAACTCCCACGCTATGACGGCAACATCGTCTCCACCCTCGACGTGCTCGACGCCGCCGGGCTGCTCATCGATGACCGGCCCCGCTGGATCGACACCTACTTCGCGAACAAGACGTCGCTGCTGCCACAGGTGATGCAGGAGCAGCTCGAGGTCTGGGTGAACGTCATGATCGACGGAGCGACGGCCGCGCCCCGGCAGCGCTCCCGCGACCCGCTGACCGTGAAAGTCCATATCCACGCCGTCGTGCCGGCCGTGACCGCGTGGGCCGAGGCCGGCCATCAGTCGCTCGCCGAGATCAGCCCCGCTCAGATTCGTGACGTGCTGCCCGAGAGCGGGAACCCGCGTGCGCTCATGGAGCGTGGCCTGCGGTCGCTGTTCAAGGTACTCAAAGCTCGCAGGCTCGTCTTCCAGAACCCCACCCGCGGCATGACGTTCACCAAGGTCAACGGCAACATCCCGATGCCGCTGGACACCGCGCTCATCCGCGAGAAACTGAACTCGCCCCACCCCGTGATCGCGTTGGCCGTCGCTCTCGTTGCGTTCCACGCCCTGACCGCGAAACAGGTCTCCGAGCTGCTGCTCACCGACATCGTCGACGGGCGATTGAACGTCGCAGGCCGGAGCATCCCGCTCGCCGCTCCCGTCCGCGAACGCCTCGCCCGATGGCTCGACTACCGCCAGAACAGATGGCCGAACTCGCAGAACCCGCACCTCATCATCCACCAGCGCTCCGCGCCCAGGATGATGGCCGCGAACCGAACCTACCCCTGGCAGCAGGCCGGCATCCGCCCGCAGGCCCTCCGCGAAGACCGCATCCTCGCCGAAGCCCACGCCACCCGCGGCGACGCCCGCGCGATCAGCGACCTCTTCGGCCTCAGCATCGCCGGCACCGACCGCTACATCGACACCCTCGCACACCCCGACCTCACCACCAGCGACCAGCCAGGGTGACGCCGCCGCGCCGGGTCGATTCCGGCCCCAGGGTCGTGCTCTCGCGGACGGTCAGGAGCCAGGTGCAACGGTGGCCGATCCGTCACAGATCTGCGGTGGCGCGGCTCGTGCGGGCGGCGCGGAGCCCGTTGAGGATGACGATCACCTCAGCGATCTCGTGCACCAGCACCACCGCGGCCAGACCCAGGACACCGAACAGGGCGAGCGGGAGCAGCACGACGATGATCATGAGCGACAGGATGATGTTCTGGTTCATGATGTGCCTGCCGCGGCGGGCGTGAGCGAACGCGCGCGGCAAGAGGCGCAGGTCGTGACCGGTGAACGCGACGTCGGCGGACTCGATCGCGGCATCGGAACCTGTCGCGCCCATCGCGATGCCGATATCCGAGGCGGCCAGTGCAGGGGCGTCGTTGATGCCGTCACCGATCATCGCGACCGAGCCGTGCCTGCCCAGCTCGCTGATCGCGGCGGCCTTGTCCTCCGGGCGCAGCTCGGCGCGCACGTCCTCGATCCCGGCCTGCGCGGCCAGCGCGCGGGCGGTGCGGGCGTTGTCACCGGTGAGCATGGTCGCCCCGACACCCTGGGTCGCGAGGGTGCGCACGACCTCTGGGACCTCGGGGCGCAGCTCGTCGCGGACCCCGATCGCGGCGACCGGGAGTCCGTCGCGGTGCACGATGACGACGGTCATGCCCTGCTCCTCCAAGCCGGCGACCTGGTCCTTGAGCGTCCCTGCGTCCAGCCAGCGGGGGCTGCCGACGGTGACCTGGGCCCCGTCGAGGGTGCCTTCGATGCCGTGCCCGGCCTGCTCGGTGACGTCCAAGGCGGCGGGGGCTCCGGGTGAGGCGGCGGTGATCGCGGCGGCCAGCGGGTGGGTGCTGTGCTGCTCCAGGGATGCCGCCCAGGCCAGGGCCTGCGCCTCGTCCACCCCGTCGGCGGTGAGAACGGCGGTGACGGCGGGCTCGTTGCGTGTGAGGGTGCCGGTCTTGTCGACGGCGACGTGGCGGATCACGCCGAACCGCTCGAACACGGCACCGGACTTGATGATCACGCCGAGCCGGCTCGCCGAGCCGATCGCGGCGACGACGGTCAGCGGGACGGAGATCGCCAGCGCGCACGGCGACGCGGCGACGAGCACCACGAGCGCGCGGGTGATCCACAGCCCCGGGTCGCCCAGCAGCGAGCCGATCAGCGCGACGAGAGCAGCGAGGATCAGCACGCCAGGCACGAGCGGCCGGGCGATGCGGTCGGCCAGGCGGGCGCGGTCGCCCTTCTCGGTCTGCGCCTGCTCCACCAGCTCCACGATCGTGGTCAGCGAGTTGTCGGTACCCGCCGCGGTCGTCTCGACCTCCAGGGCACCGGCGGTGTTGATCGCCCCGGCCGACACCGCATCGCCGGGCTCGACTTCCACCGGGATGGACTCGCCCGTGATCGCGGAGGTGTCCAGGCTCGACCGGCCCGTGCGGACGATCCCGTCGGTCGCAATCCGCTCACCCGGACGCACCAGCATCAGCTGACCAACGGCCAGGTCCTTTGCGGCGACCTCCACGGACGCGCCATCCCGCCGGATGGTCGCGGTCTCCGGGACCAGCTTGAGCAGCGCCCGCAGCCCGCCGCGGGCGCGGTCCATCGCCTTGTCCTCCAACGCCTCGGCGATCGAGTACAAGAACGCCAACGCCGCGGCCTCCCCGACGTAGCCGAGGATGACCGCGCCGATCGCGCTGATCGTCATCAGCAGCCCGATGCCCAGCTTGCCCTTGAGCAGCTTGCGGATCGCGCCCGGGGTGAACGTCGACGCGCCCAGCAGCAGGCCGATCCAGAACGCCACCAGTGCCGGGATCTCCGCCCCTGCCCATTCCAGGACCAGACCGGTGCCGAAGGCGACGCCGGAGAACACCGGGACCATGACCCCGCTGTCCCGCCACCACGGACGCTCCCGCCCTTCCTCGGCCTCCTCAACGATCAGAGTGTCGGGCTCGTCGCAGCCGCACGCCGCGCTCACGCGCCCGCTCCCGTCCCGCAGCAGCCCGGCACCGTGCACTCGGCGTCCACGCACGGCGCGTGCTCGTCCACGGCCAGCGTCACGTCTACCAGCGCCGTGAGCGCCGCCGCGAGGTGCGGGTCGGCGATCTCGTAGCGCGTCTGCCGACCCTCCGGCTCGGCGACCACGATCCCGCAATCCCGCAGGCACGTCAGATGGTTCGACACGTTCGACCGCGTCAACTCCAGCTCACGCGAGAGCACCGCCGGGTAGCTCGGCCCGTCCAGCAGGGTCATCAGGATCCGGGAACGCGTCGGATCCGCCATCGCCCGACCCAGCCGGTTCATGACATCAAGACGCGAAGCAATAGTCAGCATGTACTGAACTATACAGTAAGCACTGAACTATTATCGATGATGGTGAACCATGCACCCGCGACCCAGCAGCGGCACTCCCGCCCCCGCGGAGCCCTCACGACACCCGCACCGGCGGGCGCGGTACAGTCGCAGAGGAGGCAGTTCCTCGAACATCCACCCGCACCCACACCAAAACGACGGCACGGGCGGAAGTTCCCGCCAAAACCGTCAATATTCACCGGAACATCTAGGTTTTCTAGAGCATCCGGCCGCGGGTATCGAAGAGTTCGAGCTCGGCGGGGTGGAGTTGGTGCTGCACGACGAAGCTGCGATCCTTGATCTTCCAGAGTCCTTGCCCGATGCCGAGGGTCGGGAGGAGGGATCGTTCGGTGCCGGTGAGGCCGAGGGTTTCCGCCGTGGCGCCGAGCTGGTCGCTCGCTTGCCGATATACCACCCTGACTTCTGCGTTGGCGAGCAGCGAGGAGGCGAGGGCGCGCATCCGCGATCCGCTGTCGCCGACGTTTTCCAGATCGGTGAGCTTGTGAAAGATGAGCTGGTTGCTGATCCCGAAGTGACGGGCGAGCCGCCATTGCGCATCCATCCGGGCCAGCAAGCTCGGGTAGGACATAAGCCGCCAGGCTTCGTCGTAGACGACGAGCCGCCGGCCGCCGTTCGGGTCCTGGAGGGCGCTCTCCATCCAGGCTGAGCTGCACGTCATGAGCACTGCGAGCAGTGCGGAGTTCTCGGCGACGCGGGAGAGGTCAAGGGAGAGCATCGGCAGCGACGGATCGAAGGTCTCCGTGCTCGGCCCGTCGAACATGCCCGACAGGTCGCCGGCGACGAGCCGGCGGAGTGCGTGCCCGACCATGCGGCCGTCTTCCGCGAGACGCCCGTCGGGGTCGTCGTCGGGTGAGGGTTCGAGGATGCGGTCGACGACCATCGGCAGGATCGGCACCTCGGCGGAGCGCACCGCGTCCGCGAGCGCCACGTCGATCGCGGTGTGCTCGACCGGCGAGAGGCGGCGGTCGAGCACGGTCTCGCTGAGCGCCCCGATCAGATCGCGGCGTCGCGCGGCCACCTGCGCCTTCCAGTCCTCGTCCGCGATACCGGCTGCCCGGTAGCCGGCATCGAGGGGATTGAGGCGTGCCGGCAGTGAGGGGCCGAGGAGGATCGCACGCCCGCCGACGGCGCGAGCGACCGAGGAATGCTCGCCCTTCGGGTCGCCGGGAACGTAGACACGCCGCCCGAACGGCAGACCCCGCGTGTAGAGCGCTTTCGCGAGCGAGCTTTTCCCGCTCCCGACGATGCCGGCGAGGATCATGTTCGGGGCGGTGATGACGCCTTGCCGGTAGAGCTCCCACGGGTCGTACACGAAGGAGCCGCCGGAGTAGAGGTCCTGTCCGACGAAGGTTCCGGCTGAGCCGAGGCCGCCTTCGGCGAGGAACGGATAGTGCCCGGCGAGCGTCGCCGAGGTGTCCTGGTGGCGCGGAAGCCGGAACTTGCCCGGCGTCCGCAGGGTCGCGGCGCCGGGTTCGCCGGCGCGGGGCAGGTAGCGGGTCGCGCGTTGCTCCTCCCGTGCGGTCTCTCGCTCCGCTCGTGCCGCTGCGGCCTGCGCGGAGCGGGCTTCGGCCTGCAATCGGACGGCGGCCTGTCGGCGCGCCTTGCGCTGGGCGCGGCGTTCTCCTTCTGGGCCGACGAGCACCGAGGTATGTAGCTGCCCCTCATCGGAGGGTTGAGGATCGGCGTGGCGGGCGGTCATGCGCCGAGCCCCCGCAGGCTCGCCCGCGTCGGATAGCTGGCACGGCCTATTCGCGGGGTGCCGAGGCGATCCGCGCGCGACGACCCCCGCACCGCCGCTGCGGGAGGAGTGGTAGGCGCGGCGTGCGCGGGCGGGTCCTCGATGCCGAGAAGCACGGGATCGGGGAGGGCATCGTGCTGGCGGTAGAGGCCGACGTGCCCCATGAAGGGGTTGTAGACCATCGTGTACACGTCGCGGGTCGCGACCCGGTCGAGCTGCCCCGTCGGGGGCTGCTCGTAGACGTACCCGTTCTCGAGCGCGGCGTCCACGGTCTCGTCGCCGAAATCGTGCCCGGCGAGTTCCTCGATCGCATGATCGGCGCCCTTGAGCGTGATCGTATCGAGTACGCGGTCGGCGTCCTCGCCCTGTAAGAAGACGACGCTCACGTACCGGTGAGGCGGCACCGCGTCGGGAAGTTCCTGCCAGGCGATGCGCGAGGCCGCCTGGGAGGCGCGGTCGAGGGCGGTCTCTGCCCGGTCGAAGATCGCGGATGCCTCCCGCAGCCTCGTGATCGCGGACTGTGCGGCTCGAGCGCCGGCCTGCCGGTCGCCGTGGTCATCGGCGGCGAGGCGCTGATGGTGGGCGATCTTCCCGGCGAGCTGCCCGGTGACGCTGGTGAGACGCCGGGTGAGGGAGAGGAGTTCGCCGACCACGTCGTACACGTCGCGGGGATGGTCGGCGGCGTGGAGGGCGTGCGCGATGCCGCGCACCGCCTCCGCCGCCTCAGCAGCATCGGCGCTCGGATCAGAGAATGTCGCCATCGCAGGACTCCTTCACAGCAGGGGCAGGTCACCAGCCAGGTGCACCAACCACGCCGCCGTCCACCCGGACCTGTGGAGTCACAGGGGGCGGCACAGCGGCAGAGCGGCTGCGGTGAAGGCTTGTGCCTGCTGGCCGACCAATCTTCTGGTTTCGCAGGAGGACTGGATCGCGGCTTGCTCGATCTGCGCGACCGCCGCATCGAGCTCGCCGGGTGTCAGTGCGGAGACGGAGACGAGGCCGACGACGCGGAGGATGCCGTGCCCGGCGGTTAACTCCGACTCTTGTTGCAGGACGTCCTGGAACTCCGCACTGGCCTGGGTGTCCTCGACTTGCCCGATCTTCCGCCGTTGCGCGGCATCGGCGATCATCTCCGTCTTCTTCTTCCGCAGGTCGCGAGCGGCCTGGTCGGCGCGCACGGGCAGGTAGTGCAGCGACAGCGAGCGGAGCACGCCGCCAGTGAGCACCAAGGGGGCGAGGAAGCCGGGGAAGGTCTGCGCGCGGGGCCATTCGCTGATCCACAGCACCGCGTGGAAGGCGCTGTCGGAGCGCAGCCGATCCCAGGATTCGTTCACCGCGACCGGGCCTGCGGTGGCGAGGTCGCGGCCGAGCGCACCGTGCCGTTCGAGCGCGGGGCCCGCGGCGGGGTCGTAGGCGGTGCGGAGGATCAGGGCGACATCGCCAGGAGTGAGCCAGCCCGCAAAGGCGAGCTCCGCGCTGCGCAGCGCGGTTTGCAGCGACTGCATCTCCTGCCGCAGTACAGCCGCCGCTCCCATCATGCCGCCGCCCGCGGAGCGAATCTGCCGGGTGGCGGCCCGCATGTCGAGCGCGAGCGAGATCGTGGTCGCGTGCCGTTCCCCGGCGGGGCCGGCGCGCTCGATGAGCTCCCGGTAGGTGGTGGCCGCCCAGGAACCATCGTCGGTGCCGTGTTCGCACCACCATTCGGCAAGCCCCGACCCCGAATCAGGCAGGGTGCGCTCCATCACCTGGATGCGAGCGATCCTGCCGGACCGGCAGGCGGCGGCGAGGACGCGACCCCACCCGGTGACTCGGCGCTGCTGCTCGGCCGGGTCGAGGAGCACGAACGCCGGATGCTGCACCCGCAGCATCACCGTCAGGGTTTGCGCGTGCGGGTCGTGGATCATCGCTGCCCCCGTCTCCGGGTCCTGCCACTCCCGCAGGGCCGCGAGGTCGCCGGGCAGGGCGAGGGTGCCGGCGGGCCGGGGCCGGATCATCCGGCGCCGGTAGCGGGTCTGCCTCGCGCGGGTGCGCATGAGCCAGCGGACGATGATCGGCGCCCACTCGATGAGCTTGCGCCCGCCGACCGGCGTCCATGCGATCGCCGCGAGCGTCAGCCAGGCAGGCGACGACCAGGCGAGCCCAGCCCCGCCGCTCGTGTAGAGTGCGACGACGACGATGAGAAGCGCGCAGGCGAGCACGATCAACTGGGCGAGCGAGAGACCGAGGAGGATGCCCCGGCGAGTCAGCCGGGAGAACTGGATCGTCTGCAACTCGAACGAGGAGCCGGTAGTCGACATGATGGATCACCTCTCCGATCCGCTGCCGGCACCGGCTGGCGGGAGCACCGCTGGGGGCTGCTGCGCCTGCGCCGTCGCCGGCGGCGGGGCCGAACTCTCGCCTGCGGAGGCGGCGTGACCGTCGGCGACCTCGCCGATCGCGCCGCCGAGCTCGGGGCCTGCGGTCGCGGCCGTTTCGATGGCCTCCTTCACGATCATGGCACCGGCGACGATCGGCCCGGCCGCAGCCGCGGCTCCGCCTGCAGCTGCCCCACCGCCCGCGCCCCCGGCTGTCGCACCGCCCGAGCTGCCTCCTGCCGCAGCCCCTTCCGCTGCCGGGGCGGC
>Ga0209369_1000956_pt1 | contig 19216 bp, 17 predicted proteins | sample EBPBio142010_DNA_FD_185865 | JGI IMG/M metagenome (GOLD analysis project Ga0209369, IMG submission 185865) | Wastewater treatment Type I Accumulibacter community from EBPR Bioreactor in Madison, WI, USA - Reactor 1_10/4/2010_ DNA (SPAdes)... | ecosystem: Engineered > Bioreactor > EBPR >... | reverse complement strand
TGCACTACGAATGCGAGCTGGCCGTGGTGATCGGCCGCCATGCCAAGCGCGTGAAGCGCAACGACGCATTGCAATACGTCGCCGGCTACACCATCGCCAACGACTACGCGATCCGCGACTATCTGGAGAACTGGTACCGGCCGAACCTGCGCGTGAAGAATCGCGACGGCTGCACGGCGCTGGGCCCCTGGCTGGTCGATGCCGCCGACGTGCCGGACCCGCATGCGCTGGAACTGCGCACCTTCGTCAACGGCACACTCAAGCAGCACGGCAACACCCGCGACCTGATCGACGACGTGCCGGCGCTGATCGAATACCTGAGCAGCTTCATGACGCTGTCGCCCGGCGACATCATCCTGACCGGCACCCCCGAAGGCGTGGTCAACGTCGAGCCCGGTGACGAGGTGGTGTGCGAGATCTTCGGGCTGGGCCGGCTGTCAAATACCATCGTCGCCGACAACTCTGCCTGAGGACGTGCATGTACTTCCTGATGATCTCGCTGCTGATGCTGGTGTTGCCGCTGGCATCGATCGTCAACGAGACGGGTCTGCGGCTGGACGTGGCGGTGGCCGGCAAGTGGTTTGTCTTCTGGATGGTGGGTGTGCGCCTGTTCGCCGCCGGGCTGCGGCAGATCCTGCAGCCGCGCTACACGGCCGAGAAGATTCTGGGCATCCAGGGTGATGCCAACCTGGTGATCGTGCGCGAACTCGGGTTCGCCAACTTCGCCTTGGGCATCGGCGGCATCGCCACGCTGGCCGCGACGTCGTGGACACCGCCGCTGGCGCTGGTCGGCGGCATCTTCTATGCAGCCGCCGGCATCCAGCACGTCCTGCACCCCGGGCGCAACAAGTTGCAGAGTTTTGCGATGGCCACGGACCTGTTCGCTGCCGTCGTGCTGCTCGGCTTCTTTGTCTGGACGCTTCGCTTCAACTGAGGTCACCGCATGCGCATCCCCCACCTGATCGACGGCAAGGCTGTCGAAAGCCGCGAATGCTTCGAGACCGTCAACCCCGCCACCCAGCAGGTGCTGGCCGAGGTGGCCGCCGGCGGCGAGGCGGAGGTGCATGCCGCGGTGGCTGCGGCCAAGGCGGCGTTCCCGAAGTGGGCGGCGACGCCCGCCGCCGAGCGCGCGAAGATGATGCACAGGCTCGGCGAGCTGATCACGAAGCACGTGGCCGAGATCTCGGCGATCGAGACCGGGGACACCGGCCAGACCATCAGCCAGACCGGCAAGCAGCTGGTGCCGCGCGCGGCCGACAACTTCCACTACTTTGCCGAGATGTGCACGCGCGTCGACGGCCACACCTACCCGACGCCCACGCACCTGAACTACACGCTGTTCCACCCCGTGGGCGTGTGCGCGCTGATCTCGCCGTGGAACGTGCCGTTCATGACCGGCACCTGGAAGATCGCGCCCTGCATCGCCTTCGGCAACACCGCGGTGCTGAAGATGAGCGAGCTGTCGCCGCTGTCCATCTCGCGCTTCGGCGAGCTGGCCACCGAGGCCGGGCTGCCGAAAGGCGTGCTGAACATCGTGCACGGCACCGGCAAGGCCGCCGGCGAACCGCTGTGCGCGCACCCCGACGTGCGCGCCATCTCCTTCACCGGCTCCACCGTCACCGGCAACCGCATCATCCGCGCCGCGGGATTGAAGAAGTTCAGCATGGAGCTCGGCGGCAAGAGCCCCTTCGTGGTCTTCGACGATGCCGACTTCGAGCGCGCGCTGGACGCGGCCGTGTTCATGATCTTCAGCAACAACGGCGAGCGCTGCACGGCTGGCAGCCGCATCCTGGTGCAGAGGAGCATCTACCCGCGCTTCGTCGAGCGCTTCGCCGAACGCGCCGCGCGCATCCGCGTCGGCGACCCGATGGACGAGCAGACGGTCATCGGCCCGATGATCAGCCCGCAGCACCTGGCCAAGGTGCGCAGCTACATCGAGCTGGGCCCGCGGGAAGGGGCCGCGCTGCTGACCGGCGGGCTGGATGCGCCCGAGCTGCCGGCCGCATTGGCCAAGGGCAACTTCGTGCGGCCCACCGTGTTTGCCGACGTGAAGAACTCGATGCGCATCGCGCAGGAGGAGATCTTCGGCCCGGTCGCCTGCCTGATCCCGTTCGACGACGAGGCCGACGCGATCACGCAAGCCAACGACATCGAGTACGGCCTGTCCAGTTATGTGTGGAGCCAGGACATCGGCCGCGCCCACCGCGTGGCCGCGGCCATCGAGGCCGGCATGTGCTTCGTCAACAGCCAGAACGTGCGTGACCTGCGCCAGCCCTTCGGCGGCACCAAGGCCAGTGGCACGGGGCGCGAAGGCGGCACCTGGAGCTACGAGGTCTTCCTGGAGCCGAAGAACGTGGCCGTGTCGCTGGGTTCGCACCACATTCCGCACTGGGGAGTCTGAGCATGGGTAAAGTCGCCCTTGCGGCCAAGATCACCCACGTGCCCAGCATGTACCTGAGCGAGCTGCCGGGCCCGCGGCACGGCACGCGGCAGGACGCGATCGACGGTCACGTCGAGATCGGGCGGCGCTGCCGTGAGCTGGGTGTGGACACGATCGTCGTCTTCGACACGCACTGGCTGGTCAACGCCAACTACCACCTGAACTGCGCGCCCCACTTCAAAGGGCTGTACACCAGCAACGAACTGCCGCACTTCATCAGCAACATGGGCTTCGAGTTCCCGGGCAACCCGCAACTCGGCAAGATCCTGGCCGCGACCGCCAACGAGCTGGGCGTGGAGACGCTGGCGCACGAGCGCACCACGCTGGGCCCGGAATACGGCACCCTGGTGCCGATGCGCTACATGAACACCGACCAGCACTTCAAGGTGGTCAGCGTGTCGGCGCTGTGCATGGCGCACTACCTGAACGACAGCGCGCGGCTGGGCTGGGCCTTCCGCAAGGCGGTCGAGGATCACTACGACGGCACGGTGGCCTTCTTCGCCAGCGGGTCCTTGAGCCACCGCTTCGCGCAGAACGGTCTGGCGCCCGAGTTCGGCTTCAAGATCTGGAGCCCCTTCCTCGAGCACCTGGACCGCGAGGTGATTCGCATGTGGCAGGCCGGTGAATGGAAGGCCTTCTGCGAGATGCTGCCCGAGTACGCTTCCAAGGGCCATGGCGAAGGCTTCATGCACGACACGGCGATGCTTATGGGCCTGTTGGGCTGGAGCGCCTACGACGCGCCAGCTGAGATCGTCACGCCCTACTTCGGCGCCAGCGGCACCGGCCAGATCAACGTGGTCTTCCCGGTGACGCCGCAGGACGGCCGCGCCATCCCCAAGCCCGTGGCGTCGGCGGCCGAGGGCTACACCAACGTCGCAACGAGGCTCTGAGATGCCGCACCTGGTGATGCTCTACACCCCGCAGCTGGATGCGGAAGCCGACTTCGACCGCCTGAGCCGCAGATTGGCCGACGCGATGCTGACGGTGCGCGACGAAAGCGGCGCGCAGGTCTTCCCCACTGGTGGCACGCGTGTGCTGGCCTACCCGGCGGCGCACTATGCCGTGGCCGACGGCAGCGGCGACTACGGCTTCATCTACTTCAACGTGCGCATGGCCAAGGGCCGCAGTGCGGCCGTGCACAAGGCCGTGGGCGAGACGCTGGCCACCACCATCCGCGAAGAGCTGGCCCCGCTGCTGGCCAAGCGCCCCGTGGGTCTGACGCTGCAGGTGGACGAGGGCCACGAGGTCTTCGACGCCAAGCTGGGCAACCTGCATCCCTTGTTCGCCAAGAAATGAATACCACTCTCGACCCGCAGACCATCGCCGCGCTGGCACGCGAGCTGTACGACGCCCGCAAGTCGCGCACCCAGCTGCGCCACTTCTCGAAGCGGCACCCCGGCATGAGCATCGAGGACGGCTACGCGATCCAGCGCGCCTGGGTGGCGCTGGAGATGGCCGACGGCCGGGTGGTCAAGGGCCGCAAGATCGGCCTGACCTCGCGCGCGATGCAGCAGTCCAGCCAGATCGACGAGCCCGACTTCGCGCCGCTGATGGACGACATGTTCTTCGCCAACGGCGGCGACATCCCGATCCACCGCTTCATCGCGCCGCGCATCGAGGTGGAACTGGCCTTCATCCTGGGCAAGCTGTTGAAGGGCCCGGGCATCACGCTGTTCGACGTGGTGTCGGCCACCGAATGGGTGACGCCGGCCATCGAGATCATCGACGCGCGCATCGAGCAGTTCGACCGCGAGACCAAGGCACCGCGCAAGGTCTTCGACACCATCAGCGACTTCGCCGCCAACGCCGGCATCGTGCTGGGCGGCCGGCCGGTCCGGCCCGACGCGGTAGACCTGCGCTGGGTGGGCGCGATGCTGTTCAAGAACGGCGTCATCGAGGAGACGGGTCTCGCCGCCGCGGTACTGAACCACCCGGCCAACGGCGTGGCGTGGCTGGCCAACAAGATCGCGCCGTACGACGAACAGCTGAACGCCGGCGAGGTGATCCTGGGCGGCAGCTTCACGCGGCCGACCACCGCGGTGGCTGGCGACACGCTGCAGGCCGACTACGGGCCGCTGGGCACGGTGAGCTTCCGGTTCGTCTGAACGCGCGCTTCGCTCTCCAGCGTCCGGTATGGGCGCATCGCAGTCTTTAGTTTCAGTCTTGCGCGGGCCGAGGACGGGGGATACGAATCCGCTCCTGTCCCCCGGGTCGGGCTGACGCCCGCCCCTCCTCCTTTACCTCGCGGATTCGTATCCCCCATCCTCGGCTGGCATCGATCGTGGTGCTCGTTGCATCGACAACAGCCAACACCTGCGCCGGGCGGTGTCTCGCTGCGTCACGATCACCCTCGCTGTACCCGGCTGAGGATGGCGGGTGTGCGAATCCGCGAGGTAAAGGAGGAGGCCGGTCGCTAGACCGGCCGGGGGACAGGAGCGGATTCGCACACCCGTCAGCCTCAGCCTACAAAGAACAATGCGAACGACCGCATAGCGCCGAGACCGGACCACGTCCCCCATCGCTATGATCGTCCGAACGGCGCCAGGCAGTGCGCCATGCAGGGAGCCTTGATGGACGTCCGAAAGGAAACCGACAGCCTGGGCGAGGTCGACGTGCCCGCCGACAAGCTGTGGGGCGCGCAGACGCAGCGCTCGCTGGAACACTTCAGCATCGGCCGGGACCTGATTCCGCGAGAGATGATCACCAGCTACGCGATCCTGAAGAAGGGCGCGGCCATCGCCAACCATGCCGACAAGCGGCTGGGCGATGAGCAGTTCAAGCTGATCGTCACCGTCTGCGACGAGATCCTGGCCGGCCAGCACCACGACATGTTCCCGCTGCATGTGTGGATGACCGGCAGCGGCACGCAGTTCAACATGAACGTCAACGAGGTCATCAGCAACCGCTGCTGCCAGCTGGCCGGCACGCCGCTGGGCAGCCATGCGCCGGTGCACCCGAACGACCACGTCAACATGGCGCAGTCGTCGAACGACTCGTTCCCGTCGGCGATGTACATCGCCACCGCGCTGAACGCCAAGCAGCGGCTGCTGCCGGCCGTGCAGGCGCTGCACGATGCCATCGCCGCCAAGGCCGAGGCGTGGAAGGACATCGTCAAGATCGGCCGCACGCACATGCAGGACGCGACGCCGCTCACACTCGGCCAGGAATGGTCGGGCTACGCCGGCCTGCTGGCCGACGGCATCGCCCGGCTGGAGACCGCGTTGCAGGGCGTGTACCAGCTGGCGCTTGGCGGCACCGCGGTGGGCACCGGCATCAATTCCGCGCCGGGCTTCGACACCGCAGCGGCCGCGCAGATCGCGCAGCTGACCGGCCTGCCCTTCGTCACCGCGCCGAACAAGTTCACCGTGCAGGGCAGCCACGACGCGCTGGTGCAGTTCTCGGGCACGATGAAGACTCTGGCGGTGTCGCTGTACAAGATCGGCAACGACATCCGGCTGATGTCCTGCGGCCCGCGCGCCGGCTTCGCCGAGCTGAACATTCCGGCCAACGAGCCCGGTTCGTCGATCATGCCCGGCAAGGTCAACCCCACGCAGGCCGAGGCGCTGACCATGGCCGCCGTGCAGGTGATGGCCAACGACGTGGCGGTGAGCTTCGGCGGCGCCAGCGGCTACCTGGAGATGAACGTCTACAAGCCGCTGATCATCTACAACATCACCCACTCGATCACGCTGATCACCGACTGCTGCACCAACTTCCGCAAGTTCCTGGTCGAGGGCACCACGCCCAACCTGAAGAAGATCGGCGAATACGTCGAGCGCTCGCTGATGCTGGTGACCGCGCTGTCGCCGGTGATCGGCTACGACAAGGCGTCGAAGATCGCGCACTACGCGATGGACAACGACCTGACGCTGAAGGCCGCGGCGCTGAAGCTGGGCTGGGTCAGCGAAGCGGAATTCGACCGCGTGGTCGACCCGGCCAAGATGGTGAAGCCCTATGTCGCCGCCGAGTGATTCCCTGCACGGCGAAGCCGCGCTGCGCCAGCAGATCGGCGCGGCGCGCTTCAACGCCGACTGGAAGAACCCCGACCACCGCGCCCGCCGGCTGCTGGCCGAATTCATCGGCACCGCGGGGCTGTGCTTCGTGCTGTCCGCCGGCGCGGCGGTGCTGGCGCTGTATGCCGGCCGGCCGCTGCACCCCTTCGAGGCCGCCTTCATCCTGTCGGCCGTGTCGGCGCTGTGGCTGGTGGCCGCGGTGTATGCGCTGGGCGACATCAGCGCGCACTTCAACCCGGCCATGACGCTGGCCTTCACCGTGCGGGGCGACATGGGCTGGCCGATGTGCGCTGCCTACATCGCGGTGCAGCTGCTGGCGGCGGTGGCCGGCTCGATGCTGGCGCGCGGCTTCTTCGGCATCGAAGGCAACCTCGCGGCCACGCAGCCGCAGGCCGGCATGGGCGTGGCCGCGGCCGGCTTCGAGGTGGTGCTCACCTTCGGCATGGTGCTGCTGGTGCTGTCGATGGCCAACGGCCCCAAGCTCAACGGCCCCTTCATTCCGCTGGCGGTGGGCGCCTACGTGATGTCGCTGGGCACCATGGGCGGGCCCTTCCAGGGCGCGGCGATGAACCCGGCGCGCGCCTTCGGGCCCGACGTGGCGCGCGGCGACCTGAGCACCTGGTGGGTCTACGTGGTTGGCCCGCTGCTTGGCGCCATGCTGGCCGTGGCGGTGGCCACCATCCTGCGCGGCCCGGCCAAGGCACAGGAGGCCCAGGCCGCGATGGGCACCCCTCTCGGAGACGGCTGAAAAACCATGCCCCTGATCAAGTACCTGACCGACATCTACCTGGAAGCCGGCGCGCGCCGCCAGCTGGCCGCCGAATGCGAGCGCATCGGCGTCAAGAAGCCGCTGATCGTCACCGACGCCGGCGTGCGCGCCGCCGGCGTGCTGCAGATGGTGCTGGACGCGCTGCCGGCCTCGATGCGTAGCGCGGTGTACGACGGCACGCCGCCCAACCCCACCGAGCCCGCGGTGCGCGAGGCGGTGGCACTGTTCCACCAGCACGGCTGCGACGGGCTGATCGCAGTGGGCGGCGGCTCGTCCATCGACTGCGCCAAGGGCGCGGCCATCGCCGCGCGGCATGACGGCCCGCTGAAGACCTACGCCACCATCGAAGGCGGCAGCCCGAAGATCGGCGAGGCCTGCGTGCCGCTGATCGCCGTGCCCACCACCGCCGGCACCGGCAGCGAGGTGGCGCGCGGCGCGATCGTCATCGTCGACGACGGCCGCAAGCTGGGCTTCCATTCGTGGCACATCCTGCCCAAGGCCGCGATCTGCGACCCCGAGCTGACCGTGGGCCTGCCGCCGGTGCTGACCGCCGCCACCGGCATGGATGCCATCGCGCACTGCATGGAAACCTTCATGGCGCCGCCCTACAACCCGCCGGCCGACGGCATTGCGCTGGACGGCCTGGCGCGGGGCTGGGCGCACATCGAGCGTGCGACGCGGCAGGGCAATGATCTGGACGCGCGGCTGCAGATGATGAGCGCGTCGGCGCAAGGGGCGCTGGCCTTCCAGAAGGGCCTGGGCTGCGTGCATTCGCTGAGCCATTCGCTGGGCGGCGTGAACCCGAAGCTGCACCACGGCACGCTGAACGCGATGTTCCTGCCGGCGGTGATCCGCTTCAACGCCGAGGCCGAGTCGATGGTCAAGGAGCGGCGGCTGGAGCGCATGGCGCAGGCCGTCGGGCTGTCGGCCGGCGATGCGCTGCCCGAGGCCATCCGCGCGCTGAACCAGCGGCTCGGCCTGCCCAGCGGCCTGGCGGCGATGGGTGTCACGCGTAATCAGTTCGACCGCGTGATCGAAGGCGCGCTTGCCGACCACTGCCACAAGACCAACCCGCGGCTGGCCAGCGCCGACGACTACCGGGCGATGCTGGAAGCGTCGCTATAGCCCGTATTCGGGAGGAAACGTATCCTCCGGGAATGGCTGTACCCACTTACGACCAGTTCATCGAACCGCTTCTGCGCTTCTTGACACGCCATCCGGATGGCGTGCCCGCCCGGGAAGCGCATGAGGCTGCGGCCCGCGCATTGGGGCTCAGCGATGAGGATCGGCAACAACTGCTGCCGAGCGGTGCCCAGCCGATGTTCAAGAATCGAGCAGGTTGGGCACACGATCGGCTGAAGCGCGCAGGCTTGTCGAGCAGTCCCAAGCGAGGTTTCTGGAAGGCAACACCAGAAGGTATCGCCTTCGCCAACTCAAATCCAGGCCCCTTCTCGCCAGAATTGGCCGAGAAGCTGGCGATGGATTACCTCGGGGTCCGACTTAAACCACCCGCCATCGCGCCGACCGGTAGCAGCGCGGCGGATTTCGCGCCGCCGCCACCGCCTCTCCCCATTGAAAGCCCCGACGACCGCCTGGCCCGAGCGGTGGAAGAACTGCGTCGAGCCGCCGAAACCGAGTTGCTCGAGACGCTGGCGACCGTTTCTCCTTCATTCTTCGAGACGATTGTTCTCGACCTGCTGCACCGCATGGGCTTCGGCGCCAGCCGTGCCGATCTTCAGCGCGTGGGTGGATCGGGCGATGGAGGCATCGACGGAGTCATCTCCCTCGACCGCCTGGGCCTGGACAAGGTGTACGTGCAAGCCAAGCGTTGGCAAGACAGCGTGGGGCGCCCGGTCCTGCAGGCTTTCTATGGCGCCTTGGCAGGACAGAAGGCGAAGAAGGGTATCTTCATCACCACTTCGACCTATACGGCCCAAGCACTTGACTTTGCCAAGTCGGTGGAGGGCATCGTGCTTATCGACGGGCAAAAGCTGGCGAGCCTGATGATCGATTGCGAACTGGGAGTCTCCGCGCGTACGGTCAAGATTCCCAAGATCGACGGTGATTACTTCGATGAAGAAGGCCTCTGAATGGTGAGACCACACAGAGTCAGTAGCGGACAAGCTCAGCCGTGAACCGTTGGCAGATCCCGGCTTGGCTCGAAGAAGAAGTGATCAAGCGGGACTGGCGCTGCGTCTACTGTGGCACTGCCTTCGTCGTTGGCGATCCCAACCGGGGCAGGAAAGCATCCTGGGAACACATCCTGAACGACGCCACGATCATTTCTCCTACGAACATCGCCCGTTGCTGCGTTTCCTGCAATGCCAGCAAAGGCGCGAAGCCACTGCGACTTTGGCTGGAGTCCAAGTACTGCAAACGACGCGGGATCAACTCTTCATCCGTTGCTGACGTAGTCAGATCGCATCTTCAAGCCTGTACGCCGATCGCGGATGCAGGATCGGCGTCCGATGAAGCGCAGACCGGGAAGGTGGCCGCGTCCGGCTCCAGTGGCAGCCGTAGCCCGTTCGTCAAGTAGCTGACGGTGCGGTAGAAGCCGGCCAGCATCAGCAGCTCCAACATCGCCTCTTCGCTGAAGTCGGCGCGCAGCGCCTGCCACAGCGCATCGTCCACGTCACAGTCGCGATGCAGCGCATCGCACAGCCGCAGCAGCCGCTGCTCCGCCGGCGGCCAGCAGGCATCGTCCGGCCCGCCGTGCACCAGCGAGTGCAATTGCTCGGGCGTGAAGCCGACCCGCGCGCCGAAGATCGCGACGTGCACGCCCCATTCGTATTCGGAGCGGCACAGCGCCATCGTGCGGTCGATGACGATCTCGCGCTGGCGCAGCGTCAGGTGGCCGCGGTCCAGCAGGCCGGCGGAAAAGAACTTGCGGCACAACCGCGGGTCGCGCGCCAGCGTGGTGAACAGCCGCAGCGGCGACTGGCCCGGCGGCATCGTGCGGTCCAGCCATGCCTGGATGTCGTCCGGGTACGGCGCGGCGGCGGGGGCGATGCGGGCATCCATGGTCACTCCAGTGCTACAGTTTCGATAGCACAGCATAAAGGCAGACGCTATGGAAAGTAAAGCATGGGCGCGCCGCGTGTAGGGCAGCCAGTCCGGGGCTCCAAGACCGGCCGGCCGATCATGGCCGCGCTGGACCTGCTGGGCCGGCGCAGCTGCCTGCGCATCCTGTGGGAACTGCGCAGTGGCACGGCGCTGACCTTCCGCGCACTGCAGGATGCCGCGGCCACCAACCCGAGCCTGTTGAACACGCGGCTGAAAGAGCTGCGCGAGGCCGGCCTTGTGGAACACGGGGGCGACGGCTACCAGCTCACCGCTGCCGGCACCGAGCTGCTGGCCGCGCTGCAACCGCTGTCCGACTGGGCCCAGCGCTGGGCGCGCAAGGCGGGACAGGCCTGATGCGCCCGGCGGTCGCGCCCGCTAAGCTGGCGTGCTTGTCGCCACGGAGTTCGCCATGCCGCTGACCGTCACCCCCCAAGCTGCCCCCTGCGGCGCCACCGTGCAGGGCGTCGACCTGCGCCAGCCGCTGCCGGACGCCACCGTGGCCGCCATCCGCCAGGCCTGGCTGCAGCACCAGGTGCTGGCCTTCCCCGACCAAGCGCTGTCGTTGGAGGACTTGGAGCGCGTCGCACTACACATCGGCCCCTTCGGCACCGACCCCTTCTTCGGCAGCGTGCCCGGCCATCCGCACATTGCGCAGGTGCGGCGCGATGCCGACGAGAAGACGAAGATCTTCGCCGAGACCTGGCATTCGGACTGGAGCTTCCTGCCGCAGCCGCCGCAGGCCACGCTGCTGTACGGCAACGTCATTCCGCCGGTGGGCGGCGACACGCTGTTCGCCAACCAGTACGCCGCGTGGGACGCACTGTCGCCGGCGATGCAGGCGCTGCTGCGCGGCAAGCAGGGCATCCACTCCGCCCGCCGCGGCTATGCGCGCGACGGCATGTACGGCGAGCGCGATGCCGGCCGCTCGATGGCCATCCGCTACGGCGACGACGCCATGGCCACCCAGTCCCACCCGATCGCGCGCGTGCATCCGGAAACCGGCCGCACCGCGTTGTACGTCAGCCCCGGCTACACGATCGGCATCGAGGGCCTGCCCGATGACGACGCGCAGCCGCTGCTGATGGAGCTGTTCCGCCACCAGGTGCGCGACGATTTCGTCTACCGCCACCGCTGGCAGCCGGGCATGCTGCTGATGTGGGACAACCGCTGCGTGGTCCATGCCGCCACCGGCGGCTACGACGGCCACGCGCGGCTGCTGCACCGCATCACCGTGGCCGAGGCCACAGCGGCTTAGGCCGCCGCAGCCGGCTTCAGCCGCGCTGCGCGCGCTGGCGCGCACGCCAGCCCAGCACGCCCAGGCCGGCCGTCATCAGCAGCACCGAGCCCGGCTCGGGCACGGCCGCCGCCAGCTGCGGCTGCACGGCGTTGAAGCCGACCATCTGCGCGCCGACATAGGCGCCCAGGCCACCGCATTCGTCGGGGCTGCCGCCGCCCTTGCCCGATTCCTCGCCACGGCCGCGGCCCTTGCCGGCGCCGCATTGCGCTTCGCCCTCGGCGTTGAAGTCGCCCTGGTACTTGTAGAAATCGAAACGCAGCACCACGCCGGCATCGCCCACGCCCAGCTGCAGCTCGCGCAGCTTCTTGCCCACCTCGCCGCCGGCCTGGAAGATCTCGAACTCGACTTCGGGCGCCTCGGCTTCGTCGGGCACCTTGTCGTTGTCCTTCACCAGTTCCAGCAGCTCGACATTGCCGCCCTGGTGCTTGGTCAGGATCTTCACCCAGTAGGCGTCGCCGAAGACACGGTTGTCGTCCTCGGCCTTCGGCGCCTCGATCTCGGCGCGAACCACCGGCGCCACTGCCGGCTGGCCGGGCAGCGGGGCCGGCGGCGGCACGTAGGCAAAGGCCACCGCGGGGATCGCGGCCTGCTTCGGCGTCAGCACGCCGGTGTTGGTGGGGTCGATCAGCCAGTCGTAGCTCACCTTGGCCGGCGTGCCGTAGGTGGCCACGCCGAAGTGGTCGCAGGCCAGGGTGCCGCTGTTGTATTGCGGGTTGCCGAAGGGCCAGCAGCTGTCGCCGGCATTGGCATAGGTGCCGGTGGGCGTGCCCTTGCTCCATGCGCCGTTGGCAAAGGTGGCGGCGTAGCGGATCGTCACACCCACGCCCGGCAGGTCGGTGATGCTGGGTGCGCCGTAGCGCACCACGGTCTCGGGCGGCACGCCGAAGTTGCGGTCCAGGCCGAAGACGCTGTAGATCTTCGATCGGTCGTAGCTGGAATCCTCGATGCGGATCTCGAAGCCATGGGCCGTGTAGCCGGTGTCGTTGACAGCATCGAAATTGGCCAGGCTGCCATAGACCTGCGCGATGGCAGGGGCGCAGGGGGCCAGGCAGGCGGCGGCGGCCAGGGCCAGGGTGTGGCGGGACAACTTCATCGGGTACTCCTCGGTTCGGGTGAAGGGCAGGTCGTACCCTTACAGGGCAATCTCCGGGCCACGCGAACCCCCCCGTTCTCGCCGGGCCAAAGCGGCCTGCAGGCGGCCGGAGTGGGTGATTTGCACCACCGGCCGCGTGATATGCCCCACCCAATGGGCCCCCACCATCGCCGACAATCGATGCCGTCCCCGTGGCGCGCCGCCGTCGCGCCGCAGGACACGGAACTTGCTACCTGGCAGGTGCCGCCATGAACCCGAACGCCGCCTCCGCCCGCCCCGACCGCTTCAACCTCAGCCGCTGGTTCGCGCTGACGGCGCTGTTGAGCATCACCGTGCTGGCCGTCGGCCTGGGCACGCTGCTCGACCGCTTCGTCACCCAGCGCATGCTGCAGCAGGAAGCGGTGCTGACGCAGGAGTTCGTGCAAAGCCTGGTGCAGGTGGAGAAGTCGCTGCAGGCCTACTTTGCCGACCCCTCGCGCGGGCTGGACGACGAGATCGAGACCGCCTTCCGCCACATCGCTGCGCTGCCCGACATGCTGCGCGCCAATGTCTACGACACGCAGCGGCGCATCATCTGGTCCAGCGACCGGCAGCTCATCGGCCGCAGCTTCGGCCCCAACGACGAGCTGGACGAAGCGCTGGCCGGAGAGGTGGTGGCGCATTCGGCCGCCCCGCACGGTGCCGACAAGGCCGAGCACCAGGACCTGAAGCACCCGCAGCCGATGTTCGTGGAGATCTACGTGCCGGTGCGCGATGCACAGGGTGGCCGGGTGCAGGCGGTGATCGAGTTCTACAAGAACCCCAAGGCGCTGGTGGCGGCGCTGCAGCAGCTGCGGCTGTACATCGCGCTGGGCGCGGCGGCCAGCGGCGCGCTGCTGTTCGGCGCGCTGTTCTGGCTGGTGCGCCGCGCCGACCAGACCATCCGCCGCCAGCAGCGCCAGCTGGTGGACAACGAGACGCTCACCGTCATCGGCGAGATGAGCACTGCGGTGGCCCACGGCATCCGCAATCCGCTGGCCTCCATCCGCAGCTCGGCCGAGCTGATCCCCGAAGGCGACCTGCCCCAGGCCCGCGAGGCCGCGCAGGACATCGTCGCCCAGTCCGACCGGCTGGAGGTGTGGGTGCGCGAGCTGCTGGCCTATGCGCGGCCGCTGGACGAAGCCAGCGCGCCCGTCACCTGGCAGCCGCTGGTCACGCGCTGCCTGCAGGATTTCGAGCGCGAGCTGCGCCGCCGCGGCATCCGCAGCCAGGCCGTGCTGCCCGAAGACCTGCCGCCGGTGCGCGGCAATGCGCTGCTGCTGGGCCAGGTGCTGAGCAGCCTGCTGGCCAATGCGATCGAGGCGCTGGAACGCGACGGCCAGATCACCGTGCGCGGCGACTGGGCGCGCGGCCAGCCGCAGGTGACGCTGAGCGTCGAGGACAGCGGCCCGGGCATGAACGCGGCACAGCTGGGCCGCGCCGGCAAGCCCTTCCACACCACCAAGCCGCGTGGCCTGGGCGTGGGCCTGGCGCTGGCACGGCGCGTGGTCGAGCGCTTCGGCGGCAGCCTGGAAATCGACAGCAGCCCCGGCCGCGGCACGCGTGTGCGGCTGCACATGCCGGTGGCCTGAGGACGACAACGATGGCGCATGCCGTGCTGGTGATCGAAGACGAGGAAATCCTCGCCAAGAACATCCACATCTACCTGGAGCGCCACGGCTACGAGGTGCAGGTGGCGCACAGCGCCGAGCAGGGCCTGGGCCTGCTGGAAAGCCTGCGGCCCGATGCGGTGCTGCTGGACTTCAACCTGCCGGGGCTGGACGGGCTGGAGGCGCTGTCGCGCATCCAGGCCTTCGACCCCGCGATCCGCGTGCTGATGATCACCGGCCACGGCAGCGTGGAGATGGCGGTCGAGGCGATGAAGCGCGGCGCGGTGGACTTCCTCACCAAGCCGGTGGCGCTGGGCAAGCTGCGGCTGCTGCTGGACAAGGCCATGGCCGAGGCGCGGCGCGCGCAGGCGCTGCAGTACTACCAGCAGCGCGACGCACAGGGCGGCGCCATCGACGGCCTGCTGGGCGAATCGGCGCCGATGAGCACGCTGCGCCAGACCATCGAACAACTGGTGCAGGCCGAATCGCAGCTGCGCGACGGCGATGCGCCGGCGGTGCTGGTGCTGGGCGAGACCGGCACCGGCAAGGAGGTGGTGGCGCGTGCGCTGCACTACAACGGCCCGCGCCGCGACAAGCCCTTCGTCGAGCTGAACTGCGCCGCGCTGCCGGCGCAACTGCTGGAATCCGAGCTCTTCGGCCACGAGCGCGGCGCCTTCACCGACGCGCGCGAGCGCAAGCTGGGCCTGGTGGAAACAGCCGAAGGCGGCACGCTGTTCCTCGACGAGATCGGCGACATGGACATCGCGCTGCAGGCCAAGCTGCTGAAGCTGCTGGAAGAAAAAACCGTGCGCCGCCTAGGCAGCCTGCGCGAGCAGAAGGTGGACGTGCGCATCGTCGCCGCCACGCACCGCTCGCTGGAGGCGCTGGTGCGCGAAGGCCGCTTCCGCGCCGACCTGTTCTTCCGCCTGGGCGTGGTGCAGCTGCGGCTGCCCGCGCTGCGCGACCGCGGCGACGACATCTTGCTGCTGGCGCGGCATTTCCTGCGCCTGCATGCGGCGCGCTACGGCAAGGCCGCGCCGCTGCTGACGCCCGAGGCCGAGGCGCGGCTGCGCCAGCACCGCTGGCCGGGCAACGTGCGCGAGCTGCGCAACGTGCTGGAGCAGGCGGTGCTGCTGAACAGCGGCACGCCGATCGGCGCGGCGCAGCTGGCGCTGTCCAGCCTGGGCGAGCCCGAGGCCGCGCCGGCCGTGGCACAGCCCATCGCCGCGGCAACGCCCAGCACGCTGCCCGAGATGGAACGCCAGGCGCTGCTGCAGGCGCTGCAGCTCAGCGAGGGCAACGTCACCCGCGCCGCCCGCGAGCTGGGCATCTCGCGCGATACGCTGCGCTACCGGATGGAGAAGTACGGCCTGGAAAGCCCGGCGCGGCCGCCGGCGCGCTGAGCCGCTGCTCAGGCCGGCACGGCGGCGTCCTGGCCCAGCGCCTGGCGGATGTGCGCCAGCAGCGCCTCTTCGGGATAGGGCTTGCCCAGCAGCACGCTGACGCCGGCCTGCTGCGCCTGCTCGCGGTGGCGCTCGTCGGCGGCGGTGATCATGATCACCGGCATGTGTGCGGTGGCCGCCTGGCTGCGGATGTGGCGCGTCAGCTCGAAGCCGTCCATGCCCGGCATCTCGACGTCGGTGATGATCACGTCGGGCGTCTGGGCCTGCAGCAGCTGCACCGCCTCCAGCCCGTCGTTGGCGTAACAGACCTGGTACTGGTGGGCAGCCAGCAGCCGGCCGGTCTTGATGCGCACCACCTTCGAATCGTCGGCCACCATCACCAGCGTCTGCGCGGGGCTCTTGGCCACCGGCGCGGCGACGGGCGGCGGGGCGGCCGCGGCCGCAGCCGCTTGCTCGGCCGCCAGCCGGGCCAGGGCAGCCTGCTCGGCTGCCAGACGCTCGGCCTCGACCCGCAGGCGGGCTTGTCGCTCGGCCTCGGCCCGCTCGGCCGCCAGCTGCGCGGCTTCCTCGCGGGCGGCGGCCTCGCGTTCGCGTTCCAGCGCCGCAGCGCGTTCGGCGGCCAGCCGTTGTTGTTCGGCCTGCGCGGCGGCCAGGCGCTCGGCCTCGGCGCGCAGTGCCTCCTGGCGCTGGGCTTCGGCGCGGGCCGCGGCTTCGGCAGCGGCGCGTTCGGCTTCGGCGCGGGCGGCAGCTTCGGCGGCGGCACGCTCGGCCTCGGCCCGGGCGGCGGCTTCGGCGGCGGCACGTTCGGCCTCGGCCCGTGCGGAGGCTTCAGCGGCGGCACGCTCGGCTTCGGCGCGAGCAGCAGCTTCGGCCGCCAGGCGCTCGGCCTCGGCGGCCCGGCGCGCCTGATCGGCCTGCTCAGCCTGTTCGGCGGCAAGGCGTTCAGATTCGGCTCGGGCCTGGGCGGCCGCCTCGCGTTCGGCCTCGGCGGCGGCGGCAATGCGCGCCAGTTCGGCCTGGGCTTCAGCCAGGTCGTCGACGGCAGGTTCGGGGGCGGGCGCGGTCTCGGGCGGGGCCAACGCCACCACTGCGGGCGTCACCGTGTCGGGTGCCGGCACTTCGCTGACAGGCGGCGGCGCTTCGGTCGCGCGCGGTGCGGGTGTGTCCTGCTCGGTCGGCGGGGCGCGTCGCCGCGCGGCCTGGCGCCAGGCCACCACGCCCGCCACGGCCAGGGCGGCCAGCAGCCAGATCCACAGTTCGTCCATCGGTGCGTCACCCCTGCGCTGCAGTGCCCCTCAGCATAGAGGGCTTTAGGGCCCCACGGCACGGGCAGGGGTCGGGCCGCGCGGCATATATTTCTCGAACCGGGCGGCTTCGCCCGACACAGCTGGTTGCAAAGCGGTCATGAGCACGCCCGCCGCCCTCACCCATCACGAAATCCTGGCACTGGCCGCGCCGCTGCTGCGCCGTGGCCATGCGGTGGACCTGCCCGCCTGCGACCGCGCAGCGCGGCAGATCGCCTTCAAGCCGGTGCGACGGCCGCAGGCCGACCCCCATGCGGCGCCGTTGCAGGAGACCTTGCACCTGGACTGCCGCCGCGAAGGCCGGCTGGTGCTGCAGCGCCGGCTGCAGCATCCCGCCGGGCTGCAGGCCACGCTGCAGCTGGCCGGGCCGCAGGCCGATGCGCTGCTCGATGCGCTGGAGACCGTGCCGCCGGCCAGCCAGTTCGAGCAAGGCCAGGGCTACGGGCTGGCGCGCAGCTACGAGCTGCTGGACGAGGCCAGCCTGGCCGCCCGGCCGCTGCCGCTGTTCATGAGCCTGGGCCAGGTGCAACTGCCGCTGCTGACGCTGAGCCTGAGCCTGCGCATGCCGGGCTTCCGCAGCGTGGCCGGCGACCTGACGCTGACGCCGGCCACCGGGCTGCAGCTGGCGCTGCCCGAGGACCTGCTGGCCGTGCAGGGCTGGGACTGGGCGCGGCTGGTGCGCCGCGCCGACGGCTGGACCAGCAAGCTGCGGCTGCGCGGCAAGGCGCTGCGCCGCAGCCGTACGGCCGAGGCCGCGCTGCAGCAGGTGGCGCGGCACCTGGCGCGGGTGCTGGCCGAGCCGCCGGCGCGCTACCACCAGCGCCACCGCCTGGCGCGCTGGGGCGTGATGCTGCGCCGGGGCATCCCCACCTTCACCGCGCTGGGCATGATCGGCGGCGCGCTGCTGCTGCCCAAGGTGGCCGACACGCGCTATGCCGGCGTGTGGATGGCGCTGCACTACCTGCCGATCGCGCTGCTGGCCTTCAGCTTCAGCCTGCAGGAGCTGCCGCAGTTCGAGATCCCGCGGCCGCCGAAGCGCCCGCGCGAGCCCGACTGGGCGCTGCCGCCCGCGGCCCCTGCCACCGCGGGCCAGCCGGGCCAGCCGGCCTGAGCCCCGCGGCCGGCGCGGGCCGGCCGATCATGCAGAATGCGTGCGCACAGCGGCGGTGCGCCGGCGCTGCTACACGACAACGCCTGCAGGAGACATCGCGTGATCCTGGATCTGATCCCCGAATCCGCCCGCGCCGCCGGCCTGGGCACCCTGATGAAGGGTGCCGGCAAGCTGACGCGCTTCATCCCGATCCCGCAGCCCACGCTGCTGGTGGGCCCCGGTTCCAGCGGCCGGCTGGGCCAGGCCATTGCCGGCTTCGGCCACCACAAGATCCTGATCGTCACCGACGGCATGATCGCCAAGCTGGGCCTGCTGCAACAGCTGACCGACGCGCTGGACGCCGGCGGCGCCGAGTACGCGGTGTTCGACGAGATCACGCCCGATGCGCCGATCCCGCTGATCGAGCGCGGCATCGAGGCCTTCCGCCAGCACGGTTGCGATGCCATCGTGGCCTTCGGCGGCGGCTCGTCGATGGACGCGTCCAAGGCCATCGCCGCGGCCATCGCCACCGGCAAGGGGCTGCGCGAGCTGGCCGGCTACCTGCGCTCGGGCCTGAGCAACCCGGTCAAGATCTACGCGGTGCCCACCACCGCCGGCACCGGATCTGAAGTGACGGTGGCGGCCGTGATCGCCGACCCCGAGCGCCAGGCCAAGCTGGTGATCGTCGACCCGCGGCTGGTACCGAAGATGGCCGCGCTGGACCCGACGCTGATGACCGGGCTGCCGCCGCACATCACCGCGGCCACCGGCATCGACGCGCTGACGCATGCGGTGGAGTCCTTCATCGGCCACTGGAACACGCCCTATGCCGACGGCATGGCGCTGTCGGCGGTGGGCCTGATCTTCGAGAACCTGCGCACCGCCTACCGCGACGGCAAGAACCTGGCCGCGCGCGAGAAGATGTCGCTGGCCTCCACCTACGCGGGCTTTGCCTTCACGCGGGCCAACGTCGGCTACGTGCATGCCATCGCCCACCAGTTCGGCGGCCGCTACCACACGCCGCACGGCCTGGCCAACGCCATCATGCTGCCGCACGTGCTGCGCTATTCGCTGCCGGCCGTGGCCGACCGGCTGGCGCTGCTGGCGGTGCGCGCC
>Ga0209369_1000953_pt1 | contig 19370 bp, 22 predicted proteins | sample EBPBio142010_DNA_FD_185865 | JGI IMG/M metagenome (GOLD analysis project Ga0209369, IMG submission 185865) | Wastewater treatment Type I Accumulibacter community from EBPR Bioreactor in Madison, WI, USA - Reactor 1_10/4/2010_ DNA (SPAdes)... | ecosystem: Engineered > Bioreactor > EBPR >... | reverse complement strand
GATGCCTGCAGTTCCGCTAAGGCCATGGAATCTCGCATGTCCAGGCAATATCCGAGATTGATAATGGCCCCCATCACGAACGGTTCTTTAATAACGCCCTTGGAGCTTTTGCCCCCTTCGGCACTTGATTGAGCGAATTCTAAAGCCCGCTGAGGGTTGGATTCCCAAAAGTAAATCCCATGTCCCAGCCAATCATAATCGTTTTCACTTGCCTTTAAGTGAGAGGTTTTACCCTGGAGGATGGACTCTCCCACAGATCTATCGCACCCATGAAAACCTAAAACAAACGAGGGCGGGAACTGATAACGCTCCCACCCAGATCTATTCTCGCTCATGCCTTTGAGTTGTCTTGGTCTTTGCGCTTATAGTGAGACGATAAGCGGCCGCTCTTGGTCAGGATTCCCGCTTCTTTTGCCAGCGCGATGCCCATAGCAGGATTCTGCCGGATCTTTTGAGCGTGTTCTTTCAGAACTTGTGCTTCTTCGGAGCGGGTTAAGCCGGTTGAAGGAGTTATTGATTTCTTTGTCATGGGACCTCCAAGGTGCGTAGATAGTACAGATTGATTGATTCCGACAAATATTTCAACTATATCGGCACGTGCAGCAGTTCAGCAGCTCGTTGCTTCGCAGCTTCCCCTCGGCGGTCATATTGAGCCGTGGTGGAAACATTGGCGTGGCCGGCCATCTTCTGCACCGTCGCAATATCGGCCCCAGCATCGAGCAGATCGCCAATGAAGGTGCGTCGGAAGTCGTGAGGAGATGCGTGTTTTATCCCGGCTTCCTTCGCCCGTTTCACCAGAATATCATAGACGCTTTGGGCGCTCATGCGGTTGAAAGCGATCTTGCCGCCTTTGCGGATTGGTAGGAACAGCGGCCCAGCTTCATCACCACGCACGTCGAGCCAAGTATCGAGCGCTATCTTTGCTCCATTGCTGGCATAGACGATGCGGGCTTTGTTGCCTTTGCCATGTAGGACACGGAGTTCGCCCGTCTCGCGGTCGTAGTCGCCCAGGTCGAGTGATACGGCTTCATCACGGCGAAGCCCTGCGCCATAGAGCACGGCCAGAAGCCCGGCATCACGTCGCCCGATGCTGGATTCATCTTCCCGGCATACCGCAAAGAGCGCCTGGAGCTCGCCGGAGCTGATAGCCCGGCCACTGGGCAACGTTTCACCTTTCACAGGGGTAATATCGATCGCGCGCCGATATTCCTCACTGGTGAGCAACTCCAAACGCCAGGCTGCCTTTAGAACACCGCGCAGGGCCGAAAGCATCCGGTTAGCGGTCGAGGGTGCGTAACGCTCAGCCAGGGCCGCACGAACCGCCGCAGTGTGCTGATAACGAACAACTCCCCAATCATAGGACTCGGCATCATGGCTCCCCCTGGAAAGCAGCGCCGCCACAGTGTTGAGATCGGAGAGCATGACGCGCCGGGAGCGCACGGCCAGCGATGCCAGGTAAACGGCGGCGGGATTTTCCGAAGCGGGGCGAACGACGGCCAGGCCATTATCGGTGGCGGGTAAAACGATTGCAGTGGTTTCCATAGCGATTCCCTATTAATCTTTGCAAACCTTCATTTACATAGACAAATTATACGCTATTATTTACCACTGAATGCGACTTTGTACAACCAATATGCAGAATTTGTATGATATAAATTCAATTATGTTAAGCACATGGCATCACAAGCAAGACGAGGTTTCGGAGGTAAGTGTTGATTATGCCGCTCTTAAGGAAATTGACACATGTGCCGATGTATTGTTTAAGAAAGAGAAGTTGGGAATTTTCTCTGATATTAGCGAAGGGGATTTAAAGGGTTTAGAGTTAAAACTTCGTTTTTTGCCTCAGAGATCCCTTGTCAATTCAGCGGGGATTCTTCTGGTCCTATTGTCTGGGGGATATGTTGTGAAGCTCGCTGCGAAGAAAAGTGGGGGCGTCATAATGCGGGGTCGCCCAGGGTGTATCGTTGGGCAGTCAGAAGCCCTTAATGCTCACTATGGGTTTGATGCGACAATGGATCCAGACCTGCATAATCGCTTGCTGAATGATCGAGCCGAATATGCTGAGGTGATCACAACCACAAATAGCTATTTCCTAGAAATTAGCTCAGCGGCAAGTTTCTTAACAACGCATCCTCAGCTCATTTTGAATCTGGCTGCAATAACCAATTTGCAGATGCTGTTAACATGGAGTGGTAATTCCGTCATAGACAAAAATCAAAGGGCCATAAGTGCAGTAATTCTATGGGTGTCCCGATATGGGGTCATACAAACAGAGAAAGATCCTTCATGGTATTCATGTGTTGAACCACTATCTCTTAATCAACTAGGATGGGAAATTGGTGTGGATCGGAACGGATTACGCGATTATTTAATGAAAAAAGAGGACTTTTACGAATACTTCTACGTAGAAAAAATACAGACAGAAGTGCCCGCCAAAATAAACAAGAAAAGAGCGATGGAACAGACACAGAAAGCAAAAGCACAAGTCCAACAATATAGACTTTTGGTTTCTCAAGCGTTTCTTGATGAACAAAATCTATTTCATAGGGTCCTAACATAGGATCACCTTTATTGGTAATTGTATGAAATTTGACAGGAGGGGATTTGCTTTCTTCTGGCATTGTTTGATCTGGTCCACTATGCCTTCTGTTATCCACCCGATCGACTTTCAATACGAGGAACAAACCGACGATCATAAGGAAAACTGTCAGATAATAAAGACGCTGATAAAGGGATTGGCGCTGTCTATCCTGTTTTTTATTCGATTTTTGTTCAGCGATTTGACCGAGCAAGTAGAATGTAGTAAAAGATGAAATCAGTATGATGGCGTAGAGGATCAGGGTGACATCTGTTATTTGCAAGATGGTTATGATAGCCGTTGTAATCGCCAAGATTGTTGCCGCTAAATCTAATCTCATAGTAAAACCCCCGAAGAATCGTTGCATCATATAATTTCAATGCGGAGCCATAGTACCAATGGCTATTTACTTAAGGCAATCAACCCCATAGACTTGATGAATTCTACAAGCCAATCTAAATTCCCGTAACATCCTCCCGGGGACGCTTTCTTTCACCCCAGAAACTCCGGTAATCTGAGGTTTTCGCTTACCACAGTCTCAGGTTTTGTCAGGTTCTTGGTATATAGAGATTAAAGCCTTCAAGAGCTTAGAGGAATGGGTGGATTCCAGGCGCATACCGCCCGTTCCTTAGGGAATTATCATGGCCCATCCTGCTCAAATACTCTGCGATAATGCCGGACTGACGATGAAGCAGGTTTGCAAGAAAGCTGGCCTGGCCGAATCGACCTTTAAGAGCTATGTCTCCAGTGGTGCGCCGGATTACTCAGCGCAACGTATCTGCTGGGCACTGAATTACACCTGCGACCCGATGATCTTCATTTGGGGTTATCGCAAGTGGAAAAAACTTAGGGAAGGCAGGGATGGTCCCCCTGCGGCGGGAACTGGAAACGGTTCTCGCCGCAGGCAACGCCCTGAAAACATACTCAACAACGGGGAATGAAAGCCGATGAAGACCCCAGCAGAACAAGCCCGTGAACGCGCCGGTTACATCGGCAAGCCAGGCCTAAAACGGCTAGCAAAGCGCCTGCATTATTCAGAACGCACCGTGCGGCACTACGAACTCAATGGCGGGGCTTCGGACAATTTCTGCAGACGGTGGAGTGTGGTTACAGGGGAACCCTCTCAGTTGGTTTTTTACCCACCGTCGTATTTTTCAGGGGCAGCGAAAACGCCCTCACCTCTACGGCTGGCCACCAGCCAGCAGGGAACGCCGATCCTGCGTTTAGTGGTTGGTGGCCTTCTCAGCAATACAAACTGCCCAAGTGATCGATCCTAAGACGGGAGGCATTAAATCTTATGTTATCGGTGCTCTGGAGTAAGATGACGAATGTTTACTAAACCATCCCATCTTGAATAATCAAGAGTTTTTCAAGTATGGCTACCGAGTTCTACACCGGACAAAACCACGCATAATAGCGCAAAACCTCGCACCTTTGGCGACTAAGGGGTCATGACCTTTGTAGCAATAAGTCGGTTGCAGCGCAAGAACAAATTTCAACGCACCGCACAACAACGCCATGATATACCCAGCAAGAATCGCCCGTGAACAAGCGGGACTCTCTTTAGCAGAAGCCGCCAGACAAATAAATCGCTGCTCTGCTTATCTTCGACGAATCGAATTACACGGACGTGCACCGCTTCATGTGAGTGAACGCCTTGCGGCTCTTTATGCGCGAAATGGCGCACCGTGCTCAATAGAGATTTTTTTGACACCACCATATTTAGGGGTAATTGGAGTGCCCTCGGCGACGGGCCAGGACATTGGTGACTCATGTCCAGCCCGTCGCTATCGTAAATCTCGGTCAGGGTACTAAAGATTCAATACCTCATAGGTTCAAGATACCCCATAGGTAGCCCAAATTGGCATTCCGATTGCGCCTCTCATCTTCCAGAGACTTGGGGAAGTCTTGCAGGGAACAGAAAACGTATCACTGTTCCCTGCTGCCTCGCCACTACAATACGATTCTCTCAATACAAAACGTTGGCAATTGCTCTAATGACGCAGGCGCCGGCACGATCCTGCACTCGAACCACAAATCTGGTTTATGCTCGACAACTCCAGGAATAGCGTCCAACCGATCCAAACCTGACCTCTCGCCACTAGCCTCAGAATATCCGTGCAGCGCAACAATATGCCCTACTCCTTCGACATAACCGCGCAAGCCGCACCGCTTTCCGTCTGTGTAATCGTCACAAAAATTGGATTGCGAGCTTGGCCAGCCACGCCCTAATAACTCTTAGAAAAGCAAGGAAACCGGGTAATTGGTTTTACCTCCAGGAAAAAATGAATCCGAAAATGCGCGAGACATCATCATTCTTCTTCTTCATTCTTCTTCTGCTGGATGCTATCCCCTACTACCCAGCGGCACTGGATACGGCGCGACTACATAGCAAGACTTTTGAACCAATTTTTTAAGGAAGTGTCATCTGGTCACGACGTTTGGTTGGTCTCCCAGCTTTTTTGCGTTGTTCGCTGTCCTGATACCCTAATGCTATCAGGTCACGTCTTACGGTAGAACGGCTTGGATGGAATTTATATGGACTCAACGCTGCGACAAATTCACGCTCGCTCAGCATCCCACGAGTTTCGATCAACCCCTTAATCAATATACGCCGCTGTTTATTCTCTACCCCCCTTGCACCGCCCTTAGGGAGTTTCCTTTCCTCTTCTACCTCATTTGGAACGATCTTTTCTAATCCCAACCCCCTCGCCTCCTCAGCAGACACTTGAAACCACTTGACCAAATTCTCTCGCCGAGGGGTGACGAAATCATTAGACCAGACTCCTTTGAGAATATCTGGGATCTGCACGTCGTTTGCATCACTTGGATATGGGGGACGACATCGCGCAGCCATCGTTTCGAGCGCCTCTTGTGCATCTTTAAAAGATACCCCAGCAGATTGAAGAAACTGGGCATAATATCGGATATAACGACGCCTACACCCTTTGGCCCAGCCACCACGCGATTTCTCCAGCTTTTCCACATCTTGCGCTCTGTCCGTAGCTAAAGTTTTTGGCCCATTCGCTTTTTGGGGATTTGTCGACTCAGCTCTAGGCTTTCGCGTCCATTCAAGAGATGCTCCTGAGGATGATGCAATTGAAATACCAAAGAATTCTGCGAGTTCATTAAGCGTGTAAGTCACCAATTCTCCACTTGGGAAATCACGATGAACTCTATAGACGCAAGGCTCATCGTTAACGGAATGAAGAGTTCCGGGCAGTCGCAGAAAACGTGCGGTATCCTTTGCACTATCAACAGCTAGTGCCTGCAAGCGTTCCTGTATCGCCTCATTTATACGTTTATAAAGTCCTTCCGCTGTTTTAAAACTACGTTTTCCCTTGAAAGTGACAGGAGCGTAGGCGTCCACCTCATCGCGCAAAAGCCAAAATGCATACAGCCCCCTTCCGCTTTGAGCACTGATTGAAATAGGAAGAATTATCCCGTCATGTACCATATCGATTAAGGTCATACTCACGTCATGAGCCGTCCTCCCCTTCGCGCCTTCTGCACCTACTCTGCCCACATCTATATCTGCATAGACAGCGTTCAGGTGCCGGAGATTCCACTTTTTACGCCAAACATCGGGATGCCCCGGGACTATTTTTGAATTATAGGGCGCTTTCGCCTTATATCCATTGATAGTGAAATAAGCGTCCTGTGAGAGCCATTGTGCCACCTCCGGCAACACCGTGCGAAGCTCTGCCCTGGCAATTGAGAATAAATTTTCCAACGGCCCATTCCCAATTTTTCGACTAATTCCTATCACTGAATCTTCGGCTCGGTGCAGGGCTTCAATCACTTCAAACAAATCTTCTGTGACGGGTAATTTCATTTGGGTTTCATCAGCGTTCATGCGGCCTCACTTTGCCCTTTCGGGTTTTTGCATACCCGGATTGTTGAATCCTTAAGAATCCGGGGGTTTTGGAGCTAAGGAAAAATCACCATTTTGTTGATTTTGAAACCATAGACCCCGAACTCCCTCAAATGTTGAAAAATTCAACATTTGAGATAGCTCCCACAGTGCTTTACCTGCTTGCAAAACCCTCTGTTTCAGATGAAACCCGCGAGGTTGCCGTCGATAGAAAAAGAACACCTCACTGTCATCCGATGACAGTATAGACGCTGCCGAAAGATTGAATAGCATTTGAATAGCATTTGAATATTCAAATACTAAAAAGGGGCACCCTACTCTACGCAGGATGCCCCTTTTTTATGGTGTCCGTTTTGTCACCTACGACTTGGGTAACTTATTCGGTAATAGATGATAGTGGGTAAATGATGAGTGATCCCCACTCCCCAGAACTTTCCCCTTGTGAACCAACATACCCTTACTATTAATCAGATTGCCATTCTTCTGATCGTGCCATGAACGAGATTTCGGGCAATACCTAACCTCGTTCATATATTGGATGCGCTCATTGGCCAAAAAGCATATCTCCCCTACGTCAGGCCATGATTCACCAATTTTGCTCCATCCTGATTTATCAGCTTCCTCTTGCTGTTCCAAAGAAGCGACATGCTCTTCCATGAACCACCCCCAAAGCTCTTTAACAGCAGGCGACATATTGAAGTCAAGATAGCATTCGTCATGCAGCTGCCTGTGAAACATGTCCGCCGCGCTCAAAAGTTCCACCTTCTCTCTAAGGTCATTGCCCTCGAAGATCGTCGTCAGATACTCCACGACAACCAAAGGCAACTCTTTCGGACTGTTGGCCTTCTCTACACCAAGACGCGCAAACGGCTCTAATTCCACAGCCATGGCCTGGCGGTGCATAAGATCACTGCTCAACGTCACGCGCTTTTCGTTCACCCATTCCCAAAAAGCACGCACCATCACATTACGCTCCCATTCGGCGTTATCCCAAACTCCATCCCACGTGTCGTTATCTCCCGGCATCAGCTTACCAACCTCTCGTTTCACTTTTTTGGCTTGCATCACTGCCCTCCCTGACAAATACGCTCCACAGTTCCCGGCCCGTCATTTATAAACGGCCGCCAGTGTGTCCACCAAGCGCCATCGTATTTCAGGGGATTCTCTTCATCTGCCGTGTTCTCCCATACTTCTTGCTTGGCGTTATATATAAACGCATCGGTAGAAATGAAGGCGACCCCGGCAAGCTGGCACTCTTGGCCGTCCTCGGGCACTTCTTCGCCCATCACATGCCATTTGCGATCAGGGTCGGCAACGCGCTGAGAGTGGCCTATCAGCCGTGCAGCGTTTTTGCCGATGCGCTCAAGATACGGCAGGGCTTCTTGCAGGTCACATTTGCGCGTTGCTGCGCTTACCGTTGGATCGTTGAAGAAGTTTTCAGCGACTTGCATCTCATACGAAACTCTGATGATGTTCGGGGTTCCGCAACACCGGCTATGGACTGGCACTGACTTTTCCACCATAGCGCGGAGGATTGGAACAGTTGCCCACGCTCTGCCCTCGGGCAACTCAGCGATAACGTTTCCATTTGCAATCGTAATGGGGCCGGTTACTCCAAGCTGGGCACACAGTGCTCGTATTTCGTTTTCATCTGCAGGACTTTGGACACTTTGATTCATGTTGTCTCCTATGACAATTTGGACTTGAGAAGCACTGAGTAAGCCTTTAGGATATGGCTTCAGCTTTACCAGAACTGAATTTATCTTTACCAATCCTGCTTTTACTGTCAAGTAAAATAAATATATGTTCCAAGAAATTTATTTCCTATTATGGTAAACTTATAGCCAAGTTAAGTAGTAATTAAGGAAACATGCATGCCGATTGAGAAATTAGGAATAAAGCTATACAGCTTGAAGGAAGCTGCTGAAGTCTTAGGAGTCAGCTATACGACCGCAAAGATCTATCACAGCAAAGGCCGAATTACTGGCCAACGCATCGGACGTAGCGTATACGTCTCAGAGGAAGAATTGCAGCGTTTTCTGCGTGGTGAGAAAGCATAATATTCGAGTATTCAAACATCTGAATACTCGAATACTCGAATTTTTGCATATCTGAAATGCTAATAACAGTTTGCGCGTTTAAAGGCGGCGTCGGCAAAACCACTACAGCCGTTCACCTGGCCGCATATTTCCAACGCCTATCCCCGACACTGCTCATTGATGGCGACCCCAACAGATCGGCCTCTGGCTGGGCAAAGCGTGGCTCCCTGCCCTTTCCTGTCATAGATGAGCGCCAGGCCGCCATGCACGCCCGGAATTATGAACACATCGTCATCGACACACAGGCACGTCCCACGCCGGAGGATTTACAAGCGTTGGCCGGTGGTTGCGATCTGCTCGTGCTACCAACCACGCCCGACGCCTTGGCACTGGATGCCCTCATGCAGACCGTAGACGCCCTACAGAGCCTCAAGGTAGGCAAATATAAAGTTTTGCTCACAATGGTGCCTCCACGCCCTAGCAAAGACGGTGACGACGCCCGAGAGATGCTAACCGGTGCAGGATTACCCGTTTTTCGGGCTTCTGTGCGGCGCCTGGTGGCTTTTCAGAAGGCGGCCCTGCTGGGAGTGCCGGTTTATGAATCGCGCGACCCACGGGGCGGCGTGGGCTGGATTGAATACTCAGCAGTAGGGGATGAAATCAATGAGCAAGTTTAAAGGGCTTCTCGATGCAAAGCGGGAGCAAGTTCCCACAATGGACACTTCGGAGATCGTCCTGCCAGCGGCCGGCACCGGCAGCAAGCCCGGACGGCCCAGGGCAAAGCGCAGCGACCCCAATTACGTGCAAACCAGCCCATATATCAAGAAAACCACGTTACAGGCTGTGAAGATGCAGCTCCTATCGGAAGGACAGGGCCGGGAATATTCCGAGTTGGTTGAAGAGCTATTACTTGAGTGGCTGAATACTCAGAAACCTGAAAGTTCAAAAACTTGAAATGTTGGGTATTTAGGCATCCAAGGAATGTTATGGCAAAAAATTCAAAAAAGGACTCTCTGGCAATCCCTATAGCCACTCCCACTGTAGAGCCAGAAACAGATCTTGTTATTGATCCCCTTGTTGATCTCGATGTAATGTTCGAGGCACTTAAGTGCTTAACGCCACAGCAATTAAAAAACTTGCTTACTCATAGCAAAGATGTGAGTGAACAGGATAAAGAATTCAAGATTGTTGTTTATGGTCAGTTATTCACCGCCCTCTTGTCCCTGTTAAAGCGATTGGGTGTTTACTGTCAGGAAGAGACTGAACCAGCAGCAGACGATGAAGCCGATTTATTTTCATTGGCATTGATAGCCCCACAGGTTCTCCCGGAGATATTCGATAAACCAGAAATTCCCGATGAATTAACGGTTTGGGAAATTCTTATGATCTTGATCGACTCCGGCGCACTTAAAAATCCCGAGTTGACTTTTGTTGATTTCGTATCCTACGCACGAAGATCAAGAGCCCAAGAAAAGGGCATGACGATTCGTGAACTCTTGGAATGGGCAAAAAATGATCCCGCAATTAAACGAGAGTTACGTAAACGAGAGCCCGGAACTGAACCATTTAGTGATATTCTCCGCTTCACAGGAGACAATATCTTGCGCGCAACTATTGCAGCGCTCTCATGTGCGAATGAATGGACTGGCGGTGAGGATTACTACAAAGGATTTGAGAAAGAATACTCTAATCTAAAAATTTCCGTCTCGCTGCCATACGGTGAACGCTCATCAAGTCTTTGGGAATTCCTGTGTAAAGGTGGAGCCGCCACTGTCAAAGCGCATTATGCACTTTGGGCACGCTATTATGAACAGGTTCCTGATGGGTTAGACATGCAGGATGTCGTGGTCAACGTTGATGATTTCTGCCGCGATCTAGGCTACACAAAACATGTCAATGGAGGTTATAAACCCGAAGCAAAGCGCAGGGCAATGGAATTGTTGGAAGCCCTGACGACAACAGAATTAACAGCAACTTATCAGGTGCCAGGCACCCGCAAAGGACATACCAAGCAACGTCGGCTTCGAGGAACTATTTGGCGTAGGGGATTGGAAGCAGAGGAACGAGATACTTATGAAGATTTATTTGGTCAGGCCAGAACAGGCGACCCAGGCCAGTGGATACCTCATAGTTTTTCATACTCTCCAGGGCCATGGCACGCGGATAAAGAATGGCGGCGCAATAATCGATACGTGGGGAAGATCGGCGCTGGCCTGATGCAACTGGACGTTCGCCATGACCAATGGGCCATCCTAATTGGCGGGTATTTGGGCACCCTCTCGCGCACCGGACAATATCAAAACCGTCGTTTGCGTATTTCTACGATTCTGCGCAATACAGGATTGGATAAATCCATTGGCCATAGAAAATCTCAGTTCAGAGAAAAATTTTATCGTGCACTCGACCGACTTGTAGAAAATGGAGTTATAAAAAGTTACCAGACGGATGGTTTTGATGATCGGGACGTCGATATGGAAAATCCTGATGCACTCGCTGATTATGGCTCAGCAGATCCATTTCCGCCTGGCGATTGGAGAAATCAAATTGTAGAGATCGAATATGATTTTGAAGATGACAGGAAACGTTTCGAAAAACGTAAGGCTGTGACTCTTAAAAAGAAAAAACCGGAAAAGCAAAGAAACAGCACCCCCACCCCAGCCGTGTAGTAAAAATGTTACAAAAGAGCATTACACGACTAGGGTGGTATATCTCTACCCACCTCAGCCGTGTAGTAACCCCACCCCAGCCGTGTAGTAACCCCACCCCAGCCGTGTAGTTTTTGAGTTCAAAAATGGCCCTAATAGCTTTAATAGCTTTAAGAGTGCCACTCACGCAGGAGCGTGGCGGCCTCTCAGGTAAAATTCGGGGCGTAGATCGGCGAAATGGAGGTTGTTTTCAATGGGAAATGTATTACAGACGCCAAACCCAGCACTGTTAGGGGACTTAACGGCCGAATTATTATCCCAGGAAGAGATCGCACGGATAGCCCGTGAAACGGGGAATGCGCCGGGGCCAGTGACGGGACTATCGCTCTTAGATGAAGAGATCGGGGGATTTCTGGCACGAGGGCTCCATGTTCTTTTAGCTGCACCAGGGGCCGGCAAAACTTCTCTTGCACTGCAAATCGCAGGGACGTGCGGCTGCCCGGCACTTTACGTCACGTCTGAGATGCCACGAGTGGAATTACTCCGGCGCATCGTTTCCCGAACCACTCGCACGTATTTGGGGCAGTTACGTGGGGGGAAAATGGGTGCGGATGAAATCGCGCTGCGGGTGAAAAGAGCTGCTACGGCTTGCCCGATGCTGGCGCTTTATGATGCTACTATAGCGACTGCGACAGTAGCCGATATCCAACAGAAGGCAGAGGCATTACGGCAGCGCTTTGACGCACAACATATTCTTATTGTTGTTGATTCTATGACGGATTGGGCTATGAGCACAGCTAATAGCCTCCCTGATGCCCAAGCTGACGATGAGAGAATTATTGCTGAGCGGGCGTTGAATGGCTTAAAAGCGCTGACAACGAATCTTCCTGGTGCAGTCTTGGCAATTGCTCATCGGAATAGGGCAGGGCAAAATGCCGGGGGGAGTAATAAGCTCCATGCTGCCAAGGGGTCGGGGCGCTATGAATATATTGCTGAGAGCGTTCTTGATTTGGAGCGGGATACTGGACAAGAGCCAGATGTGAATCATTGCACCGAAGCAAAGCTCACTCTTTTGAAAAATCGTCATGGTGGGGCGGGTATTGAAATTCCTCTTCGTTTCGAGGGGCGAGTACAAACCTTTACTGAGGGATGAAAAAACAAACAGGAATCTCTCTGGCTGACCTGGAAGTCTTCGATCCACAAGCGGCCCGCGGTGGTAATGAGCGCCGGTGCCGGTGCCCGATCTGCCAGGCGAAAGAGCGGTCATTTTGTTTCAATGCTATGACTGGGCTTTACACGTGCCAGCGTGCCAGTTGCGGGGCTCGCGGCAAGTTAAGCGACTTCTGGGAGGAAAAGCCCCGTCAGAATGCCCGGCAACGCGCGAGAATCGCCCTTAGCGCGGCTTTCGGGACTGTTCGGCCCCCAGAGCAGGAAGAATCCCTAAAAACGGCAACGACGGCCACGTGGCACGAAATATGGGAGCAAGGGCAGCCGATAGGTCAGCGGATGCCTGTAATGGATTACCTGGCCGGGCGAGGTTTGACGCCGGAGATCCTGCAAGCGGCGGGTGTTCGCAGCCTATCACTCTATGGTCGGGAGTGGTGTGGATTTCCCTTCGCCGATGCCCAGGGCAATGTGGTTGCATTCCAGGCGCGCGCAACGGATGCAGGGGAAAACGGGCACCGAGCGTATGGCCCAAAGAAGGCCGGCGTTTTTTGCACATCGCCGGATACCCTGAGAGCTGAAACCGTTTACATCACTGAAGCCCCGATCGATGCACTGAGCCTGGCTATGTGCGGCCGACATGCCGTTGCCCTGGGCGGTGTAGTGTTTCCGCAGTGGTTACTTAAGTCATTGGCGTTCCGTTGTGTTGCTCTGGCTTTTGATAACGACAGCAACGGGGCAGGGCGCCGGGCAGCCCAGGAAGTGGCCCCTCCGTTAATTTCGTTTGGCGCTACAGTGTTTCGCATGAAGCCCCAACGCGCGCCAGACGAACCTAAAAGCGATTGGAATCTGATGCTCAAAGAGCTGGGGCCGGGTCGCTTAACGCAATGGCTCAACTACTATGAGAGCAAAGCAGTCGTCAAATTAGGCAAGACCTGGGAACGCCCGAAATAATTTGCACAGGTATTGCAATAATTGTGAAAAAGTCTATACGCAGTAGTGTTGACAATTACTGAATATGTTATAATAGTAATAGCAATCAGGAGTTATCTTGCAAGTTACAGAGACAGACAAGCTACGCAGTGAATTGGAGCAGTTGCGCCAAGCCACCTTGTCTTTCACTGGCATTCTCAAGCAGTCGAGTGACCCTAAAGTGCAAGAAGCGGCGCACGTGCTTTATAAGCAAGCAAAGCCAAAACATAAAAATTAAATAGGCGCAAGCACAGCGTATACGTGTCCAGAGCCCCGTCACTTCGTTCCCTCTTTGGGAAGGCGAAGAGACGGGGTTTTTCATTTTTAGGCTGGCTATAAGCAAAGGAGGGCAAAGAATGGCACAGGCAGAGACGTTAGATGTGGGGCAGTTGATAACGCCCCGGCAGTTAGCCGGAGTTCTCGGGCTTGACCCTGAGACGGTGCGCCGTGCAGCTCGGGCGGGAGTTATCCCATCGGTGCAGTTTGGAGCAGCGTGGCGGTTCACGCCGGAGCATGTCCGGGAGATCAGAGCAAAGGGCTGGAAAAGAGCCCGACGTGCAGGAGCACAGGAGAGTATTTAATGTCAACCATGAACAGTGAAGTAAAAGATGAGGTCGTAGCGCCGGAATTATCACCAGCCAGAAAGCGTTTAGAACGGCAGAGTGATAGCCTTGCCACTTATGAGCCTTTTTCATTTGAAGGCGAGGCATATCACATCAAACGTTTAAGCTATGGTGGGTATGTAGCACTAGGAGCTAATCTACTTCGGGGGAATCCGAATTTCATGAAAATGCCTGAGATCGAGCAGGCAAAGGCGACCATCTCACAAGCGCTCACCGAATGCGTCTACAACGAGAGTCACGCCCCATTTTTTGGCCCGGGTGATGCAGAGGCTTATATTGATGATCCCGCCCAGTCACCGTTTATTGCCGCGCTGTATTTGCAATGTAATGTGGTTAATCCGGTAATTGCAAAAGCGAAAGCAAGAGCCTAACCAGGCGGGGGAGTCTGAGCAATGGCAATCGATATAGTCCTTCGCCTTCTGGGAAATTCTGAGTCTGCGCGCCAAGCAATTTCGGGCACTAAGGAAGAGGCAGACAAACTCACTGACAGCGTAGAAAAAGCTACCGATAGCATCGGCAAGCTGCATTCTGCTTTTGAAAACGCCCGCAATTGGGGAGCTGGAATGGCGGCGGCAGGTGCGGCAGGGATGGTGCTTGCTAACAATCTGAGCGATGCGTTTGTTGAAGCAGACCGTCTCTCAGGCCGCCTTGAATCGCTCATGCGAGGCAAGGGGTTGGCCGATGGTATCGACCAGGTGCGCGCGCTTGGTGCGGAGATCGCGGGGCTAACAGGTGGTGATGACGACGCCATCGCAACCGGTATTGCCGAGGCGGTCGCGAGCGGTCGCCTCACCTCTCTCAAACAGTATGGTATCGCTATTGACGCGGTGGGCATGTCTGCCATCGAGGCAGCAGGTAAGGTGAGTGATCAAGCAAAGTCCCAGGAAGTACTAAACCAGGTGCTTCGTAACGGAAAGATTGCCGCCGACAACCTGCGCGATGGCATGGACGAAGGCACCGCTAAGCTTGGCGAGCTTGATGTCCGTATGGGTAATCTCCAGGAGGGTTTTGGTCGTGGGGCAACAAAGATCAAAGCAGCTGTCCTGGGCGGTATTCTTGAGCCGATTTACAGCATTCTGGAAACATCGCCCGCGCTACAGGAAACCACCGGTGCTTTTCTGACGATTGGCAGTGGTGCTCTTACAGCAGGAGGTTCAGTGCTGGGCTTAGCTGCACAAATAGGCATGGCTACAGCGGCGTTTCCTGCTTTGGGCGTATCTGGCACGGCAGCTATGGCCTCTATCAGTGCGGCGTCTGTTCCTGTGATTATTGCTCTAGGACAGATATTAGCAGTCGCCCTACTTGCTGCCGCTGCTATCTACGCTCTGGATAAAGCGCTGCACTGGAAAGAAGATCGGGAATTGCAGGCAAATATTAAACGCGGCGAAGAGACCGAACGCCAGACGTACGATCATTACGTGAGGATGGAAACCAAAAAAGGTAAACCTGTAAAATCCTTCGAGAAATGGCAAGAAGACCCCAATGCCGATGATCCTAGTGGGGGAGGGGCTGCCGATATAGATAATCTCCAGCGTCAGGCAGATGCCCTTAAGACACCACCAGCCCCACCAGTGCCCCCACCTGTGTATGCAATGCCGGCAATACCTCCCATAAGAACACAGGTTGTGCCGTCCGTAGGTCCGCCCATTCCCAAAAACGAAACACCCACGCGGAACGGTTTACTACCCACTATAGGGCAATTCCTACCTGCAAAGCCATCACCGGTAGTTCCGGTAGATACCGTCACAGGCAGCAGCGGTAATGCAGCTGTTGATGGCATCCGCGCGGCGCGGGGCGGTTTTGGTTTGCTGGGGAATGGGCAGAACTCTCCTCGTGGCGGTAGTGCTTCGGGCGGCGGAGACCGGGCAGGAGGGCCTCTTGAGGTATACGCAACTACAAAAAGCTCGATCAATTCTCTCGGGCAGCAGGTCGTGAAGGTCATCGTGCCGGACATAATCGTGCGAAATGGTCGTTTAGAAACAAACGTAAATGGACTGAGGAATTAATAGGTGAAAATAATGGAATTAGAATTGAGCAAAGAAACAATGGCACGCCTGGCTAAAGAAATCGCCCGTGCGCAATTGACAGCCGCCGATGAGTTTGTCGATGAAGCCATCAAAGACTGGCCAGAGGACTTTAAACGCAAGGTGGGAGAAGTGGGCCAGCTAACGCTAGATGGCCAGGGGAACGTCCGGGTTCTTAGTGCTCAAGATCGCTATGCCGCCTACCGATCAGAGCGTATTGGGGCAGAGCGTGCGATTGAGCGAGCGAAGAGGGAGCAAGAGGAAACAGAGGCAGTAATCAAACGTTCCAAGGAAGCCCATGAGCAGAGCATCCAAGAAACGATTGCACGCAATAAAGCAGGATATGATGCGGATATGGCCCGTTGGAAAGCTGAAACTGTCATTGCCGAACAAAGCGGGCGACACCAGCCACCTGAGCCCAATCGGGAGAATTATGCACTGACAGAAGATGAAGTAATGCGAGCCGATTCGGCTGCTTATATTCACACGGTTTTTTAAAGGAGGGAGTTAGATGGCAGCAAAAGAAATTTTACAGAAGCGGGAGTGGCAGGCCAGGCAAGAAATGGCACGCCTGGCCGGTGAAGTGCAAAAGTTAAAACTCTCCATCGAGCCTTATGCCCCACAGCATCGGTTCCCAGATGTTGAACGTGTCGAGCAGTTGGAATACAACGTCCGATTGCAAAGTGTACTGATCGAGGAGATCAAGACGTTGCGGGCGAATAGAAAGACCAAAATCGCGATGAGTGTGCAGAAGCGTGCTCAATCGGGGCTGTAATTGAATCTTAGAAACGGTTTGTAAGTAAATCTTGGGAATTTGAATGCCGCGAGTTTGCACAGTTTGTAATCACCCGCAACGCCATGAGATCGATAAAGAGCTCGTGGCGGGTGGCACTAATCGGGCCATAGCGGGCCAATACCCTCCATTGACTCGCTCCGCTGTGCAACGGCATAAGGACGAGCATTTGCCTGAGAAGCTGGCGCAGGCACACCAAGCCGCTGAGGTGGCAGAGTCGGACAGCCTTCTTGCCCAGGTTAAGGCGTTGCAGGTCAAAGCAGGACAGCTGCTTGAAATGGCTGAGCAACAGGGCGACGTAAAAACAGCTCTGGCGGGAATCAGGGAATCGCGTGCCTGTGTCGAGCTGCTTGCTAAGTTGTTGGGTGAGTTGGATGAACGTCCGCAGATTAATCTGGTGCAGTCGTCTCAGTGGTTCGACATGCGCAATACGATAATGGCCGCTCTGGATCAATACCCCGAGGCAAAGCGCAAAGTTGCTGCGGCTCTATTGGCAGGGGAGGACATTTGAAGTCCGGTATTTTTGGTGATCTATCTATTGCATTGGACCCGGCGTTGATAATGAAGGCAGCCGGCCTTTTACCTGATCCCTGGCAGGCGGATCTACTGCGCAGCACGGCAGACCGGTATTTATTGCTTTGCACCCGACAGGCAGGAAAGAGCACGTCTACGGCAGCACTCGCGCTATGGGAAGCCATTTACAATGCTCCTGCCCTGGTATTGTGCTTGTCGCCTTCTCTTCGGCAATCCCAGGAATTATTCAAGAAGGTTTTATGGTTTCTGGGAGCATTTCCTCAACGGGTTCCGATTCGCAAAGAATCTGAGCTGCGGGTAGAAATGGAAAATGGCTCTCGAATAGTTGCCTTGCCAGCCACAGAGGCTACGGTGCGCGGTTATTCGGGCGTGCGGCTGCTGTTGATCGATGAGGCGTCCCGTGTAGAAGATGCGCTTTATTTCTCCGTGCGCCCGATGCTGGCCGTATCCGGTGGGCGTATTGTGGCAATGACTACGCCCTTTGGGAAGCGTGGCTTTTTCTATGATGCCTGGAACGATGCGGGGGATGATTGGCAGCGCGTGAAGATCACAGCCAACGAATGCCCGCGCATCACACAAGAATTCCTGGAGGAGGAACGTCGTGCTGTGGGTGATTGGTGGTTTCGTCAGGAATACATGTGCGACTTCGTTGATACGGTCGACCAAGTGTTTTCGTATGAGGATGTGACGAGCGCACTTAGCAGTGAAATAAAGCCGTTATTTGGAGGAATATGAACCAGCATACAGAAACTCAATATATTGTTGGGTTAGATCTCGGACAGGCCAAAGATCCAACTGCCATCTCTATCCTGGAGAAGGTTATTCCGTTCAGGGAGGAAGTGGTGCAGGTAACGCCAGTGCGCGCAGACTTTCACCAGGTGCCGGAGCCGGCCGTTTATCACTGCACGCATTTAGACCGATTCGCATTGCGCACCTCGTATCCTAAGATTGTTGACCAAGTGGCGCACGTTATGCGCGATCCCCGACTGAGAGACGCAAAGTTAATCGTGGACGCCACCGGGGTAGGGCGTCCTGTCGTGGATATGATACGTGATGCTGGTCTTTCGCCAATTGGAGTAATTATTACGGGTGGGGATAGTGAGAGCAGCGGAGAGGGGCTTTCGCGTGTCCCGAAGCGCAATCTAGTAAGCATAATTCAAATCCTCTTGCAGGAACGGCGTTTAGTCATTGCAGATGGCCTGAGCCATGCTGCAACGCTCGTAAACGAGCTTCTTAATTTCCAGGTCAAGATAAATGACAAAGCACATGATAGTTACGGCGCGTGGCGTGAGAGCGTTCATGATGACCTAGTGCTTGCCACAGCTCTGGCCGCTTGGTGGGGGGAACGGAACGGCGGTATTACTGTTGATTCCAGTGCTTGGGATTTGCTTACGTCTTTATAAGGGATTTTGCGGATATAGCCCCGCGTAGCTAAAAATATTTTCCAGAATGGAACCGTATTAAGAGTTTATGGTCTTACTTAGTGAAATGCGCTGTTGGCGGAATTGGCAGACGCGCTGGCCTGGAAATGCACTTGTGTTCAAAACGCCAGTTCTCTTATGTGGAGAGTAAGGGTTCAACTCCCTTACAGCGCATCAGGTATGGCGGAACGGTAGACGCAGTGGATTACCAATCCATACAGTGCCGGTTCGAATCCGGTTACCCGTATCGTTAAAAGCCCTCATGCATATTTAATGTATGAGGGCTTTTTTCATAAGTGCATGAATAATTAACTTATAGGGCGAAAATATCCCAGAATCGAATCGGTGTTACGGACACAAATCTGTATATGATCTTCCCTACACAAATCCGTGCCCGGGTAAAGCGGCTCGCCTTCGCGATAACCTGCTCTTATCGTATCGTAGGGACGTAGTTGCGCAGATGTTCGTATTACGTGGAGATAATTGAAAACGGCGCAGTCAAGATTTCTCACCTTAAGGGTTTTGCCGTTAGAGGGGAATTGGTCAGGTGGAGAGATTGTCCGCAGAACGTCATACGATGCCTGCAGTTCCGCTAAGGCCATGGAATCTCGCATGTCCAGGCAATATCCGAGATTGATAATGGCCCCCATCACGAACGGTTCTTTAATAACGCCCTTGGAGCTTTTGCCCCCTTCGGCACTTG
>Ga0209369_1000950_pt1 | contig 19492 bp, 12 predicted proteins | sample EBPBio142010_DNA_FD_185865 | JGI IMG/M metagenome (GOLD analysis project Ga0209369, IMG submission 185865) | Wastewater treatment Type I Accumulibacter community from EBPR Bioreactor in Madison, WI, USA - Reactor 1_10/4/2010_ DNA (SPAdes)... | ecosystem: Engineered > Bioreactor > EBPR >... | reverse complement strand
ATGATATGCAGCGCCATCGACGAATCCGAGCGGACATGGCCAGTGCCGCCGCAATGCTGGCACACCTGCATCGTGCTTTCCAGCACCGATGCGCGAATACGCTGGCGCGACATTTCCAGTAGGCCGAAATGCGAGATGCGGCCAACCTGAATGCGGGCGCGGTCGTCCTTCAGGCAATCCTTCATCTTCTTTTCGACAGCGCGATTGTTGCGCTTTTCTTCCATGTCGATGAAGTCGACGACGATCAGCCCGGCCAGGTCGCGCAGGCGCAGCTGGCGCGCCACTTCCTCGGCTGCTTCCAGATTGGTCTGGAGCGCGGTGTCTTCGATGGAATGTTCGCGCGTCGAGCGACCGGAGTTGACATCGATGGCAACCAGCGCTTCGGTCTGGTTGATTATCAGATAGCCGCCCGATTTCAGCGTCACCTGCGGCAGCAGCATGCGGTCGAGCTGGGCTTCGACGCCGTTGCGTGTGAAAATCGGCACTTGTTCACGATAAGGCTGGACCACCTTGGCATGGCTCGGCATGAGCATGCGCATGAAGTCCTTGGCCTCGCGATAGCCGTTCTCGCCGGAAACGAGGATTTCCGTGATGTCCTTGTTATAAAGGTCGCGGATCGAGCGCTTGATCAGGCTGCCTTCTTCATAGACGAGGGAAGGTGCTGTCGACTGCAAGGTCAGCGTGCGGACATTTTCCCAAAGGCGCATCAGATATTCGTAGTCGCGCTTGACTTCCGCCTTGGTGCGATTGGCGCCAGCGGTACGCAGGATCACGCCCATGCCCTGCGGCACTTCGAGTTCCTTGACGATTTCCTTCAGGCGCTTGCGATCCTGCGGTTGGGTGATCTTGCGGGAAATGCCGCCGCCACGCGCGGTGTTCGGCATCAAAACCGAATAGCGTCCGGCAAGCGAAAGATAGGTCGTAAGAGCAGCGCCCTTGTTGCCGCGCTCTTCCTTGACCACCTGCACCAGAAGAATCTGGCGACGCTTGATCACTTCCTGAATGTTGTACTGGCGGCGATTGGTACGGGCAGGCGTCGGAAGCTCCTCAAGTGCATCTTCCGAACCAACAGATTCGACCATGTCCTCTTCATGTTCGATGTCGTCCTCGTCGCCGTTATCGAGGGCTTCGGAGATCACATCGCTTTTCTGCGAAAGAGCCATGGCCGGTGTGCCGGGCACGTAATTCTCAAAAGCCGGGCCGACGGGCTCGGCTGCAGGCAATCCCTTGTCGGCTGCATTGGCCTGCGCGTCGCCATTCTGGCCGTCACGACGACCGCGACGACGGTTGCGGCGCGAACGATCGTTCCGGTCGCTGCGCTCGCTTCGTTCACTCTTGGCGCGCGGTTCGTCCTCATCGTCTTCGGCGCGTGCGGCCTTAGCTTCCGCTTCGAGCAGCGCAAGACGATCTGCTACCGGGATCTGGTAGTAGTCAGGATGGATTTCCGAGAATGCGAGGAAGCCATGGCGATTGCCACCATATTCCACGAACGCAGCCTGAAGCGAAGGTTCGACGCGGGTAACGCGTGCGAGGTAGATATTGCCTTTCAGCTGCTTCTTGTGTTCCGACTCAAAGTCGAATTCTTCAATCTTGTTGCCCCGAGTGACGATAACCCGGGTCTCCTCCGGGTGGGAGGCATCTATAAGCATTTTGTTGGACATTATTGTCTTTCCTGCCGGCGCCAAGACGCAAAACGCGTGCGCCGGACGAAACCCTGAGGGCTGTCGTGCTCACTGCGTTGCATCTGCCGGATGGTTCTGGGTTCGTCGGAAAAAAAGCTGCTGCCTCCGCGCGCGACGGCCTCGTGGCGATCACGGTCTTCAGGCTTGCAGTGGTCAGTCTTGCTTGACCCATAGCTGTTCCGAACGAAACGACCTCATATATGACCCGGAAAAGCCGGGCCGACCTCTGTGCTCTTTTCGAGCGTTGGCGACAGCGCGTAAAGATGCGCAGTCGGCCGATAGAAACGGAGGGCGGGGGAGCCACATCTCCGCTGAATTCTGTACTGGTTATCGGGGGCGACGAATGAATATGCCGCTGTTTTCACTATCATTCCTTGCGGTTCATTTTGAGAACCGGCAAACGATTCTGATAGTTCACCCAAAACCTTTCATAGCTTTTATGGCGTCGTTTGAACGATGACAAGTGCGAATATCATTTGACATTCGCATCGCAATTTCGCCGAAAGCTGAGTATAGGCCCTGTTCAAGGTCGAAATACGGCTGGAAATCCTTCCTTAACTGTAGTTTTGTACGAGTGTTTTAATGGGTATTCGGGCGAGATGGTGCAGGGGCAAGCGTGCCGGTATCGCAATTATTGATACCAGTCATTCAATGATGTTCTTGATTGTGGCAGCCGATGCATTTTCGATACGCTGAAAACGCTATGACACGATTGGCGAGTTTGCGATGCCTTCTGGCGTTGTTCGCTCTCTTGTCGATTTTGCTGTTGCAGGCTGTATCTGTTTCCGCTGCTGATCGCGTGACGTCTCCATTATCAGCACTGACTTTCCGGATGGCCGGCGACGATCTGCGAACGCGCATTGTTGTCATGTTCGATCAGGAGCCAAAGCTGTCGACCCTGCTTCTGGATAATCCACATCGTCTGGTTGTCGACCTGCCTGAGACGCGGTTTGGTTTTGATGAAAAAAGTCTCGAAGCCCGAGGACTGGTATCCCGAGTTCGTTACGGGCTGGTGGGCAAGGGTCGTTCACGCCTCATCCTGACATTACGCGGTCCGTTCAAGGTCGAGGATCTCCGTGTTCTGAAAAATGACAGCGCATCGGGCTATCGCCTTGTGGCCGATATCGTTGCGACTTCGGATCGCGAATTTGCAGATCAGCTCAAGGGGCGCGAGGAAATAACAAGTTCCACGGATCGCAGTGAAAAGCCTGTTCAGGCCGCATCCCAGAGCACGCCTGCCACGCGTCCGTTTACCGTTATGATCGATCCCGGTCACGGTGGTATCGATAGCGGTGCGGAAAGCCTGAGCGGCATCAAGGAAAAAGACCTGACCCTCGCTTTCGGACAGGAGCTCAGAGATCGTCTGGCGCAGGACAAGAATATCAAAGTTCTCATGACGCGTGATGACGACACCTTCTTGCGACTTTCAGAACGGGTGCGGATTGCGCGTCAGCACGAAGCGGATTTGTTCATTTCCATCCACGCCGATACGATCAATCAGCATGATATTCGCGGTGCGACGGTCTACACAATTTCCGACAAGGCATCGGACTCCGTTGCGCGCGCCATGGCTGAGCGTGAAAACAAGTCTGACACCCTTGCAGGTGCGGCGCCTGAGGAGCAGCCCGAGGTCACCGACATTCTTCTCGATCTGACGAGACGCGAAACGCATACATTCTCGCTGAGCTTTGCCGAGAAGGTGATTCATTCGCTGCAAGGACAAGTGAATCTCATCAATAATCCGCATCGCTTTGCCGGTTTTCAGGTGCTGCGTGCGCCGGATGTGCCGTCCGTCTTGATCGAAATTGGATATTTGTCCAATGCCGAGGACGAAAAGCTGATCAGCAATCCTGAATGGCGCAAGAAGCTTGCAGACCGGCTGGCGATTGCGATCAGGGCTTTTGAAGCCTTGAAGCATCCCGCAAGCGTGAGCAAAGGGTAGGGACCTGAAAAGTGGAGATGTCCCACTTGGAGTTACATGCACTTCAGCTTATAAGATGCATGCTTGCAACAGTTTTGTGGATTTTCGTCGTGCAGACGAAAGTGACCGCGTTAAATTGGTAAAAACACGTAAACCATCTTGCCTTTGACTCATTTGCTGGTCACTAAGCCAGTAGTTGCCATACGGCATAATTGGGTTAAAGGGTTGGCTGTTCGTGCTTTGACCCTTATCATGTGAATAATCTGAAGGCAGGATTCCGCATTTATGGTAAGGCTTATCGGATATTTCTTCGGGATCGGAACGGTGCTGATGCTCCTCGTGGCAGGTGGCGTCGCCCTTTACGTCGGAAGTCTCACGAAGGATTTGCCAGATTACGAGGTGCTCGCAAAATACGAGCCGCCCGTCATGACGCGTGTTCACGCCTCGGACGGTAGTCTGATGTCGGAATTCGCGCGCGAGCGCCGTCTTTATATTCCTATTCAGGCCGTGCCGAACCGTGTGAAAGCCGCTTTCGTTTCGGCTGAAGACAAGACCTTCTACGAACATCATGGTCTCGATTTTGCGGGTCTCGCCCGCGCCATGATAACGAACGTCAAGAATATGGGCTCTGGTCGTCGCCCGGTTGGCGCATCCACGATCACGCAGCAGGTTGCGAAGAACTTTCTTCTGACGTCCAAGCAGACCTATGATCGCAAGATCAAGGAAGCCATCCTGGCGATGCGCATCGAGCAGGCCTACTCGAAGGACCGCATTCTCGAGCTCTATCTCAACGAAATCTTCTTCGGTCTTGGTTCCTACGGTATTGCCAGCGCTGCTTTGACCTATTTCGACAAATCGGTCGGTGAACTTTCCATCGCAGAGAGCGCTTATCTCGCAGCCCTGCCGAAAGGTCCGAACAACTACCATCCTTTCCGCCAGCCCGAGCGCGCTATCGAGCGCCGCAACTGGGTGATCGACCGGATGAGCGAAAACGGCTACATCACCGCCGAAGAAGCGACGGAAGCCAAGAAGCAGCCGCTCGGTGTGAAGGAACGTTCAGACGCCCATTATGTGTTCGCGTCGGAATATTTCACCGAGGAAGTGCGCCGCCAGATCATCCAGAAATACGGTGTCGATGCGCTTTACGAAGGCGGTCTTTCTGTTCGCACCACGCTGAACCCGACCTTGCAGGTCGAGGCTCGCAAGTCCCTGCAGGCGGCATTGCTTCGTTATGATGAGGCGCGTGGCTGGCGCGGTCCCATGAAGAATGTCGAGCTTGGCAATGACTGGGGTACGGCCTTCGGTGACATGCAGTCCTACGCGGACGTGCCGGAATGGCAGCTTGCGATCGTGCTCAATGTTTCTGCCGCTGGCGCAGATATTGGTCTGCAGCCGCCGCTTGAGGCATCAGGCTCGCGCAGCAAGGAGCGCAAGCGCGCATTCATCGCCGCTGACGATATGAAGTGGGCCATGCGTGTCGTGAATATTGGTGGCAAGCGCACTAGCGCCAAGTCGCCGGAAGGCGTTCTGAAGGCGGGAGACATTGTCTATGTCTCCAAGGAAGGTGATTCCCGTTTCCGTCTCCAGCAGCCGCCGAAGCTTGAAGGTGCGCTCGTTGCCATGGACCCGCATACTGGCCGTGTTCTGGCCATGGTTGGCGGTTTCTCCTATGCGGAATCGGAATTCAACCGCGCAACACAGGCCTATCGTCAGCCCGGTTCTTCGTTCAAGCCGTTTGTTTATGCTGCGGCTCTCGACAATGGCTATACGCCTGCTTCCGTTGTTCTGGACGGCCCGCTGGAAGTCAATCAGGGTGGTACGCTCGGCGTCTGGGCGCCGAAGAATTATTCCGGCAAGTTCTCCGGTCCTTCTACGCTGCGCTACGGTATCGAACAGTCGCGTAACGTCATGACTGTGCGTCTTGCACAGGACATGGGCATGAAACTTGTAGCCGAATATGCCGAACGCTTCGGTATCTACGACAAGATGCTGCCGGTTCTTTCGATGGCGCTTGGTGCCGGCGAAACGACTGTTCTGCGCATGGTGACCGCATATTCCATCATTGCGAATGGCGGCCAGAGCATAACGCCGTCGATGATCGACCGCATTCAGGACCGCTACGGCAAGACGGTCTTCAAGCACGATGCCCGCCAGTGCGAGGGCTGCAATGCACAGGATTGGGCAAATCAGGATGAGCCGACGCTGATCGACAATCGCGATCAGGTACTTGATCCGATGACCGCCTATCAGATCACCTCGATGATGGAAGGCGTCGTTCAGCGCGGTACAGCGCAGATCTTGAAGAGCCTCGACCGTCCGATGGCTGGCAAGACCGGTACGACAAACGACGAAAAGGATGCCTGGTTTGTCGGCTTCACGCCCGATCTCGTAGTCGGCGTCTTCATGGGTTACGATACGCCGACGCCGCTCGGTCGCGGCAATACCGGTGGTGGTCTGGCAGCGCCTGTGTTCAAGTCGTTCATGGAACAGGCTCTGGTCGGGACGCCGAAAGTCGATTTCCGCGTACCGGAAGGCATGACGGTCATCGCTATCAACCGCAAAACCGGCATGCGCGCCAATCAGGGCGATCCGAATGTGATCATGGAAGCGTTCAAACCGGGGACGGGTCCATCGGACAGCTATTCGGTTATCGGTATGGATTCCTTCCGCGAAGGTTCTCCGGTTGCACCACAGTCGCCGCAGGCAACACGTGCGATCAACTCGGGATCTGGCGGACTTTACTGACCGGGAAAGCAGGGCTTTGCCCTTTACACCGCGCCGCGTGCTGACTATGGTCCGCGGCGCTTGGGCTATTCGTCCATGCCCGAAAGTCTGGGCCTCGTAACGACCGGTTCAGCTTCTCAAATAAATAGAATGATAATGAAGGAACGATTTGCCCATGCGCGCGGAAATCGAGACGCTGGTTGACGAAATCCAGCAGGCCATAAGCCTGCTGAGGAGGCATCTTTGACTGGGATCAGGCGATAAAACGTCTCGGCTATCTCAATCAGAGAGCCGAAGATCCCACGCTTTGGAATGATGCCCAGGAAGCCCAAAAGCTGATGCGCGAGCGCCAGCAACTGGAAGATAGCATCAATGGCATCAACCATCTGAAGCAGACGCTGAACGACAGCATCGAACTTATCGCCATGGGCGAAGAAGAGGACGACAAGTCGATCATTCAGGATGCGGAAAACACCATCCGCGAACTGAAGCAAGAGATCGACCGTCGCCAGATCGATATGCTGTTGTCGGGCGAAGCCGACGCGAACGACACCTATGTCGAAGTGCATGCCGGTGCTGGTGGTACGGAAAGCCAGGACTGGGCGTCGATGCTCCTGCGCATGTATACGCGCTGGGCCGAGCGTAACGGCCGCAAGGTCGAAGTGATGGAAGTGCACGAAGGCGAAGAAGCGGGCATCAAGTCCGCGACCATTCTCGTCAAGGGGCACAATTCATACGGCATGATGAAGACCGAATCGGGCGTCCATCGCCTGGTGCGAATTTCGCCCTATGATTCCAACGCCCGCCGTCATACGTCCTTTGCCAGCATCTGGGTTTATCCTGTCATCGATGACAATATCGATGTGCAGGTTACGGAAGCGGATGTTCGCATCGATACCTACCGCGCTTCGGGCGCGGGCGGCCAGCACGTCAACACCACCGATTCGGCAGTGCGTATCACACATATTGCGACCGGAATCGTGGTGCAGTGTCAGGCGGAACGCTCACAGCACAAGAACCGCGAAAAGGCTTGGTCGATGCTGCGCGCTCGCCTCTATGAAGAGGAACTGAAAAAGCGCGAAGCAGCGACGGATGCGGCGAATGCCACCAAGACCGAAATCGGTTGGGGACACCAGATTCGCTCCTACGTCCTGCAGCCTTATCAGCTCGTCAAGGATCTGCGTACCGGCGTTGAAAGCACCAACCCCCAGGAAGTGCTGGATGGCTCTGTTACGCCGTTCATGGAAGCCGCACTTGCCCACCGAATTCAGGGTGGCGGCGAAATGATCGACGATATCGACTGATCATTCGCAAACATGCGTACAGAAAGCGAAACCCGGCCTTTGGCCGGGTTTTCTCGTTTCAGAGGCTCAGAGCAATGGTTCTATCTGTTTGCCTGCCTTGAGGAAATTGACCGGATTGATCGCCCGGCCGTTTTCGCGGACTTCATAGTGCAGATGACTGCCGGTGGAACGTCCGGAACTTCCTGCCTCGCCGACAATGACTCCCGCGGCAACCTGTTGACCGTCGCGTACCAGAACGCGGCTCAGATGGGCAAAACGGGTCGAGAATCCATTACCATGATCAATTTCGACCATATTGCCATATCCGCCAAAGCGACCTGCCTTTACAACCTTGCCCGCTGCGGTGGACTTCACCGTCTGACCGTATGCCGCACGAAAGTCGATACCGGAATGAAACGCAGCCGTCCCTAGAAATGGATCACGGCGCACGCCGAACAGGCTGGTAACGGGTTTGCCCGGAGCCGGATTGGCCAGGGGCAGGGCGCTTACGCGTTTGCGTACCTGATCAAGCCGATCAAGCGCGCTGTCGAGATTGCGCAATTGCATGTCGAAATCATTGACCACCATACCGGGCGACGAAACCGGGATAAGCGGCCCGCCCATTGCAACAGCCGCATCGGCAGGCGTTTCGATACGCAGCCCGGCGGCGTTCAAAGTATCGAGGATGCTGTCGGCCTTTTCATAGGCGGCGTCAGCCAGAACACGCACCTTGCCATTCTGCTCGCTTTCGATGCGATGAAGGTTCTGGGTGATCGTGGCCAATATCTTGTCGGAAGTCTCAAGTGTCGATTCACCCGAAAGTCCGCCAGAAAGACGCAGCCCTATGGAGCCGGCATCGGCGCGGCGATCAGGCTTTCCTGCAGGTGTCTTTCCGGGTACGGGACCGGTAATGATCGGGTCTACACCTGGATATTCACGTCCTGCCAGCGCGTCATCGGGGATAAGCTGGCTATGCTGCTCCTGATCAGGCACGCCTTCCGCCGGCATTTCCGGCATTGGCTGCAATTGCGAAGCTCGTTCCAGCAGAGGTGCGAGTTTTCCGTCGCGCGCATTCAGCGTTTGCTGGCGCTGCATCAGTTCGGCGACCTTGTTCTCCATCACCTGCTGATCGAGCATTTGACGGCTGGTGATGCGATCAACCTCGGTGCGAAGGGCTGAAATGCGGTCCTCATAGAGCTGCTGGTTGCGGGCATGGCGCGCAATACCGGCGCTCATCAGGTCGTCGCGAAGCACCAGATAGGCAGTTGCTCCCAGATACCCGGCCGAAAGCGCCAGAAACGCAGCACCCCCAAGAGCGGCCATCCATGGACGAAATGTGAAATGGCTGATCTTTTCGCCGCGCGCAATAATCAGGACAGGCAGTTCCTTGCGCTCTCCGAACACCTTTTTCGTCGATGTCTTTGCCTGATTCCCAGTCATGCCAGCCGCATGCCCCTTCTCGATTCCCTTGTTTGATTACAACTTATTAGGGTTAACAGACCTTTACATTCGAGGCTTGCGCGGGCCATGCGAGCAGTTTTGTTTTTACTGAAGAGTTTAAAGAAACGACTAGATGGATACCGGTGATAAAGAGCGGTAGAAAGACGGCGTCAGCCCAGCTTCGGCACGTGCCAGTTCATTGAACGGTGGTTTGAGTTCGCCACGGAAATTGGCGCGAACCAGTTCGCGAAATCGCGCTGCCGGATCGATTTTGTTTCGGGCGCAGAAGAAACGAAACCATTTAGCGCCAACAGCGACATGGGTTTTCTCGTCATTGTAGATGACGTCAAGAATTGCTGCAGTCTCGTGGTCGCCGGTTTCGATCATCTTCTCAAGCAGAGATGGCGTGACATCGAGCCCGCGCGCCTCGAGTATGAGCGGCACGACAGCGAGACGGGCCTCTAGATCGTTGCGGGTCTGGTGAGCAGACTGCCAAAGCCCATCGTGGGCAGGCATATCGCCATAGTCTGCGCCAAGTGATTTGAGACGATCACGCAGCAGCGTGAAATGCCGCGCTTCGTCGTCGGCGACTTTCATCCAGCCATCGAAGAAACTGCGCGGTATTGGTTTGGCCGCAAAACGGGCAACGATGTCGAGCGCAAGATCGATGGCGTTCAGTTCGATATGGGCGAGCGCGTGCATCAGCGCAATGCGCCCGTGTTCCGTGTTGAGCGACCGCTTTTTCAACATGCGGGGAGGCACGAGTTCCGGCTTTTCAGGGCGTCCGGGACGCTCAGGCAAAGGCGGATCGAGAGGGCTGCGAACCGACAACGTGCGACCGAACCAGCGAGCAGCGGTATCTCGCGTCAGCCTGACCTTTTCGTCGAGATCGCTGGCGGATATGGCGCGGATGGCATTACCGCGCAGTGTCTGGTCGTATGATGGCTTGCGTGTCATCGCTCAAAGCGCGCGTGCGGCGTCCAGAACCGCCCCGGCATGGCCGTCGACTTTGACCTTGTTCCAGACTTGAGCGATGCGTCCTTCTGCATCGATCAGGAATGTCGTGCGTTCCACGCCCATATATTTGCGGCCATACATGCTTTTTTCAACCCACACGCCATAGGCTTCGAGCGCTACACGATCTTCATCGGCAGCAAGGTCGACGGTCAGATCGTGCTTCTTGCGAAATTTTGCATGTTTCGTCGCGCTATCGGGAGAAAGACCGATGACGCGAACGCCGACCTTGTCGAACTCCGGCTTCAGCAGCGAGAAAGCAATCGCTTCCTTGGTGCAGCCGGACGTGTCGTCTTTCGGATAGAAGTAGATGACAACCGGCTTGCCTTTGAGAGACGACAGGGAGATTTCGCCATTATCCGAAGGCAGAGTGAAATCGGGTGCCGGATCGCCAACTTGGGGATGAGCCATATCTGCGCCTTTCTTTTATGGATTAGGATGGAAACCACCTGTTACAGTCTGAGCTATCGCATTCAGGCAGGGCTTGTGCAACCATTGATGCTGGCGTCACCGCGATGTCGGTTGAAAGGCGCAAGGCTGCCTATGCATGTATGCGATGCGGACAGGAAGCAATTATAAAACAGATAATTACGATCACTTAATGAAGTAAACTCTGAAGGGTCGTATGGAATGGCACTCTTTTTCTGGCTGGGTTGTTGACAGAGAAACCGCAGAAGATCCGCTTCAGCAAGCGGGACATGAAAAGAATCGAGCGTCTCGCCGCTGACGGCGAGGGTGGCTTTTTGCCCGGCCCGGCCCGTCCGAGCCGTTCTTTTTTATCGCGCTGTTCCCATGCGATTTTGTCGATCTGTATCCTTCTGGTTCTCATAGTAGGTGCCGGTTTTGTCATCCTTCGCAGCGGTGTCGATAGCAATCTTCTGCGTGACGAAGCACAGAAAAGCCTGACGCATATTTTCGGTGAAGGTGCGTCTGCCTCCATCGGGAGTGCGGCGCTATCGCTGGATCAGGATAGTCACGTTGCGCTCGAAGCCCGTGATGTATCGATCGCTGATCCGAAACAGGGCGTCGAAATCAGCGGAATCAAATCTGTGCGCCTGGGGCTGGCGCCGTTGCCGCTTTTGACCGGCAAGGTACGTGTTGCTCAGCTCGAGGTGGATGGCGTTTCCTTTGAAATGCCAGAAACGAAAGGTCCGGGATTCTGGAAGTCCTTGCCTTACGACGAACATGGCATTGTCGATTTCGATGCGGTTTCGGGTGAGCTTTTCGCTGCCATGCGCCGCAGTCTGGAGCTTTTGCGTGCGCAGGACACGCATGTCATAGGCATTTTCAACAGCACCGTTGCATTCAAGGTTGGCGATGAACAGCAGGTTCTGGATATCGAACAGGCCCGCCTCATCGAAAATGGTGGGAAGATCGACATCACCGGCAGCGTCATCTGGAAAGGCAAGAAAATTGCACTGGATGGCAAGATCGACCGGCATGCGGGTGACAACAGTCTGGCCGGCTTCGAGCTGAATGTCCGCGATATTCCCGTTGCATTGGGTTCCCCGCCAGAAGTTTCTCCCGTCATAAATGGCAATCGTGTCAATCCGGCCCATTTCGAACTGGAAGCATCGGCACGCTTGTCCTTGACAGGATCGGCTGCCGATGGCGATCAGCCGGAACGTCTTGCAACAGAACTCGCTGTCGACGGCATAGATATGCAGCTCGGCAAGGTTGAAGACGTGCGTGGTGGTATTCGCCTTAATCTTGAACATACGGTAGGAAGCCGCAAGATCGAGATCAAGTCGTCCCGGCTGCAGCTTGGCGGAATGCAGGCACAGTTCAACGGAGCATTTGGTCCAGAACCCGAAGCTGAAAACAATACGGGCGGTCCGACATATCGCTTCGAGGTTCTGACCACTTCGGCGACGAGTATGCCATCGGAATCGACCGATCCGCCGCTATCCTTCGCAACACGGATAGCTGGGCGCTATATGGCCGACCAGAAACGCATCCAGTTTGCCAATCTCGATGTGCAGACGGAAACCGGTCGGCTCTTTGGTCAGGGAAGCATGGGCTTCGGTGCCGGTTCGCCGGAGATGATCTTCCTGCTGCGCATTCCTCAAATGCCGGTTGCAGACGCCAAGCACCTATGGCCCATCGATGTTGCGGATGGCGCACGCGAATGGGTGCTTAAAAACCTCTTTGGCGGAACTCTTAAAGACAGCCGCATCGATATTTCGCTCGCAGGCGGTCGTTTCAACGGACCCGGTCTGCCACCACCGCTGACTGGTGACGAAATCAAGGCTGATTTCAAGGTTTTCGATACACGTTTTGATGTCGTTGGAGAACTGCCGCCCGTGCGCGATGCCGATGGTGAGATATCGGTTCGTGGCGCCTATACGACCATCAAACTTTTGAAAGGCGTGGCCTACACGCCAAACAACCGTAAAGTTGATGTGTCTGACGGCACGCTCATCATTCCATGGGGGCCACAACGGCCGGTTATCGCAGAACTGGATCTCGGTGTTTCCGGTGAGGCATCGGCAATCGCTGAAATTGCCGGGAACAAGCCTATCGACGTTTTGAAGAATGTGCCGTTTCTGCCCGGCGACGTGACCGGTGATGTGAAGTCGCGCGTTAAGGTAAACTTTGCCGTTTCCAAGGATCCGCCGCCCGGCACGCTTCGCTGGAACGCTGACATTGGCTTCACCGGTCTCGACATTTCGAAGCCGATAGCCGGATCGTCCGTCAATGATGCGACAGGCAGTATCAAAGTAGATCAGTCGGCGGCCATTATTACTGCCGATGCAAAACTGGATGGTGTTCCTGCAAAAATCAGCATGGTCGAGCCCGTCAATCGTTCGGGTCCGGTCAAGCGCGAGCAGAAGGTCAAGCTGGATATCGACGACAAGACCCGTGATGCAGTCTTTCCCGGTTTGAATTCCATCTTCTCCGGCCCCATGTCTGTTGATCTTGGGATGGATGATGGCGGCAAGCGCCATGTTTCAGCCGATCTCGGCAAGACGCAGATCGATCTGCCATGGCTCGGATGGCGCAAAGGGGCAGGCATACCGGCGAAGGCAACCTTCGATCTGGTCCAGAGCGCGGACGACAAGAGCAAGATGGACATCAATAATCTTGTCTTCTCTGGCGATGCCTTTGGAGCGAAGGGCGATCTTTCCATTGCGAAAGGCGATTTTCAATCGGCGAGTTTCAGCGAGATACGCCTGAACCGAAACGATAATCTTGCAGTCAAAGCGACCAAGAGCGGCGGCGGCTATCGGGTTAATGTGCGTGGTTCGCAGTTCGATGCGCGGGCTCTGATCAAGCAGGTTTCCGACCTTGGCGAGAAGGGCAGCGGCGGCGGTAAAAGCAATAATCCGCGCGTGGTCGTGAGCGCTCAGATCGATGCAGTCAGCGGCTTTAACGGTGAAGCTTTAAGCAATGTCGCTGTCTCCTACGAGAGCGCGGGCAGCAAAGTATCGGGCGTATCGGTCAATGCTGTAACGTCGTCTGGCGAATCCTTTGTGGCAACGAACAATGACCAGGGCGATGCGCGCTCCATTTCGCTGCAATCGAATGATGCAGGAGCGGTTCTTCGGTTCTTCGATTTCTACGACAAAATGCGCGGTGGCAAGATCACGGTTGGTCTCGCCGCACAGGGCAACGGCCCATTGCGTGGTCAGATCGATGCGCGCAATTTTGCGATCATCAACGAACCGCGTCTTGCGAAAATCGTTTCCAGTTCGCCATCAAGCGGCGGCACAAGTCTCAATCAGGCCGTAAAAAGGGATATCGATGTTTCGCGCGTTGATATCGAGCGCGGTTTTTCGTTGATTGAGAAGGGCAACGGTTATCTGAACCTGTCCAAGGGTGTCGTTCGCGGTCCGACCGTCGGCACGACCTTCCAGGGAACGCTCTATGACAAGCAGGGCAATATGTCGATCACCGGCACATTCATGCCCGCCTATGGTGTCAATCGGCTGTTCGGCGAACTACCCATCTTTGGCGCGCTGCTCGGAAATGGTCGCGATCGCGGCTTGATCGGAATCACTTACAAGCTTACTGGCAGCGCCAAGCAGCCGCAGGTGGTCGTCAATCCGATCTCCGTCATCGCGCCGGGCATATTCCGCTCAATCTTTGAGTTTTGATAACAAAAAAACCGGGCGCGAGGCCCGGCTTTTTTTGGTTCAGTTGTCGCCCGTTTTATGCCGGGCGGATCAGTACATGGCGTTTCTTGCCAAGAGACAGCTTGATAACGCCCTGATCGTTCAGTGCACCAGCATCTACGGTCATGCGAGGATCGCTGACTGGTTCGTCATTGATACGTACGGCGCCACCTTCAACGTGACGGCGCGCTTCGCCATTAGTCGTGCAGAGTTCGGCCAGAACCATCAGCGCCAAAACCCCGATGCCGCTGTTCAGCGTTGCCTTGTGAACGCCGACTGTCGGAAGATTTTCCGACAGTTCGCCATCCTCAAAAGTCTTGCGCGCTGTTTCTGCGGATTCCTCGGCCGCATCGCGACCGTGGAGCATGGCCGTTACTTCCGTCGCGAGGATTTTCTTCGCTTCGTTGATTTCGACGCCTTCGAGCGCCGCCAGCTTGGCAATTTCGTCCAGCGGAAGCGTCGTGTAGAGCTTCAGGAAGCGCTCGACATCGGCGTCCTCCGTGTTGCGCCAGTACTGCCAGAAATCATAGGCGCTCAGCATTTCAGCGTTCAGCCAGATTGCGCCGCCAAGCGACTTGCCCATCTTCTGGCCCGATGCTGTCGTTAGCAGCGGCGAGGTGAGGGCATAAAGCTGCGGGGTTCCCATGCGGTGACCGAGATCGATACCGTTGATGATATTGCCCCACTGATCCGAACCGCCCATCTGCAGACGCAGATCGTAGCGTTTGCTCAGTTCCACAAAATCGTAGGCCTGAAGGATCATGTAGTTGAATTCGAGGAATGACAGCGACTGCTCACGATCGAGGCGCGTCTTCACCGAATCGAACGAAAGCATGCGATTGACCGAGAAATGACGGCCCACATCGCGCAGGAATTCCAGGTAATTGATGTTGCGCAGCCAGTCGGCATTATTGACCATCAGGGCATCGGTGGCGCTGTCACCAAAGGTGAGGTAGTTGGCGAAGACGCGCTTGATGCCGGCAATGTTCTCGGCAATCGTATCTTCGGTCATCAGCTTGCGGGCTTCGTCCTTGAAGGACGGATCGCCGACCATGCCGGTGCCGCCGCCCATCAGCGCAACAGGCTTGTGCCCGGTCTGCTGGAGCCAGTGCAGCATCATGATCTGGATCAGACCGCCCGCATGAAGGCTTGGAGCCGTAGGATCGAAGCCGATATAGGCCGTCACGGTTTCCTTGGCCAACAATTCGTCGAGGCCACTTTCATCGGATATTTGATGAATGAAGCCACGCTCGGAAAGCGTGCGAAGAAAATCGGATTTGAAACCGGACATTCCTTTTCCCTGACTGATAAGGCGAAGTTGAAACTGGTCGCAAGCGGCTGCTTGCACCCCTGTGATATGTCCGCCTTTAGCACCAATCAACCGCCAATAACAAGGAAACTCCCGAATTGATGGGTTGCGAACCAGTAATTTGGCTTCATTGCTCGTTGAGCGCATCCCCGAAAAGTGTGAAACGGTTTTCGGATAAGATGCGCGTCAGAAAACAGTTGGAGCACAGATCTGATTCAATCAGACCGAAACGCGCTCTAGTGTTGCGCCGTGTTCGAAAACAGATTGAGCACAATAACACCGGCAATGATCAATCCCATGCCGAGCACTGCCGCGAGGTCGAGCTTCTGGCCGAACACCAGCCAGCCGATCAGGGCCACGAGCGTGACGCCGATCCCGGACCAGACCGCATAGGCGATCCCGACAGGAATGCTCTTCAAGGTCATGGAAAGAAAATAGAAAGCCAGACCGTAAGCGATGACAACGATCAAGGACGGCCCAAGCCGTGTGAAGTCTTCTGATGCCTTGAGGCTAAGCGTTCCGATGACTTCGGACACTATGGCGATAGCAAGAATGGCATAAACCGGCATGTCACGCTCATGAGATGGATTTGAGAAAACGAATCATTGGATCGCGATGGTAGCATCGCATAAAAAATCCGGCGGGAGACCCGCCGGATGAGACGCTGAAAATCTGGAAAACGACAGCTGAATTTCTTGTAAGCTTAACGCAGGCGCTTCGGACGCGCTTCGACCAGTTCGCCTGCAAGGCGGCGATCCAGATACTCTGCGCAATCCTCGATGAGCTCATCGCCCTGACCGGTGAAGAAGTGGTTCGCGCCCGGAATCGTCGTCTGGGTGATCGTGATACCCTTCTGGGTTTTCAGTTTGTCGACCAGAGCCTGCACATCCTTTGGCGGCGCCACCTTGTCCTGATCGCCATGGATGATGAGACCGGACGAAGGGCAGGGTGCGAGGAAGGCGAAATCATATGTATTCGGCTGCGGCGCAACCGAAATAAAGCCTTCGATTTCCGGGCGGCGCATCAGGAGCTGCATGCCGATCCATGAACCGAACGAGTAACCGGCGACCCAGCACGTCTTGGAATCCGGATGCAGCGCCTGCACCCAGTCGAGTGCGCTTGCAGCGTCCGAAAGCTCGCCCGCACCATGATCGAATTCGCCCTGACTGCGGCCAATGCCACGGAAATTGAAGCGCAACGTGGTGAAGCCGCGCTGCTGGAACATGTAGAAGAGGTCGTAGACGATCTTGTTGTTCATCGTTCCGCCGAACTGCGGATGTGGATGAAGGATAAGCGCGATTGGAGCATTCTTTTCTTTGGAAGGCTGATAGCGACCTTCGAGGCGTCCGGCAGGGCCGTTGAAAATGACTTCTGGCATGTGTACTCCGCTCGTAACGGGAAGACCGGACTGGGGCGGCGAAACTTGACGTCGTTGGACGCCGCTTCTAGAACCGGTTGGAAATTTCGACAGACTGAAAGCGAGTTTCAGTTCCTATGGGGGCTTAATAGGCTTTTCTTGATTGAAAATTCAAGAAAATTGCGCTTCCAGAATTTTGTTTAGGAGATAGGTACGGTGAACGGGAGCGGCAAGAGGCTCTATCTGGATTATAATGCCAGTGCTCCGTTGCTTGATGAAGCACGCGAAGCGGTTATCAATGCGCTCGGCATTACCGGCAATCCATCTTCCGTGCATCGTGAAGGCCGCGCCGCGCGTGCGCTCGTCGAAGCAGCGCGCCGCAGCGTTGCAGCGCTCGTCAATGCCAGGCCAGACCATGTTTTCTTTACGTCGGGAGCAACGGAAGCCGCGTCGACGCTGCTGACACCCAATTATATGATGGGACGTTCGCCGGTCCGCCTGTCACATCTTTACGTGAGTGATACGGAACACCCTTGCATGCTGTCTGGAGGGCAGTTTGCAGCGCAGGACGTCACCGTTCTACCGGTTGATGGAAATGGCATTGTACAACTCGATGCCCTGAAAACTGCGCTTGCCGGTCATGACAAAAGCCAGGGGCTGCCACTCGTGGCCATACAGGCCGCCAACAATGAGACCGGCATCATCCAGCCGATTGCGGAAATTGCCACTATCGTGAAGGCTGCGGGCGGCATTTATATCGTCGACGCAGTCCAGGCGGCAGGACGCATTAAATTAGATATTTCAGATAATTGTGGTGATTATCTCATAATTTCTTCGCACAAGATTGGCGGCCCGAAAGGCGTCGGTGCAATTATCGCCATTTCCGACCTCATGATGCCGCGCGCGCTTGTTCGCGGCGGCGGTCAGGAAAAGGGGCATAGAGCGGGAACGGAAGCTCTGCCGCTGATCGCAGGTTTCGGTGCTGCGGCAGATACCGCTAAGACACGACTGGACGGCGAGGGCTGGTCCCCGGCGATGCGGGACAGGCTGGAGGTCGGGTTGGAGGCGATCGCCCCGGATGCGGTGATCTATGGCAAATCGGTCGGCAGATTGCCGAACACGACCTTCTTTTCCCTTGAGGAGCAAAAGGCGGAAACCGTACAGATCGCCTTTGATCTCGGCGGGATTGCGCTTTCGGCAGGCTCGGCCTGCTCGTCGGGGAAAGTAGGTCCCAGCCATGTGCTGTCGGCCATGGGACATGGAGACAGCCTCGGGGCGATCCGCGTGTCACTCGAACCAACGGCCACACCCGATCAGGTCGATGCGTTTCTCGACGTGTTCCGCAAAATTATCGAGCGTCGCGCCAAGAAGGCGTGATTGCGATTCAAAAATCGAGGCCGAGCTTCTGCTTTGCAGCGGCGATATAGCCCTCGTAGCGCGTTTTAAATTCTTCCCGCTTGGCGATATCAGCGGCGATATCGTCGGAAGCGCTGGCATTTGAAATGTTGAACTTGTCGTGGGCGTCCTGAAAAAGCTTCAGCTGATTGATGGTGCGGCCTTCGTCGTTCACCTGTTGTTCGAGAAACTTTACATAGTCCTGCAGATTTTGGGTGTTCATTATGGTCTCCCTTTCCTTTGGCTATCTATGTTCCTACATGCACAAGGCAAGGGCGGGCATGATTCTGATAGGCTGCCCGGAAATTCCAATTCTTCAAAGAAAATCAAGGCGTCAAAGCCGGGATGTGTCGTCTGCGATCGCCGTTTCATCGGACTGTTTCATTAAGTTGATCGTTTTAATCGGCATTTTTAGGGGCAAATTTGAACCCGGTGCTTGAAATTCAGTTTAGAGAGGTTTTAAAGAAGGGCCACGCACACTATATTGAGGCGGTATTGTTCAAGACATATCACCTTGACGTTTGCAACTGTCGGGCCTTGACCCCGACGAGGATGGAGAACGCCAATGCCTGCAGTGCAGGAGACCATTGACCAGGTCCGCGGCCTTGACGTGGACCAGTACAAGTATGGCTTCGAGACGACGATCGAAGCCGAGAAGGCCCCCAAGGGCCTGAACGAAGATATCATTCGCTTCATTTCCGCCAAGAAGAACGAGCCGGAATGGATGCTGGAATGGCGTCTGAAAGCCTATGAACGCTGGCTTACCATGGAAGAGCCGACATGGGCTCGCGTCGATTATCCGAAGATCGATTTCCAGGACGCATATTATTATGCGGCGCCGAAAAACCAGTCCGGCCCGAAGTCGCTCGATGAAGTTGACCCGGAGCTGTTGAAGACCTACGAAAAGCTTGGCATTCCGCTGCGCGAGCAGGAAATCCTTGCTGGCGTTCGCAAGCAGGGCGAGCCGAGCGAAATCGATGGCAATCCTTCCGACAATGTCTATGCGTCCGGCCGCGTTGCTGTTGATGCCGTGTTCGACAGTGTGTCGGTGGTTACGACCTTCAAGGAAGAACTCGCCAAAGCGGGCGTAATCTTCTGTTCGATTTCGGAAGCGATCCGCGAACATCCCGAACTGGTGCAGAAGTATCTGGCTTCTGTGGTTCCTGTTTCGGACAACTATTACGCGACGCTGAATTCGGCTGTCTTCACGGATGGTTCGTTTGTTTACGTTCCGAAGGGCGTTCGCTGCCCG
>Ga0209369_1000945_pt1 | contig 19621 bp, 20 predicted proteins | sample EBPBio142010_DNA_FD_185865 | JGI IMG/M metagenome (GOLD analysis project Ga0209369, IMG submission 185865) | Wastewater treatment Type I Accumulibacter community from EBPR Bioreactor in Madison, WI, USA - Reactor 1_10/4/2010_ DNA (SPAdes)... | ecosystem: Engineered > Bioreactor > EBPR >... | reverse complement strand
GGGCCCGACAGGCACGGCATCGCTTTCACCCGATGCAATGGCGCAATCAAGTTCTGAACGGCCTTCTTCCACCTTGGCATCGACAGGTACGCGCTCACCTGCTGCAAGGATGATGCGCATTCCGGGGCGGATTTCGTTGACCGGCAGGTAATTGCGTTCGTCATTCTCGCCGATCACCACCGCGCCGCGGCTGCCGAGCTGCGCCAGACCGCGCACGGCGGAACGGGCACGGGCGCGCATCATGTAATCGAGCGTGCGGCCGATCAGCAGGAAGAACAGCAGTGTCACCGATGCGTCGAAATAGGCGTGCTGGCCATGGTTCATCGTCTCATAAACGCTCATGCCGAAGGCAAGCGTGATTGCGAGTGCAATCGGCACATCCATGTTCACGCGTCGTGCGCGCAGTGCATTCCAAGCTGAAACATAGAAAATGCGGCCTGAATAGATCAGCGTCGGCAGGGCGATAAGGCCGGAAATCCAGTGAAACATGTCGCGCGTCGCGGCATCCGCGCCCGACCAGACCGCGACCGATAAAAGCATCACATTGCTCGAAGCAAAGGCCGCGACGCCAAGTGCGATCAGGAGCCGCGTGAAGGTCGGATCCTTGTCCTGCGCCATGTCGAAGATATGCGCTTCATAACCGAGCCTGCGCAGCGGATTGACCACATCTGGCGGCGTCTCGCCATCTTTCCAGCGCACGGTGACGCGGCGCGCCGTCAGGTTGACGCGGACATAGGCAACGCCCGCGATCTTGCCGAGTGTCTCCTCGATGTTCTTGATGCACAGGCCACAATGAACACCGGGAACCGACAGGTCGAGCTGGCGAAAGCCGTCTCCAAGCGCACGGCTTGCGACCTGCATTTCATCTACAGAGACGGCCTGAACGACGGTCGCTATCTGTGCATTCTCGACGCAGCAGCTCATAGTATCCTCCCGTCCTTCACAAGAACGCGGATGATGTGGCGATAGGGGTCTTCAAGACCGGCATCGGCATTCACTTCCATGATCCAGGCGCCTTCGCCAAGTTCCAGCGGAGCGGTCAGTATGCCGGGTTCGCGGACTGTCAGCGTGACCTTGGTGTCGTTCACATCGCCAACCGGGCGCTTGAACTCAACCGTGCCACCGGTCAGGCCAACGGCCTTGCCGTCACGATCGGCCAGCTGCCAGGTGAAGACGCCGCTTTCAAAAGCAGGCTTCGACTGCCATTGCAGCGCGGCCTGCTCCTTGCCGGTCTGTGCCTTGTCGTTGAACTCCTGACTGGCGACATAGGTGTTCTTCACCACCAGCCCGCTCCAGCTATGGATGGCATTATAGGCCATGGTCAGATTGACGGCGATAATGACACCGAAGAAAGCGAGCATGATGCCCAGCATATGCCAGCCGGTAAACGTGCCTGGAGTTTTCGACTTGATCGACATTATCTGCCCTCCGGTGCCATGAAAGTTGCCTTGTAACGTGCATGTTCCGCACCGTTTGCGTCACGCACTTCGATTTCATAGTCCTTGCGATGATCGGTAATCGCATCATGCGGCATGGTGACGAAGACACGCAATGTCTTCAGACGGTCCGGCTCCACCGGAACATCGTAATTACCGTTTGTATCCGCTGTTTCGTCTTGCACCGTCAGTGTTGCCCCCGGCAGGCCCTCAATGGAAAGGCGGAAGGTGCGCGGCGTCGGGATCATGTTGAGCAGCTTGACCGTGTAGCCATTGCGGATCGATCCGTCCGACAAAAGCACATATTGCGGCGTGCGATCATGCAACACGTTGATGCCGATGCGCTGGCGCGTCGAAAGCGAGATGACGAGTGTAAGGCCGATCAGCGCCCATACGGCGAAGTAGAACATGCTGCGCGGACGCAACACCTTCTTCCACGACAGGTTCTGCACCTTGTCCGAGAAGCTGTTCGGCGCCTTGTAGACGCGTGCCGGATCGATAGGAGCCGTGCCATTATTGGTCGCCAGCGCCATGTTGAAGTCGTAATCGGCAAGCGTTGCATAGGAGATGAGACCGCGCGGCTTGTCGATCTTGTCCATCACCGAATTGCAGGCATCGATGCACAGCGCACAGGTGATGCATTCCAGCTGCTGGCCGTCGCGAATGTCGATACCCATCGGGCAGGCAGCGACACAGGCATTGCAATCCACGCAGTCGCCCACGGTTTCGCCTGCGGCAATCGCCTTCTTGGAATGGCGTGAGCGTGGCTCGCCGCGCCAGTCATTATAGGTGACGGTGAGCGAATTTTCGTCCAGCATTGCAGCCTGAATGCGTGGCCACGGGCACATATAGGTGCAGACCTGCTCGCGCATCAGCCCGCCGAAAATATAGGTGGTGGCGGTGAGGATGGCGACGGTGAAATAGGCGACGGGTGCGGCCTGACCTGTCACGAAATCCATGAGCAGCTTCGGCGCATCGGCGAAATAGAAAATCCATGCGCCGCCGGTCAGAACACCGATGACGATCCAGACGGAGTGTTTGGCAACCCGCTTCCAGACCTTGTCGAAGGTCCAAGGTGCCTTGTCGAGTTTCATGCGCGCATTGCGGTCGCCTTCGATGGCGCGCTCGACGACCAGATAGAGATCGACCCAGACGGTCTGCGGACATGTATATCCACACCAGGCGCGGCCCGCGACGGAGGTTACAAGAAACAGGCCGAGACCCGCCATGATAAGCAGTCCTGCGACGTAGTAGAATTCCTGCGGCCAGATTTCGACAAAGAAGAAATAGAAGCGGCGATTGGCAAGATCGATCAGCACCGCCTGATCGGGCGCATAGGGACCGCGATCCCAGCGCAGCCAGGGCGTCAGATAGTAGATGCCCAGTGTAATGAGCATGACAATCCATTTGAAGCGCCGGAACTCGCCCTGCACACGCTTCGGAAAAATCTTCACCCGCGCCGCATAAAGCGACTGCCGGGTCTTGGGGGAATTGACTGCCTGAACGTCAATGCGTTCGACATCGTCTGACATTTGCCTTGCTCCTGAAGCGTGATCCCGGAAAGACAGAAGCTGGTTTCCCGGAATGATCGCACTTGCAACAATTGAGAGCGGGGTGGTTATTCGCCGTCCGTTCCAATGCAGTGGTTTGAAGTGTATCCCGACCTGCCGTTTAAGCCGGGAGCATCTGGCCCCCGCATCGGTTCCGATGCGGGGGGCAGTTATTGTTACTCACCACCGCCCAGCGAATGGACGAAGATGGCAAGCTGCTTGACGGTCGCATCGCCGAGGCGTGTTTCCCATGCAGGCATGACGCCATGCTTGGGATGCGATACCTGACGCACGATGGCGTCCTCGCCGGAACCATAGAACCAGATGGCGTCTGTCAGGTTCGGCGCACCGAACTCACGCAGGCCCTTGGCATCCGCGCCATGGCAGACAGCACAGTTTTCGGCAAACACCTTCTTGCCTTCCGGCACCATTTCCGGATTGTGCGGCGTGCCGGACAGGCTCACCACATAGGCAGCGACATCGCGAATCTGCTGTGGTTCCAGCACGTCGACAAAAGCCGGCATTTCGGAAACGCGGGTGTCGGCATCGTCCTTCGAGCGCACACCATGACGAATGGTCGTCAGAACGTCGTCGATGGAACCGCCCCACAGCCAGTCGTCATCGTTGAGGTTCGGATAGCCGGGTGCGCCCTGTGCGCCAGAACCGTGGCACTGCACGCAGTTGACGCGGAAGGCAGCAGCGCCACCGGCAATCGCATATTGGCGCAGGTTTTCATCAGCCAGAATCTCGTGCACGTCCTTGGCCTTGATCTGGTCGATAATGCCCTGGCGCTCGCTGTCGATCTTGGCGGTTTCTTCCCAGAAGGCGCCACGACTCGACCAGCCGAGCACGCCGCCGGTGGAGCTGGAAATCAGCGGCCAGGCGGGATAGGCGATGACATAGGCGATCGCCCAGAAAATGGTGGCGTAGAATGTCCACAGCCACCAGCGGGGCATTGGATTGTCGAGTTCCTTGATGCCGTCCCATTCGTGGCCGGTCGTCGCTACGCCGGTGACATCGTCAATTTGCTTGTCAGTCATTTGCGTCATCCTTGAAAGGAATGTCCTTCGCGTGGTCGGCTATCTGCTTGCTGCCTGGCCGGAAGGCGTAGAAGACGACGAAGAGGAAAAAGAGCGCCATGCCGAGCAAACCCCAGCTATCGGCGAACGTGCGCATGGTATTGTAATCCATCGCTAAATCTCCGCTTTATCTCGCTTTGGGGGACTGGTCGTAGGTCGAGAAGTCGACCAGCGTGCCGAGCATCTGGAGATAGGCGATGAGTGCGTCCATCTCCGAGATCATCTGCGGATTGCCGTCGAAATCACCGAGCTTGGCCTTGGGATAGCGGGCCTCTACACCGGAAGTATCGGCATCGGGCGTAGCCTGTGCCTTAAGATCGTCCAGCGCGCTGTCGATCATTTCCTGGCTGTAGGGCACGCCGACCGCCACATTAGCCTTCAGATTGCCAGCAATGTTGGAGGCGTCCAGCGGACGGTTCTTCAGGAAGGCGTAGCTTGGCATGACCGATTCCGGCACCACGTCACGCGGACGGACAAGGTGCTGCACGTGCCATTCGTTCGAATAGCGGCCACCGACGCGCGCAAGGTCAGGCCCCGTGCGCTTGGAACCCCACTGGAACGAATGATCGTACATGGATTCCGCAGCAAGGCTGTAATGACCGTAGCGTTCCACCTCGTCGCGGAACGGACGGATCATCTGGCTGTGGCAAAGGTAGCAGCCTTCACGCACATAGACGTCACGGCCCGCGAGTTCCAGCGGCGAGTAGGGGCGCATGCCCTCCACCTTCTCGATTGTGTTCTCGAGATAGAAGAGCGGCGCGATTTCAACGATGCCACCGACCGTGACCACGGCGAGCGATGCGATCAGCAGCAGCGTTGCGTTTTTCTCCAGCTTGGAGTGGTTCTTTAGTATCGACATAAATCACACGCTCCTTATTCGGCAGGCTGCATGGTGGTGCCAGTTGCAGGCTTCGCACCGCCCATTGGGGCTTCGTTGCGCAGATTGCCGCGAATGGTCTGATAGACGTTCCAGGCCATCACGAAGCCACCGGCGAGGTAGAGCACGCCGCCAAGCGTACGGATGACGTAATATGGGAACATGGCGAGCACGGTTTCCGCGAAGGAATAGACGAGGAAGCCCTGATCGTCGTATTCGCGCCACATCAAGCCCTGCTGGATACCGGCAACCCACATGGCCGCCGCATAGAGAACGATGCCGAGCGTCGCCAGCCAGAAGTGCCAGTTGACCATGCGGATCGAATAGAGCCGCTGGCGGTTCCACAGCTTTGGTGCGAGATAATAGACGGCGGCAAAGGTGATCATGCCGTTCCAGCCGAGCGCACCCGCATGAACGTGACCGATGGTCCAGTCCGTATAGTGCGACAACGAATTGACGGCCTTGATCGAAAGCATCGGGCCTTCAAAGGTCGCCATGCCGTAGAAGGCGATAGCTGCAACCATCAGGCGGATGATCGGATCGGTACGGACCTTGTCCCATGCGCCGGAAAGCGTCATCAGACCGTTGATCATGCCACCCCAGGACGGCATCCACAGCATGATGGAGAACACCATGCCCAGCGTCTGCGCCCAATCGGGAACGGCGGTGTAATGCAGATGGTGCGGACCAGCCCAGATATAGAGGAAGATGATCGACCAGAAGTGCACGATCGACAGGCGGTAGGAGTAGATCGGACGCTCTGCCTGCTTGGGCACGAAATAGTACATCATGGCCAGGAATGGCACGGTCAGGAAGAAGGCAACGGCGTTATGGCCATACCACCACTGCGTCACAGCATCCTGAACGCCGGAGAAAGCCGAATAGCTTTTCACGCCGAGGAAGGAGACCGGGATCGCCAGATTGTTGATGATGTGCAGCATGGCGATGGTGATGATGAAGGACAGGTAGAACCAGTTCGCCACATAGATATGCGGCTCTTTGCGCTTCAGGATCGTGCCGAGGAACACGACCAGATAGGCGACCCAGACGATGGTGAGCCAGATGTCGACATACCATTCCGGTTCTGCATATTCACGGCTCTGCGTGATGCCGAGCAGATAGCCGGTCGCAGCCATGACGATGAAGAGCTGATAGCCCCAGAATACGAACCATGCGAGATCACCGCCGATGAGGCGGGCGCGGCAAGTGCGCTGCACGACATAGAACGATGACGCGATCAGGATGTTTCCGCCAAACGCAAAAACAACCGCAGAGGTATGCAGCGGACGCAGGCGGCCAAAGTTCAGGTAAGGTTCCAGATTGAGATCTGGAAAGGCGAGCTGCGCGGCGATAACCACACCGACCAGAAAACCGGTCACTCCCCAGAAAACCGTCGCGATGACACCGTATCGGATCGGGCCGTCCATATAGGTGGACTGGTCGACCTTTTTCGGCGTCAGGCCGTAATCGGCATTTCGCATCAGAAGAATGGTGAAGATGGCCAGTGTAGCGAACAGAATCCACATATGGGTTCTGAACAGCTCATCATGGGAAAATCCGGCCAGAAGCACGGCAAAAAGTGCTCCCAGACCGGAAAGGACTGTTCCAGCGGCGTAGTTCATGAAATCCCCTCGCAGCGCATGACAAGAGCCATCTCGGATGAGACAGCAATAGCGATAGGTTTCCTATCAGCGCTTAGAGAGCAGCTGTCATTGATCTAAATCAAAGACAGCTGCCAGAAGGCCCGAAAAATAGGGAAGAGAGCCTTGCTCAGGATTCGTCAATATTCCGCTTCAGCCGGATCATGATGCGGGACGCAGTATTATGTCATTCGACAATCGTGCCCGGCACGATGATTGATGCGCTTAACCCGCCTTGTGAGCGGTTTTGCAGCTGCAATTCGCCACCCATCCGTTCTGCCGCCATTTTCACAATTGCGAGGCCAAGGCCGCTGCCGGTTTCGTTGCGATGCGCGCCGCGGAAGAAACGCTCGGTCACGTGTGGCATTTCGCTGTCGGGAATGCCAGGTCCATTATCCTCGACAGTGAGCCTGACTTTGCCCGCTTCAGCTTCGATCCGGCAGCGCACGGCGCCATCCCTGGGCGAGTGATTGACGGCATTTTCGATCAGGTTGCGGGCAGCAAGCGTGAAGAGATGCGGGGAGGGCAACTGCACCAGCGGCATGTTGTCTGGCAATTCGATGGAAATGCCGCGCTGGACTGCCAGCATCCGCATGTCGGTGGAAACCGCAACCAGAAGCTGGCACACAGGTTCGCATGCTGGTGCTTCAGTCTCATCACTGGTTTCAAGCGCTGCCAGATCCAGAAGCTGGTTGGTGAGGCGGCTGGTGCGGTCGACGCCCGCCGCGATCTGGCGCACTGCATTGGCGCGCATTTTTTCATCCTTCGCACCTTCGGCAATCTGTGCCTGCGTCTTCAGTCCGGCGAGCGGCGTCTTCAGCTCATGCGCGGCAAAGATCGCAAAGTTGCGCTCGCGCTCGCGAGCCTCTTCAACGCGATGGAAAAGCCCGTTCAGCGCGGTGACGGCGGGTGCGATCTCCTTGGGCAGGTTCTGTTCGGGCAGCGGTCGCAGATCCTGCGCCTGCCGCTTGGAAAGCACGGACGCAAGGCGGCTCAGCGGGTCGAGACCGCGTCGCACGCACAGCCAGATCATGAGCGCCAGAACAGGTAGCATCAGCAGGGCTGGCAGCACGAGGCCCGCCACGACGTTCTGCACCAGCCTCTCACGAACGCTCAGGCTGTCGCCGACCATGACACGCAGGCCGAGCTGGGTATTTTCGACAGCGAATACACGCCAGCGATCGCCCGCAACTTCCGTATCGGAAAAGCCGTTTGCGACATTGGTGAGCCGCACGCCGGGTGCACTTTCGGAACGTCCCACCAGCTTGCCGTCAAGCGCCCATATCTGACAGAACAGCTGCCGGTCATAAAGCGGAAAATCCGGCATTGGCTTCAGCGACAATTGCCCGCCGTCGCCTTCCGGGCCAACCTCCACACGGTGCTCGGTCAAAAGCGAATTGACCATGCGTGCGGCCTCCATCAGGCGCGCATCGAGTACTTTTTCAAGCTGTGACTGGGTGCTGATATGGATCCATACCACCGCGAAAAGCCAGACGAGGCAGGTAACGCCGATCAGGATGCCGGTCAGGCGGCTGCGGATGGAATTCATGCGCTTGCCCCTGCCAGACGGTAGCCGACCCCACGCACCGTTTCGATATAATCCGAACCGAGTTTCGAGCGCAGATGATGGATATGCACTTCCACTGCGTTGCTCTCCACTTCTTCCTGCCAGCCATAAAGCGCTTCTTCCAGTGAGGATTTGGAGAAGGTGGCGGTCGGCCGTTCCATCAAGGCGCGCAGGATCGAGAATTCGCGTCGGGTCAGCCTGACGGGTTCACCATGGAGAAGCACCGACATCTCCGCCGGGTCCAGTTCCACGCCGCGCCATTCAAGCAGGGCATTGGCGCGTCCGGCACCGCGTCGGGCGACAGCGCGCACGCGGGCTGCAAGCTCATGCAGGTCGAAGGGCTTGCCGACATAATCGTCGGCACCTGCATCAAGGCCGGCAATGCGCTCGGGCACTTGATCGCGGGCAGTCAGCAGCAGCACCGGTGTCTCGTCGCGGCCGCGCCGCATCGTTCTGAGGATGTCGAGGCCCGAGCCATCGGGCAGCATCAGGTCGAGCACCACGGCATGATAGTTCTGGGCGGCAAGGGCTGCTTCCGCATCGCCGCAATTGGAAACGGCATCCACGGTGAAACCGGCAAGCCCCAACCCTACGGTCAGTCCGTCGAGGAGGATCGCGTCGTCTTCTACCACGAGTATGCGCATGAGTTCCTGTTTCCGCCTTCATTGACAATTAGAAGCACACGGGCTTTTCACCGCGCCAGCTTAAGGCTGTCTTAAGGTGGCCGGAGCATTCGCCTTTTGCAACATGATCAATTTGTCCGAATCGAATTTATGCGGAAAATCGTAATGCGTTTCTTTACGGGCCTCGCTGGCTTATTCATCAGTTTGTTTCTTGCGCTCGGCCCGGCATCGGCAGCGAACCCGTTGCCAGTCGATCAGGCTTTTCGCCTGAGTGTGCTGAAGGATACGGATGGCCGTCTCGTGCTGAACTGGCAGATCGCGGACGGTTACTATCTTTATCGCGATCACATCGAGGCGAAGGACGGGCAGGGAAATGCGCTTGCCGTCGATACGCAGCCCGGCCAGCCCAAGGACGATCCGAATTTCGGACGGCTTGAAGTCTATTACACCCATGCCACAGCAAGTGTGAAAGCAGATGCACTGCCGGTGGAACTGACCTATCAGGGCTGTCAGGAAGACGGCATCTGCTACCGTCCGGAAACCAGAACAGTCGATCCGGTCACGCTCGCCATATCCAGCGAAATGGGGCAGAAGGCCAAAGCGCTGACGCAGGCATCGGTATTTGCTCCAGCTGCTATGCCAACCGTTGAGCAGAATACGGCGTTTGCCCTTGCACCCGAAAAAGGCATGGTCGAAGGGCTGCTCGATCAGGGCGGCACCGGGCTGGTCATCGCGGCGTTTCTGGCTTTCGGTGTTCTGCTTGCTTTCACGCCCTGCGTTTTCCCCATTTATCCGATCCTTGCCGGAACGCTGGCCCGCGAAGGTGAAAAGCTGACGGCAAAGCGTGGTTTCGTGCTTTCCTCTGTCTATGTCGTCAGCCTGGCGCTGGGTTTTGCCTTGGTGGGGGCAATTGCTGGCTGGTCGGGGCAGAATCTGCAGATGGTGCTGCAGTCGAAATGGACTGCGCTTGCACTGGCCGGACTATTCACGCTTCTGGCGCTTTCCATGTTCGGCCTGTTCCAGATACAGCTTCCAAATTCATGGGTCAGCGCAATTTCGTCGCGTACTGGCCCCAATGGCCAGCAGCGGACAGGTTCCAAGCGGTCGGCAGCCATTCTTGGTTTCTCGTCCGTGCTGATTGTCGGCCCTTGCGTGACGGCACCGCTTGCAGGAGCGCTGCTCTACATTGCGCAGACGGCCAATGTGGCTCTGGGCGCTTCCGCGCTCTTTGCGCTCGGTATCGGCAAGGGACTTCCGCTCATTGCGTTCGCCACGCTTGGCGCTGGCACGCTTCCGCGCGCAGGCGCATGGATGGAAACGGTGAAGCAGATTTTCGGCTTCGGTTTTCTGGCAACCGCAATCTTCATGGCCGCCCCGCTTCTGCCGCCCGGCGTGGACATGGTGCTGTGGGCGCTCCTGCTTTTCGGGGCTGCAAGTTTCGCGTTTCTGAGGATTCCGGGGCGCAGCGTTGTGGCGCGCACAATAGGCACCGCAGCCTTCGTTTACGGCGTCATTTTGATGCTCGGCGTGGCTTCGGGCGGAAAAGACCCGTTGCAACCGCTGGCCGCATTCGGTAACCGTGGCGGCAACCAGAATCTGGCCGCGCTGCAATTTGCGCCGGTCGAGACTGTTTCTTCCCTTCAGGAGAAACTTGTTGAAGCGCGCGGCGACAAGCCGACGCTTGTCTATTTCACGGCGGACTGGTGCGTAAGCTGCTCCACCGTGGAGCGCCGGGTTTTGCCCGACGCGAGCGTGAAGAAGGCGCTGGGCGACTATCAGCTCATCAAGGCGGATATTTCGCAGCTTACCAGCGGCAATGCCGATCTTATGGCAAAGCTTGGTGTCGCCGGCCCGCCGACGATGATCTTCTTCGATCGCATCAGCAAGGAACCGGAGGGGACCAGATTGGTGGGCGATGTCACGACCGCCTCTATCGAACGTTCGGTAGGCCTTGTGAGCGCTGACTAGAGCATTTCCAGCAAAACTGCGAAGCGGTTTTGCGTCGGATAATGCGAAAAAACAAAGAGATAGAGCATTTCCGATGGCTCAGGAAAAACAGGAAATGCTCTAGAAATAAAGGATTTCAAGATGGCCCGGGGGCAAGGAAATTGATGGTACTGAATGAAAAGCCGGATGCACGGAGATCGCTGCTACGGATGGTTGTGGTTGCCTGTCTGCCTTTTGCTGCCGCAGCATGTACGACCGCATCCGCAGATCGACCGATTGCCGTTACCATGCCGCAGACTGTTGCTTTCACGCCGGAGCCTGTTGCCGTTGAACCGGTCAGCGAACCGGCACCGGAAGTACAAACGGCCAAGAGCGAATATGAGACCATGTATGGCGCGGTGAACGACCGCGGCAATCTCATTCCGGCACTTGATCTCAGCAAGATTGCGGATCGCAATCTGCGCCGGGAAGTCGATTATGCCACGACGGAGCCGGTTGGCACTATCGTGGTCGATCCCTATGCGCGCTATCTCTATCTCGTGCAGCCGGGCGGCAAGGCGATCCGTTATTCTGTGGGTGTCGGTCGCGCTGGTCTGACTTTCAAGGGCGATGCCAAGCTTGCATACAAGTCGCAGTGGCCGCGCTGGACGCCGACAGCCAACATGATCAAGCGCAATCCGGAGCATTACGCAAAATATGCGAATGGCCTTGAGGGTGGCATCCGCAACCCGCTCGGTGCCCGTGCGCTTTATCTTTATCGTGATGGCAAGGACACGCTGTACCGCATCCACGGCACCAACGAGCCCTGGTCCGTCGGCAAGGCTGCGTCATCCGGCTGCATCCGTCTCTACAATCAGGACATTCTCGATCTCTACAAGCGCGCCACCGCCGGTGCGCGTGTCGTTGTGTTGGATAAATCCCAATCGGGCAAAGGAGCAAGCTCATGATGAACCGTCGTCAGATATTGGCCGCAACGGCAGCCGGTGCCGCAACGATTGCGATTTCAGGCGGCGAAAGCCTTGCGCAGCGCGTGCCGACGGTTGCGGAAGTACTCTATGACAAGGAAATTCCGGTTCTGGGCAATCCGAACGGCAACGTGACCGTCGTGGAATATTTCGACTACCAATGCCCCTATTGCAAGAAGGGGCATGGCGAGCTGATGCGCGTGATCAAGAATGACGGCAATGTACGCCTTGTCATGAAGGACTGGATCATCTTCGGCGACACGTCGGCTTATGCCGCACGTCTCGTTCTGGCTGCGGAAAAGTCGGGCAACTATGTAAAGGCCATGGAAGCCTTGATGGCAACGCCCGGTCGTCTTACGCCGGAACAGGTGGATGCGGCACTGAAGAAGGGTGGGCTTGATCCGGCAAAGCTCAATGCAGCCTATAAAGCCGATTCCAAGCGCATCAACGCCATTCTTGAGCGCAACATGGATCAGGGCGAAGCCTTCAATTTCGGCGGTACGCCTTCCTTCGTTATCGGCACCAAGCTTTATGGCGGGGTCATGAAAGAGCCGGAACTGATCGAAGCGATCAAGGAAGCGCGGAAGGCCTAATTCAAATACCATTTGTCAAAGGGCGGAGTTGAAATGCCGCCCTTTCTTGCTTCAAAACGGATAATGCTGCGGACCTTCGATGGTGATCCAGCATGCCAAACTGGTCGATATCTGTCTTGCTACTTCATCGTCTGTCGATCGCATGCCTTCGCAGTCTCCGAAGACGCATTTCGATGCTTGTGAGAGTATTAGCGCAATTTTACGATCAGGATTCCGCCCGGCATCAGTTCCGAGGAAATATTCCTTGACCAATTGTTTCCAGTCTGGGGTGCGCCATTAATGCAAATCAGCCCAAGGTTTTGAAGTGCGCTGGCAAGAAATGCGTTTCCATTGTTGAATTGAATTTCAGATGTATTCGGGCCGAATTCGATATCTACTATGAAGTTGAATCGGAAGTCCGGATTTTTAGTAAAATCAGCATAATCCTCTACAGTAATCTCTAGAAGGCTTGAATTAAAAATATCAATTTCAGAGTTACTAATCAATGTTCTAGGTGACTGAACTGTAAGATTTGAGTTTAATATTGTTATGTTCTGGCGGATGATTGCTTATTTGTTGAAATAAAATTCTTTTGAATAAAATTCTAATTTACTGTTTGTGATGTTTATATTATTTCCATCAAGTGCAAATACGTTTGAGTTTGCTGTGAAGTCGGATCCACTTATAGAGAATTCTCCAGTTTTTATAGTTTTTGAATCTATAATAAATGCGCTACTATTTATATATAGAATTGATACTGTTAAATCCGTTACATCTGAAGTTAGAATGTGTGTGAGGGAGTTTTCATCCAGATATATTCTTCCAGATTCTGATATAAATCTTGATACGTTGTGTACCAAAAAACGGCCATTGAGTATTTTTATTGTTTCGTCACCGAATGGATTATAAAGATATAATGTTTGTGCATTCCCCATGAAATCAAAGATAACTTCTCCACCCGTTACTGAAATTACCGGAGTTTCTTGGTCTGTCGTCGGGTTCCAGGAAACAATGTCTGTCGCTGTGGATTGCCTCAAGGTCAGCGTTTTTCCCGGCGCATTCATCAGGAAGCTGGTTCCGTTTTCCTTGGAAAAGGAGACAGCCGAGGTGCAAAGACTCTCTTGAGATTCATAGCTGCTATCAAATACCTGTGATTTCTTCGGGTCCCATTTGAACTGTTCAGCCATTTTAAATTCCTTGGTACTATTGAAAATGTATTTTAATCGCTAAATAATATCGGATTGGCGATCTATTTAAATCTAGTATTTCTTCCGGGGGAAGAGATTTATTGATTCTCTGTTTTGTTGCTGGATTTGATTTTACTGTGCGTTGAGGCGAGTTTCTGTCCGGCCAGATGATGGAGCTGATTGCCGAATTGTTCTCATTTGCGGATAAAACGTGCAACGATATCGTCTCGAATTTGAAAGCAAGCAGCGGAGTGTAGCTTCGACGCGGTGGCATTAGCCTTCCTTCATGCTCATATTGAAGGAATACCGACATGAACCTTATGACCATGAAGACCCTCGACCCTGATGAAAACCGCTGGCAGAAAGTGCTCGACCGCGACAAGGCGTCGGACGGTGCATTTGTCTATGCGGTGCGCACTACGGGCGTCTATTGTCGTCCATCATGCCCGTCGCGGCGTGGAAAACGCGAAAATGTGCAGTTCTTCGACGGTTGCGAGGATGCAGAACGCGCTGGCTTCCGGCCATGCATGCGTTGCAAGCCGCATCTCTCCGAGACGTTGGCGACGCAGAACAGCACGCGTTACGCCGATATGGTAGCTGCCGCCTGCCGCTTCATCGAGACGGCGGAGGAAGTACCTTCCCTTGAAGAAATAGCGGCTTCCGTGAAGGCGAGCCCTGCCCATTTCCATCGTGTTTTCAAAGAGTTCACGGGGCTGACCCCGAAAGCCTATGCGGATGCGCATCGTGCAAAGAAGATGCGGGCGGCGCTCGATGCACCGGAAATCCGTGTAACCGACGCCATCTATGATGCCGGTTACAATTCCAGCAGCCGATTTTATGAGGCTTCGGACGGGATTTTGGGAATGACTCCAAAGGCTTACAAGCAAGGTGGCAAGAATGCGGATATTCGTTTCGCCATCGGTCAGTCGGCACTCGGGGCCGTTCTGGTGGCCGCAAGCGGCAAGGGCGTCTGTGCCATTTTGATGGGGGACGACCCGGAAGAATTGATCCGCGATCTGGAAAAGCGTTTTCCGCAAGCCAATCTCATCGGTGCGGACCGTGATTTCGAGAACATGGTGGCCGAGGTGGTCGGCTTCGTCGAAGCGCCACGCATCGGCCTCGACCTGCCACTCGACCTGCAGGGAACCGCTTTCCAGCAGCGCGTCTGGCAGGCATTGCGCGAAATTCCTGCGGGAAAAACAGTGAGTTACACTGAGATTGCCGAGCGCATCGGCGCGCCGAAATCGGTGCGGGCGGTGGCACAGGCCTGTGCGGCCAACAAGATTGCTGTCGCGGTTCCGTGCCACCGGGTCGTGCGCAACGATGGCGGCCTCTCCGGCTATCGCTGGGGCGTCGAACGCAAGCGCGATCTCCTGAAGCGGGAGAGCCAGGCATGAACAGAAATGAACCCATGCAGGTGGATAAAATCGCCGCCTATGACTGGCAAAAAATTGGCGCCGAACTGGATGAGTTCGGCGCCACAATCCTCAGGAACATAATTTCGCCACAGGATTGCCGCGAATTAGCCGCCGGCTACTACAATCTGGCCGCATTTCGAACTGTTATTTCGATGCGAAAACACGGTTTTGGGCGCGGGGAATACAAATATTACGCAAATCCCATTCCTGCCTTAATTTGGAATCTGCGCCAGACGCTCTATCCGCAGCTTGCGCCTATCGCCAATCGCTGGAGTGAGAGATTGGGATCGGATGTCCGTTTTCCTCCGACCCATGACGAATTTCTGGACCGGTGCCACGCGGCAGGACAGACCCGTCCGACACCACTCATCCTGCAATATGTAGAGGGTGACTATAATTGCCTGCATCAGGATATTTACGGCGATATCGCATTTCCGTTGCAGGTTGCGATTTTGCTTTCCGAACCGGAGAAGGATTTTACGGGCGGGGAATTCGTGCTGACCGAACAGCGCCCCCGGATGCAGAGCCGTGCGGAAGTCGTGCCGCTTCGACAGGGCGACGGCGTGGTTTTTGCGGTTAATGACCGTCCGATGCAGGGCACACGCGGCGATTATCGCGTCAAGATGCGGCACGGTGTCAGCCGCATCCGCTCCGGCCAGCGGCAAACGCTGGGCATAATCTTTCACGATTCCAGATAAAGCATGTCTCCCAAAAGTGGGAACCGGTTTTGGGATAAAGACATGCGTGAAAACAAAAGCTTAAAGCGTGTTCCCTGAATATAGTAGGATGCAACACGCTTTAAAGGTTGAAACCGAGGTTTCGATCGCCTTTGATCGCGGCTAGAGCATGATTCCGAAAAGTGGGAACCGGTTTTCGGATAAAATCATGCTCAAACAAAAGTTTAGAGCGGGATAATGGTTCAACTTGAAAACATCACGCTCTAGTCGATCAAAGGAGTCGGATATGAGCGTGACCATCTACGGTATCAAGAACTGCGACACCATGAAGAAGGCGCGCACCTGGCTTGAAGACCATGGCATCGACTACGCATTTCACGATTACAAGAAGGAAGGGCTAGACGGCGAAACGCTCGACCGCTTTCTGAAAAGCGTTCCGTGGGAACAATTGCTCAACCGGGCCGGAACGACGTTTCGCAAACTGCCCGAGGAAGAACGCCAGAACGTCGATGCCGCCAAGGCGCGGGCGCTGATGCTGGCACAGCCATCCATGGTCAAGCGTCCGGTTCTCGACAAGGACGGAAAGCTGACGGTCGGTTTCAAGCCGGAACTATATGAAAGTTTCTTCAAGTCTTGAGGCAGAGGAGCGCTGCCATAGATAGCTGCCGATAAGCAGATGGAGAGATCTATGCGGCAGCGCGCGAATAAGGTCGTTCAGCAATGGTCGGTAAGTTGGCGTGACTCCCTGATCTCGTCCTTTGCAGGCGGTGTCGCGTGGCTGATCTGCCAGTTGGCGCTGGGGCAGCCGAAACCTGTCTTTGCCATGGTCACGGCCGTGATCTGTCTGGCACCGAACCTGCCCAACCATGGCAAGCAGGCGATAGGGGTGATGGTCGGCGTCACGACTGGCGTGCTGGTGGGAGAGCTTTCGCTGCTCTTGCCGGAAACGGTTCCGGTCTTCCACACAAGCATAGTGACGTTCGTCGCCATGGTGCTGGCGACCTCTTTCGGCATGGCTCCGGCAATTGCCATCCAGTCGGGCGTCTCTGCGATTCTGGTTCTCGCCATGGGACCGCAGGTCGCAGGTATAACGCGGCTGGTCGATGTTCTGGTCGGTGCCGGTGTCGGCTTGCTGTTCAGCCAGATATTGATGACGCCAAGCCCGGTGCTCCTGATCGACAAGGCCGTCCGCGGCCTGCTCGACCGTCTTGCCAACGGACTCAAGCAATCGGCAGTGGCGCTCGAAAAACAGGACCTCGTGCGCGCCCAGAGTGCAATCAACCAGTTCACATCCGCGCACCGGGCAGTGATCGCCCTCGGCGACGGTATTGCGCTGGCGCGCAGCAATGCACGCTGGTCGCTGCGTGGTCGGCTGGTGGCGCGCGAGGTTACGGAAATGGCGGGTCGGTACGACCGGCGTGGCATCCGCCTTTACGCATCGGCGCTGCTGTTCGGTGAAGCGCTGGGCAATGCGCTGCGAAAGAAGGAGGCCCCACCGCCGTCCTGGCTGACGGAGGCCTTGCAGGTTGTCATCGCCAATTGCGAGCTGGAGGAAGGGCAGGAGCCAAGCCGGATTCCGCCCATGCCAAAAGACATTCCGTTCGGCTGGCGCGATTGCGCGCACCGGCTGTTATCGGTTCAGGATACGCTGCTGCACTTCCTGCATTCCGATATTCCGGACAGTGTTCCCATCGCCGGAAGGAAGACTGAAGAAAAGCCAACTGCAGCATAGGTGGGCGCGCACCGCTGCTGCAGAAAGACGTCACGCCGCTGGAACTTCACGCCGTTCCAGTATGCGGTCGATCAATCCCCATTCGAGACCGGCTTCCGCAGTCATGAAATTATCGCGGTCAAGGGCGCGTTCCACCTCTTCATAGGTGCGACCGCAATGTTCGGCATAAAGACGCGTCATCAGCCGCTTGGTTCGTTGCGCTTCCTCGGCATGGATGAAGATATCCGATGCCTGCCCCTGAAAGCCACCGGAGGGCTGGTGGACAAGCAGGTTTGCGTTGGGAAGTGCTGCCCTATGACCGGGTTCGCCCGCCATCAGCAGAAAGGAGCCCATCGAGCGGGCCGTCCCCATGCAAAGCGTGTGCACTGGTGCACGGACATAGCGCATTGTGTCATAGATCGCGAGGCCGCTGGTCACAACGCCGCCCGGCGAGTTGATATAGAGATTGATCGGCTGTTTGGAATTTTCCGCTTCCAGAAACAGCAATTGTGCGCAGATAAGCGCGGATACGGTGTCATTCACTTCACCATTGAGAAAGATGATCCGTTCGCGCAGCAGGCGCGAATAGATATCGAACGACCGTTCGCCACGGCTCGACTGTTCCACGACCATAGGGACGAGTTGCATCGTTTCGCGCATCGGCGAACTCCTCTCTGTCAGAAATTCCGGGGTACTAGAGCATTTCCAGCAAAAGTACGAAGCGTCTACGCGGGGAAATCAGTTCACCGGACTGATTTCTCATGCCGCTTCGATGCGTAGGATAATGCGTAAAAACAAAGAGATAGAGCGGTTCCAATAACTCTGTTTTAACTGGAACCGCTCTAGGCGGCGCGCATCATCGGCATCCGGTTGCTGTTGGCAGCAACTACCGCGGTGTGCTTCAGGCGCGTGTCGTTCAGTTCATGGATGACGCGCAGAAAGGTGCCGCCGGAAACGCCTGGCACAATGCGGAACGTGACCATGCTTTCCAGAAAGGGCGGTTCGCTTTCCCGCATCCGGTAGCTGATCTCCTTGCCGGGCTTGCAGGATGCTGGCTCCGGATCGGCCAACGCCTCGGATGGAAGCCAGTTTTCGCGAAACTCCGGAATGCTGATCGCACGCCACACTTTCTGCGGCGTGGCATCCAACTCATATTCCTGTTCAATGCCTTTCACGCGTGGTTCTTCCTGCCGGTCGGTCATTGGTCCATATCCTTCAGCAAGGTTTTGAGAGCGTCGATACGTTCCGGCCAGTAGGCGCGATATTTCGCAAGCCAGTTGGCAATGAGGGTCAGCCCGTTCGGATCGACTTCGTAATTGACGAAGCGCCCCTCACGCTCCTCACGCACCAGCCCGGCGCCGCGCAATACGGCCAGATGCTGCGACATGGCTGGCTGGCTAATCTCCATGCCCGCCCGCAGCGCACTGGCATTCATGCTGCCCGATGCCAGCTTCTCGAAAATCATCCGGCGGGTCGGGTCGGCAAGCGCCCTGAATATATCGTTGAATATATCGTTCTCATTCATGAAAATACATAAGCATACACTTATGTGATTCGCAAGAGCCTATCTGTCAAAGTTGCTTCGATTAATCCGGAGAATGAAACTGCGTGGTAAAGACACCCCCGCTAATTTCCTGCGCCAGTGAGGGAGCAAGTTGCAGAGGCGTACATTTTTCGACGGCTTCGATAGCAGCGTTCAAAAATGCCGCTTTTGCATTGTCATCACCTAGAACGTTGATCGCGGTAGCGCGGGGCGGCCCCATCAAGCTTCCGTCACGCCTAAAACTGAAGCTGAGGGTAACGCTGGATTTGATAATATCTGGCGGTGGGGACCAGCAGGTGTGCAACTCACTGCGGACCTCACTCATCGTTTCCAGTTTTTTTGCCTGAACGACACCTGCTGCGATCACCGTCACGGCTGCTAACAGACAAGCGGATATGCCCGATCTATTCATCACGATCCTCCATCGCGAGTGTGTACTCCAATTTTAGGACGGTCTCATAAGGGCACAAACCCAAACAACCGGGGGCAAGCTTCAAGGAGGGCGAGCGCGTATGAGGCTCAATAGTGGTGATCGGTCCGATCAGAAAAATTCAATTGTCCTTGGATGATTGAGGTTTATTTTCCCGCCAATGACCGAGACCTCCCTAGAGATGACCAAGCCCGCATCCCCACAACATCGCACTGCCGTCCGCTATGCTTTCGGCGGTTTTCTGGCTATGGCCGCAGCCATGGGGATCGGGCGTTTCATCTATACGCCGATCCTGCCGGGAATGATGGCCGATATCGGCTTCACTGCCGCCGATGCAGGCTTTATCGCATCGGCAAATTATATCGGCTATCTGCTGGGGGCAGTCGTTGCCGGTTATGG
>Ga0209369_1000943_pt1 | contig 19733 bp, 17 predicted proteins | sample EBPBio142010_DNA_FD_185865 | JGI IMG/M metagenome (GOLD analysis project Ga0209369, IMG submission 185865) | Wastewater treatment Type I Accumulibacter community from EBPR Bioreactor in Madison, WI, USA - Reactor 1_10/4/2010_ DNA (SPAdes)... | ecosystem: Engineered > Bioreactor > EBPR >... | reverse complement strand
TTGGTCTGGGTCATTAGCCGCGTGGCAGGATGCGGCGCAGGTAGTCACGATTTGTAGCCGAAACGGAGAGCCCGTCGCCACCATAATGTTCGCATAAGAAGGGGCTGGCAAAACCGTGATCCAGCGCCATCCTGATAGCTGTGCGATAATTGATGATCCCGCTTTCAAGGGGAGCTGGATGCGTGACGGTCACACCGGATGCTGGGTCTTCCGTACGGGTGTAATTCTTGACGTGCCAGAACTTTGCGTAAGGCGCCACCTTCTCCATCATCTTCTGCCAATGTTCGACCGGACGGTGCAGACGGATGAGATTGCCAAGATCGGCATTGATCCCGACATTGTCGAGGCCAACTTCCTCAACGAAACGGACTGAACTGTCCGCAGTGCCAAGATAGGTATCTTCGTACATTTCAAGCGACAGCTCTATACCAAGCTCATCCGCATGGCGACCGAGTTCACGAATTCGCTCAACAGCCTTGTTCCACACAGCCGGATCGTCCGGGTTCTTAGCACCATCGACCGTCCAGAACCACAATGCCTGTTTTTGAGCGTCCGTCAGCGGTTCAAAAAGCCCGAAGGAAACGCAGCTCGCGCCAATTTCCTTAGCGGTGTCGATGACCCTGTGACCATAAGCCAGATATTCGTCGCCGTGTTGTGCGTCGATCACGCTGCGTCGCGACGTCGAAATTGCAGGAATAGTAAAGCCGAGCGATTTGACGACCGCCATAAATTCACTGAGACGAATCGATGACAAGTCAGCCAGTCGCAGCCAGCTGTCGGTCGGATCAAGTTCGGTAAACCCTGCATCCGCAACATCGGACAAAGTGCGGGCCCAATCTTCCACCGACTGATCCTGCACCGAACTGCCGTCCGGCAGCATATTGGGATACTGGATCATCGCTGCTGCAATTGGCCAGGTTTCGCGTGTCCATTTGGAAATCGTCTGTTGCAACTTACATTCCTGTTCTTTTGCGTGATCCATCGACATCAGGCCACGTTGCCGTTACCGGAGGGAATTTCGGGTTTCCGGCTACGCAGTTTGCCAATGCCCCAGAAGATGGCGGGTGAAACAAGCAGGAAGACGCCGAGCGTCATCAGCGATGCAACCAGGCCATTCGACCAGAATATCGAAAGCTGACCGCTGGACATCATCATCGACTGACGGAATGCATCTTCTGCCTTGTCTCCGAGAACCATGGCTAGAACCAACGGTGCCAGCGGATAGTCGAGTTTCTTGAAGATATAGCCCAGCACGCCAAATGCGATCACCAGCCAGACGTCGGTTATCGAGTTGGCGACCTGATAAGCGCCGGAGAAAATGACCGCGACAATGATCGGCCCGATGATCGAGAACGGCACGCGCAGAATAGATGCGTAGAGCGGCACGGTCGCAATGACCAGAATAACGGCGACAATATTGCCGAGATACATGGATGCAATCAGACCCCAGACGAAATCCGGGCGATCCGTGAACAATGTCGGGCCGGGAGTGAGGCCCCAGATCATTAGGCCGCCCATCATCACAGCAGCGGTAGCCGAACCCGGAACACCAAGTGCCAGCATGGGGAGAAGCGCAGATGTACCGGCAGAATGGTCAGCGGTTTCCGGAGCCACGATACCGCGCGGGTCCCCCTTGCCGAACTTCGATTTATCGCGGGCAGAACGACGAGCCACGCCATAGCTCATAAAGGATGCAGCCGTTGGTCCGGCGGGCGTTATGCCCATCCAGATACCGATCAGCGTTGAGCGTGCAAGCGTGAACCAGTAACGCGGTATCTCCAGTAGCGTGCGCCCGATCTCACCGAGACGCACCCGTGCCTTGATGCCATCAAAGCGCAGCCCCTCCTCCGTCGTCAGCAACAGTTCGCCGATCCCGAACAGGCCCATCACTGCAATCAGAAAGGAGATACCCTTGATGAGTTCCGGTATTTCAAATGTCAGGCGCAAATTGCCGGAGATAGTGTCCATGCCCACCGAGGCAAAGGCAAAACCGATCATCATGGAAACGAGCGTCTTGAAGGGCGATTGAGCACCCATGGATATAAAGCTGGCGAAAGCCAGAAAATAAACAGCGAAATACTCTGGCGATGAAAATCGCAGGGCGAAATTGGCAACCCAACTAGAGAGCAGTGTAATCATCACCACACCAGCCAGCGCGCCGATGCCAGCCGAAACGAATGCCAGCGTCAGGGCGCGGCTCGCATGTCCGGCCTTCGCCATCGGATATCCATCGAAAGTGGTGGCAACGGACGAAGGCTCGCCCGGAATATTGAAAAGAATGGACGTGGTTGATCCACCGAACAATGCCCCCCAATACATACAGGACAACAGAATGATCGCGGAGATGGGGTCCATTGTAAAAGTCAGTGGCAAAAGCAGGGAAACACCATTGGGCGCACCCAATCCCGGCAGGACACCAACCAAAATTCCAAGCGTTACACCCAGCATCATCAGCAAAACATGATTGAAACTGAGTATGTGGGCGAAGCCATCCATCAGGAGACTGAAGTTTTCCATGTCTTTCCTCCCAAGACATCGGACTTTCCGGTATCAATAAATGCCGAAGAAAGCCTCCACCGGACCTTTAAGGAGCGGAACCTTGAAGCCGATTTCAAAAATGACGAAAAAGAAGAGGGAAACGGCAATACCGGCTGGCAATGAAGCCCACCATTTGTAGCGCCCCTGAAACATCATCGCTGCAGCGATGTAGAGCGCGGTACCGACATATAGTCCGAGAACCGTCGATATGGCAGCGAAGGCAACCAGCGGCAAGGCGAAACCGAGAACAGGTTTCAACCGAGAGAGTTCAACGAATACTTCTCCGCTACCACGATGTTTTACAAATGCCAGAACGAGATTGACCGTGCTTCCGAACATGATCAGTAGCCCGATGTAGAACGGAAAATAACCTGCATCCGGGCCCATTTCCGTCCAGCCTGTACCAGCCTGTAGTGAGCCATAACAGACCACCGCTCCCAACCCACCCGTCAAAAGAGCTACGCTCGCCTCGACGATGAAGCGGGAAATTCCGGCCTCGCCTTTGTCACTCATTGGATAAGCTCCTTCAATGAATGGTGCAGACGCCGGCGGCGTCTGCACAAATACACGAAACGTCAGTTGGCAAGCCAGCCTTCACGCTTCAGCACGGCCGTTACCGCTGTTTCATCGTTCTTGATAAAGGATGAGAGTTCATTACCGCTCATATAGGCGGCAGATTGCGAACTATCGGCAAGATACTTCGCCCATTCAGGTGTTTCGGCAACCTTCTTGAGTACGCCTGCATAGTAATCAACGACGTCCTGATCAACGCCCGCAGGAAGCCATACAGTACGCGGCATGGCGTAATTTTCGATTGTAATCCCCGCTTCCTTGCAGGTTGGGATATCGCTCCACCCCATATCGCCAGCAATCTTGCCGTCACCTTTGAGCTTTTCGCCCTTGAAAACGCAAAGCGGCTTCACCATGCCTGCCTGCCATTGGCCAAGATTCTCGCTGGGATTGTTGACGTTGGCAGCAATGTGCTCCCCCGCGAGCTGGACGGCAGCTTCGCCACCGCTTTTGAACGGGATGTAGCCGAGTTTCGAGCCCGTGGCATCGTTGATCATGGATGTCAAAATCTGGTCAACGTCCTTGGACTGGCTGCCGCCAACCTTCAGGCCCGCATCATCTTTCGCCTTGGCGATGAACTCTGCGGCTGTCTTGAATTCAGACTTTCCGTTGACCCAAAGAATGAATTCATCCGAAGCCAGTGCCGAAACTGGGACCAGATCTGCCGATTTATAAGGAACCTTTGCGCGCACCGGCAAAAGATAGGCGTTGTTCGTGCCGAAAGCGAGCTTGTATGGATCGCCCTTATAGCCGGCAGTGTAGACAAAACCTTCTGCTCCGCCCGCGCTGCCCTTGTTTGTGACGACGATTGGCGCACTCATCAGGTCATACTTGCCGATGATCGACTGGATCGTACGCGCGAAAATATCTGTGCCGCCGCCCGGTCCTGCAGTCACGACAAACTCCACCGGCCGTGTCGGCTCGAATGCCAGAGCGGATGATGCGATTATTGCCACTCCTGCTGCCAGGCAGGCAATGTGCAAAGACTTCTTCATGGTCTATCCTCCCAGTTAAGCGGCATGGGCCTCCCCCCATGCCGATAGTGTCAAAATGACAAAAATCAGGCAGCGTCTGAAAGTGCTGCTGCTCTTTTCGCCATTCGTGCCGCGAGCAGGATCGCTTCGCGCGTGGCTCCCACGTCGGCGATGCCCTTTCCAGCAATATCGTACGCTGTTCCATGGGCCGGCGTGCAAAGCGGGAATGGCAATCCGCCCATCATTGTCACACCTTTGTCGAAGCCCATCAGCTTCATCGCGATCTGACCCTGATCGTGATACATGGTCAGCACCGCCTGAAAATCATCTTTCAGCGCACGCAGGAACACTGTGTCAGCCGGAAACGGGCCATCGACGTCGAAACCCTTGGCCTTCGCTGCCCTTACAGCAGGCTCAATAATGTCGATTTCTTCCATGCCAAAGCTGCCGCCATCACCGGCATGTGGGTTGAGCCCGGCCACTGCAATCTTCGGATTGTCGTATCCCGCTTTCTTCAGGCACGCCCAAGCCAGTTCCAGCTCGGCGAGAATTCCTTCAACAGTCAGGGTCGAGGCTACATCCTTGAGCGGAATATGCGACGTCACGCGCGCGTTCCAGACTTTCTCCAGAACGTTGAACTCACGCACCTTGCCTGTGAAGCTCAGCACATCGGCAACAAAGCGGATTTCGTCGTCGTAACCCGGATAAGCGAACCGCATCGCCTGCTTGTTGAACGGCGTAAAACAAACAGCCTGCGCATGTCCAGCATCGGCAAATTTCAGTGCGGTACGAAAGTTCTGGGTTGCGAAAGTTCCGCCAACCAGCGTGGCTTCGCTACGCACAACATCCTTCGGATCGAGATTCTTCAAGTCAACGAAGACGTGTTTGCCGACCGGCATGTTAGGTGCATTTTCGAGGTTGGCATCCTGCAGATCAAGTTTAACACCTGCGATATACGCACCTTCGTCCAGAATGCGGCGATCACCGAAGACGATGATATGCGCTTCTTTTCTGACATCCGGCAAAGCGAGCAGACGGGCTGTCAGCTCTGGACTGACACCAGCTGGATCCCCCATTGCAAGCGCGATCACGCTCGGTTCAGCGCCAGTAACGGTCATTAGCATCCTCCTCGTCTGCATTCTGTATACAGCATTCATAGGACAGCCCTCCGTACGACGCAAGCATTTTGTATTCTGTATGCAGCATTTTATGTTGACGGTTGAAAGCTGGCCAGCCATCTTCGCCTCAGTTGGTGCGATGAGGATTCGAAACCACTCTTTGAGAAAAAGGCCGATGGACGAAATTCAGAAAACCGGGCAAGCCGACAACGGCTCACAAGCGTTCCGCCGCACTGCCTTGCACGATATGCTCGTCAACCATCTGCGCGACATGATTATCGAAGGGCAGCTGGAGCCAGGCACGCGCCTGCATGAAGGCCAGCTCGGAGAACAACTCGGCGTGTCCCGGACACCGTTGCGTGAGGCGATCAAGTATCTGGCCAGCGAGGGACTCGTCGAGCTTGTTCCAAGCCGCGGTGCTGTTGTGAAACGGTTCAGTGCAGCTGATGTCAGGGACATGCTCACCGTCCTGCGTACTCTGGAAGAACTTGCTGGGAAACTCGCCTGCGAGCTTGCGACCGACAAGGAAATCGCCGAGGTTCGTTCGCTGCACGATGAAATGATCGAACGCTACAAGCATGCTGACCGACTGCAATATTACAAACTGAACCAGCAGATTCATCTCGCCATCGTTCGCCTTGCCCAGAACCCCACGCTGGCTGACATTCACCAGATGCTGCAGACGAGATTGAAACGGATTCGTTTCGTCGGCCACGAAGGCGCCGAGAAATGGGCGGCGGCTGTATCTGAGCACCGAGAAATGATCGAGGCGCTGGAAGCCCGCGACGCGACCCGACTGTCTGAAGTATTGGGACGCCATTTGACCAAGGCATGGGAGCGCGTACGCGACTCGATGTAAAGGCAATCAGGTGGGTAATTCTATCTGTTTATTACTATCAGTCAGATTATCGTTTGATCAAGAACATCGGATGGGTTCTAACTTAATCGAGCCGGATCGCGTTACAGATCAGGGCGGGATCATTTTCGCTTATCCGATGCATTGGTACAGACTATGGAACTAAAATGGCTGGAAGATTTCGTCAGCCTCGCGGAACACAGGAGCTACTCCCGTGCTGCAGGTGACCGCAATATCACGCAGTCCGCTCTCAGCAAGCGCATCAAGCAACTGGAAGACTGGGTTGGTCTGCCACTAGTCGATCGGTCATCCAACCCAATAAGCCTGACAAAGGCAGGAGAATGCTTTCTTCCGCGGGCACAAGATGCTCTCGAAATGTTGCTCAGTGCTCGCAAGAGTGTCAGCGATGGCTACAGCGCAACGTGGGAAATCATTTCTTTCGCAACACTCAACACGTTGTCGCTCACATTCTTCCCGCATTGGATGGCACAGATTGAAGCTTCTGGGGCTTCATTCCGTGCCCGTTTTGCCGATCCGCATTCATCGTTCGTCGGTAATATCTCCACACTCGTCAGCGGGCATTGCGACTTCTTCCTGACTTATGCGCATCCCGCTGTTCCGCAGATGGACGATCTTGGCAACTACCCCTTCCTATCATTAGGAACCGAAAGGGTCATTCCGGTCTCTGCCCCCACGCCGAATGGACAGGCCCTGCATAGCCTGAAGGAAAAGTCGCTACCGATCGACTTCCTCAGCTATCGTGGCAACTCGTTCTTTTCTCTCGCTCTGCCCTGGCTGTTTGAGAAACATGGCTTCCAATTGAACACTGTTTACGAAAACGGAATGTCTGTTGCGCTCAAGGCAATGGCGGTCTCCGGACACGGTGTTGCATGGATACCGGAAAGCCTTGTCGACGATGAATTGAAGCGCGGCGTACTGGTCCGCGCCGGTGAAACAAACACCGATTTGTTGATCGAAATCCGTGTTTACCGAACACTCCAATTCAGGAACAAACAGGCGGAACTCTTCTGGCGCCGCGCCTCACAACTGGTTTCCCAGAAAAGTGGCCACGACGCCGGAAGTCTTGCGCCGAGTTAAGACATCAAGGCCGAGGAAAAAGTGCCGCGGCAGCTTTCAGGTTTGCCGCATCGTCAAGACCGTGCAAATCCAAAAAGATCTTATCTGCGGCCGGAATCGCCGCACAACAATCCAGAAATTTCCGCGTCCGGTCATCGGCACTGAAAGGTTGCTGCAGAGTACCAACAGCGAAGCTGCGCGACGCCTGCAAAACACGTCCGTTTTTCAGTGTAACGGTTGCGACATGCGGCAGCTTTTCCGCTGATACCCGTTCTTCCTCCATCGAATAACTTTGCATGGCGATAACATCGAGCAGTGGATCGTCCCGGAAAGCAACCACAGCCTCTGGGGTGAAATCTGCAAGTGCCAGATGTCCCTGCCGCAAGGCGCGTGCGACGCAATATTGCATTGAGAAGCGTGCCTGCATCTGGTCGGTCGGCTGCGTATATGCGAGATTGCGATAGTTCGCGATCCCAACCAATGTATCTACAGCCACAACATCCTCGGCATCAAACCCGTGCTCTTCCTTAAGATCAAGCAATGAGTCGACGATCATATGGGTTGACCCACAGCAAGGGTGCCGTTTCGGCATGACACCGGCCGTTTCAATCACATGCGCCTTATCGGTGAGGATATCATCGATATCCCAACCGAGACGTGGATCCCCTGCAAATAACTCACGAATACCCTGCTCCCCTTCCAGAATATCGTGCCGTGCCTCCATTCCAGCTTTTGCGAGCAATACAGCCTCAACAGCATTGCGTGCGGCCATGCCCGCATGAAACGGCTTGATCAGCGTGCCGAACTGACCTTTCGTGCCGGATGCGAAACTGGCAGCGATAGTGATCGCCTGTGTGGTCGTGTCGATGTCGAGACCGAGCATATGAGCCGTGGCGACAGCAGTGCCAATACTCCCCACGGTTGAGGTTCCGTGCCAGCCAGCTGTGTAATGTGCCTGTCCCAGGCCCTCGCCTACCAGCGCCTGCGCCTGCAGTCCTGCCAGATAGGCGTCGATCAGACGCCCCCCTGCGGTTTCATCTAAATCGGTCAGCGCCAGGATAGCGGGCACGATCACCGCCGAGGCATGGCTCATACCGGGCAGGAAATTATCGTCGAAATCGAGCGCATGCGCTGCTGTACCATTGACCAGCGCAGCGAACATCGGGCTGCCTGTTCCTCCCGCAACCAACAAAGCAGTTCCACCAGCGCTGAATTCTGCAAAGGCTTTCACAACGCTTTTCGTGCTGACGTCGTCACGGCCTGCCACCATACAGGCCAAGGTATCTAAAATGGCATCGCGCGCCAGTTCCCGCGCATTGGCACTCAACACTGGTTTTGCACATGCCGAAGCAATCGCCAGTGCGACTGTCATCTCCTTCTGCTGCATGACGTTACCCCTGAAAAGCATCAAGAATGAGCTTCAAAAGACGCCCGAACTTGTGTCGATTGAGCTGGCGCCCAGCAATGTCGGTATCCACGCGATGCACGATCACCATATCAAGCGCGGGCAATATGATGCAGAAATGGCCGCCAGCGCCGAAGCCTGCATAGCTGCCTTTCGGTGTCACCACACCGGGGAAGAACACGCCGTCTCGCTCCAGCCACCACATATAGCCATAAGCGCCACGTGCACCAGCATGAGAGTAAGGCATCACACATTCCTGCGCCCACCCGTCAGGTAGAACGGATACACCGTTCCAGCGGCCATTGCGCAGATAAAGCTGGCCGAAGCGCGCCAGATCGCGTGTCGACAGACGGAACGGGTAGGCGGCATGCCGGCTTTCCGTAAAGCGATCATGCCAGCCATCCGGCTTGTCACCATCCAGTCTGAAATCTTCAAGCCCGAGCGGTTTTGCGATACGCTCATCGAAAGCCTGGTGTACGGTCTTGCCGGTCAACTGCGCGAAAATAGTGCCGAGCGCATTGAAATCCCAGTTGTTGTAACACCAGAAGGTGCCTGGCGCATGGGAATGGCGCTTTTCCTTGATCATCCGCATCCAAGGCGTCTCGTAGCCCGCGGGATGATAGACGCCGGAACGCGCAGTCAGGAGATCATAAACCGTCGCCTGCTTCTCGACTTCGCTCAAGCCTTCACTGTCATCAATACCTAGCTGTTCCAGCGTCAGACTGAGGTCGATGGTGCCATCAGCCACATCCTGCCCCATCAGTGCAGCAAGGATGCTCTTGCGAATGGAATGGCAGAGATATTTGTGTGTGATGTCACCATATGTGTGGACGATCTTATTACCTTGGACGACCATCAATGCATCGGTTTCCTGTTGGTCCGCGCAAGCATCAACAGCACGAAGTCCAGCTCCCGACCAACCCGCCGCAGCAGGACTCTTCAAACGTTCCCATTCCTGTCCAGGATTGGCCACCGAATGATAGTTCATACCCGTATTTCCCCAGCCTGATTATGTGCGACGGCTTCCACGCTGGCCTGCAGGAATTCCTGCGTATATTCAGCCTTGGCGCGCAAATGACGAAGATCGTCTGCCGTCAGTTCTTCCAGAATGATGCCCTTGTGCATGACCCCGACACGCTCGCAGATATGCGCCACTACGGCGAGGTCATGCGAAACCATGAGATAAGTGAGATTGCGCTCGCGGCGCAGTACCTTGAGCAGATTGAGAATTTCCGCCTGCACGGAAACATCAAGCGCGGATGTCGGTTCATCGAGAAGCAGCACATCCGGTTCGATGATAAGCGCACGCGCTATTGCGACGCGCTGACGCTGACCACCGGACAATTCATGCGGATAGCGATAAAGGAAACTTGGGCCGAGACCGACCGCCTGCAATACGTCACGAATACGCTCGTCTTTGCGATCCATGTCGTGAATGGCAAGCGATTCTGCCAACACCTTGTGCACCTGCTTGCGCGGGTGCAGCGAAGCATAAGGGTCCTGAAACACCATCTGGACACGACGGAAAAACGCTTTGTCGCGCTCGCCGCCCATCTTCTGTTCATCAAAAACGAAATTGCCTTGATGGTGCGGGATGAGGCCTGCGAGAGCGCGCAGGATCGTGGACTTGCCACAACCGGATTCACCGATCAGGCCATAAGCCTCGCCGCGCTCGATATGAAACTTTACCTTCCTGACGACAGTGGCGCGCTTGCGCCCTTTGCCGAAGCTGATGGAAAGGTCTGAAACATCCACAAATGGAGAGTTGGCGGCATGTGTCATGAGTTTTCTCCCACCAGCGTCGGCTCGGTGAGCCAGCTTTTGTCGCGTTCGGGCACCTTCAGCATATCGACCGGCTGATCCAGCCGAGGAAGACTTGCCAGAAGCGCCTGCGTGTAGGGATGGCGGGCCTTGTGTAGGTCCTTGGCCGGCAGATCTTCCATGATGCGCCCCGCATACATAACCAGTACCCGGTCGCAGAAGTCCGCCACCAGGTTGAGGTCATGGCTGATGAACATCAACCCAGTACCTGAACGGCTGACCAATTCATCGAGCACAGTCAAAACCTGACGCCGCACAGTCACGTCGAGCGCGGAGGTCGGTTCGTCAGCAATAATCATGTCCGGTTCAGGGATCAGCATCATGGCGATCATCACCCGCTGGCCCATGCCACCGGAAATCTCATGCGGGAACAGACGCATGACACGCTCGGGATCGCGAATATGCACGGCCTCCAGCATGGCAATTGTCTTCTGTCGTGCCGCCGCCGATTTCACCCGATGGTGTAGCCGATAGGCTTCCATGATCTGATCACCGATACGGATCAGCGGGTTGAGCGAATATTTCGGGTCCTGAAGGATCATCGAAATGCGGTTGCCACGTACACCGCGCATCTGACGTTCGCTGGCTGACAGCAGGTCAATCTCGCCGAAACGCAGGCTCTTGGCGCGGATTTGTGCCGCCTTTGGTGTCAGCTTGAGGATCGAGCGCCCAGTCATCGACTTACCGGAACCGGATTCGCCTACAATACCGACTTTTTCACGCCCTATGGAAAAGCTGATGCCGCGAACGACATCGATGTTGTGATCGGCACCGGGAAACGACACCCAAAGATCGTCAACTTCAAGCAATGGTTTTGTCATTGATCTTATCCGTTTCTGGGGTCGAGAACGTCGCGCAAACCGTCGCCGAACAAGTTGAAGGCGAGGCTCGCGATCAAGATTGCAGTGCCGGGTACAGCGGCAAGCCACCACGAAGTCATCATGAATTCGCGACCACTGGAAAGCATCGCGCCCCATTCCGGGCTTGGCGGCTGTGCGCCAAGACCGAGAAAGCCAAGGCCGGCGGCCGTCAGAATGATCGAAGACATGTTGAGCGTAATGCGGATCACCACCGACGGAATGCACATCGGCACGACATGTTTCGTAATCACCCGCATCGTGGAAGCCCCCTGCAGACGAATGACGGCCACATAGTCAGACGAGCGGATGGTCAGTGTTTCGGCACGTGCAAGACGGGCTATCGGTGGCCATGCGGCGAGCGAAATGGCGATAACGGCATTTTCGATGCCTGGCCCAAGCGCTGCAGCAAAGGACAGCGCGAGCACGAGACTAGGAAAAGCAAGAAAGATATCGACAATACGCATCAGTGCCGTATCAACCCAGCCGCCCATATAGCCTGCGGTGGTGCCAACGACGAGACCAATAGGCGCAGCGATGACAGCAGTCAGCGTCACGATGTAAAGCGTGATGCGCGAGCCATAGACAAGGCGGCTGAAAATATCGCGCCCCAGTTCGTCCGTACCAAAGAAATGCCCCCATGACGGTGGTTGAAGCCGGTTAGCGAGATTGTTGGCACCAATGTCGTGCGTGGCGATTAGAGGCGCAAAAATAGCTACCAGTACCAAAAGTACGATTACGGCCAGACCGAACACGGCGGACGTATTGGCCATCAGCTTGAACCAGGAACGGCGTAACTGCTGGATATTGGCCTGAAAAGCGGAAGTAGGCACGGGGGCAGTCAGCCAACCCCGCAGAGAATTGGAAGTTTGGGCCGACGATGTGCTGGTGTGGGTGTTCATCGGCAGTGTCCTATCGTGTGCGAGGATCAAAAACGCGATACAGAAGATCGCTGATCAGGTTGATACCGACGAACAGGATGCCAACAATCAGCGTGCAGCCGACCACCGCGTTCATGTCACCAGCCAGAAGCGCATTGGTGAGGTAGCGCCCAAAACCCGGCCATGCGAACACCGTTTCAGTCAGCACAGCGCCTTCCAGCAGAAAGGCATAGGATAGCGCCACGACCGTCACGACCTGAACCGCAACATTGCGGAATGCATGACCCCAAACGGTGCGCGCCCAGGACAGCCCCTTGACGCGCGCAGTGATAATATATTCCTGATTGAGCTGCTCGATCATGAAGCCACGCGTCATGCGGCTGATATAAGCCATAGAACCAAAAGCGAGGATCAGGGCCGGCATGATGATATGGCTTACAGCGTTCCAAAAAGCATCCCACTGCCCCTGCATTGCGCTGTCGAGAAGCAAGAATCCGGTCGTCGGTTCGACGGAATATTCGTAGATGAAGTCGATCCGCCCCGGCCCACCGATCCAACCCAACGTGGCGTAGAAGATCAGCAGCGCCATCAAACCGAGCCAGAAGTTCGGCGTAGAATAACCAAGCAAACTGACCATACGCACAGCATGGTCCAGCGGCGAATTGCGATACATGGCCGAGAAAACACCAAGCGGAATACCAAGCGTGGTACCGATGGCGATGGCCACGGTCGCCAGTTCGATGGTGGCGGGGAAGACGCGTGCAATATCTTCCAGTACCGGACGACCGGAAGTCAGCGCGTTGCCAAAATCAAACATAAGCGCATTCTTGAGGTATAGGCCGTATTGCACGATCAACGGCTGGTCGAGACCCAACTTACGATACATCGTGTCATAGGCTTCTTGGGAAACATTGTCCCCCAGCATGGCAATAACCGGATCGAGCGGCAAAAGGCGGCTGATGAAAAAGGTCAGTGTGACCAGTCCCAGAAGCGTAATCGCCACTGAAATGATCAGGCGCACTGTGGCGGCGAGAAACTGAAGCACCGGACCGGCTTCCCTGTCGCGGTCCGCCTCCTCCACGTCTTCCATGATTTCGTGCGTCGTCATCTGCAAATTCCCAAAAGAGAAAAACGGGATGCCGGGCCAGGATCGCACTGCGAGCCACAAGCGGTCACACGGTCATCCATCGAAGCGAAGAACGCCCGGCGACTACGAGGAAGCCACCGGGAACGCTATTCTCGCTATTTCGCGGCCAGATCGTAGTAGACGCGGAAGCCGTTCCAGCTCCAGTTCTTCATAGCCTTGTTAACGCCAGCGACATTATAGATCTGGAAAATGAAGGCGTGCGGCCCCTTCTCCATCATCTCCTTCTGCAGATCGATATACATCTGTTTGCGTTTGGCCTCGTCCTTCTCGAACAAAGCCGTGTCGACTTCCTTGTTTACGGCTTCGTTGAAGTAGCTCGCGCGCCAGCTCGGATACATGGTCTGCTTGGCCTCAGCCCGGTTATCAGGATTGAAAATCTGACGCGAAGCATTGCCATGCGCGTCCGGAACGGTGGTCTGCCAGCCCATCAGCGACGTCTGGAACTCCCGACCGCGAATGCGGCTGAACAATTGCGCGTTGGCCATGCGTTCGATCTTGATCTTCACGCCGACCTTGGTGGCGGCATCCTGAATGCTCTGGGCAATCGGAGCCGCATAAGGCGCAGTACTGATAAACATCGTCGTCTCGAAGCCCTTCTCGTAACCGGCTTCCTTCAGTAGTTCACGAGCCTTTTCCACATCGAGTTTGAAGGGCTGCCCTTCCTTCTCATCCAGTGCACCGAAAGCACCTAGCTGCACGAAGCTCGCACGCGGCACGCCGACATTGTTGATGACCGTCTTGCCGAGGCCCTCGTAATCAATGAGATAGCGCATCGCGAGGCGCACCTTTTCATTGGCGAAGATCGAATCGGCATTGTTGAAATTCCAATAGAACAGCGAAGGCTTTAGCGAGCGTGAAGCGGTCACCTTTTGCTGGGCTTCGAGATCGCGCAGGTCCTCCGGCGTCAGATCTCGAGCAATGTCTATGTCACCTTTTTCAAGCAGAAGCCGTTGAGTTCCCGCTTCTGAAACATGGCGGATCAGCACCTGTTTAAGCTTCGGTGCTTCTCCCCAGTAATTGTCGGTCGCCTGAAGGATAACCACTTCGGCGGGGTTCCACCGCACCAGCTTGTAGGGGCCGACGCATTCCGACCGAGTGGCCAGATATTTGTTGCCCATGTCATTATCGACCTGGTTCTCCATCAACACCTTCTGATTAAGAAGGCTGGCAACCCGGTTGGCGGCGATCGCCGCCAGAATGAGATTGACCGGATAAGGCTTGTCCAGCTTGAAAACGACCGTGTTGTCATCTGGCGCCGAGATGGTCTGATCCACATTCTCCTTGGTGAAACCGTACTCCGTCAGTGTCGCAGCATTGCCGAAACCGAGCTTGACTGCGCGCTGGAGCGACCATGCCATATCGCCCGCCGTCGCCTTGTCGCCATTGTCAAACTTCAGGTCATCGCGCATGTGGAACGTGATCTGCAGACCGTCCTGCGAGACGTCCCAGCTTTTGGCGAGTTGCGGCATGATCTTGGTCTCGTCAGCCGGATCGAAATCAACCATTGGGTCGCAGATATTCTGGATGATCTCGTTGGTAGCCGCCTCACCGATCTGTGCTGGGTCAAAAGTGCTGATAGCGTCGATGTTCCACGCCATGACAAGCGCGTTCGGTGGCGACGCGGCCCCAGCAGGGAACGTCGCAGCACTCATACCGGCGACAAGTGCGAGTGCTGTGGTACGGCGCAAGATGGTTGTCTTTTGTTTTTGCATTATTATCCCCTTTTATGGTTGAGCATTTTCGAAAGGTGCCGCGCGAGTCCGCGCGGCACGAAATGCAATTATTCAGCCAGTCAGTCTGCTGGACGCGGTTGGAGCGGCGGATTGACGTCTGACGGGATCGGGCAGGTATAGGGCGTCGTTGCCGTACGAGCCTTGTGATCAGCCTTGGCGTCGTTCAGGGTTTTCTCGTTCTGAAGAACATCAAGCGCAGTGCCCGCCATCACCTTGGCGGCGTAGACCATGCCCTTATGCGCGGCTGGCATCTTGCCTTGTGCCGTGATCTGCCACGAATGACCGGGCGAGCCGATCGCATGTGTTGCCACGCGCGCCTGAACGGTCGGGACGACCCAGCTTACATCGCCCAGATCGGTGGAGCCGATCATCGGCACGCCCTTCTGTTCACGTGGCAAGACGTAGTCGCAAAGAGGTTCATTTGCTGCCAGCGGCTGGCCGACGCGCAAGTAATCGGTTTCAATGTCTTCCTTCGAAAGCGTTGCCTGAATCTCGGCTGCGAAGGCACGGTCCACATCGTCAAACGGCACACCGCCCAGACGTTCCATGTTCGAATGCATCGCGATTTCCAGCGGCGTATTACCGAGCAAGTTCGACACCGCGCTCATAATGGAGATGTTGACGGTCGTTTCCGTCATCATCGCAGCGCCTTCTGCAACCTTCTTCACCCGGTCGTTGAGAGCGAACATACCCGGAAGATCGGGTGCCCGGATGGCGTAGCGCACCTTGGCTTTGGCTTGAACGACATTCGGCGCGATACCGCCCGCATTGAGATAGGCATAGTGAAGACGGCAATCAGAAGGGATGTGTTCACGTAAATAATTGCAACCGACGCTCATCAGCTCCACCGCATCCAGAGCCGAGCGCCCCAGATGCGGTGCCGCGGCGGCGTGGGAGGCCCGTCCGGTAAACTCGAAATCCATGCGCGTATTGGCGAGCGACTGCGCGTCGTCTACCTGGGTGAACGAAGCCGGATGCCAGCAGATGGCAATGTCGACATCATCGAAAGCGCCAGCACGCGCCATGAACGACTTCGCCGCCCCACCTTCTTCCGCCGGGCAACCGTAATAGCGTACACGTCCCTTCTTGCCGGTCTGTTCCAGCCAGTCCTTAACCGCCGTCGCAGCCAAAATGGCGGCGGAACCCAGAAGATTGTGGCCGCAACCATGGCCATGTCCCGTGCCAGGGATCGGACGGGGTTCCGCAATACCCGCTTCTTGGCTGAGGCCCGGAAGGGCATCGTATTCACCCAAGATTGCGATGACCGGTCCACCATCCCCGGCTTCACCCATCACGGCGGTGGGAATGCCCGCTACGTTCTCGGCAATACGGAACCCCTGTTCCTTCAACATTGCAGTATGCTCGGCACAGGACTTATATTCGGTATAAGCGATCTCCGGCATGCCCCAGACGCGGTCACTCAAGGCTTCAAAATCAGCCTTCTTCGCGTCCACCAGATCCCAGATATCTTCACCATTCTTCACGGTGTTCTCTCCCAACAATGTCTTAAAGATTCTCGTCAATGAAACGGGCCAGCGCGCCAAACACGCGGCGCCGATTTTCGATACGCGCGAAGCCATGGCCCTCATGCGGTACACGCAGATATTCGATCGGTTTGCCGAGGCCGCGCAGGCACGAATAAACCATCTCGCTTTCGCACGGCGTGACACGCGGGTCTTCCAGACCATGCGCGATCATCAATGGCGCGGCGATATTGCCTATGCGATTGATGGGCGAGAACCGCTCCAGCTCATCCCGCATGGTTTCGACATCACCATATTCGATGGCGCGCAGTTCCTTGCGCCACGGTCCCGTTGTCTGCAGCAGAGTGAGAAAATTGGCGATCCCGTAATATTCGACACCAAGCTTCCACAGGTCGGGATATTCCGTCATGGCCGAGAGGACCATGAATCCACCATAAGACCGGCCAAACACGCCAATACGACTTTCATCTACGTCACTACGTGCTGCGACCGCCATGCGCACCGCTTTGAGATCGGCGACGCTGTCCATGCGTAGTTCACGGTCGTCGAGATGCTGGTAGTCGCGGCCATAACCGGTGCTGCCGCGAATATTCGGCGCGATGACCATGATGCCCCGTGCCAGCATGTACTGGATGTCCGCCCGGAAATCCGGCCTCCACTGGGCTTCAGGACCGCCATGCACAATGATCATAACTGGATAACCATCACGACCCGGTGCACGCTCCGGCTTGTAGACGAAATACGGAACGTCCAGACCGTCGAAACTTGCAACGCTCGTTACCGTTGGTTCCAGAAAGGCCGGTAATTTCACCTTGGCTTTCGGCGCATCTGTCAGGCGTGTAAAAACACCGCTTTCAACATCGCAGCGCCAGATATCGCCCGACGTCGCAGCACCTTCCACAGGCATGATCAACGACATGCCATCGGGCGTCCATGCAATCGAAGCAACGACCCCAACAACCGGCATCTCTAGCTGTTTCAGCACCGCTCCGTCGCGACCGATCAGAACCAGATCATTCCAGCCCTGACGGTTCAGGACGAGTGCTATCCTGTTCTGATCAGGTGAGATTGCGAGCGCTTCAACATCCTGCCCTTCAAAAGCGGCGAGTTCGGTCAGCCATGCCGCGTCATGCGGCTTGACCATGACCGAGAGATATTCGCGTTCCTGATCGGCAATCAACAGAATACCGGAGCCATCCTTGAAGAATTTCGGCGCCTGATAGTGCGCCCGGCCTTCATGCGGCAGAATATTTTCATAGGCGCCTGTTTCGAGATCGAGGCGGCAGAAGTCCTGATCCGTCATGGCACGCTGGCAATCATTGACCAGAAGCGACTTGCCATCGGGCGCAAAAGCTGCCGGGCTGCGCCAGCCGATACCCTCGTAGACGCATTTCGTCTCGCCCGTCGCAACGGTCATCACATGAATATCCATGTGCGAACGGTCGCGATAATTAGCGCTATAGGCGATCCGGGTGCCATCCGGCGACCAGCAGCCCCAGGCGTGCACCACCGTAGTATCGGTGGTGAGGAGGCGCGGCTCACCTTCGGCGTCTTCGATCAGCCACAGCTGGTGACGTTCGTCGCCACCCCAGTCTGTGGTGATCAGCAGATCACGGTTCTTGGGATTGAAGGCAAGATTGCCGACCGGTTCCGGCAGATTGGTGAGTTGGCGTGGCTTGCCACCTGCAAGCGAGCGCGCCCAAACCTGTGCCGTACCGCTTTCATCGCTGAGATAGACCAGAAGTTCACCGTCCGGCGACACGGCGGGCTTCACCGCCTTGCAGATATCGACGTAGTACGTCATCGAAAGCGATGTATCGGCGGTCCTTGTATCGAACATCGAATTGTCCTCAATTCCAAGCATTGATGAATTGGATTACACCAACTGCCGCGCCAGCCGGGCAGATGCAGCTGCTAGCGCATCAGCCATCGGGCCGATTGTCGACTGGTGATTGGCAAGTGTGACGATGGTGAATCCGGCCTCCGGCCAGGCTTCCTTGAGTTTCCAGGCCGTCATCATCGGCGTCACCGTATCGTATCGCGCCTGCACGATTTCGGCTGGCAGGTGACGAATACGATCAATACTCCCGATGAGATAATTCTCCGGCAAGAAAGCGCGGTTGATGCAATAGTGGGTAAAAATGCGTGATACGGCCAAGGCCGCTTCCGGCTTCAGAAGTTCGGAGACGTGGTTCGTGTCCGGTTCGAAGGTCTGCGTGCGCGCCGAAAATCCGCGCAGGCTCTGGGCCGCCGTCTGTTCTTGTACCGGATCCCCAGACGTTAGCCGCGTATAGTAGGCGGCGAGCAGGTCGGCGCGCTCACTTTCCTGTACGAATTCGGCGAATTCCTGCCAGTGATCCGGGAAAATGGCACGGCAGCCATGGAACCACCAGTCAACATCCTCCTGCCCGCACAGAAATATTCCGTGCAGCCGAAACCCGAGACAGTGCTGCGGATGCGCTATTCCATAGGCAAGCGAAAGACATGATCCCCAAGAGCCTCCGGCCACAAGCCAGCGCTTGATACCCAGTTTTTTGCGCAGGGTGTCCATGTCCGCGATCAGATGCTGTGTGGTGTTTTCAACAATTTCCGCGATAGGGGTGGAACGGCCCGCACCGCGTTGATCGAAGGTAATGACACGATAAGTGTTGAGATCGAAACTGGCAATCTGCTTGGCCGAGACACCCGCACCGGGACCGCCATGTAGAAAGACAGCTGGGATCCCTTTTGGATTACCATATTCCAAAACGGAAAGTTCATGCAGGTCGCTGACCGGCAAGCGAAATTCCTGCACTGGTTGCGCAAGACTTGCCGCTCCACTGGCACTGCTTTGCGGCTCCATATTGTTGAATAGCTGCGCCTTTTCGTCAGAAGGGTAAATCTTCCCCTCCAGAACGCGCTTGGCTTCCGTCATTCATTTCCCCATTTTCGCGCTCGTTTGAAAGGCGCACCAGCCATCGTTACCCGAAGCCAATCTTCTTGCTTTTTCAAGAGCTTGAAGAAAAGCCGAGGAGTAATCTCCCTTGACCGTCAATTTTATTATTTGAAATTTATAGGCAGCAAATTTAGGCTTTGGCCAATGCAATTTTAGACTTGCCATTCCAATATGGAATAGAAAAGCTGACGCTTGTTGAACAAGCCCTGTTAAAAACAGGCAAGCGCTTCGACCCTATCTATATATACCCGTATTTATCTCCCCGTCCAAACCGCACCATGCACGATACATGCCTGGGCTGTTGAACGGCAGGCTGACATTGCCTTTGCGATCCACC
>Ga0209369_1000940_pt1 | contig 19777 bp, 20 predicted proteins | sample EBPBio142010_DNA_FD_185865 | JGI IMG/M metagenome (GOLD analysis project Ga0209369, IMG submission 185865) | Wastewater treatment Type I Accumulibacter community from EBPR Bioreactor in Madison, WI, USA - Reactor 1_10/4/2010_ DNA (SPAdes)... | ecosystem: Engineered > Bioreactor > EBPR >... | reverse complement strand
TGTTCGTGCAGCAGCGGCGGCGCATCGCCGCCTTGCGCCAGCGCAACCGCGTCGAACTCGAGGCGCTGGTGCAGCAGCACGCACAGGAGCTGCGCACCGCGCGCGACGGCGTGATCGAGGCGGTGGGACCCAGCGCCGATCTTCCGGCCAGCGCCGACGAGGTGATCGACGCGCGCGGGCAGATCGTCATCCCCGGGCTGGTCAACACCCACCACCACTTCTACCAGACGCTGACGCGCGCGGTGCCGGCGGCGCAGGACGCCGAGCTCTTCACCTGGCTGAAGACGCTGTACCCGATCTGGGCGAAGCTGACACCGGAGATGGCCTATGTGAGCACGCAGACGGCAATGGCCGAGCTGCTGCTGTCGGGCTGCACCACCAGCAGCGACCACCTGTACCTGTTCCCCAACGGCACGCAGCTGGACGACACCATCGAGGCCGCGCGCGAGATCGGCATGCGCTTCCATGCGGCGCGCGGCGCGATGAGCGTCGGCGAGTCGAAGGGCGGCCTGCCGCCCGACCGCGTGGTGCAGGACGAGGCCGCGATCCTGGCCGACACGCAGCGCCTCATCGAGCGCTGGCACGACCCGGCGCGCCATGCGATGACGCGCATCGTGGTCGCGCCCTGCAGCCCCTTCTCGGTGAGCCGCGAGCTGATGCGCGATGCCGCGCTGCTGGCGCGAGAGAAAGGCGTCTCGCTGCACACCCACCTGGCCGAGAACGACAACGACATCGCCTACACCCGCGAGAAGTTCAACTGCACGCCGGCCGAGTACGCTGAAAGCCTGGGCTGGGTGGGCCCGGACGTCTGGCATGCGCACTGCGTCAAGCTGGACGAAGCCGGCATCGCGCTGTTCGCGCGCACCGGCACTGGCGTCGCCCACTGCCCGGGCAGCAACATGCGGCTGGCCTCGGGCATCGCGCCGATTCGCGCGATGCGCGATGCCGGCGTGCCGGTGTCGATCGCGGTCGACGGCTCGGCCAGCAACGACAGCGGCCACATGCTGGCCGAGGCCCGGCTGGCGCTGCTGCTGCAGCGCGTGGCCTACGGCCCGGTGAAGGGCCCTTCTGCGCTGACCGCGCGCGAGGTGCTGGAGATCGCCACGCTGGGCGGTGCTCAAGTGCTCAATCGCGACGACATTGGCGCACTGGCGCCGGGCATGAGCGCCGACCTCGTCAGCGTACCGCTCGACGACATCGGCGTGGCCGGCGCGCTGCACGATCCGCTGGCCGCGCTGTTCTTCTGCCAGGTGCCGCGGGTATGCCACACGGTGGTCCACGGCAAGGTGGTCGTACGCGACGGGCAACTCGCCACGCTGGACCTGCCGCGCCACCTGGAGCGCCACAACCGGCTGGCCGCGGGCCTGCTGGGCGCATGAGGCGGCTGCCGCTGCGGCCCATCGACGCGGCGGCCTTCGCTCCCTATGGGGCGCTGGCCGATGCCGAGGGCGCGTCCGGCCGGCCGATCAACGAAGGCAGCAGCCTGCGCATCGACGGCGTTGGCGATCTGCAGCTCACGGCGGAAGGCGGGGCACCCTGCCTCGCGCTGTTCCGCGCACAGCCGCGCGACCCGGCCGGGCCCTGGCAGGTGCTGGAACGACACCGCCTGGGCACGCAGACCTTCGTGCCGCTGGCCGGCGCGCCCTTCGTGCTGCTGGTGGCGCTGGGCGAAGCGGCGCCCGACGAGGCCACGCTGGCGGCCTTCAGCGTCGTCGGCCATCAAGCCGTCACGCTGCACGCCGGCACCTGGCACCACGGCCTGATCGCGCCGAAGGGCGGTGACTTCGTGGTCATCGAACGCCGCGCCGCCGCGGTGGACTGCGATCTGGCCCCGCTGCGTATTGCGGTGGCGTTGGGCTGAGCGCTCAGCCCCGCACAGGGTGCGCCGGTGGCTCAGCGCGCCCGGTGGGCCGGCGCGTTGGCGGCCAGGCGGATCGCCTCGGCCAGCGAGCGGATCGTCGGGTGCAGCGCCATGTGTCGGGACACGAAGAAGCTCACCGGCGGCAGGTTCCAGCTCAGCTTGTAGGGCAGGGCCGCGCATTCGCCGCGCTGCACCAGGTCGGCCACGATGTCCTTGGCCAGGATCGTCACCCCGTTCGGCAGGTGGCGCAGCACCGTCTCGATGGTGCGCAACGACATCGTCTCGACGACCGGCGAAGGCGGCTGCACGCCCGCACTGAGGAAGATGGTGCTGAAGGTGCGCCGCATCGGCGTGTTGGGTGGCGGGAAGATCCAGTCCAGTTCGGCCAGGCGGGCCCAGTCCAGCGGCCCGCGCGACAGGCGCGCGCGGCTGCGTGCCGGCACCAGCAGGCAGGGCTCCTGCTCGTAGATCGGCTCCTGGTCGATGTCGACGCCGACGCTGTGGTCGAAGGACCGGCCGATCGCGCAGTCGATCTCGCGTGCAGACAGCGCCGCCACCAGTTCGTCGGTGGTGCCCTCCTTCGACAGCACCGACACGCGCGGTGTCTGCCCGAGCAGGTGCGTCACCGCCGCGTTCAGCAGGCCTTCGGGCACCTGTGGCGTGATGCCCAGGCGCACGCGGTCGATCAGGCCGGTGTCGATGGCGGTCAGCACGTGGGCCGTCGACTCCACGTCGGCCAGCGTCACCTGCGCAAAGCGCAGCGCGGCGCGGCCGGCGGCGGTGGCCGTCAGCCCGCGGCTGCTGCGTTCGAACAGGCGCGCCATGAAGATGTCCTCGATCTCGCGCAGCGCCTTGGTGATGGCGGGCTGGCTCAGGTCCATGTCGGCGGCCACGCGGCTCAGCGAGCGGTGGCGGTCCAGGCTCTGCAGCAGCGCCAGGTGGCGCAGCTTCAGCCGCGAGCCCAGGTTGTGCCGCAAGCGAAGGGATCGTTCCTGAGTGGCCATAACTCCAGACTTATACCCTTATCAGAACATCGATCGATACGGTAATTTCGCGATCCTAGACTTGCCCCATGTTCAACGCCTGCCACCCCTCGGCCCAGACCGGCGCGCTGCTCAGCCTGGGCCTGTGCTCGAACCTGCTCGATGCCGTCGCCGAGGCACCCAGCGCCGAGGCCGCGCTGCTGCAGATCGATGCCTACCGCCGGCTGCTGGCGGGCCCCGGCATCTTCAGCATCCAGTTGAACGTGACCACCCGCGACGACCCCTGCAACGAAATCCGCCTGCAGCGGCTGTACTCGTCCGCCAGCAACGCGTTTCCGGTGCAGGGTCGCAAGCGCAAGACGCTGACGCCATGGACCGAGACCTTGTTCGTCAAGGGACAGGTGTTCGTCGCCGAGGGTAGCGCCGCGCTGGAGCAGACCTTCGACGACTATGCGCAGATGCGCCCGCTGGGCCTGAACGCCGCCGTCAACGTGCCGCTGCTGAAGGGGCAGCTGTGCTACGCCACCTTCAACGTCTTCGGCACGCGCGGCAGCTGGCAGCCCGCGGAGCTGCTGGCGCTGCGCCTGCTGGCCCTGGCCGCCGCGCGCTGGGTCACGCCCGCGCCGGACCTGTCCTACACGCTGAAGCCCGAATGAGTTGCCCCATCCACGGCCCGCTGCCGCGAAGCGCGGCCTGATCGTCACCCCCACCAAGGAGAGAGCATGTTGCGCACCCCGTTGCATTCCATGGCCGCCGCCGGCTTGCTGCTGGCCACCGGCTTGGCCCACGCCGACCTGGGCGAGGACTGGCTGGCCGGCAAGGTCACCACCGGCAACCCGGCCATCACCTACACCGGGGCGCCGATCGAGTTCAAGTACGCGCACCCCTCGCCACCGGCATCGGTGCTGGTGCCGCCGACCCAGGCCAACCTGAAGCGCATCGCCACCGCCAGCAACGGCAAGCTGCTGATCAAGGAGTACGGCTCCGGCAGCCTGTTCGGGGCCCGCGACGGCTTCAAGGGCGTGCGCACCGGCGTCGGCGAATGGGGCGTGTGCTACCCCACCTACGAAGGCCGTGGCATGCCGCTGTCGCGCGTCTGGGAGCAGCCTTTCGTGACGCCGTCCAACCCAATGGTGGCCACGCGCGTCGCGCAGGAGCTGGCCTCGAAGTACTTCGTGCCGGAATTCAAGAAGCAGGGCGTGGCCTGGGGCAACCACGTGGCCTTTCAGCCTGCCGACATCCTGAGCAAGAAGCCGATCCGCAAGCTGGAAGACCTGCAGGGCCTGAAGGTCGGCGCCCAGGGCATGTCGCCGGACGTGGCCAAGGCGCTGGGCGTGGCGCTGGTCAACCTGCCGTACCCTGAGCTCTACACCGCGCTGCAGCAGGGCGTGATCGACGCCGTGTTCTGGGTCGATGCCGGCTTCGTGCCCTTCAAGCTGCACGAGGTGGCCAAGTTCCACACCAACCTGGGCCTGACCGGCGGCGGCGCCTGGACTTGCTACAACCCCGAGGCCGTCGGCAAGCTGCCGCCGGACCTGCAGCAGCTGTACCTGCGCGGCCTGGAACCCTTCGCGATGGTGAACACCAAGATCTCGGGCGTCGACTTCTCGGTCAAGGCCAAGGAGGCCTACAAGGCCGCCGGCGTCGAGATGATCACGCTGCCGCCGGCCGAGCTGCAGCGCTTCAAGGACAAGCTGCAGCCGGTGGTCGACGCCTGGGCCGAGGATCTGGAAAAGGACAAGATCCCGGCGAAGGCGCTGCTCAAGGACATCCAGGCGCTGTCGGCCAAGTACCAGAGCCTGTCGCCGAACGACCTGATGAAGCTGTCGATCGACAACCCGGTGGTGGTGCAGCAGTGAACGACGACCCGGTCCTGGATTCGCAGGACGCGCGCGACCAGGGCCTGGCGCCATCGGCGCTGGACCCCGACGCGCTGGGCGGCCTCTGGCTGAACGTCGGGCTGCCGAAGATCCTGCGCGATATCGCGGCCTTCGTGTTCCTGCCGCTGATCGTCGGCGTGATCGCGGTGGACGTGGTCGGCCGCTACTTCTTCAGCCACCCCTTCCAGTGGTCGCAGGAGATCGCCACGCTGGGCCTGCTGCTGCTGTTCGTGGCGGCCATTCCCTTCACCACCGCCTCCAACGGGCATGTGCGCACCGAGTCGCTCTACGAAAGGTACTCACCCCGTGGCAAGGCGCTGACCGATGCCGTCGGCGCGCTGTGCGGCGCGGTGTTCATGGGCGTGGTGGCCTACTGGCAGTTCCACGAGCTGCCGGGCATGATGGCCCGCGACGAAGGCGCCGAGTTCATCGACATCCCGTACTGGCCGATCAGCCTGTTCGTGGCGCTGTGCATGCTGTTCGGCCTGGTGCAGCTGCTGTTGCGCGCCGTGCAGCGCGGCCGCGATGCGCTGTCGCCGAAGGGGCGCCGGTGAGCGCGCATGGCCGCTCCAAAGCGCTCACACCGGAGCGCGTCGGCGCGGAGGTTGCCCTATGAGCCTGATCGCGGTCGGCTACATCGCGATCGTCGCGATGCTGACGCTGATCCTGCTCGGCGTGCCGATCGGATGGTCGATGGCCATCGTCGGCGTGCTCGGGGAGCTGTACGTCACCGGCTTCACGGCCGCAGCGTCAAAGCTGAGCCTGACGCTGTGGGAGAACGGCACGCTGTTCGTCTTCATCGCGCTGCCGCTGTTCCTGCTGATGGGCCAGCTGGCCTACCGCACCGGCATCACCGACGACCTGTACGACTGCATCAGCAAGTGGTTCGGTCACATGCCCGGCGGCATTGCCGTCTCGGCGGTGCTGTCCAACGCGGCCTATGGCGCCGTCACCGGCAGCAGCATCGCGTCGGTGGCCACGCTTGGGCCGATGGTGATGCCCGAGTTCCGCAAGTACCGCTACGACCTGAGCCTGGCCACCGGCACGCTGGCCTCGGCCGGCACGCTGGCGGTGCTGGTGCCGCCGAGCACGCTGCTGGTCATCTACGGCGTGTGGACCGAGACCTCGATCGCCGAGCTTTTCATGGCCGGCATCCTGCCCTGCCTGCTGCTGACGGTGGTGTACTGCGCGGTGTTGGCGCTGTGGTGCGCGCTGAAGCCCGAGATGGGCCCGCGCGGGCCCAGCTATCCGTGGCCGGTGCGGCTGGCCTCGCTGCGCAAGCTGCTGCCGGCGCTGGTGCTGATCACCATCGTACTCGGCGGCATCTACGGCGGCATCATGACGCCGTCGGAATCGGCCGCTGTGGGCGTGCTGGGCGTGCTGGCCATCGCCGTGGCGATGCGGCGCTTCCGCTGGACGGCACTGGCCGATTCGCTGCGCCAGACCATCGCCACCTCGGGCATGGTGTTCGTCATCGTGGTCACCGGCATCATGTTCACTCGCTTCATGGTGCACACCAACGTCACGGCCGATTTCGTGGCCATGATTGCCAGCTGGGACTTGAGCACCACCGGCCTGTTGCTGTCCATGCTGGTGCTTTACTTCGTGCTCGGCACGGCGCTGGACGGCCTGGGCATGCTGATCCTGAGCCTGCCCTTCGTGATGCCGCTGATGGCCACCGCGGGCGTGGACAAGGTCTGGTTCGGCATCTTCCTGTGCGTGATGATGGAACTGGCCGCGGTGAGCCCACCCGTGGGCATCACCGTGGCGGTGATGCGCAGCGTGGCGCCCGACGTGCCGACGAACGTGATCTTCCGAGGCTGCTACCCGTTCCTGGGCCTGACGATCCTGCTCACCTTTGCGCTGATCGCCTGGCCCGGGCTGGCGCTGTGGCTGCCTGCGGCGATGCGCTGAGAAGGGAATGCCATGCCCGTGACCGCCTTGCACCACTTCACCGTCCGCTGCACGCCGGACGAACTGCCGCCGCTGGTGGACTTCTACACGCGCGTGATGCGCCTCACCGTCGGCGCGCGGCCGGAGATCCCGGCGCCCGGAGCCTGGCTGTATGCCGACGGCCAGCCCATCGTGCACCTGTATGCCCACCTGGCCACGCCGGACCAGGCGGCCGAACCGGCCACCGGCCACGTGGACCACATCTCGTTCCGCTCGCGCGGCCTGGCCGAGATGCGCGCGCACCTGGCGGCGCAGGGCGTGCCCTTCACCGAGGCGCCGGTGCCGGGCTGGCCGCTGCACCAGGTCTTCGTGCACGACCCGCGCGGGCTGAGGATCGAGATGACCTTCTTCATGGACCAGGAAGAAGGGCTCGCCGCATGACAGAGTTCGTGCAGGCCGGCGCGCAGCGCATCGCCTTCGAGCGCCAGGGCGCTGGCCCGCCGCTGCTGCTGATGCACGGTGCCGAGGCCTCGCGGCTGATGTTCGCGGCGCTGCTGCCGCTGCTGGCCCGGCACTTCACGGTGGTCGCCTACGACCAGCGCGACTGCGGCGACACCGAGGGGCCCGAGACCGCCTCGACGCTGGCCGACCTGGCCGACGATGCGCGAGGGCTGATCGAGGCACTGGGCCTGCAGCGCACGCATGTGTTCGGTTCGTCCTTCGGCGGCCGGGTGGCCCAGGCGCTGGCGCTGCGGCATCCACGCTCGGTCGACCGCCTGGTGCTGGGCAGCACCTGGCCGCTGCCCGAAGCCTATGAATCGCTGTGCCCGGACGCGTCGCGCCTGGCGGACCTGCGCAGTCAGTTGCCGGCCACGGCCGAGGAGCTGGCGACCTGGTTCTTCCCGGAAGCCTTCCTGCAAAAGCGGCCCGAGTTGCGCGCCGTGTTCGCGAACGCCCGGCCGGCATCCGCGCGTTCGGCCCGCCGCGCCGCCACGGTGCAGAGCACACTGGACGCGCAGGCTTCGGCCATTGCCGCGCCCACGCTGCTGCTGGCCGGCGAGCTCGACCGCGTGGTGCCGCCGGGCGTGACGCTGGCGACGGCCTCGCGCATCCCGGGGGCCCGCACGGCCGTGCTGCCCGGCGTCGGCCATGCCACCGCGCTGCAGGCGCCGGAGTTGTTGGCACGACATCTCGTCCGCTTCCTGCGGGACGAGCCACCCGACGAGGAGTGAGAACGATGGATGTCCTGATCGCTGGCGCCAGCATGGCCGGCTTGTCGGCCGCCTACTGGTTCGCCCGACTCGGCCACCGTGTCACGGTGGTCGAACGTGCCGAAGGCCTGCGCCCGGGCGGTGCGCCGATCGACGTGCGTGGGCAGGCGCTGGGCACGGCCGAACGCATGGGCCTCCTGGCCCAGATCGAGGCCGAGAAGGTCTCGATCGTCGAGCCGATGCCGGTGCTCGACGGCACGGGCCGGCAGGTGGCCACGCTGGACCTGCGATGGTTCGCGAACGAGACCGACCGCGACGTGGAGATCACGCGCGACCGCCTGAACCGCATCCTGTACAACGCGGTGCCCGACACGGTGACGTTCCGCTTCAACACGACGCTCGCGTCGCTCACCGACGGGCCCGACGGCGTGGAGGTCGGCTTCACCGACGGGCAGCCGGGCCGCTACGACCTGGTCGTCGGGGCCGACGGGCTGCATTCCACAGTGCGCAAGCTGGCCTTCGGCCCGGAGAAGGACTACGTCCGCCACTTCGGCTACTACGTGGCGCTGGTCGATCTGCCGAACGACCGCGACTGGCAGCGTGCCATGCTCAACGTGCCGGGCCTGACGGTGGTGGTGCGCGATGCCGGTGACGGGCCGCAGGGCATGATGCTGGCCGCCAGCGCGCAGGTGGACTACGACTACCGGGACCTGCAGGTGCAGCGCAAGATGATCGACGGCTTGCTGTCGCGCGTCGATGCCTGGCAGCTGCCGGCCTTGCGCGCCGCGTTCACCGACCCCGCGGCCAAGGGCTTCTACTTCGACTCGGTGAGCCAGACGCACATGCCCAGCTGGATCAAGGGCCACGTCGCGGTCATCGGCGATGCGGGCCACTGCGGCGCGCTGCTTTCGGGCATGGGCACCACGCTGGCAATGGTCTCTGCCGAGACACTGGCCACCACCTGGACGGAATGCGGTGGCGACATGGCCTTGGCCGCGCCGCTGTACCACCAGCGTCTGCGTCCCTACGTGGAGCAGTGCCAGGCCTTCGCGCACGAAGGGGCGCCGATCATGGTGCCGGCCACGCAGGAAGCGCTGGACGCGCGCAACGCCCACTTTCGCGAGGTGGCGGCGACGTTCGCCGCCTGATCCGGCGCACCCGGCGCCGGTGCGCCAAGCGGCTGCGGTTCAGCCCGCCGCCGGCCCGGCCCAGGCCAGCGACAGCAGGCTCAGGCAGGCCACGGTGCTGAGCCGCCAGCGCAATGGCAGGAACCACGCCGGCAGGCCGGCCGGCCCGGCCAGGCGGTGGTCGGCCACCAGGTGCAGCGCGAAGCCCGCCACCAGCAGCCCGGCGGCGGCGGCGCCGGGCAGCACCAGCGCCGGCCAGGCCAGCAGCGCCGGCACCACGCTCCAGGCGAAGGCCCGGCGGCGCCTTGCGGCATCGAGGACGGGCGCGCTCATCGCCACGCCCCAGTGCAGCGCGCCGACGAAGCTGAGGATCACCGCGCCATAGCCCACCAGCGCCTGCGCCCACAGCGCGGCGCGCGGGCCGTCGGCCGCATGCAGCACCGCCAGCCCGACGAAGGGCAGCAGGCCGCCGTAGCCGAGCCAGGCCACATGGGCGGGAAGGGCTTGGGGCATCACGGCTTGTTGCATCGTGGTGGCTCCAGGATCAGGGCAGGGCCAGGCCTTCGTGCCGGGCCAGGCGTTCCAGCGCGGCTTCGAACAGCGCGCGCGAGGTGCCGGCCACCTGCTGCAGGTAGGCATGCAGCGCGGCATCGTCGGCATCGCGGTGCACGCAGCCGGCGCTGTAGGCCTCGAAGCTGGCCAGCTGCATCAGCAGTTCGGCCACGTGGCGCGGGCATTCGCAAGCCAGGGTGGGCGACAAGCCGGCGATGGCCGTCAGCGTGGCGTCGTCGTAGCGCCGGGGTGCCGGGGCGCCGCGGGCCGCGGCCTTGACGCGTGTGACAAGCGGGGCCGGCGGCGGCACCTGCACCGTGGCCAGCCAGCGGCCCAGCGCCTCGTCGTCGGCCGGTTCGCGCACGGCCTGCAGGCCGGCGTCGCCCAATGCGCGCCGCAGTGCCGCCGCTCCGAAGCGGTACAGCACCACCACGCGCTGCGCGCCGCAGGCCTGCCGGGCGGCCTGCAGGCCGGCGAGCAGCGCGTCGGCGTCGGCAGGCCGCAGTTCGGGCAAGTGCACCAACAGCAGTTCCAGGGTCGCGCCCTGGCGCGCGGCGGCCTCGTCCAGCGAGCCGAAGACCTCGGCCGCGCCCAGGCGGCCGGCCGGCAGGCGTTTCAGGCGCGCGGCCAGGGCCGGGCCCACGACCGCCATGCGCCCGGCCGCGGCGCGGCGTGCGGGCGCGCGCGTGCCGCTGCGGCCGGCGCCATCGGCCACCTGGCGCAGCTGGCGGGCGTTCAGCGCGGCGATGGAGCCGATGGCATGGCCCTGCTCGGTCAGCTGACGCAGCAGCAGCACGCGCTGCACATCGGCCGGCGAATACAGCCGGTGCCCCGAAGCTGCAGTGACCGGCTGCACCGCGCCGTAGCGCTGCTCCCAGATGCGCAGCGTGGCCACCGGCATCTGCGCCATGCGCGCCACCGCCGCGCTGCGAAAGTGCGGTCCGGCTCCATCGGCGGGCGTCGGGTGGCTTCGTGGCATGGAACGCTTGAATCCAGTTTGAGTCGAATGCTACATGAAAGAATCCGCTTGAAAAGACAACTGAGTCGGTAGTGAATAGCTTCTGAGTAAGATTCGACCATGCCCGAACCCACCACCCGATCCCCCACGCTGTATTTCGACGGCGCCTGCCCGGTGTGCGCGCGCGAGGTGGCGATTTACCGCCGCCAGCCCGGTGCCGAGGCCGTGTGCTGGGTGGACGTGACCCAATGCCCGGCCGAAGCGCTGGGGGCCGACCTGAGCCGCGAGGCCGCGCTGGCCCGGCTGCATTGGCGCCTGCCCGATGGTCGCCTGCTCAGCGGCGCCGCGGCCTTTGCCGGCCTGTGGCAGGCGCTGCCGCGCTGGGCCTGGCTGGGCCGCTTGGCCGGCACGCGCCCGGGCCTGTGGCTGCTGGAAGCGGCCTACCGCGTCTTCCTGGCGCTGCGGCCGGCCTGGCGCCGGCAAGGGGCCGTGCGATGAACGCCCGCCGCGTCGCAGTCATCGGCGCCGGCATGGCCGGTGCGGCCTGCGCGCGGCTGCTGGCCGATGCCGGCCGCGCCGTGCAGGTCTTCGACAAGTCGCGCGGTGTCGGTGGGCGCATGGCCACCCGGCGGGCCGAATGGGTGGGCGCCGACGGCGATCGGCAGCAGGCCAGCTTCGACCACGGCGTCCCCGGATTCACCGCGCATGCGCCGGAGTTCCTGCGCTTCGTCGAACAGGCTGCGCGCGACGGCCTGCTGGCGCGCTGGCTGCCGCGCCGCGCGCCCGGCAGCTATGCGCCGCTGGACGATCCGGCCCTGTGGGTGGCCACGCCGGACATGCCGGCGCTGTGCCGCGCGCTGCTGAGCGGGATTCCGCTGCACACCCAACGCACCGTCGACGCATTGCAGCGCAGCGCCGAAGGCTGGCGGCTGCTCAGCGACGGCGTCACGGTGGGCGAAGGCTTCGATGCCGTGGTGGTGGCCATCCCGCCGGCGCAGGCCGCGGCGCTGCTGCTAGCGCACCAGGCCGACTGGGCGCAGCGCGCGCAGGCCCTGCCGATGCAGCCCTGCTGGGTGCTGATGGGCGTGACGCCGGACGAGGGCGTGGCGCCGGACTGGGACCTGGCCTGGCCCAACGACGGCCCGCTGGCTTGGGTGCTGCGCAACGAAGCCAAGCCCGGCCGGCAGGCCGTGCCGGGCCAGGTGCACTGGGTGCTGCAGGCCACCGCACGCTGGAGCCTGACGCACCTGGAAGCCCCGCCGGCCGAGGTGCAGGCCGCGCTGCAGGCGGCCCTGGCTGCTTGGCTGGGCAAGCCGCTGCAGTGGGCGCATGCGGCTGTGCACCGCTGGCGCTATGCGTCGGTGCCGCGCGCCGCCGGCACGCCGGTGGCTGGCCGCTGCGCGTGGGATGCCGCCTTGGGCCTGGGCTGGTGCGGCGACGCGCTGGGCGGCTCCGGCGTCGAAGGCGCATGGACCTCGGGTCGCGCGCTGGCCGCGGCCCTCACCGACCCCGGCGGCAGCGGCGCATGACACTGCCTGCCGACGTGCTAGCCGATCTGCGCACCGACCATGCTGGCGAGACCGGCGCGGTGTGGCTGTACCGCGGCATGCGCCGCGTGGCGCGCGACCCGGCCCTGCGGGCCTTTGCGCAGCGCCACCAGGCCACCGAGCAGGCCCATCTGCAGCGCATCGAGGCCTGGCTGCCACCGGCACAGCGCAGCCGGCTGCTGCCGCTGTGGCGCCTGGCCGGGTGGTTGACCGGCGCGCTGCCGGCGCTGTGGGGGCCGCGCGCTGCCTATGCCACGGTGGAGGCGGTGGAGCGCTTCGTCGACGGCCACTATGCCCAGCAGATCGCGCGGCTGCAGGGCCAGCCCGCGCTGGCCGCGCTGCGCCAGACGCTGGTGGAATGCCGGGCCGACGAACTGGCCCACCGTGACGAGGCCGCCGCCGCGCGCGGCCCTCAGCCGGCGGGCCGCTGGCAGCGCGCCTGGGCCGGGCTGGTGCAGGCCGGCTCGCAGGCGGCGGTGGCCGTCTGCCGGCATGTCTGAGGGCTGAAGGCATGGCCGTCATCGCCACTGAGATCGAACGCTTCGACCGGCTCAGCGCCACCTGGTGGAACCCCACCGGGCCGATGCGCCCGCTGCACGTGACCAATGCGCTGCGGCTGGAACTGGTGCTGCAGCGGCTGCGGCAGCACTTTGGCCGAGACCCCGCTGCGCTGGGCGGGCTGCGCATCCTGGACGTGGGCTGCGGTGGTGGCCTGCTGGCCGAGCCGCTGGCCGCGCGCGGCGCGCAGGTGGTGGGCATCGATGCCTCGGCCGGCAACGTGGCCGCGGCGCAGCGCCATGCGGCCGCGCAGGGCGTGGCGGTGGACTACCGCCGTGGCGAGATGGCCGACGCGTTGCGCGCGGACGAGCGCTTCGACCTGGTGCTGGCGCTGGAGGTGGTGGAGCATGTCGACGACGTGCCGGCCTTCGTGGCCGCCGCGGCCGGCCGCGTGGCGCCGGGCGGGCTGCTGATGGCATCGACCATCGACCGCACGTGGAAGAGCTTCGTCTTCGCGATCGTCGGCGCGGAGTACGTGCTGCGCGTGCTGCCGCGCGGCACGCACCAGTGGCGGCGCTTCGTGCGCCCGGCCGAGCTGGCGGCCGCGGCGTCGGCCGCCGGCCTGCGGCAGGTGGAGCTGCGCGGCATGCGCTACCTGCCGCTGGTGCACCGCGCGGCCTGGTGCCGCGATACGCGGGTCAACTACCTGGCGGCTTTCGAGCGCGACGCGGCGGCTTGAGCGGCGATGCGCTGCGCCAGCGCCACCAGGCTGCGGTCGCTGCCCGGCGGGCCGACCAGGCTCAGGCCCAGCGGCGCGCCCAGGCGCGTGGCCCAGGGCAGGCTCAGCTGCGGCAGGCCCGCGAGACCCGCCACGCACAGCATCTGCAGCGCGCGGTTGCGGTAGTTGTCGAGCCCGGCCTCGTCGGCGCTGATCAGCGGCGCGACATCTGGCATCGTCGGCATCAGCAGCACGCCGTCGCTGCCCAGGATGGCGGCCATGTGGGCGCGAAAGCGCGCGCGGTAGGCGTGGCCTTCGGCCAGCTTGGCGTCGGGAATCTGCCGCGCCCAGGCGAAGCGCTCGGCCACGCCCGGGCCCAGCGGCGGCTGGTAGCGGGTGATCAGCGCGCCGTCCACCGTCCAGGCCTCGTGGCCCTGCACATGGCGGTAGTGCCAGTACATCGCGTCCAGGCTGTCCAGCACCACATTCACTGGTGCGGCCGGGCCGCAGGCAGCTTCGACCTTCGCGCACGGCGCGGCAAAGGCGTCCAGCACCTCGGGCGCCAGCAGCGCCCACAGGTCGGCCGGGCGCAGCAAGCGCGGTGTGGCCGGCAGCGGCGCCGGGTCCGCGCCCAGCAGCACGTCGGCCACGCGGGCGAAGCTGGTCAGGTCGCGGGTGAACCAGCCGCAGGTGTCGAAGCTGGGCGACAGGTCCAGCGCGCCCTGCAGGCTGACGCGGCCGTGCGTCGGCCGCAGGCCCACCAGACCGCAATGGCTGGCCGGCGCGCGCACGCTGCCGCCGGTGTCGGTGCCCAGCGCCATGTCGCACAGGCGGTTGGACACCGCAGCCGCCGAGCCCGAGGACGAGCCGCCGGTGATGCGATCCGGCGCCGCGCCGTTGATCGGCGAGCCGAAATGCGCGTTCTGGCCGTTCATCGAGAAGGCCAGCTCGTCGGTGATCGTCTTGCCGACGAAGCGTGCGCCGGCGTCCAGCAGTTTCTGCACCGTGGGCGCGGTGCGGGTCTTGATGCCCGACAGCGCCAGCACGAAGGGCTGGCCGCCGCTGGTGGGGTAGCCCGCCACGTCGAACAGGTCCTTCACCGCGAAGCTCAGGCCGGCCAGCGGCCCGGTGGCGGCCTGCGGCACCGGCACCTCGGGGTAGGGCATGAAGGCGCGGGCGGTGTCGTGGACCAGCGGCATGGCAGACCTCAGGCGGTGGCGGCCCCCGATGCTACGGTGGCGTCGGTGCGCAGGCAGCGCGCGCCGTGGTCCGGCGCCAGCATCACCACCTCGGGCGCCGTCTGGCGGCAGCCTTCGTTGGCATAGCTGCAGCGCTCGGCAAAGGCGCAGCCGGGCGGCAGCGCCGACAGGTCCGGCGGTGCGCCGCCGATGGTTTCCAGCCGCGCGCCCTTGGCCAGTGCGCCGTGCGCGCGGCTCTTCAGCAGCGCCAGCGTGTAGGGGTGGCGCGGCTCGCGGATCAGCGCGCGGGCCGAACCCACCTCGACGATGCGACCGGCATACATCACCGCGATGCGGTCGGCTACTTCCAGCGCGGCGCCGATGTCGTGGGTGACGAAGATCACCGACAGCCCCATCTCGCGCTGCAGCTCGCGCAGCAGCAGCAGGATCTGGATCTGCACCGTGGCATCCAGCGCGGTGGTCGGTTCGTCGGCCAGCAGCAGTTGCGGCTTGCAGGCCAGGGCCAGCGCGATCATCGCGCGCTGGCGCATGCCGCCGCTCATCTCGTGCGGGTAGGCGGCCAGCCGCCGCTCGGGGCTGGGGATGCGCACCCGCTCGAACAGCTCCAGCGCACGCTTGTGCGCGGCCTCGGCGCTGACGTTCTCGTGCCGGCGGATGCTCTCGACGATCTGCGCGCCGACCGTGTACACCGGGTCTAGCGCCAGCAGCGGCTCCTGGAAGATCATCGACGTGACCTTGCCGCGGTAGTCGGCCAGCTGCGAGGACGACATCTTCAGCACGTCCTGCCCGCCCACGCGCAGCTGCCCGCCCATCTGCGTGCGCCGCGGCGGGTGCAGCCGCAGCAGCGAGCGCAGCGTGACGCTCTTGCCCGAGCCCGATTCGCCGATCAGCGCCACCACCTCGCCGCGCTGCACCTGCAGGTCCACGCCGCCGACGGCACGCACCGGCTTGCGACCGCCGGTGAAGGTGACCGTCAGGCCGCGGATATCGACAAACGCTTCGCTCATGCTGCCGCCTTCTCGGCTGCGCTGTGGCCGCTGCCCGCCTCGTACATCAGGCAGGCCACCGGGTGCCCGGCGGTGCCGCCCACCAGCGCCGGCACGCGCTGGCTGCACACGCCTTCGGCGCGCTCGCAGCGCGTGTGGAAGCGGCAGCCCGGGGGCGGGTTGATCGGGTTGGGCGGGTCGCCGGCCAGCGCTGGCTTCTCGGTGCGGTGGTCCGGGTCCATCGACGGGATGCTGCTCAGCAGCGCCCGCGTGTACGGGTGGCGCGGGCTTTCGAACAGCGTCTCGCTGTCGCCGATCTCCACCACCTGGCCCAGGTACATCACCATCACGCGGTCGCTGATGTAGCGCACCACGTTCAGGTCGTGGCTGATGAAGATGTAGGTCAGGCCGAACTCGTCCTTCAGGTCCAGCAGCAGGTTCAGCACCTGCGCTTCCACCGACTTGTCCAGCGCCGACACCGCCTCGTCCAGGATGATGATGCGCGGCTGTAGCGCCAGCGCGCGGGCGATGTTGACGCGCTGCCGCTGGCCGCCCGACAGCTCGTGCGGGTAGCGTTCGGCAAAGCGCTGCGGCGCCAGGCCCACGCGGGCCAGCAAATCGCGCGCGCGGGCCACTGCCTCGCTGCGCGGCGTGCCGTGCACCTGCGGCGCGAAGGCGATGCTGTCCTCGATGGTCAGGCGCGGGTTCAGCGAGGCATAGCTGTCCTGGAACACCATCTGCACCTGGCGGCGGTAGTCCTTCAGCCCCAGCTCGCGGCCGCCGACGCTGCGTGCGTCGAACAGGATCTCGCCCCGGTCGGGCTCGATCAGGTGCATCAGCAGCCGCGCGGTGGTGCTCTTGCCGCAGCCCGATTCGCCGACCACGCCGAGTGTCTCGCCGCGCTGCAGAGAAAAGCTGACACCGTCGACCGCGCGCACCACGCCACCACCCCGGCCCAGCAGGTCCTTCTTCAGCGGGAAATGCTTGACCAGGCCTTGCACCTCGAGCAACGGGGTGGGGTGCGCCGTCATTGCTTTATCTCCATCGCAGAGCGCAGCCCGTCGGACAAGAGATTGAACGCGATCGAGGTGAAGAAGATCATCACCCCAGGCAGGGCCGCGATCCACGGCTGAACATAGATTGCTGTGCGCAGCGTGTTCAGCATCAGCCCCCATTCGGGTTCGGGCGGCTTGACGCCCAGGCCCAGGAAGCTCAGGCCCGATGCCAGGATCATGCTCACCGCGATCAGGCTGGTGGCATAGACGAAGATCGGCCCCAGCACGTTGCCCAGCACGTGCACGCGCACGATGGTGAAGGCGTTGGCGCCGCTGGCGCGCGCGGCTTCCACGAAATCGCGGCTGCGGATCTGCGTGGTCACGCTTTCGGCCACGCGCGCGATCGGCGGGATGAACACCACCGTCAGCGAGATCAGCGAATTGGTGATGCCCGCGCCCAGCGCACCGCTCAGCGCAATGGCCAGCAGCACCGACGGGAAGGCATAGAACACGTCGATGGTGCGCATGATCACGCTGTTGACGGCCCCGCCCGCATAGCCGGCCACGATGCCGATGGTGGCGCCGATGACGAAGGCGCAGATCACCGGCGTGATGCCCATGAACAGGCTCAGGCGCGCGCCGACGATCAGCCGGCTGAGCATGTCGCGGCCCAGCTCGTCGCTGCCGAGCGGGTAGCCGTCGGTGCCGATAGGCTTCAGGCGGTTCAGCATGCTCGAGGCATAGGGGTCGGCCGGCGCCAGCCAGGGCCCGAACACCGCCAGGATCAGCAGAAACAGGATCATCGCGCCGGCCACCAGCGCGGACGGGTCGCGCAGCAGCCGCCGGCCCACGGTCTGCCAGTAGCCGGGGCTGCGCTCCATCGGCAGGGCCGGCACCTTGCTGGCGTCGACGGTCACGTTGAGCATGTTCATCGTGCGATGCGCGGATCGAGCGCGCCTTGAATGACGTCGACCAGCAGGTTCAGCACGACGAAGAACATCGCCAGCACCAGGATCGTGCCCTGCAGCAGCGGCAGGTCGCGCTGGAAGATGGCGCTGTTCAGCAGGAAGCCGGCGCCGGGCCAGGAGAACACGGTCTCGATCAGGATGCTGCCGCCGAGCAGGTAGCCCAGCTGCAGGCCCATCACCGCCAGCGCGGTGGGCGCGGCGTTCTTCACCACGTGGCCGAAGATGCCCAGGTCGGTCAGGCCCTTGGCGCGCAGGCCGACGATGAACTCCTGCGCCAGGATGTCGGCCACCAGCGCGCGCACCGTGCGCGCGATGATGCCCATCGGGATCACGCTCATCGTGATGGCCGGCAGCACCAGGTGCTTCATGTGCTCCAGATCCCACACCCAGTCGCCCGAACCGCCGGGGCCGGCACCGCCCGGCGGCAGCCAGCCCAGGATGACGGCGAAGACGATCACCATCACCATGCCCAGCCAGTAGTGCGGCACGCTGACGCCCAGCACCGAGGTGATCGACGCGGCCTTGTCGACCCAGCTGCCCTGGAAGTAGCCGGCGACGAAACCGAACAGGCAGCCGAAGACGAAGCCGATCAGCGTGGCAAACACCGCCAGCCGCAGCGTGTTGCCCACCGCGTTGAGCACCTCCCCGGTGACGCCGCGGCCGCTGGCGATGCTGGTGCCCAGATCGCCTTGCAACGCGCGCCACACCCAGCTGGCAAACTGCTCCGGATAACTGCGGTCGAAGCCGTACAGCGTGCGCAGCTGCTGCTGCATCTCGCCCGATGCATCCGGCGGCAGGATCGACACCAGCGGGTCGCCCGGCGCCAGGTGCACCAGCGCAAAGCACACCAGCGCCACGCCCAGCATGATGGGCAGCGTGTAGACCAGCCGCCGGAGCAGGAAGGCGATCATCTCGGCGTCATTCGATCGACATCGGGGCGATGTCGATGAACCAGCTGCGCGGCTGCACCACGCCCTTGACCTTGGGGCTCATCGCGCGCGGGCCCACGTCGTGCGCGATCCACACGAACGGGGCTTCCTCGACGATGCGCGCGTGCAGCTTGGCCAGCGCGGCGTCGCGTGCGGGGCCGTCGAAGCTGGTGCGCGCGTCGGCGATCAGCTTGTCGAACTCGGCATTGCCGAAGTAGCCCCAGTTGTTGGACACCGGCGGGAAGGTCTTGGTACTGGTGAAGCGCACCATTGCGAAGAACGGGTCCATCGCTGCGAAGCTGACGTTGGTGGCGTTGGCACCGTTGGCCGACGGATCCTTCGCGCCCTTGCGCCAGTTGGTGAACAGCGTGTTCCATTCGATCACGTCGAACTGCACGTCGAAGTAGCAGGCCTTGAGGCTTTGCTGCACGAACTCGTTCATCGGCAGCGGCTGCATCTGGCCCGAGCCGGACGCGCTGATCTGCACCTTCACCTTCAGCGGCTTGGCGGCACTGAAACCGGCTTCGGTCATGAGCTTCTGCGCGGCGGGCACGTCGTAGCGGATGTCGAACTTGGGGTTGCCCCACCACGGGTGGCCTGGCGGCACAGTGCCCTTGGGCACGGCCATCATGCCGCCCAGCAGCTTCATCAGGCCCAGCCGGTCGACGCACAGGTTGGCGGCGTGGCGCACGCGCTTGTCCAGCCACGGCGAGCCTTCGGCAAAGCTGAGCTGCCAGGGCCAGACGTGCGGCTGCTGGTTGAAATAGATCTTGTTGCCGCGCTGCTGGATCGAACCCATCGCGTCGGGCGAGGGCGCCTCGATCCAATCGACCTGGCCGGACAGCAGCGCCGCGGTGCGGGCATTGGCCTCGGGCATCGGCAGCAGCACCACGCGGTCGATCTTGGGCGTGCGCTTGGGGTCCCAGTAGGTCTTGTTGGCCACCATCTCCAGCCGCTCGCGCGGCACGAAGCGGGCCATCTTGAAGGGGCCCGAGCCGCTGGCGTCGGCCGCGAAGGCCACCCACGCGGCCTTGGCCTTGTCGGCCGGCGTAGCACCGGCGGCGGCGTCGAACTTCTTCTGCCAATGGGCCGGGCTGGCCATGAACAGGTTGGTCAGGTTCAGCGGCAGGAAGGCATCGGGCTCGCTGGTGGTCAGCTCCACCGTGAAGTCATCGATCTTGCGCGCGCTGCGCAGCGTGGGCATGCGCGAGGCGGTCACGCCCACCTGGCTGGCGTCGAAGTGCACCGCATCCTTGTCCAGCACCTTGCGCACGTTCCACACCACGGCGTCGGCATTGAAGGGGCTGCCGTCGTGGAACTTGACGTCGTTGCGCAGCTTGAAGATCCACTTGGTCTTGTCCTTCGGGTCCACCGCCCAGCTGGTGGACAGCGCCGGGATCAGCACGCTGGGCGCGTCGGCCTTGGACAGGTCCCACTGCGTCAGCGAGTCGTACATCGGGATGCCGGTGAAG
>Ga0209369_1000939_pt1 | contig 19779 bp, 19 predicted proteins | sample EBPBio142010_DNA_FD_185865 | JGI IMG/M metagenome (GOLD analysis project Ga0209369, IMG submission 185865) | Wastewater treatment Type I Accumulibacter community from EBPR Bioreactor in Madison, WI, USA - Reactor 1_10/4/2010_ DNA (SPAdes)... | ecosystem: Engineered > Bioreactor > EBPR >... | reverse complement strand
AAATTTTTGATTTGCAAATCAAATTCTTTACAAAAATCATCAATCTGTACAAAAATAGTTGTAATTTGGTCTTTCAAAATCATAAGTAATAATTCGTTAAATATTTGAATTTCAGAAACTTAAATATACGAATTATTACTTTTTATTGCAAATTTTATTTCATTTCTTATCCCGAACTCAGGTTAAATTATAAAGCTCTTGAATTTGAACTTATAACTCATAATTCAAAACTCAAAACTCAAAATTTTATTTACCGCGTATTTTTTCCATCCACAACAATTCTTGCTTCGCGATTTGCCAATTCCCAAGCTGTTGTGAAGACAAGTTGCGTTCTTTTTTTCAATAATTCGTAATCAATTTTATCGGAATCGTCTGTTGGTTTGTGATAATCTTCATGAATGCCGTCAAAATAAAAGGCAATAGGAATATTGTGTTTTGCAAAATTGTAGTGATCGGAACGATAATATAAACGTTGTGGATCTTTTGGATCGTCGTATTTGTAATTCAGTTCCAGATTTACCGTTTTTTTGTTGGCCGCTTCATTTATTTTTTTCAAATCAGAACTTAACATTTCTGATCCAATAACGTAAACATATTGTTTCCCGCGATTTTCCAAATCATCACGACCAATCATATCAATATTCAAATTGGCAACGGTATTCGCTAAAGGGAAAACAGGATTTTCGGAATAATATTTAGAACCTAAAAGTCCGTGTTCTTCACCAGTAACATGCAAAATTAAAATTGATCGTTTAGGAGATTTTCCATTTTTTTTCGCCTTTTGAAAAGCTTCAGCAATTTCCATTAAAGCTACCGTTCCACTTCCATCGTCATCTGCACCGTTATAGATTTCTCCGTTTTTATCAATTCCCACATGATCGTAATGAGCAGAAATGACAATTATTTCTTCGGGCTTTTCTTTACCTTCGATAAAAGCTAAAATATTTTCGGAATCGGGCAAAGAACCTCTCCTACCATTTAAAGCTTCCTTTGGCACTTTTTGGTAATAATTTTCCATAGATTTTGGATGTGATACGCTCATTTTTTGATATTCCGAAATCATATATCTTCCTGCTTTTTTCTGACCTTCAGAACCGGTTTCTCTGCCTTGCATTTCATCGGAAGCAATAATGGTGAGGTGTTTTTTTAAATCGGAAGCCGTTATCGATTCGAAGGACTTATTAAATTCAGCATCTTGATTAGGTAGATTTGAAGTGGCGCAAGAAGCTAACATCATTCCTGCTACAATAGGAAACAAAAACTTATTCATAAAAAATATTTTGCTTAAAATTATTAAAAATTGCTATAAAAAAGGAAATTCTCTTATTTTTAAATCATGAAATTATCCAAAAAACATAATGGTGCTGAATTGACGATTTTTTCAGAAATGTCGGCTTTGGCTCAAAAAAACAATGCTGTAAATCTTTCGCAAGGTTTTCCGGATTATGAAATTGACGAAAAATTGAAAAAATTATTAGCAAGAGCCACCAACCAAAATCATAATCAGTATGCCCCACTTTCAGGAAATCCGTTGTTGATTGAAAATTTAATCACATTTAATAAAAACAGAAAAAAAAGTTTAGCATTTTCAAAAGAAGAAATTACGGTTATTCCGGGAGCAACGTACGGAATATATGCTGCATTAACCACTATTTTGGAACCTGGTGATGAAGTGATTGTTTTTGAACCTTGCTATGACAGCTATGTCCCTTCCATTGAAATGAATGGTGGAATCCCAATTTTTGTGCAACTTGACGAAAATTTTGAATTGAATTGGGACGAGTTTGAAAATGCTATTTCTGAAAAAACAAGAGCTGTCATTGTAAATTCACCGCACAATCCTACAGGAAAAATTTGGACAGAAGAAAATATTGAAAAATTTTATTCTTACATAAAAGACACCGAAATTATTGTGATTTCCGATGAAGTTTACGACCAATTGGTTTATGATAATTACGAATTTTACAGTATGTTTCATCATCCGGAACTCAAAAAAAGATGTTTCAGTATTTTTTCTTTCGGCAAAATGTTTCATATTACAGGCTGGAAAATTGGATATATTGTGGCCGATGAAAAATTGATGAAAGCTTTTAGAAGTGTACATCAGTATATGATGTTTTGTGTAAACTCACCGGCCCAATTCGCATTAGCAAAATATTTGGAAATTTTTGATGTGGAGGAAAACCGAAAAATCATGCAAAACCGAAGAGATTTATTTATGGACTTAATGAAAGAAACTCCTTTTGAATTTACCGATTTAGCTAATGGAAGCTATTTCCAAGTTGCAAATTTTAAAAATATTAATGATAAAATGACGGATAAGGAATTTGCAGTTTGGTTAACAGAAAATTATAAAGTGGCTACTATCCCAATTTCAGCATTTTATCATAACCAAAAAAATACCGGAAATATTAGATTTTGCTTTGCCAAAAAAGAAGAAACCATTATAAAAGCCGTTGAAAATTTGCGGCAATTAAATTGATTTTCAGAATTTTATAATAAAATTATTTTGCCGTTTCATTTAGAATTTTTACATTTAATAAAAGTAATATTTGGTTTAAAATTATCTTCTGAGCGTGAATTTCAAAAAATTTCATTCAAAAAATGAGGTCAATATTTTTACCGAAATAGGAAAATTGGCTTCAGAATTTAATGCAGTGAATCTTTCCCAAGGTTCTCCGGATTATGATTTGGGTGACGAAATGAAGAAATTTTTAATGGAAGGAATTCATACCGATTTAACGCAATATTGTGCGACTTCCATTCTTCCAGATTTAGAAAAGAATCTTTTAAATTTTATCGCAAGAAGACCAATCCCCATTCATGTTTCCAACAAAGAAATTGCGGTAAGTATTGGTGCCACCTACAGTTTGTATGTTTCATTAGCCACTTTTTTGGAGGCTGGAGATGAAGTTATTGTTTTAGAACCTTGCTATGAAACTTATGAACCTGCTATTGGAATTCGAAATGCAATTCCGGTTTATGTTCCAATGGACGAAAATTTTGAACCGAATTGGCAAAAAATAAAAGATTCAATTACTGAAAAAACTGCGGCTATTATTATTAATTCACCCCATAATCCTTCGGGAAAATTGTGGGAAGAAAAAGATTGGAATCAGCTTTGGGAAATTATAAAAGACACCAAAATCATTGTAATTTCTGATGAAGTTTACCAAGTAATCACTTATGATGGAAAGCCTCATTACAGCGCTTTTCATCATCCTGAAATTAAGGAACGCTGTTTTTGTATTTATTCTTTTGAGAAAATTTTTCATATTTCCGGTTGGAAAGCAAGCTACATTATCGCCAACGAAAAATTTGTGAAATGTTTCAACAACATTCATCAATATTTATCTTTTACCATTAATGTTTATGCACAATTCGCTTTAGCAAAAGGACTGGGAATATTTGATATAGAAAAAAACATCCAATTTTTTGAAAGAAAAAGAGATTTGTTTTGTGATTTGATGAAAGATTCACCTTTTCAAATTTCAGAAAAAACACAAGGTGGTTATTTTCAAACGGTAGATTTTTCTGAATTTTCGAAAGGTATTTCGGATAAAGATTTTTCCATTTCCTTGATTAAAAATTATAAAATTGCCTCCATACCCTATTCTGCTTTTTATCACAATCATAAGAATGCGGGAAAATTGCGTTTTTGTTTTGCAAAAAAAGATGAAACTCTCCTTTTAGCAGCAGAAAATTTACAAGAACTATTAAAAAAAGCGCCACTTTCGTGACGCTTTTATTTTTTATGAATTTCTATTACAAAGAAAGGATTCTTACATCAATTCTTCGGTTTTGTGCCATACATTCATCCGTGTCATTTGCAGGACAAACCGGATGTTCCTGTCCATAACCTTCTGCTTCAATTCGCTCAGCAGAAATTCCTTTTTCTATTAATCTAAGTTTTGCAGTTTGCGCTCTTAAATTGGATAAAGAAACGTTAGAATCAGGATTTCCGGAATTATCGGTATATCCACCTAATTTTATTTTCATTTCCGGATACGCATTCATCAATTTTGCTAAATTATCCAACTGAAGTTCAGAACCCGGCTTTAAATCACTACTTCCTGTAGCAAAATACAGATTTTCGATGGTGAACCATTTTTTCTCATCCAATAAAGTTGGATCTTTCAATCTTAAATTTTCAGAAAGCAGAACTAACTGGCTGTTTTCACCAATGGTCATTATTTCACCATTTGGAAGCTGAATTTGTGTTTCGTTTCCTAAAACATATTCATAATCTCCATCAGCATTTACGGTTCCAACAGAAGTAATTAAGCTGTTTTTATTAACATCTGTTACAGTACCGTTTTGGTCAACAGCAATTACATTAGTAGCTCCTGTTAAAGCTGCAATTTTAGCTTGTCTGTTAGCTTCTATTTTCTCTGCATGAATTGAGGCTAAAGTTGGTGCAATAACCAAAGAAACAATAGACATCAATTTAATTAAAATATTCATGGAAGGTCCAGAAGTATCTTTGAAAGGATCACCAACAGTATCTCCAGTTACGGATGCTTTATGAGGTTCAGAACCTTTATAGAAAGTTTGTCCATTGATGTCAACTCCTTTTTCAAAAGATTTTTTTGCATTGTCCCAAGCTCCACCAGCGTTGTTTTGGAACATTCCCATTAAAACTCCGGAAACTGTTGCTCCAGCAAGGAAACCTCCTAAAACTTCAGGCCCAAAAATAAATCCAACCAAAAGAGGTGAAATAATAGCAATAGCTCCTGGAAGCATCATTTTTTTAATGGAAGCATCGGTAGAAATGGCGACACATTTTTCATATTCAGGTTCTCCTTTTCCTTCTAAAATTCCTGGAATTTCACGAAATTGTCTTCTTACTTCTTCCACCATTGCCATGGCTGCAACTCCAACTGCGGTAATCGCTAATGATGAAAAAATAAAAGGAATCATTCCACCGATAAATAATCCCGCTAAAACATCAGCTCTATAAATATCAATTCCGTCAATTCCTGCAATTCCTACAAAAGCTGCAAATAAAGCTAAAGCAGTTAAAGCCGCAGAAGCAATAGCAAATCCTTTTCCAGTTGCTGCAGTAGTATTTCCAACCGCATCCAAAATATCTGTTTTTTCACGAACTTCTTTTGGTAATTCACTCATTTCAGCAATTCCCCCAGCATTATCAGCAATTGGACCAAAAGCGTCAATTGCTAATTGCATTGCCGTTGTAGCCATCATTCCGGCTGCAGCAATGGCAACACCGTAAAGACCAGCACAAAGGTAAGATCCATAAATTCCTCCCGCTAAAACTAAAATGGGAAGTAACGTAGATTCCATTCCAACAGAAAGTCCACCAATAATATTTGTAGCATGTCCTGTAGAAGATTGTCTTACAATACTGGAAACTGGTCTTTTTCCCATTGCAGTATAATATTCCGTAATAATGGACATTAAAGTTCCCACTACAAGTCCAACCATAATGGCTCCAAAAACGCCCATTTTTGTGAATTCATGACCTCTTAAAACCATCGTTTCCGGCATTAAATAATTTACAAGGAAATAAGATGCAATAGCGGTTAAGACAATACTACCCCAGTTTCCAAAATTCAACGCATTTTGAACACTAGATGTTGATGAACCTTCATTATCATTAATTTTCACGAAGAAAGTTCCGATAATGGAGAAAACGATTCCAAAACCGGCAATGAGCATCGGTAAAAGAATTGGCGCATATCCTCCAAAAGCATCTTGTGAGAAGGTTTCTCTACCCAAAACCATAGTTGCTAAAACAGTGGCAACGTAAGAACCAAAAAGGTCAGCTCCCATACCAGCAACATCACCAACATTGTCACCAACATTATCTGCAATGGTTGCAGGATTTCTTGGATCATCTTCAGGAATTCCAGCTTCCACTTTTCCAACTAAATCGGCTCCAACATCGGCAGCTTTGGTATAAATTCCTCCACCAACTCTTGCAAAAAGAGCAATAGATTCTGCACCTAATGAAAATCCGGTTAAGATTTCGATTGTTCTAGCCATTTCATGGGTGTCAACTCCTAAATTTGGTGCAAAAATTTGTTTAATAATAATAAATAAAGCACCAAGTCCTAAAACAGCAAGTCCAGCAACTCCCATTCCCATTACGGAACCACCTGTAAATGAAACTTTTAATGCTTTTGATAAACTCGTTTTTGCAGCTTCTGCTGTTCTTACATTGGCTTTTGTAGCGATTTTCATCCCGATATAACCAGCTAAAGCACTAAAAATAGCTCCAACAACGAAAGCTAAACCTATACTCCAATGAGATTCTTCATGAGATGCGCCCATTAAGGCAAGAAGCACAGCAACAATAACAACGAAATAAGCCAGAATTTTATATTCTGCTTTTAAAAATGCCATAGCTCCATCAGCAATATGTCCGCTAATAATACGCATTCGTTCGTTTCCGTCATTTTGTTTTTTCACCCAATTGCTTTGCAGAAAAGTGTATAGCAAAGCTACAACACCAAATGCAGGCACTAAATAGAACAATTCCATATAATTTTTGATTTTTTGTTAATGTAAACTAAAGTAAATAATTCTTTTGAGAAATAAAGGGATTTTATAAAAATATTCTACAAAAATGTTTTTAGCTAAAAAAAACTAACCCCATATAGAGGTCAGCTTTTATTAATTTTTATGAAATTTTTGGAATGATTATCCACCAAATTTATTGGCGTAATCTTTTTGTGAAGCTCCAATTACTTTCTTCGCATGTTCTGCTCCGTAAACCTCCTGAATTCTACATTTTGCAGGTTCATCCGGTAAATTTTTGTATGTCAAAAAGTAGTGCATTAATCTTTTTACTTCAGCTTGCGGAAGCTCAGAAATGTCACGGAAATGTCCAAAAGCGTGGTCTCCAACCATTACTGCAACAATTTTGTCATCCGCTTCTCCTTTGTCAATCATCTTAAAACCTCCAATGGGAACAGCTTCCATCAACATTCCTCCTGCATGAATACTGTGAGAACTTAATACACAAATATCCAAAGGATCTAAATCTCCCATGTTAACATCTTCTGCTCCACTTTCAACCGCAAGTTTCATTACGTTGTCGTGACAATAAGTTCTCGGAATAAATCCGTAAAGTGCAGGAATAATATTAGAAAACTGTTGCGGACGATCTACTTTCAGATAGCCACTTTGTTTATCAATTTCATATTTTATGGTATCGGAAGGAACAATTTCCACAAAAACATTCACCACATTTGGCGCATCTTCACCTGCAGAAATTCCGTGCCAAGGATGTGCTTTAAAATTTGGAATCATTTATTTTAATTTTTTTTGTTATTTAGGTTACCATCAAAACTTCACGACGAAGACTTTCCATCGTTTCACCAATAAAATCATTTCCGTTAATGTAATTCATTAAAAAGATGGTTTTATAATCTTCTAGAGTGGCGTTATCATTGAGGTTTTCGTAAGTTTGATGTAGTAGTTTGATGATGGCTTCTTTGCTTTCCAGTATATTTTGCCACGAGTTTTTGGTAATATAAAGCTGTTGAGAAGAATTGTATTCAAATTCATCCAGAATGCTTTTTTCATTCAAATAAACAAATTCGTGAGGTTTTAAATTTTTATCAAATTTTGTGACCAAATTGGAAGGTTTAATACGCTCTAAAAAAAGAGTCATTCTTTCGTAAGCCTGACTTTTATTCTCCGCATTTCCTTTTACAGAAAGCATTTTCAGCTCCTGATCTTTTATTTTGATGTATTCATACACAAACTGTCTCAACAAAACCAGAAAAGGAATCGACAATAAGACCGCAAAAATATACGGAAACCAAGGCTGATTAATATATTGATCTATTGAAAACATAGCTGAATAAGGGTGCAAAAGTAGGATTAATTCCTATTTTATGAAAATTTTTAGAATTAAATCTTTCCAACGATCTTGTATAAAAGGATATTCTTGAAGTTCAGCCCCAAAACTTTTGAAAAAAACTTCTTGTCCACGAATGTTTCCACCCATGAAATTGAACGATTTTTCATGAATGTTTTCTTTTAAAATGCGGTCTATCAAAAAAGAAGCTCCGTTTTTATCTTTCGATTTTTTATCATTTACCAACCCTAAAAGTGAAAATTCGTTATTGGATTCTGTAATAATCGCCAGACTTAAAATTTCATGATTTAGCTTAGCAGAAAACAATTTCAATAATCCTCTTTTTTCTAGATTTTTAATATACAATGAAAATTTTTCCTGATCCGAAATTTTATCAAGACCCTTAAAATTTAGCTTAATAAAATTCAAAATTTCAGGAGTTAATTTTTCTTCAGAATAATTGAGATTTTGTGCACTTTTTACCGTTGATTTTCTTCCCTTGAAGTATTTTTTTCTTAAAAGAGGATATTCAGTAGTATTGATTATATGATTCTTTTTTAATGGAAGTTTTTCTGAAAACCGATTTTGATAATTAAATTGATAATTGACAATTCGATATTTTTTTTTCAGAAATTGTAAAAAAGCTTGGTTAATTTCTTCAGAGTTATTCCCGAAAATCCCCAATTGCTGGCAAAAAAGAGGCATTACCACAAAAGTGAAACTATATTTTTTCTGGACGGGAATTGGCATTACCACTTCGTAATTCTTCCAAACCAAAAGTTCCCAATTTTCGGTAAGAAAATCTAAAACTTCCTTCTGTGCATAAAAGTTTTTCTGAGATGAATGATCGACACAATTTCTGAATTTCTCAAAATCTATTTCCTCATATTTTAATCTTCTAATCATAATAAACTTTCGTCAGCAAAGCTAAAATAAGCATTTTGGGTGATAATGAGATGATCCAGCAAACTGATGTTCATCAGTTTTCCGGCTTCTGAAATTTGTTTGGTAATTTTCAAATCTTCGTGGCTTGGTTTTAAATTTCCGGAAGGATGATTGTGTGCCACAATAATAGCAGTGGAAAAATGTTCTAAAGCGGTTTTAAAAAGAATTCTGATGTCCACCAAAGATTGACTAATACCTCCATTGGTAAGTTGTGTTTGGAAAATGACTTTATTATTTTGATTCAGAAACAATGCCCAAAATTCTTCAGTTCTTAAATCAGATAAATAAGGTTTCAAAATTTGATAGGCGTCTTTGCTTTCAGAAATTTTCTTTTTTTCGGGAACTTCCTGCGAAGATTTTCTTCTTCCAATTTCTAATGCTGTGGCAATGGAAATGGCTTTAGCTTCTCCTACTCCTTTAAATTTCATTAAATCCTGAACCGAAAGTAATGACAATTGATGCCAATTATTGTCCACAGAATTTAAAATTCTCCTTCCTAATTCCACGGCAGATTCTTCGCGATTTCCACTTCCCATAATAATTGCCAATAATTCTGCATCAGAAAGTGAATTTTTACCTTTCAGTAAAAATTTTTCTCTTGGACGATCGTCTTCTGCAAGAAACTTTAACGACACTTTTTTAATGATGAGTTATGAGTTATGAATGATGAATTTATTTCGCTAAATTAATAAAATGCGTAAAGAATGATGCGTTTTTTAGAACTATCAATATATTTTGCAACTGAATTAAAAAATTTTGGAGAAAGCATAGGACATCCTAAACTGAGACAAGTCGGATTTTCAGATTCCTTATCGGAAACGCAGGCTAAATAATGTAATACAATTGCTCTTTTCATCGCTTGGTCATTGGTTTTGTCTAAACCTTTCAAGCGATAAGATTTTCCGAATTGTCCTACATAAGAATTGGCAATTTCATATTTTCCTAAAGAACTTTGATAAGAATTTTCGATGTTACTGAAAATTAATTCAGATGAATTCTGTTTTTCTGAACCACTTCCATGGGAAACAATACCTTTAGTAAGCACTTTATTATTCTTCAAATCGTAAACAAAAAATCTGTAATTTCCAGATGGAATTTTAAAATCAATAAGCATCGCCGTTTCCTGATTGTAATTTCTTCCTCTCAAAAAGGTTTTTAGCTCAGCAATTTTATCTTTACGAAGACTATAATTTATGGTTTCTTGTGATTTTCCAGAACAAGAAATCAAAATTAAAACTAATAGGTAAAGAAAATTTTTCACTGTTTCGCGATTACAAAAGATCTAGTTTTTTGAATTTTTCATTCTAAGGTAAAATCAATCCATCTTTCATTACCAATTTTCGATCGGTAATTTCCGCTAAGTTAGGATTGTGGGTTACAATTACAAAAGTTTGGTTGTATTTGTCGCGTAAATCAAAAAATAATTGATGCAAATCGTCTGCATTTTTGGAATCTAGGTTTCCTGTAGGTTCATCTGCATAAATAATTTTCGGAGAATTAATCAACGCTCTTGCAACCGCAACACGTTGGGCTTCACCACCGGAAAGTTGACTGGGCTTATGATGTAACCTTTCTACAATTTTCAAATCTTCGAAAAGGGCGTAAGCTTTATCTAAAGATTCATTTTCATTTTTTCCCGAAATTCTTGTCGGAAGCAGCACATTTTCCAAAGCAGTAAATTCCGGTAAAAGCTGATGAAACTGAAAGACAAATCCAATATTCTGATTTCGGAATTTCGACAATTCTTTATCACTCATATTAACGAAAGACTGTCCATCAAGAAGAATTTCTGTTTGATGTTGTGAAGGATTGGTTGGCGAATCCAAAGTCCCTAAAATTTGTAAAAGTGTGGATTTTCCGGCACCGGATTCTCCGACAATAGAAACCACTTCTCCTTCTTTAATGTGGACATCAACTCCTTTTAAAACCTCAAGATTTCCGTAGGATTTATGAATATTTTTTGCTCTAATCATAGTTTTTCAAAAGTACAAATTAGAAATTAGATTTCAGAGGTTAGAAATTAGAATTTTGAAACAAAAAATCCTCTCAAAATGGAGAGGATTTTTGTCTTTTATTTTTGAACATATTTACAGCAACAACGTCAAAGGTTGCTCTAAATACGTTCTTAAAGTTTGCAAAAATTCGGCTCCAGTTGCGCCATCAACTACTCTGTGATCGCAAGCTAAAGACAATTTCATCGTATTTCCAACAACAATTTGACCGTCTTTAACAATTGGTTTTTCAATGATGGCTCCAACAGAAAGAATGGCAGAATTTGGCTGATTGATAATGGAAGTAAATGTTTCAATTCCGAACATTCCCAAATTAGAAATAGAGAATGTTGAACCTTCCATTTCATTGGCTTTTAATCCTTTACTTTTCGCTCTGGAAGCCATATCTTTAACTCCTGCAGAAATCTGATTATAATTCATGAAATCTGTATTTTTCAAAACAGGAACTACCAATCCATCCGGAATGGCTACAGCAACTCCAACATTTATGCTTCCGTGATGGATAATTTTATCTCCAGCCCAAGATGAATTCACTTGTGGATGTTTTCTCAAAGCCATTGCTGTTGCTTTGATAATCATATCATTAAAAGAAATTTTCGTATCCGGAAGTTCGTTGATTTCTTTTCTTGCTTGGATGGCTTTATCCATATTGATTTCCACCATCAAATAATAATGCGGCGCGGTGAATTTACTTTCAGAAAGTCGCTTCGCAATAATATTTCGAACTTGCGAATTTGTTGTTTCTGTGGTTTCTCCAGCAACAAAATTCATCGTTGGTTGAGCTGAAGTTGGCGTCGAAGAACTTGCTGCTGAAACCTGTGCTTTGGTTTCTGCAGATGGTTGATAATTTTCAATATCTTTTTTTACGATTCTTCCGTTTTCACCGGTTCCTTTGATGGTTGAAACTTTAATTCCTTTTTCTTCAGCCATTTTTTTAGCTAAAGGGGAAATTGCAATTCTTTCTCCGGAAGAAATCTCTAATGTTTCGGTTTCTTTCTTTTCTGATTTTATTTCTTCAGATTTTGGAGTTGCAGTTTCTTCTTTCTTCGGGGCTGCTTTTTTTCCACCGCCTGAAATAATGGAAGAAACATCTGTTCCTTCCGGACCAATAATCGCCAAAATTTTGTCAACCGGAGTTGCTTCACCTTCTGCAACACCTTGATGAAGAAGAACGCCGTCAAATTCAGATTCAAAATCTTGTACAGCTTTATCGGTTTCAATTTCTGCAATGATGTCGCCTTCTTTTACAGAATCTCCAACATTTTTATTCCATTTAGCTACTTTACCTTCGGTCATCGTATCGGAAAGTCTTGGCATATTAATTACTTCAACTCCTGCAGGAATTTCTGCGGAAGAAGTTTCGGTTTCCTTTTCAACAGGTTCAGAAGTTTCTACGGCAGTATTTTCATTTTCAGTTTTAAATTCTTCCGGAATACCTTCTGCATTATCCTTTGATTCTGAATTTTTTTTAGAATTTTCGCTGGATGAACTGTCTCCTCCTTTCAATGAAGAAATATCTTCTCCTTCTTTACCAATAATGGCTAATACAGAATCTACGGGAGCTGCATTTCCTTCATCAACACCGATGTATAATAGAACCCCATCAAATTCAGATTCAAAATCCTGAACTGCTTTGTCGGTTTCTATTTCTGCTAAAATATCGCCTTCTTTTACAGCGTCTCCAATTTTTTTATTCCATTTAGCCACTTTACCTTCGGTCATGGTATCCGAAAGACGTGGCATTGTAATTACTTCTGCCATATTTTTTTTTTATTTAGTTGTAAAACTGTTTAGTTGTAAGCCGATTCAAATTTGCGACTTTACAACTAAACAGTTTTACAAAAAATTATTAGTTTTCTAATTTATCAATGAAAGGATAATCTTCCTGAGCATACACATACTCATAGATTTTTGCAGGATCAGGATATGGAGAGTTTTCCATAAACTCGATACACTCTTCTACAAATTCTTTTGATTTTTGATCCATTTCTTCCAACTCAGCTTCTGTAGCCCAATTGTTGCTCAAAATTCTTTCTTTAATTAATTCTATAGGATCTTCCTGTTTTTTAAGCTCAACTTCCTCTTTTGTTCTGTAAGGTTCCGCATCCGACATTGAATGACCTCTATAACGATACGTTCTAGCTTCAATGAATGTTGGTCCATCTCCTCTTCTTGCTCTTTCAATAGCTTCATAAGCAACTTCTGCCACTTTTTCCGGATCCATTGCATCAACTGGCATACAAGGCATTTCGTAACCCAAACCTAATTTGTAAATGTCTCCATGATTTGCAGTTCTTTCAACAGAAGTTCCCATTGCATATTGGTTATTTTCCACCACGAAAACTACAGGAAGTTTCCAATTCATCGCCATGTTGAAGGTTTCATGAAGAGAACCTTGTCTTGCAGCTCCATCTCCAAAAAAACAAATATTTACTGCTTTTCTGTCAAAATATTTATCTGCAAATGCGATTCCTGCTCCTAAAGGAATTTGTCCACCCACAATTCCATGTCCGCCATAAAAACGGTGTTCTTTTGAAAAAATGTGCATAGAACCTCCCATTCCACCAGAAGTTCCTGTTGCTTTTCCACATAATTCTGCCATAATTCTTCTAGGATCAACACCCATTGCCATTGGATGAATATGGCATCTATACGCAGTAATCATGGAGTCTTTTGAAAGATCCATTGCATGGGTAAATCCTGCAGGAATAGCTTCCTGACCGTTATATAAATGTAAAAATCCTCTGATTTTCTGTTTCAAATAAAGAGAGCGACATTTGTCTTCAAACCTTCTCCACATGGTCATATCCTCATACCACTTCAGGTAAACTTCTTTGGAAAATTCCTTCATAAATAATTGAATTATTCAGCAAAAATAGGAAAAATCTTTGTTCCTAAACCGATAATTTTAAAAATTTACTGAACTGTTTTTTATTGAATTTTATATTTTTGAATCTTTATTAAAATGATGTTACAAACAACCCATCCCCAATTATTAAATGCTTCGAAAATCATTTCGGATTTTTTCAATCCTATTACAGCTCTTTTGCTTTTTTTTATTTTTTTCAGCATCAAAAATTATTCATGGAAAGAAGCTTTACAACAGTTTCTACCGATTTTATTAATTTTAATATTACCTATTTTTATTTGGATTATTTGGAATGTAAAAAAAGGAAATTATACCAATATGGACGTTTCCAACAGAGTGCAAAGAAAAAGCCTGTATAATTTTATTGGGATGATGTTTGTGTTGTATCTGCTTTACGATTATTTTACAAATCAAAGATTTAATCAGGAAATGATGTACATTTTGGCGCTTTTAATTTTTATGCAACTTAGTAATTATTTTGTTAAAAGTTCGATGCATACTGCTTTCAATGTTTTTGTTTCCGCACTTTTTTTTCATCAGAACCCCCTTTTTGGATTAATTTGGTTATTCATAGCTTTTGTTGTGGGTATTACCAGAATTTTACTTAAAAGACATTCACCAAAAGAGGTGATTTTCGGATTTGTAATCGCAGGAATGGTTTCTTTTGTTTATCTTTATACCAACTTCAATTAAAGGATTTTTTTAAATTTCCCTGAAGTTGTAAAATCTCACTTATGCAATTATCCCATTTAACCTCTGCAGAAGAGCATCTGATGCAACTTTTGTGGAAATTAAACACATTTTATATGCGTGATGTTATGGAGCAGCATCCTGAACCCAAACCTCACCAAAATACCGTATCAACATACCTTAAAATTTTAGTAGAAAAAAGTTTTTTAACGACAACAAAAGAAGGCAGGATTTTTAGATATCAAGTTGCAATTCCCATTTCTGAATATCGGAAATTTCTTCTTTCCGGACTTTTGGAAAATTACTATAATAATTCTCCTGAAGAATTGATGAATTCGCTTGATTTGAAAGCTAAAATCGTTGAAAATAGTCATTCAAATTCTGAAATTTTGAATTCGGAAAACACCACTAAAATCAATCCCATTACGGAATTTATCCAAGAGCTTACCGAACCGAAAAAGAAGAAAAAAGACAAGAAAAAAAAGGGTAAAAAGAAGAAGAAATAACAAATGATTAAATATGATGAACACAAAAATTCCCGTTCTTTTTTTGAATTATTAGGTATTGTTTTAATCTTTTTGGAGCATTTTTAAAATAACACATTTTAGTTTTGGTCCATTTACAGGCAACATAGCAGTTAGTATAGGACTAATTTCAGAATTAATTGCGATTTTATTTTTAATTCCACTTATTTTTAAAAAAGCTAGATTATAGTTTTTTTAGTTTCAACAAAATCTCCGTCATTATATAACAGGGCTGAGATTCTTTTTGGAACACAAGCTGTATTAACTTTCTTTAAAAAAGTTATTTTAAAATTTATGAATAACCAAGATAAAAAATGAAAAAACTCAAAGAAATTTGCTCAAAAACTGGCGATGTTTTCGCTCGTTTTCCGATGGTTTTGGTAATGGCTTTTATTGCTGCAATATGCACCGTTATTTTCATTTTCAGAAATTCTCCCCGTTATTTTCAGGACAATAGCGAAGATGAACTATTTGCCATTTCGAAAATCATTATTGTGGCCTGTTTGGGAATTTCGCTGATGTTTGCCGTAAAAATGATTTCGCAACGTATCGGAAAAGGATTTGTTTGGGAAATTCTCGGAGTTTTGTTTTTGATTGGTTTCTATTTTTTGCTTCCAAAAAAAGAAAACGATTTTACGGAAGTTTACGCTTTTTTGCTAATTCCGACGTTTATTTTATCACATTTGTTAGTTTCTTTTGGAGCATTTATCGGGAAAGAACGCGAACTGAATTTCTGGCAATACAATAAAAATTTATTCATCAATATTTTTTTAACAGCAGTTTTTACGGGTGTTTTAACGGGTGGAATTTTGTTGGCGATTTTAGCCGTGGATAAACTTTTTGATTTTCATATTTCCGGGTATCGTTATGCACAAACAGCCTCTTTTTTAGCCATTTTTGGAAGTAGTTTTATTTTTTTACTATTCAATGAAAAGGGTTTGGAATATTTGGAAAAAGAGGGAAATTATCCGCAAATTTTAAAATTTTTCACTCAGTTTGTGTTGATTCCTTTGCTGCTGATTTATGTGGTTATTTTATATTTTTATTCTATAAAAATCCTTATTAATTGGGAGCTTCCCAGAGGTTGGGTTTCGTATTTGGTATTGGCGTATTCCATCATCGGAATTTTGGCTTTGTTGCTGGTTCATCCTTTGAAAGAAAAGTCTGCAAAATCTTGGGTACAGCTATTTTCAAAAATATTTTATTTTACATTGATTCCGTTGCTTGTGCTTTTGTTTGTGGCGATTTTCACCAGAATTTTAGAATACGGCTACACCGAACCAAGATATTTTGTGTTACTTCTCGCTTTGTGGCTTAGTTCAGTGGTTTTGTATTTTATTTTGAAGAAAAATAACACCATAAAATTTATTCCAATTTCGATGTTTTTATTCGGATTGTTTGCGTTGCTTTTTCCCTATTTTAATGCATTTTCGGTGGCAAAAAGAAGTCAGAAAGAAGATTTGGAAAAGATTTTAAATGAAAATCAGCTAATTAAAGACGGAAAAATTGATTTCACCAAAAAAATAAATATCAAAGTGGTGGATGAATTGGCAAGTAAAGCAGAATTCCTGTATCAAAGGAAAGAAGACGACTTTATCAATCGATTTTTGGATTACGAAAAGAAAAGAAAATTAGATTCCATCAATACTGAAAACCGGGATTATTTTGCAAAACAGGAATTTTCTAAATTTTTCACCAATGTGCACTATCAAGGAACTTCAATAAATCCAAGTGGGAATTATCAAAATGTTTTTTTGAGAGTTCAGAAAATGAACATCCCAATTGCAGATTACGAGTATCTTTTGAATGGATTTGAAAGCTTTCAAAACACTTTTGAAATTGATGGAAAAAAAATAGAAATTTCACCCATAAAATACACTTCCGATAAGCCTGAAATTTGGATAAATTTCGATGGAGAAAAGTTTGATATGTATCCTGAACTTCAGAGAATTTTGTTCAAATACAATTATTCCGGACAATATGATGTAGCAGAAATTTCATTTTCAAAAATCGTTAAAAATTATGAATTCAAATTCTTTTTTGGATCGTTACAAAAGCAATTTTATTCCAACGAACCCCCTAAAATTTACATCCAAAACAATTATTTTATTTTGGTGAAAAAACTGGATTAAGGAACTTCGTTTCCATTACTTGCTTCCAAAAGTTTAAACCAATCTTCCCTTTCCAAATTGATGTTCAAACTTTCTTTGGCTTTGGAAATATTCTCAGCTTTGGAAGTCCCAATAACAGGATGAATTTTCGCAGGATGTCTCAATAAAAATGCGAGCAGAATTTGGTTTTCTTCTGCATTGTATTTATCGCAAAGTACTTTTAAAACAGAATTAATTCTCCAATTTTGTTCGGAATTCGGCTCAGAAAAATAATTTCCCATTACAGAATAAGCCATTGGTTGCAATTTTTTCATTATCATTTGATCTAAAGTTCCGTCGTAAAAAGCTTTGGTTTCATTTAAAGAAATTTCAATTTGATTGGTGATTAAATACGGAAAATATTGATGAATTAAATCAAACTGGCTCGTGGAAAAATTGCTCACTCCAAAATCCAAAACTTTTCCCTGATTTCTCAAAATTCCGAAAGTTGCCGCAATTTCTTCAGGATTCATCAGCGGAGAAGGTCGGTGAAGCAGTAAAACATCGAGATAATCGGTTTTCAAATTTTTCAGGCTCTTATCCACTTGTTGTAAAATATATTTTTTGGAATAATGGTAAGATTTTAAATTAGAATTTTTCTCATTTGGAAGTTCTATCCCGCATTTAGAAATTAACTGAATATTTTCGCGAGCAATTTTCATTTCAGAAAAAGAATTTCCAAACAGATTTTCTGTAGAGTAATCTCCATAAATATCAGCATGATCAAAACTGTAAAAACCTTCCTCCAGAGATTTTTCAATTAATTTTTGAACTTCTTTTTCGGAAAGATTGGCTCCCCAAATTCCCCATCTCATCACGCCCAATACAATTGGTGAAAATTTCATAAATTTAGATTTTTAACAAAAATAGAGATGAAAATCCATACCACCAATTACAGAAACACTTTTATAGAAGTAGCGGAAGATTGTCCGGTTTCAGCGGCGGCGAAGCCGTCGCTGAAACCCCAAAAAACCATTGCTGAAATCCAATTTGATATAATTTCAAAAAATCCTTACCAGTACACTTCCGACGACGTTATTTTCGAAAGTTTTGCAATTAAAAATGAAATTCCTAAAAGTGACAAACAAGAAGCAAGGCAACAATTTTTCTCTAAAGGACAGGCTTGTTTCCGTGCTTCTCCCCTCACGAAACGTTACGGATTTGGTGTTCACTGCAATGATGAAGGAAAAATTGCTATTTTTCCCGTTGAAAGTAAAGAATATCAAAGTTTTCTGAAAAATCCGGAAATCAAAAAAGTAAAAGCGATGCGTTCCAAAAAAGCGTAAAATTGATTTCATCAATCATTCAAAACCCTTGATTTCTCTTGAATTTAAAAGTAGATTTGTCATTAAAAATTTAGAATTCAAAATTAAAAATTTAATATGAATTACCACACCAGAAAATGGATAAAACCTGAAGATCTCAATCCCAATCATTCTCTTTTTGGCGGACGATTATTGCAGTGGATTGATGAAGAAGCTGCGCTTTACGCCATTGTTCAGCTGGAAACACCGCGTTGTGTAACCAAATTTATTTCGGAAATTAATTTTATAAGTTCAGCAAAACAGGGCGACATTATTGAAATCGGCATTGAAGCCACAGATTTTGGAAACACCTCGATAACGCTAACTTGCGAAGTGCGAAACATGATGACCCGACAAACCATTATAACGATTGACAAAATTGTTTTTGTAGGTTTGGATGAAAACGGAATTCCCAAAAAACACGGAAAAACCAAAATCGAGTATGTTTCTGATCGATTGAAAAAGGATTTATAAATATATTTTCAAAATATTAAAAAAAAAATTGATTTTCGTTAAAAAAAAGTCAACTTCTGTGATCTCCGTTTCTCAGTGGTTTTATAAAATTTAGCAGTCAAAGTAGATAGAATTTAATAACAGAAATAAAATCTAACGGAAAAAAACATGAAAATTTTTATCAAAAATATGGTTTGTCATCGTTGCAAAATGGCAGTTGAAGAGGTTTTTAAGAATTTAAAAATCGAAATTTCTTCCGTTGAATTGGGCGAAGTAGAAACCAAAAATGATTTATCAAACTCTGAACTAAAAAATCTCTCCGAAAAACTAGAAAATCTCGGCTTCGAAATCTTGGAAGACCATGTCAGAAAACAAATTGAAAAAATAAAAACAGTAATAATCCAAAAAATTTCGCAATTGGATATTTCGGAAAACTTTATTTTGTCCGAATTTTTGGTGGATGAATTTCACAAAGACTACTCCTCTATTTCCAAAAATTTTTCGCAAAATGAAAACGTGACTTTAGAGCAGTATTTCATTTTTCAGAAAATTGAAAAAACCAAAGAACTCCTCTTTTACAATGAATTCAATTTAACCGAAATTGCGGGTAAATTGGGTTACAAAAGTGTTCAACATTTGTCGTCCCAATTCAAAACCAGCACCGGTTTTACGCCTTCAGAGTTTAAAAAAATGAAAAACAAAAATCGTAAATCCATCGATTTTTCCTAAATTCTACACATCTTTTCCAATTAGGTATAACAAATTCACAACTTGATTTACGAAATTTGTTTCATCAATTAAAAAAATGAAGACAACTTACACTATTGTCGGAATGACTTGTTCCGGATGTCAAAAAAAAATTTCAGAAACCTTAAATTCCATCGAAGGAATTTCTGCAAAAATTGATTTAGAAAAATCTATCGCAGAAATCGAATCGAAAGAAAAAATAGATATAGAATTTTTAAAGTCAAAACTTAAAGAAGTCGGAAATTACAGTTTGGAAG
>Ga0209369_1000937_pt1 | contig 19820 bp, 15 predicted proteins | sample EBPBio142010_DNA_FD_185865 | JGI IMG/M metagenome (GOLD analysis project Ga0209369, IMG submission 185865) | Wastewater treatment Type I Accumulibacter community from EBPR Bioreactor in Madison, WI, USA - Reactor 1_10/4/2010_ DNA (SPAdes)... | ecosystem: Engineered > Bioreactor > EBPR >... | reverse complement strand
TGTCGTAAACATTGATGCCCTGCACCGGCAGAACGTCGATGTTCGGGATGTTCGAAGCCGCGCGCTGGAAGTTCACGTCGATCTCTGCACCGCCGATGACGAGTGCATTTTCAAGACCGAGCTTGGCGAACTGCGAAACAAGCTGCTTCGTCTTGGCTTCCGTTGCAGCCAGATCATCGATGATGATCAGGTCAGATGCCTTTGCCTTTGCAGACAGGGCATGACGCAGGCCAAGAGCGCGAACCTTCTTCGGCAGATCGTGATCGTGCGAACGGACAACCGGTCCGTGAGCCTGACCACCACCGCGGAACTGCGGAGCGCGAGCCGAATGGTGACGAGCGCGACCCGTACCCTTCTGCTTGTACATCTTTGCGCCGGTGCGGCTTACGTCGCCACGGCCCTGAGCCTTATGGGAGCCCTGCTGGCGGCGAGCCAGCTGCCAGCGCACAACGCGCTGAAGAATGTCGTCACGCGGGTCGAGGCCGAAGATTTCTTCGTTCAGCTTGACCTTGCCGGCATCCTTGCCTTCAAGAGTGGTAATCGTGAGATCCATTATTCGGCTCCCTCAGTCGCGACAGCTTCAGCCTTCGCGGCACCTGCACGCAGAGCGGCCGGCTTCGGCGCGTTCTCAGGCAGCGAGACCTTTACCGCATCGCGCACGATGATCCAGGCGCCCTTGGAGCCAGGAACCGCACCGCGAACCAGAATGAGGCCGCGATCGCTGTCCGTCGAGACAACTTCAATATTCTGCGTGGTTACGCGGGTCTGGCCCATGTGACCAGCCATCTTCTTGCCCTTGAACACCTTACCCGGGTCCTGACGCTGACCGGTCGAGCCGTGAGCGCGGTGGGTAATGGAGTTACCATGGGAAGCGCGATGACCGGCGAAGTTATGACGCTTCATAACACCAGCAAAGCCCTTACCAATCGAAGTACCCGTCACATCGACCTTCTGGCCAGCGACGAAGTGTTCGGCGGTGATTTCAGCGCCGACTTCGAGGAGGTTGTCCGGCGAAACGCGGAATTCCGCGACCTTCGCCTTTGGCTCGACCTCGGCCTTCGCGAAATGACCGCGCATAGCCTTGGACGTGTTCTTTACCTTGGCAAGTCCAACGCCAAGCTGAACAGCCGTGTAACCATTCTTTTCAACTGTACGCTGAGCTACCACGTGGCAATTCTCCATGCGGAGAACCGTCACCGGCACATGCTCGCCGGCGTCGTTATAGACGCGGGTCATGCCCAGCTTCTGTGCAATAACACCTGAACGCATCGGGTTCGTTCCTTCCGTCCTCAAGCCGATTAAAGCTTGATCTCGACATCGACACCGGCGGACAGATCGAGCTTCATCAGCGCGTCCACCGTCTGCGGGGTCGGGTCAACGATATCGAGAAGACGCTTGTGCGTGCGCATCTCGAACTGCTCGCGGCTCTTCTTGTCGATGTGCGGCGACCGGTTAACCGTGAACTTCTCGATCCGCGTAGGAAGCGGGATCGGTCCGCGCACATTTGCACCGGTACGCTTGGCAGTCGACACGATTTCCCGCGTCGAAGCGTCAAGGATCCGATGATCAAACGCCTTGAGGCGAATGCGGATGTTTTGACCGTTCATTTCATCTGTTCCTTGTTACGCGGGAACGCTCGCTCCAAAGCGAGCGTTCCTGCACAAACCTTCATTACTCGATGATCGAGGAGACGATGCCTGCACCGACGGTGCGGCCGCCTTCACGGATAGCGAAGCGGAGCTTCTCTTCCATGGCGATCGGCACGATCAGGGTGACGTCCATAGCGACGTTGTCGCCAGGCATAACCATTTCCGTGCCTTCCGGCAGCGTGACAACACCGGTCACGTCCGTCGTGCGGAAGTAGAACTGCGGACGGTAGTTCGTGAAGAACGGCGTATGACGGCCACCTTCGTCCTTGGTCAGAATGTAGGCTTCTGCCTTGAACTTGGTGTGCGGCTTCACAGAACCCGGCTTGCAGAGAACCTGGCCGCGTTCAACGTCTTCACGGCCAACGCCGCGGATCAGAGCGCCGATGTTGTCGCCAGCCTGGCCCTGATCGAGCAGCTTGCGGAACATTTCAACGCCGGTAACCGTCGTCTTCGCCGTCGCCTTGATGCCGACGATTTCAACTTCTTCACCAACCTTGACGATACCGCGCTCAACGCGACCCGTCACAACCGTACCACGGCCCGAGATCGAGAACACGTCTTCGATCGGCATCAGGAACGGCTGGTCGATCGGACGTTCCGGGGTCGGAATGTAGTCGTCAACAGCGGCCATCAGCGAACGAACGGCGTCTTCGCCCAGTTCCTTCGAAGAATCTTCCAGAGCAGCAAGAGCCGAGCCCTTGATGATCGGAACTTCGTCGCCCGGGAAGTCGTACTTCGACAGAAGTTCGCGTACTTCCAGTTCAACCAGTTCGAGCAGTTCTGCATCGTCAACCTGGTCGCACTTGTTCAGGAACACGACGATTGCCGGAACGCCAACCTGACGAGCGAGCAGGATGTGCTCACGGGTCTGCGGCATCGGGCCGTCAGCGGCCGAAACAACCAGAATTGCGCCGTCCATCTGGGCAGCACCGGTGATCATGTTCTTCACATAGTCAGCGTGACCTGGGCAGTCGACGTGTGCATAGTGACGGTTCGGCGTTTCGTACTCGACGTGTGCCGTCGAGATCGTGATGCCGCGGGCGCGCTCTTCAGGAGCGGCGTCGATCTGGTCATACGCCTTGAACTCGCCGAAAAACTTCGTGATCGCTGCAGTCAGCGACGTCTTGCCATGGTCAACGTGACCAATCGTGCCGATGTTAACGTGGGGCTTCGTACGTTCAAACTTACTCTTTGCCATTTGAGCTCTCCGTAAATTTAGCCTGCTCAGGCATTCTTTTAATTGGGAGCGTGACCCTTAGGTCACGCAAACTTCTTCTGGATTTCCTGTGCGACCGCCGTCGGAACCGGCTCATAATGGTCGAACTGCATCGTGTACTGTGCACGGCCCTGGGACATCGAACGCAGGTTGTTCACGTAACCAAACATGTTGGCGAGTGGAACATTTGCATTGACGACCGTGGCGATGCCGCGGGCTTCGGTGCCGGAAATCTGACCGCGACGCGAGTTCAGATCGCCGATAACGTCACCAACGTAATCTTCCGGCGTGACAACCTCGACCTTCATGATCGGCTCGAGGAGCTGAGCGCCTGCCTTCTGCGCACCTTCACGGAACGCTGCACGGGATGCGATTTCGAAGGCGAGAACAGACGAGTCAACGTCATGGTATGCGCCGTCGATCAGGGTGGCCTTCACGCCGAGCATCGGGAAGCCAGCCAGCGGGCCTGCACCCATGACGCTTTCGATACCCTTCTGGACGCCCGGAATGTATTCCTTCGGAACCGAGCCGCCGACGATCTTCGATTCGAAGATGAAATCGTCGCCATCATGCGGTTCGAAGATGATCTTAACGCGAGCGAACTGACCCGAACCACCCGACTGCTTCTTGTGGGTGTAATCGATTTCAGCCTGACGGGTGATCGATTCACGGTAAGCAACCTGCGGGGCACCGACGTTGGCTTCAACCTTGAATTCGCGCTTCATGCGATCGACGAGAATGTCGAGGTGAAGTTCGCCCATGCCGGCGATGATGGTCTGACCGGATTCTTCGTCCGACTTGACGCGGAAAGAAGGATCTTCGGCAGCCAGACGATTGAGCGCAATGCCCATCTTTTCCTGGTCGGCCTTGGTCTTCGGCTCGATAGCGATTTCGATAACCGGATCCGGGAATTCCATGCGCTCGAGGATAACCGGCTTCAGCGGATCGCAGAGCGTATCGCCAGTGGTGGTTTCCTTGAGGCCAGCCAGAGCAACGATGTCGCCTGCAAAGGCTTCTTCGATGTCTTCACGGCTGTTGGAGTGCATCTGCAACATACGGCCGATACGCTCACGCTTGCCCTTGACGGTGTTTTCGAGCGAAACGCCCTTGGTCAGCTTGCCCGAGTAGATACGAGCGAAGGTCAGCGAACCAACGAACGGGTCGTTCATGATCTTGAATGCGAGCATCGAAAGCGGTGCTTCATCCGAAGATTCACGGGTGGTTTCGGTTTCCGTCTTGACGTCGATGCCCTTGATCGCTGGCACGTCGGTCGGAGCCGGAAGGAATTCCACAACAGCGTCCAGAAGCGGCTGAACGCCACGGTTCTTGAACGCGGTACCGCAAAGGATCGGGTGGAACTTGACCTCGATGGTGCCCTTACGGATCAGCGCACGGAGCTGTTCGTTCGTAGGCATCGTGCCTTCGAGGTACGCTTCCATGGCAGCTTCGTCGATTTCCACAGCCAGCTCGATGAGCTTTTCGCGGTATTCTTCAGCCTGATCCTTGAGATGCTCAGGAATTTCACCAACGGTCGCAGCTGCGCCGATCGTGCCATCCCAGGTCAGCGCCTTCATTTCGATCAGGTCGATGACGCCTTCGAACTCGTTTTCAGCGCCGATCGGCAGCTGAACCGGAAGTGCTACTGCGCCAAGACGCGAACCGACCATTTCTACGCAACGGTAGAAATCGGCACCGATCTTGTCCATCTTGTTGACGAAGACCATACGCGGGACGTGGTACTTTTCAGCCTGACGCCACACGGTTTCGGTCTGAGGCTCAACGCCAGCGTTGGCGTCGAGCAGTGCAATTGCGCCGTCGAGAACGCGGAGCGAACGTTCAACTTCAATCGTGAAGTCAACGTGGCCCGGCGTGTCGATGATGTTGAAGCGGCGCTTCTTGCCATCCTGACCCTGCCAGAACGTGGTCGTGGCAGCGGACGTGATGGTGATACCGCGTTCCTGCTCCTGCTCCATCCAGTCCATGGTCGACGCACCATCGTGGGTTTCGCCGATCTTATGGTTCTTACCGGTATAGAACAGAATGCGCTCGGTCATCGTCGTCTTACCGGCGTCGATGTGAGCCATGATACCGAAATTGCGGTAGTCTTCGATTTTATATTCGCGGGCCATGATAGTCGCTCTTTGAATAGGTTTCGACGATTACCAGCGGTAATGCGAGAAGGCGCGGTTGGCTTCAGCCATGCGGTGCGTGTCTTCACGCTTCTTCACAGCAGAACCACGGTTGTTAGCAGCGTCAAGCAGCTCACCGGAAAGACGATCGATCATCGTCGTCTCGTTACGGCCACGAGCAGCATTGATGAGCCAACGGATGGCAAGTGCCTGGCGGCGTTCTGGACGCACATCAACCGGAACCTGATAGGTTGCACCACCAACGCGGCGCGAACGGACTTCGATGTGCGGAGCTACATTGTCGAGCGCCTGATGGAACAGCGCGACCGGCTCGGACTTGGCCTTGGCTTCGATTACATCGAGCGCACCGTAAACGATGCTTTCAGCAACCGACTTCTTGCCATGAAGCATGACTGCATTCATGAACTTCGTGATAACGAGATCGCCGAACTTCGGATCCGGATTGATCTCACGCTTCTCAGCCTTATGGCGTCTGGACATTTCGTCTCTTCTTTCAATTACATCGGGCTCAGCTCGCCTTCTGGCGGCCGGTATCCCCGGAAAATCTTACTTCGGACGCTTTGCACCGTACTTCGAACGGCGCTGCTTGCGGTTCTTGACACCCTGGGTATCGAGAACACCGCGGATGATGTGGTAACGCACACCCGGCAAGTCCTTTACACGACCGCCGCGGATCATGACGACGGAGTGCTCCTGCAGGTTATGCCCTTCACCAGGGATATAACCAATGACTTCGAAGCCGTTCGTCAGACGAACCTTGGCAACCTTACGGAGAGCCGAGTTCGGCTTCTTCGGGGTCGTCGTGTAAACGCGGGTGCAAACGCCGCGCTTCTGAGGGTTTGCCTGCAGTGCAGGAACCTTATTACGCTTTACCGGCGCAATGCGCGGCTTGCGGATAAGCTGGTTTACGGTTGGCATACAACCTTCCTCTATAAAAAATCTCGTATCCACGCCCATACGGGCCGTTTCACCGCCATGCTGATGCACGAATTCGGGACAAGTCACGACAACCGGTGACCACCCCGAACAAAAGCAGAGGAAGCTGACGCTTCATGCGAACGGCAAGTTGCATTTCGATCGTAAAACGAACCCTGTTTGAGATGAACTTCAGGGCGCGTCGCCCCGAAAAAGCTTGTCTCACATCGGCTCAGATGGGGTGCTGATACGTCTTTAGCGACGTTTCGTCAAGGGCAGCGGCTCAAGTTTCTTCAATGGACGGTCCGAAACCAGCGTTTTGGCTTCGCCCGGACAGGTTATTGCGCCGCATTTGACGTCTATTCGCTAATATTTCGCGATCAAAACCGTCATTTTCCTATGCAAGCATGGCGCAGCCACTTGGTAAAGGTTATTGAAGCACATCTGAGTCGAAACGCAACAGAATATTAAGGGTTTCTCAATGTCTTCCACATCCCCAACAGCCGGCGACGATTCGCCAACCGTCCATCTCGTCATCGCTGACGTCTGGAATGAAGGTGAAGAATCTCCGGTAGAAGTGCACCTGCTTTTGAAATCAGACGAGAATGAAGATCTCGTCCAGACGGTCCTCAGCATTCTTGCCGAAGAAGGCTACCATGAAGCCGAGCTTCTCGAGATGGGCACGCTGACCGAAGAACCGGAAGAAGAGCCGCACAAGAGTGCCTGGGCCACCGCGCTCAGCGGCGAAGTCGCGCTGATCGAATTCGACGGCGACGACGAAGAAGAAGAATAAGCATCAGAAGAAAGTGCCGGTTCCGACCGGCATTTTTTTATCCAGCATCAAGCCGCACCCGCTTTTGCAGGAAATATCGAAATACAAAAAGGCCGCCTCGAAAGGCGGCCTTTTTCAGTTTCATATCTGTCGATCTTACTCGGCAGCGTTGTTGGTCATATCGACCAGCATTGCATTGGCTTCGGTAGAACCCGAAGACTTGCGGCGCTCATCGATGATCAGCTCGTCGCGTGCAGTTGCGATGCGACGGATCTGGTTGGTCATGCCGCCAGTACCGGCCGGAATGAGACGGCCGACGATGACGTTTTCCTTGAGACCCTGCAGCGTGTCCATCTTGCCGGCAACCGCAGCTTCGGTAAGCACGCGGGTCGTCTCCTGGAACGACGCAGCCGAGATGAACGAAGGCGTCTGCAGCGAAGCCTTGGTAATACCGAGGAGGACAGGATTGCCGGAACCCGGCTTCTTGCCTTCTTCGATAAGACGTTCGTTGATCTCTTCCAGCTCGATGCGGTCGACGTGGTCGCCCGGAATGTAACCGGTATCGCCGGATTCCGTGATTTCCACCTTCTGCAGCATCTGACGGACAATCACTTCGATGTGCTTGTCGTTGATCAAAACGCCCTGCAAACGATAGACTTCCTGGATTTCGTTCACGAGGTACGAAGCCAGAGCTTCGACGCCCTTGATCGCCAGAATGTCATGCGGTGCCGGGTTGCCGTCGAGGATGTACTCACCCTTTTCGATGACGTCACCGTCCTGAAGATGGAACGGCTTGCCCTTCGGAATGAGGTACTCGACCGGCTCGATCGTGTCGTCGTTCGGCTCGATGATGATGCGACGCTTGTTCTTGTAGTCGCGACCGAAACGAACGGTACCATCGATCTCGGCGATGACGGCATGGTCCTTCGGACGACGTGCTTCGAACAGTTCCGCAACGCGCGGCAGACCACCGGTGATGTCCTTGGTCTTGGCGCTTTCCATCGGCAGACGGGCGATAACGTCACCAGCCTTAACATGCGCGCCCGGCTCGACCGAAAGGATCGATTCCACGGAGAGCATGAAGCGGGCATCGCCACCCTTCGACAGTTTCAGGATCTTGCCGGCCTTGTCCTTGATGACCATGGCAGGCTTGAGGTCCGAACCGCGAGGGGTAGAACGCCAGTCGATAACGACGCGCTTGGTGATACCGGTCGACTCGTCAGCCGATTCCGAAACCGAGAGACCATCGACGAGATCTTCGAACTCAACGTAGCCTTCAACTTCGGTCATGATCGGACGGGTGTACGGATCCCACTCGGCAATACGCTGACCGCGCTTAACCGTGTCGGCCTCATCAACGAACAGACGCGAACCGTAGGTCACGCGATGGACCGCACGTTCCTTGCCCGTATTGTCGAGGATCAGCACAGCCATGTTACGGCCCATCACCACGAGGTTGCCATCGGAGTTGCGAACCACATTGCGGTTACGCAGCTTGACGGTGCCTTCGTACGAAGCTTCGAGATACGAGCTGTCAACAACCTGTGCAGTACCGCCAAGGTGGAAGGTACGCATGGTGAGCTGAGTGCCCGGCTCGCCGATCGACTGAGCGGCGATAACGCCGACAGCTTCGCCCTGGTTGACCGGAGTACCGCGTGCAAGGTCGCGACCATAGCACTTGGCGCAAACGCCGTTGCGGGTTTCGCAGGTCAGGGCCGAGCGGATGCGGATCGACTGGATGGCAGCCTTCTCGATGATCTCGACGTCCTTTTCCTCGATCATGCGGCCAGCCTCGACGATGACTTCGCCGGTGGTCGGATGCAGGATCGGATCGAGAGCCGTGCGGCCCAGAACGCGCTGGCCAATCGAAGCCACGATCTGGCCGGCATCGACGATCGGCTGCATGGTGAGACCGATTTCGGCGCCGCAATCGACTTCCGAAATGATCGCATCCTGTGCAACGTCAACGAGACGACGGGTCAGGTAGCCCGAGTTAGCAGTCTTCAAGGCGGTGTCTGCCAGACCCTTACGGGCACCGTGGGTCGAGTTGAAGTACTCGTTAACGGTCAGGCCTTCCTTGAAGTTCGAGATTATCGGGGTTTCGATGATTTCACCCGACGGCTTGGCCATAAGGCCACGCATGCCGCCCAGCTGACGCATCTGGTTGACCGAACCACGGGCACCCGAATGCGACATCATGTAGACCGAGTTCATCTGCTTCTGGCGACCGGTCACCGGATCGAATTCGACGGCCTTCAGGCGCGCCATCATCTCTTCGGTGATCTTGTCGGTAGCCTTGCCCCAGGCGTCGACGACCTTGTTGTACTTTTCGCCCTGAGTGATCAGGCCGTCATTGTACTGCTGTTCGTACTCGGTCGTAAGCGCTTCGGTGTCGGCAACGATCTTCGCCTTCGTATCCGGAATGACCATGTCATCCTTGCCGAAGGAAATGCCTGCACGGCAGGCATGCGCGAAGCCGAGCTGCATGATGCGATCGCAGAAGATAACCGTCTCTTTCTGACCGCAATGGCGGTAGACGTGATCGATCATCTTGGAGATGTTCTTCTTGGTCATCTCCTGATTGCAGATATCGAAAGGCACGTTGACGTTCTTCGGCAGCAGCTCACCGGTGATCATGCGGCCAGGCGTCGTGTCGTAGATCTTCGACACAGGCTTGCCTTCGGCATCGACCGTCTTGAAACGGCCCTTGATCTTGGTGTGCAGCGTGACGACCTTGTTCTCAAGCGCATGCTGCAGCTCGCCCATATCGGCGAACATCATGCCCTCGCCCGGCTCCTTGTCTGCCACGATGGACAGATAATAGAGGCCGAGAACCATGTCCTGCGAAGGAACGATGATCGGTGCGCCGTTGGCAGGGTGCAGGATGTTGTTGGTCGACATCATCAGCACGCGTGCTTCAAGCTGGGCTTCGAGCGACAGCGGAACGTGAACAGCCATCTGGTCACCGTCGAAGTCGGCGTTGAACGCCGTACAAACGAGCGGATGCAGCTGGATAGCCTTGCCTTCGATCAGCGTGGGTTCGAAGGCCTGGATACCAAGACGGTGCAGCGTAGGCGCGCGGTTCAGAAGAACCGGATGCTCACGGATCACTTCGTCGAGGATATCCCAGACTTCCGGACGTTCCTTTTCAACCAGCTTCTTCGCCTGCTTGACGGTCGAGGAGTAACCCTTGGCGTCAAGACGTGCGTAGATGAATGGCTTGAACAGTTCGAGCGCCATCTTCTTCGGCAGGCCGCACTGGTGCAGCTTGAGTTCCGGACCGGTCACGATGACCGAACGACCGGAATAGTCGACGCGCTTGCCGAGCAGGTTCTGACGGAAGCGACCCTGCTTGCCCTTGAGCATGTCGGACAGCGACTTCAACGGACGCTTGTTAGCACCGGTGATGACGCGACCACGACGGCCGTTATCGAACAGCGCGTCCACAGCTTCCTGCAGCATGCGCTTTTCGTTACGGATGATGATGCCCGGTGCGCGCAGTTCGATCAGGCGCTTCAGACGGTTGTTACGGTTGATGACGCGGCGATAGAGATCGTTCAGATCCGACGTCGCGAAACGACCGCCATCCAGCGGCACGAGCGGACGCAGATCCGGCGGAATAACCGGAACGATCTTCATGATCATCCATTCCGGGCGGTTTCCCGACTCCAGGAAGTTTTCGACGATCTTCAGACGCTTCATCAGCTTCTTCTGCTTCAGGTCCGAGGTGGTCTCGGCAAGATCAACGCGCAGATCGGCGGCAATCTTTTCGAGTTCCATCGAAGCCAGAAGCTCGTAGATAGCTTCAGCACCAATGAGAGCCGTGAACTGATCTTCGCCGAACTCGTCGACGGCGATCATGTATTCCTCTTCCGAAAGAAGCTGATGCTCCTTCAGCGAGGTCAGGCCCGGTTCGGTAACAATGTAGTTCTCGAAGTACAGGACGCGCTCGATATCCTTGAGCGTCATGTCCAGGAGCGTGCCGATACGGCTCGGCAGCGACTTCAGGAACCAGATGTGGGCAACCGGGGCTGCGAGTTCGATGTGGCCCATGCGCTCGCGACGAACGCGCGAGAGCGTGACTTCCACGCCGCACTTTTCGCAGATGATGCCCTTGTATTTCATACGCTTGTACTTGCCGCACAAGCATTCATAGTCCTTGATCGGGCCAAAGATGCGCGCGCAGAAGAGACCATCGCGTTCAGGCTTGAACGTGCGGTAGTTGATCGTCTCCGGCTTCTTGATCTCGCCGTATGACCAGGACAGAATCTTCTCAGGGCTGGCAATCGAGATTCTGATGGAATCGAACGTCTGTGCCGGAGCCTGAGGATTGAAAAGATTCATGACCTCTTGGTTCATGCCGTTCTCCTTGAGGGCGATCCGTCGCCCTGTGTCGTCGATGACAAGCTGAAAATCCTTGCCATCCTGAAAAGAAATCGCGGTACTACGCAGTTATGAACTGGCTTGCCGTAGTTTCGTTTCCGGTGCGGAACCGTGTTCCGCATATTCTGGAAACGATTATACGGGCGCGCCGCGGCAATACCGTGGCGCGCCCTTGAGCTTTATTCCGCTGCGTCAGGCAGGGCCTGCTGCTGTTCGTCGCGTGTATCGTCCAGCTCGACATTGAGACCGAGCGAACGCATTTCCTTTACGAGAACGTTGAAGCTCTCCGGAATGCCTGCTTCGAACGTATCGTCGCCGCGCACGATCGCTTCGTAGACCTTGGTACGGCCTGCCACGTCGTCCGACTTGACGGTCAGCATTTCCTGCAGCGTGTAAGCCGCACCGTATGCTTCCAGAGCCCAGACCTCCATTTCGCCGAAGCGCTGGCCACCGAACTGGGCCTTGCCGCCCAGAGGCTGCTGCGTAACGAGCGAGTAAGGTCCGATCGAACGAGCGTGGATCTTGTCGTCGACCAGGTGGTGGAGCTTCAACATATAGATGTAGCCCATGGTCACCTGACGGTCGAACGGCTCACCCGTACGGCCATCGTAAAGCGTCGACTGACCAGACGTTGCAAGACCCGCATCCGTCAGCATCGCGTTGATGTCGGCTTCCACCGCACCGTCGAAGACCGGCGTTGCGATCGACACGCCGCGCTTCACCTGGTTGGCCAGCATGAGGACGGAATCGTCGTCATAAGACCGGACCGGTTCGTTGCGGTCGTTGTCCGGATAGATGTGCTCCAGTGTATCGCGCAGCGGCTCGATATTGGCCGTCTTGCGATAAACGTCGATGAGTTCACCGATCTTCTTGCCCATGCCAGCGCATGCCCAGCCGAGGTGGGTTTCCAGAATCTGGCCCACATTCATACGGCTCGGAACGCCAAGCGGGTTCAACACGATGTCGGCATGCGTACCGTCTTCGAGGAACGGCATGTCCTCGACTGGCAGAATGCGGGAAACCACACCCTTGTTGCCGTGACGGCCAGCCATCTTGTCGCCTGGCTGGATCTTGCGCTTCACAGCGACAAAGACCTTGACCATCTTCATGACGCCTGGAGGCATCTCGTCGCCACGCTGTACCTTCTCGACCTTGTCCATGAAGCGTGCTTCGAGCAGCTTCTTGGATTCGTCATACTGGCCACGCAGAGCTTCGAGTTCGCCCTGGAGCTTCTCGTCGTCGACAGCAAACTGCCACCACTGCGACCGCGGATATTCGGTCATCAGTTCACGGGTGATCGTCGAGCCCTTCTTGAAGCCCTTCGGACCCGCTGCAGCGACCTTGCCATCGATCATGTCGGCAAGACGGCCATAGACGTTGCGATCCAGGATAGCCTGTTCGTCGTCACGGTCCTTGGCGAGACGCTCGATTTCCTCGCGTTCGATAGCCATGGCGCGTTCGTCCTTTTCAACGCCGTGGCGATTGAAAACGCGAACTTCCACAACCGTACCGTAGGTTCCGGGCGGCATACGCATGGAGGTGTCACGGACGTCCGATGCCTTTTCACCGAAGATGGCGCGCAGGAGCTTCTCTTCCGGCGTCATCGGGCTTTCACCCTTCGGCGTGATCTTGCCGACAAGAATGTCGCCAGGATGCACTTCGGCACCGATGTACACGATACCGGCTTCGTCGAGATTCTTCAGCGCTTCTTCCGAAACGTTCGGAATGTCGCGAGTGATTTCCTCAGGTCCAAGCTTGGTGTCGCGGGCAGCTACTTCGAATTCCTCGATATGGATCGAAGTGAACACGTCGTCCGAAACGATCTTCTCGGAAAGAAGGATCGAATCTTCGTAGTTGTAGCCGTTCCACGGCATGAACGCGACGAGCACGTTACGGCCGAGAGCCAGATCGCCCAGATCCGTCGACGGACCGTCAGCGATGATGTCACCCTTCTGGATGGGATCGCCAACGCGTACGAGCGGACGCTGATTGATGCAGGTGTTCTGGTTCGAACGCTGGAACTTCATCAGGCGATAGATATCGACGCCCGACTTGGACGGATCGAGATCTTCAGTCGCACGGATAACGATACGCGTTGCGTCAACCTGATCGACCACACCGCCACGGCGTGCTGCAATAGCGGCACCGGAGTCACGCGCAACGACAGCTTCCATGCCCGTACCGACGAACGGCGCTTCAGCGCGAACGAGCGGCACAGCCTGACGCTGCATGTTCGAGCCCATGAGAGCGCGGTTGGCGTCGTCGTTTTCAAGGAACGGGATGAGAGCCGCAGCAACCGAAACGAGCTGCTTCGGCGACACGTCCATCAGATCCACGTTTTCACGCGGAGCCATCATCACTTCGCCTGCATGACGGCAGATGACGAATTCGTCAACGAAACCGCCCCGCTCGTCCAGCTCGACGTTAGCCTGCGCAACCGAGTGCTTGGCTTCTTCCATCGCCGACAGATAGACAACGTCGTTCGTTACCTTGCCGTCGACAACCTTGCGGTACGGGCTTTCGATGAAGCCGTACTTGTTGACGCGGGCAAAAGTTGCAAGCGAGTTGATCAGACCGATATTCGGGCCTTCCGGCGTTTCAATCGGGCAGATACGGCCATAGTGGGTCGGATGCACGTCGCGGACTTCGAAGCCAGCGCGCTCGCGGGTCAGACCGCCCGGTCCAAGAGCCGAGAGACGGCGCTTGTGGGTGATTTCCGAAAGCGGGTTGGTCTGATCCATGAACTGCGACAGCTGCGAGGAACCGAAGAACTCGCGCACGGCTGCAGCAGCCGGCTTCGCGTTGATCAGATCCTGCGGCATGACCGTGTCGATTTCGATCGAGGACATACGTTCCTTGATCGCGCGCTCCATACGGAGCAGACCGACGCGATACTGATTTTCCATCAGTTCGCCGACCGAACGCACACGGCGGTTGCCGAGATTGTCGATGTCGTCGATTTCGCCGCGACCGTCGCGCAGTTCCACCAGCATCTTGACCACGGCCAGGATGTCTTCCTTGCGCAGAACGCGCACGGTGTCTTCCGCGTCGAGATCCAGACGCATGTTCATCTTGACGCGACCAACGGCCGAAAGGTCGTAGCGCTCAGCGTCGAAGAACAGCGAGTTGAACATCGCTTCGGCGGAATCCATCGTAGGCGGTTCGCCCGGACGCATGACGCGATAGATGTCGAACAGGGCTTCCTGACGGCTTTCGTTCTTGTCGACAGCCAGCGTGTTGCGGATGTAGCCACCGATGTTGATATGATCGATGTCGAGGACGTTGATTTCCGTCTCGCCGGTGTCGATCAGAGTCTTGAGGACCTTCTCGTCGATTTCGTCACCAGCTTCGAGATAAATCTCGCCGGTTGCGTAATTGACGACATCTTCCGCAAGATACGAACCGAACAGATCGTCTTCCGTCGCCTTGATGGCCTTGAGGCCCTTTTCAGCAAGCTGCTTGGCCGAACGGGCGGTCAGCTTCTTGCCGGCTTCAAGAACGACTTCACCGGTGTCCGCATCGATGAGATCGGAGATGATCTTCATGCCCTTGAAGCGGTCAGCCGAATACGGAATGCGCCAGTTGTCGCCGTCACGCGTATAGGTGACAGTCTTGTAGAACGTCGACAGAATGTCTTCGCCGTCCATGCCGAGAGCCATCAGCAGCGTGGTGGCCGGCAGCTTGCGGCGGCGGTCGATACGTGCGTAGACGATGTCCTTGGAATCGAACTCGATATCGAGCCAGGAACCGCGGTAAGGGATGACGCGCGCGGCGAACAGGAGCTTGCCCGAAGAATGGGTCTTGCCCTTGTCGTGGTCGAAGAAGACGCCCGGCGAACGGTGCATCTGCGAAACGATCACGCGCTCTGTGCCATTGACGATGAAGGTGCCGTTGTCGGTCATGAGCGGCATATCGCCCATGTAGACATCCTGCTCCTTGATGTCCTTGATCGACTTCGCGCCGGTATCTTCGTCAATATCGAACACGATAAGACGCAGCGTCACCTTGAGTGGCGCCGAATACGTCAGATCGCGCTGACGGCATTCGTCAACGTCGAATTTTGGTGCGTCGAATTCGTAGCGAACGAATTCGAGCATTGAAGCGCCGGAGAAATCCTGAATTGGGAAAACAGACTTGAAAACCGCCTGCAAACCCTCGTCAGAACGCCCACCGGATGGTTCTTCAACCATAAGGAACTGGTCGTAAGATGCCTTCTGAACCTCGATAAGGTTCGGCATCTCGGCGACCTCTGGGATCTTGCCGAAAAATTTGCGTACGCGCTTGCGACCATTGAATGAATGGGTCTGAGCCATCGTCGCTCCTCGTTCTATAGCCTTGCGGCTTGCTCACGCCTTGCGGCCTTTATCATGCGCCGCCCTTCGGCGGTCCTTCGAGCACATGGTCCTTCAGATCGGCCCCTTCAGATCGGATGGATCGAAAAGGATCATGTGCAAACTTTCCAGAGCTGCCTTCCGCATCGTTACCGGCACGCGGCGCTCTTAACGGGCTAAAACCCGTTTCCTGAAAGCCGTTCCGGCACTCAGGAAAAGGGTTCCAGTCATCCGACCCACCAGGAAAGTCCGGCGGGAACTGGCGGATGGAAAACCATCCGCCAGAATAGTCCGAACTTACTTGAGTTCGACCTTGGCGCCAGCAGCTTCGAGCTGTGCCTTGATCTTCTCAGCTTCGTCCTTCGAAGCGCCTTCCTTGACAGCCTTAGGAGCGCCTTCGACCAGGTCCTTGGCTTCCTTGAGGCCGAGACCGGTGATTGCGCGCACTTCCTTGATCACGTTGATCTTGTTAGCGCCGCCGTCAGCGAGAACGACGTCGAATTCGGTCTTTTCTTCAGCAGCAGCAGCCGGAGCAGCGCCACCAGCAGCAGCAACTGCAACAGGAGCAGCAGCCGAAACGCCCCACTTCTCTTCGAGAAGCTTCGAAAGCTCTGCAGCTTCGAGAACGGTCAGTGCCGACAGGTCGTCAACGATCTTTGCGAGATCAGCCATTTTGGTATTTCCTTAGTTTCAAGGTTTGAACAATTGACAGCGAAAAACGGCCTTACGCCGCCTCGTTCTTCCGGGCGTGCGCGCCAATAACGCGAGCGATCTGGCCCGCTGGTGCGCTGGTAAGTACTGCGAGACGCTGAGCCGGGGTCTGGATCATTCCAACCAGCTTTGCGCGCAGTTCGTCGAGCGATGGGAGCGAAGCAAGCGACTTGACGCCATCGGCGTTAAGCGTCGTTGCACCCATTGCACCACCGAGGATAACGAGCTTGTCGTTAGCCTTGGCGAATTCGACGGCTACTTTCGGAGCAGCAATCGGGTCGTTTGCATAAGCAACAACCGTCTGACCTGTAAACAGATCAGAAATGCCTTCCGATTCCGTGCCCTGAAGAGCGATCTTGGCAAGGCGGTTTTTCGCGACTTTAACGGACCCACCTGCATCACGCATCTTCGAGCGAAGATCGCTCATCTGCGCAACGGTGAGACCGGTATAGTGGGCCACGACGACCGAACCGGACTCTTTAAAAGCGCCGTTCAGCCACGAGACAAATTCGCGTTTTTCCGCTCTATCCACTGTCTCTCTCCAGTAGGCAGGACCACATGGCCCTGCCGGTTGCCTTTGCCGGACGAACTTCACAGTCAGCCCGACGTTCGAGGATCCTGTCCCCTTCAGCTATCCTGGAAGCCAGGCGTCACTCAAAGGCAACTACGGTTCAAACCTTGCATGCGTATTCACGCGAAACAGGGTTATTCCACGTCTCATGCAGGCCACATGTTTAAGGACAATCATCCGAAGATGATGATCCGCCTGCAATCTCGGACAGGATAACCGGACTTTCGTCCGGCTATCCGGATCTTGCGATCCGGAATTTTTGCCTTTCGCCCTGCTTTACAGGACTGGCTGGCAGCCACGCCTCCCCAACCGGAAAGGCTTGGACTCCGGCGAACCGGAGCCCATGAAAACTTAGGCGACGACCTTGACGGTTGCCGGATCGACCTTGACGCCAACGCCCATGGTCGAGGAAAGCGATACGCGCTTGACGTATTCACCCTTGGCAGCCGACGGCTTTGCCTTGATGACGGCGTCAGCGAAAGCCTTGATGTTTTCTTCGAGCTTGGCATTGTCGAAGGAAACCTTGCCGATACCGGCATGGATGATACCAGCCTTCTCGACGCGGAATTCGACTGCACCGCCCTTGGAAGCAGCAACAGCGGCTGCAACGTCGGTGGTGACGGTGCCAACCTTCGGGTTCGGCATCATGCCACGCGGGCCGAGAACCTTACCAAGACGGCCAACGAGCGGCATCATGTCCGGGGTTGCAATGCAGCGATCGAAGTCGATCTTGCCGCCATTGACGATTTCGAACAGTTCTTCCGCACCGACGATGTCGGCGCCAGCCTTCTTGGCTTCTTCAGCCTTGTCGCCGCGAGCGAAAACAGCAACGCGAACCGTACGGCCCGTGCCATTCGGCAGGTTGACAACGCCGCGAACCATCTGGTCAGCGTGGCGCGGATCGACGCCGAGGTTCATCGCGATTTCGATGGTTTCATCGAACTTGGCGACAGCACGTTCCTTGACGAGGCCGATAGCAGCCGACAGATCGTACAGCTTGTTGCGATCGACGCCTTCACGGATCTTGTTAATGCGCTTGGAAATCTTCGCCATCGTCTCAGCCCACCACTTCCAGGCCCATCGAACGGGCAGAACCTTCGATCATGCGCATCGCTGCTTCAATATCAGCGGCGTTCAGATCCTTCATCTTCGCTTCAGCGATCGTGCGAACCTTGTCGCGGGAGATCGTGCCGGCGCTCGCCTTGCCCGGGGTCTTCGAACCGGACTTGAGGTTAGCGGCCTTCTTGAGGAAGTAGGTCACCGGAGGGGTCTTCATCACAAAAGTGAAAGACTTGTCCTGATAATAGGTGATCACGACTGGAATCGGCGAACCCTTTTCCATTTCCTGCGAGGCAGCGTTGAACGCCTTGCAGAATTCCATGATGTTGATGCCGCGCTGACCCAGGGCCGGACCGATCGGGGGCGACGGATTGGCCGCACCTGCCGCTACCTGGAGCTTAAGCTGGCCTGCAATTTTCTTAGCCATTGCTTTCTGCCTTTTTAATTTGCCGGAAAATCCGGCTTTCTCGATTAATGCCGGAAGTTCCGGCTCTCGACTGACGCCAGCTGAACTGGCGGGCAGTTCGGTGGTTCGGAGCTCGACGACCGGCTAAGCCGCCTTCCCTTCCACCATTTCACCCCGCCCGAAATTCGGTCAGGGTGAATGCCCTTGCGGGCAAAACGATCAGAGCTTGTCGACCTGACCGTATTCCAGATCCACAGGCGTTGCGCGCCCGAAGATGGAAACCTCAACCTTGAGACGCGCACGTTCTTCGTCGACTTCCTGAACGATGCCGTTGAACGAAGCGAACGGACCATCGGAAACGCGAACGTTTTCGCCAATCTCGAAGGATACCGAAGTCTTTGGACGTTCGACACCATCCTGAACCTGGTTCAGAATCTGGTCGACTTCCTTCTGGGAAACCGGAACAGGCTTGGAATCGCCAAGGAAACCAGTGACTTTCGGGGTATTCTTGATAAGCGAGAAGACGGCATCCGTGAGGGTTGCACGAACCAGCACGTAACCCGGGAAGAACTTGCGCTCTGCGTCAACCTTGCGGCCGCGGCGCACTTCAACGATCTTCTCGGTCGGCACAACGATCTGCTCGATCAGCTCGGACAGACCCTTCTGCTTCGCCTTGGCTTCGATATCCTCGGCGACCTTCTTTTCGAAATTGGAATAGGCGTGAACGATGTACCAGCGCGCCGTCATCTAAAAACTCCCCAATCCTAACTTATCGACCAAGGCCGAGAATAAATTCTACGCCATAGGCCATAAGCTGGTCGGCAAGAAAAAAGAACGCGGCAGCCAGAAACGCCATAATCACCACCATAATGGTGGAGATGACCGTTTCACGCCGTGTAGGCCAGGTCACCTTCGCCGTTTCGGCGCGAACCTGCTGAAAAAAGGTGATCGGATTCGTTTTGGATGCCATCTGCCGCTCTGTCATTGATCCGGCGCTACCCCCAAACCCCAACCCGTCGAAACGAATCAGAAGCCTGAAGTCACGCGTATACGGCACGCAAAGCTGAAAATTCAGCCCCACGCGCCGCGTGTCTGTTGACGCTACATAGAATCGATTCCCGAAAAAAACAAGCCCAAAGGTTAAAAGAATACCATACAGGCTTATCGGAAATCCGATCCTTGCGAATATCACTCGGCGCACCATCCAATCGTGCGGCGGCGATCCTTCCCTACCCGGCCAACAAATCCCGCAGGGAATTATCATTTTCAACGACGTCGCCTTGCCGAAGCCTGCGCCACCGTCGAAAAGGTAAGGCGGCATAGATTGCCGCCTAACTTATAATATAGAAAACGGGCACCCATAGTCAAGCCATGAGCACCCGTTATAAAATGGCAGGGGCAGCAGGGCTCGAACCCGCGACCTACGGTTTTGGAGACCGTCGCTCTACCAACTGAGCTATACCCCTATGCGGCATTGCAATGCCTGATCGGCAGAATGCCAGACTGGCGGCGTAACCGCCAGTCAAATTGATTACTCGATGATCGAGGAGACGATGCCTGCACCGACGGTGCGGCCGCCTTCACGGATAGCGAAGCGGAGCTTCTCTTCCATGGCGATCGGCACGATCAGGGTGACGTCCATAGCGACGTTGTCGCC